>ERZ506952.114-NODE-114-length-70906-cov-7.35497_pt1 | contig 70906 bp, 66 predicted proteins | sample MGYA00512896_ERZ506952 | MGnify/ENA metagenome assembly ERZ506952 | reverse complement strand
ATTATATCACGTGAGGTTTTTCATTATCACTCCGCTAAAGCTTTTTGAGACCCCCAGCCTAGCTGGGGGTTTTATTGCAGACAAAAAACAAGCAGTTATATCAACTGCTTGTTTTTCCAAAAATGTTTATACATCTTTTTTTCAAATTTATCTGATTCTTCTAATTTGTATACCACAAATGAATTGGGCCTAAATGTCAATATTTTTATTATGAGTCTTCCTTTTTACTTCAACAACAACCCAATCGGCTATACTGATTTTCTCGTATTCCGGACAAATAAAATGGTAGGGCTTGCTGGTGATATTGATTTTTCTAGAAATACCTCTGGGAGCCTTACAACAGCTATCTGAAGCTCAGTTGTTTTAATATTTAAACTCTCTAACTCTAATACCATTTCTTTCACCTCATTATTAGTATATCAGCTTATAACATTAAAAAAACACGACAAAAAATACTGTCTTTATTTCAATAAATAATCATATTTCACAAGTGTTTGATTATTGCCAATATTTAAAAATCTATTTTTCTTTACTAATTTTATCAATTAGCCATTTTCCATCTTTTTCTACCATCTCAAATTTAAATGTAAATTCGGTATACTTAGCGTTGTCTAATTCTTTATATAACGGATTATATAACTCTTTTGACAAATCATCAAAAATCTTTTTCATCATTGCTTCTTGTCCCTGTTCTAAATATATTTTAGATAACTCTTCCATATTTTCTTCTTGATACTTCTGAGCCAGTTCATTAATATTTTCTTGTGCTGATGTCATATCGATTGATTTTTCATCTAGTCTTTTTCCTTTAACCAGTACGGTATTTTCTTCTTCGTCATCAAAAGTTATTTTATACTCTTTTATTAATTTATCAAAGACTTTTTTAACAAAGTTTTCGGTTTCTTTCACAAAGGATTCACCATAAACATTTTCATCTTCAAAATTCTTAAATCCATCAGTTATAGAACTAATATCAAGTACATCAGTATAATCATCAGTTCCCAGCTTTTCTAATTCATCTAGCTTGTATTCCTTTATATTATCAAAAAAAGATGTAACTACCTTTTCCTGTTCTTTCTGGGTGTTATCGTTTCCAGCACATCCAGTCATAGAAATAATCATTAATGCTGCCAAAGCAAATGTTAAAATTTTTTTCATATTTATTTCCTCCAAAAATGCAATCAACTTATCCTACTAGCAATAAATCAAAACTATAATACATTTATCCCTCCTGCTATCAAATTAGCCAACCGGCTTATACTAAATTTTAACATAAAATTACATACTTATGTCTATAAATGATAAAAATTGTTTTTTTAATCTATTTAAATATAAAGGTACATCATTGTTAGTGTAGAATAAAGATTTCATAAAAAACATCTCTGTTACACTTGAAAATCAGTAAAATAAAATCCGTTGTATGCAACACCTATAGATATAAAAAATCTGTTATTTGATATTTCTGATAGGACATTTACTCGAGCATATGCTGCTAATACATAAAATGAATAAGATATTCACTGATTCTAGCCATGTGGATAATCAAAGTAGAGTATAAAGTCTTAAATAGGAAATTTTTATTTGTTTTGCAAATTAAATATATCTAATACCTCTTTTAAGATGCATTCTAAAATTAGAGTTATTAAATACTGGTCTCAAAAATCGAAATGCATATGAGACAGATTGTAATAACCCGATCATAAGAAAATCTAACTGTTGTTATAATCGATTTGAACAATTTAAAATTAGCGAATGACCAACATGACCATGATACTGCTGATTAATATATTATTATAGCAGCAAATATATACATGTCCGGTTTATATCTTTGACTACAAAAATATCTTTCAGTTATAGAGTAGTCTTGGCTATAAAAGTATAATTTTACTGAAAAAATATTGTAATGAAGAAAGATTTGATTCCAATTTATGGATTGTAGGCGAAGTCTGTAAGTGATTTTGTGTAAAGCCAAACTTCATTAGATGAGGGGAAATTACATTGAATAATCATGTAACGCAACACATCAGTTATACATTTTACCTAAAATTTAATAAATATTTTATTAGACAATCTAATTTTTTATTGATTCATAATTAACATCACCATATTGAATATTAATTATAAGCATTTATCATTTTATTATTAAATAAAACAACCACCGATTGTTAGCCGGAGGTTGTCTATTGTGGCATAATTGTACTATTTAGTTTTTCTTCTTTAGTAGAGTAATTCCTGCTAAAGAGATTGTTCCTAACATTGCGAAAGTAGCAACAAGCGCATTATCACCCGTTTTAACAGAAGTATTATCTTTAGATGGTTTTTCTGTTGGTGCAATAGTATCAACATCTGCTTTTTCAGTTGCTCTAACTGTTACTTTTACTGGATTAGAAAAGTCTACTTTAGTATAAATAATTTCATATTCTCCAGTATGAGTATCAATTACCATATTTGGGTTTACCCATCCCCATCCTTCAGGTAATGCAATTGATTCTAATTTATTACCAATAACACCTTCTAAATCCATATCACTAGGTAATAGTGGTTTTTCAACTACTGTTAGCTTTGCTGTTTTACGTACTGATGGTTTACTATCATGCATTGCGGAATAATGAATATTGTATTCACCTGGTGCCAGTTTAGCAATTTTTTCTTTACTAGCTGCGCCATCTATTAAGCATTCTACCTTAGTTTGATTTTGATCATTGCTTTGAGAGTTATCGTTTAAGTCAGGGTTTGTAGTAAACATATGTTCATTATCTATTGAGTAATCAATTGTATACTCTGATAAGTCTACTAATTCACTGCCTGCTGTTAATGTTGCTTCATTTAATAAATCTGGTACAACACCTTCTACCATTGATAAATCTTTTACATTAAGAGCTGCAGTATTAGCATAGTATTTTTCTGCCGCTGCTTTTTGCTCTTGATTTTGTGCATAGTATGCATATTCAACTTTAAATGTTTGTCCTGCTAAGTTTGAACCTGCATCTCCTGGCCAGTTTCCACCAGTAGCAAAGTTTAATTGAATATATTGAGGGCGGTCTAATGCTGCTTTGGCAGCAGGATCATCACTATAATCAACACTTCTTACAATTTGATCATCAATATACCATTCCATTTTACCTTCAGACCAGTTAATACCAAATACATGGTACGTTTCACCATCGATCACAACACCTGGTGTAGTAATTTTTGACCCTTTTCCGTTCCCTGCATATTTACCATTATCTGCTCCCGGTGTATATCCTGGTTTATTGGTATCGCTGTAATGTAACGTTTCATAAACAAAATTAGGATCACCGATCGATTCCATGATATCAATTTCTCCTGATAAAGGCCAACCATCTCCTTGGTCACCGTTAATAGATCCATCTAACGTAAAATCGGACCCTAATGTCCAGAATGCTGGGAAAGTTGCTTGTCCTTCTGGTAATTTTGCTAATACTTCAATACGCCCAAATAAAAAATCTTGTTTGCCATGTGTTCTAACGCTTCCAGAATTATAAATAACTTGACGATCTCCACGTGGATTTTTATATTGTGACTCCTTAGCACGATCTGTCACCTCTAAGACAAGTTTACCGTCATCAACATGTACGTTTTCTTTATCTTTAGTATAGTGTTGTTGTTCAACACCACGAATACACCCTAATTCATAACCCCATTTAGAGTTATCTAATCCATTGTTATCAATAGCACCTGTTCCATCGAACTCATCTTTCCAAATTACTTCATATTTTTCATCATTTGGAGTAGTCTCAGTACCTATTTGACTCAATGTTACATCGTCAATATAGATTTGTGATTTATATGTAGCATTCTCAGTTGATTCTGTCCATTTAATAAAAGCTAATGCTACTTCACTATTTTCTCCACTATTAAATGTAAATGTTAAATCTTGATATTGCCAAGCTTCATTAAATGTAATTGCTTGTTCTATAGCAGGATTTAAATTCTCTACATTTGGTGTTTTAATAGCAACAATTGCTTGTGCAGCAGCATCAGCACTTAAAACTTTGGCTGTTACTTTATATTCTTTGTTCTTCTCTAATGATAATGTTTGATATACTGATGCATTTTTACTGAATGATGGTAATAACCCGCAAACTTTACTGTTATGAGCCGCACCTGGGTAATCAGTAATTTGACCATCACCTGTTGTACTCCAGTATTGACCTTTATTAGTTTCAAATCCACCATTCTTAATTAAATTTGTTCCGGGTTTAGTTCTTTCAAGTTCTAACATTTCATACTCTGTTTCTAAACCTGTAGTATCAAGATTTTTAGCTACAGCTGAAAACATATTTATTCCTGAAAGACTTAGAGCCGAGGTTAGTGCTAATGCACTTTTAAAAAACTTTGACTTCATATATAATCTCCCTTTTATAGAATGTTGTAATAGTTATTCACCTATTATGCCACTGAAATCGTTTTCAAATAACTAGTACCAATATAATATATAAAATTTAGTAAAATATTTCAATATATTTCTCAATATTTAGTAAATAATTATATAGTTTTATATATAATTTTTTACTATCTGGATAAACACTATACTTTCAAATAAAGTAGGAAAATTATGATTATGGTTCGTAGTTCATCTCTCACTACTGTTATGAAACTAACAATACTAAAATAAAAGAATCCTAGTAAATATATACACTTATATAACACCGTTATAGCTTTGATTGAGAACCTTAATTATAATTGTACTGATTATAAAATCTTTATAATTAAAGCCTTGATCATCATACTAATTACCCTAATATCAAATAACTTGTTTATAAAAAAAAGGGAAAGAAAATCGAGAATGTCCGCATAAATACTATTATCTATCAGAAAAACGGATAGAAGAACAGAAAGTAACTTGAGATCGTAATGTATCCAATATAATCTGCATCATTCAAAACGTTATTTGCTCCATTCTCTTGATTGCTGGAACTATCTTCATTATAATACTCAGTATTTCTTTGAGACGGTTAATTCTCTGATTCTGTATCTTTTGAATAAGCCCTAATAAAATAATTACAATAACTAAGCATTTTAAGAGCAATCTATTTTTTCAATTAATCTTCCTCTAACTTTTTTAATCCAATACTTAAGGCTGGCTGTGATATGTGAAGCTGTTGTGCAGCTTTTGTCATAGTCTGATTTTTTGCAATAGCAATAAATTGTTCAAGTTGTGATAACTCCATAATTTTCTCCTCCAATTTATAAATAAAACTTATAGCCCTATAAAAATGTTATATTATATAATTATTATTTTATCTTGTGAAATAATACATGTAAAGATTTGAGTATCCTTTCTTAAACTTAAATCAATAAAAATATATTATAGTTAAGGAGAAAATTATGCAAAAAAGAGAAATTGGTCATTTATTAGTATCACAAATTGGTATGGAATGCATGGGGTTTTCCCATGGATATGGTCAAGTGCCAAGTGAAAAATATGCAATTGAAGCAATAAGAAATGCATATCAAGAAGGTTGTACTTTTTTTGATACCGCTGAAACTTATGGTAAAGAAATGTTTGAAGCAGGGCATAACGAACGTCTTGTAGGAAAAGCAGTTGAGCCTTTTAGAAAAGATATAACTCTTGCAACCAAATTATATCTAAATATCCAAGAAGTTGAAAATAATGGATTAGAGAAAGTTATTCGAGAGCACTTAAAAAAATCAATGAAAAATTTAAAAACAGATTATATCGATCTTTATTATTTACATAGAATAAATCGCGATATTCCTATTGAAGATGTTGCATTAGTGATGGGAAAGTTAATTCAAGAAAAGCAAATTAGAGGATGGGGCCTTTCACAAGTTACAAAAGAAACGATACAAAAAGCCCATGAACTCACACCAGTTACAGCAGTACAAAATTTATATTCATTATTAGAAAGAGACTGTGAAGACGATGTTTTTCCATATTGTCTAGATAATCAGATTGGTGTTGTCGCCTTCTCTCCAATTGCAAGTGGACTACTATCAGGAAAAGTAACTTCAGAAACAAAATTTGAGGGTGATGATGTAAGAAAGTTTGTTCCACAGCTTACACAAGAAAACATTGTTAAAAATCAACCTATTATAGATATACTTCATCAGTTTGCAAAAGAGAAAGAAGCAACACCAGCTCAAATTTCATTAGCATGGATGTTGCATAAATATCCTAATGTTGTACCTATTCCTGATTCAAAAAACAAAGATAGAATCATAGAAAATCTACAAGCTTCTTCTATAACTTTGAGCAACGAAGAATTTAAAAAACTAGAAAAAGCATTAGCTCAACATCAAGTCTTTGGACATAGAGGACATAATGAATCTGAAAATCCGGATTTTTCAAAAAAATGGAAAAATAAATAAAAGATATTAATAGTGAGAGTTTACAAAAAAGTCTTTGCGTTTTAATTAATAATCGCAGCTTGCTTAATTTAAAAACGCAATATTTTACCACAATAAAACTTTCACTGTTTTTTATTTCACTGTGACATGATCAGCTGTCTTTAATAGTTACATAAGTTTTATAGTTAAGATAAAACTCAGCTTTTATCAATTTATAACTGCTGAACAAAGCGCATTGCTGCAATCACAATATCTATCACATGCCTAATTGCATATTTATTATATTTTGCTTTACACGAAGGAACTATAAGCTTATTTTTAGAAAACTCAATATCACAGTTGCAAGTAATTAGCCAAGTATTAACTTCTGCATGAACTAAACGTGAAATGATTCTTTTGTTCAGCTGAAAAATAGTCCCATTAGTACTTAAAATAATCAAAAGATGCTCTTCTTTAAACTGATATGATTTTATGAAATCTGCATCACAAATTACAACCGGAATATATAGAGTACTTAATTCTACTTGAATAACATTACAGAGAGAACGATTATCTCCTTGAGCATATAGATAAACCTTTTTACTTCTTAAAATATCGTTAATCAGACGATTAAGATGTGAATAATTAATCTTCTCCCCTACATATGTAATTGTTTTTGACATAGACTGAGCAAACATTTTTGTATTTTGAGGAAGATCACATTCTTTTGAAAAGAATGACGGTTTATCTTGAAAAGAATGTATATAATCAATACAAGCGTCTTTAAACTCTAAATAAGAAGTAAAGCCAAGATTTTTAGCACATTTTGAAATCTGTCCTTTAGAGGTATGGCAAGCTTTTGCGACCTCTTCGATAGTCATATCCGCGATATCATGAATATGGGATTTGGTATAAGAACAAAACACATACATCGTAGTATATGTTTCAACATGATTAAGAACATCATTTAATTTATCAACCATCATAATAGCCATCCCCTTTTTTTTATTATACACGAAAAACTCTTACTCATACATAGTAAGAGTTTTCAGTTTAAACTACTAACCAAGATCTTCTCCATTAGTTTTGATAACTTTTTGATACCAATAGAAAGAATCTTTTTTATATCTTTTCATGCTCCCATGACCGTAATCGTCACTATCAACATAAATATATCCATATCGTTTACTGCGCTCAGAAGTCCCTGCACTGACAATATCAATACATCCCCATGACGTATACCCAATAACTTTAACTCCTTCATCTATACAAATCTTCATTTGCTGAATATGTTCTTTTAGATATTTAATACGATAATCATCATGGATTTTCTTATCTATTGTCAGAGTATCATATGTGCCTAAGCCATTTTCTGAAACAATAATAGCTTTATGATAGCGATCCCATACCTCATTAATAGCCACCCTTAGTCCAATTGGATCAATTTGGAAGCCCCAATCTGTAACTTCTAAATTTTCATTACGAACTTTTCTTGGATGAAATTCATCAATAACTTCATTTTCAGGAACAAAAGCAATCAGCCCTTCTTCATTTTCAGGATGTGCAGACGTACATAAAGAATAATAATAGCTAAAAGAATTAAAATCGACTGTGTTCTCTCTAAGCAGCGATAAGTCTTCTTCCATCATCTTCAATTCAATATTTTTTTTCTTCATATAAGAAAATGCATATTCAGGATATTCACCTTTTGATAATAAATCTAAGAAAAAATAATTTACACGATTTGCCCATTGAGCAGCCAAAATATCCTCTGGATTATTTGTCTTTGGATAATATAAAGACATACCTAACATTGATCCTATTTGAAAATTAGGATTAATTTCCCGTGCTTTTTTTGTTACTAACGCACTAGCAATAAATTGATGATGCAAAGCTTGAAAAATAGTTTCTAATTCATTTTGTGATTTTTCAATGAAAATAGCACCGCCTGTATAAGGTAAATGCAAAGACATATTGATTTCATTAAAAGGTATCCAATATTTTACTTTATTTCGATAGCGTTTGAAAACTGTTACCGCATAATGAACAAAGAATTCAATCATTTTCCTATTTTCCCATCCATTATACTTTAAAGCAAGCTGAAGAGGGGTTTCATAATGCGACAATGTAACTAGCGGCTCAATCCCATATTTTAAACATTCATCAAACACATTATCATAAAACCTTAATCCCTCTTCATTTGGCTCTTGTTCTTCCCCGTTTGGAAATATTCTTGTCCAATTGATTGACATACGGAAGCATCTAAATCCCATTTCTGCCATTAAAGCAATATCTTCTTTATAATGATGATAAAAATCAATCCCCCATCTTTTGGGATAATATTCATTATCGTGCTTTCCATTCATTATTTCTATTGCTTCTTCATAAGTAACAGTTTCTGTATTTTTGCCACAGCTTATTTCTCTAGGAACAAACTTTACCATATCGGCTGTACTCAATCCCTTACCACCTTCATTATACGCTCCCTCTAATTGATTAGCAGCTGTTGCACCACCCCATAAAAAATCATTAGGAAATCGTCTCATAACATAACTCCTTTCTATTGATTAGTCTGTTGTTTATTCGCCAAGGCAACAAATGGTAAATAAATCAAAACACAAATTATAAATACAAAACAAACTGAAATAGCAGTCTCCCACGAACCTGAAGCTGATAAAAACGCTTTAATAGGCTGTGGTGTTGTCCATCCAACATCTAATGTTCCAGGCAAAACAAGTCCTGTAGAAATCATCAATGCGCCTAGACCCATTGAAACAATTGGACTTAAGATAAACGGAATTACAAGGATTGGATTTAATACGATTGGCAAACCAAAGATAATAGGTTCATTGATACAAAATAATCCTGGAATAAGACCAATCTTTGCAGTTTTTGTATAATCAGCTCTTTTCCATCCCTTCTTTCGCGAAAGAATCAAAATAGCAACAATCAACGCTAATGTATTACCCGTCCCACCAATACATCCATAGTTTTCAAACAAGGCAAACCATGTATATGGATACGGAGAGCCCGCAGTTGTTCCTGCCTGTGCTGCATAAGAAATATTAGCAATATTCATAGAAGCATATAAAGTAATATAAATCGGAGAAACAGTAAAGGTTCCATGAATTCCTACTGACCATAAGATCATTGCCATAAAAATAAGAATCATAGGTGTAAACGGTGTAGCTCCTAAAGACTGAATAGGGGCTTGTAAAATCGCATAAACTAAAGCATTTAATCCTTGAGGCTCTATCAGCGAAATACAATAAGCAATAACAGAGGTTAAAATAATGATGATTGCGGTAGGAATAGCAATCATAAATGATTTTGATACTTCAGGTGGAACCTGATCCGGCATCTTAATTTGAAGTTTATCGATCTTTGTTAACTTACTAAAACCATATCCAACTAGTAACCCTATAATTATAGCAACAAAAATTCCATTTGCCCCTAGATAAGATTCCGTTAACATTCCATCAACCTTAGGTGGATATAATACAAAGAATGAAGCTAAAGCAGTTAATCCAGCTTTTAATCCATCTACTTCATACTGTTTTGCCATATTTCTTGCAATTAAGAAAACAATAAAAACAGCCATGAGATTAATTGTTCCGTTACTTACAGGAGATAAAACTGCTTGAAAATCATCTAAATCAGGAATTATTTTAACAAGAAATTGACCAATAAATCCTGATGAACTTAATAAAACAACATTAATACAAACAACAATTGATCCTACAAATGTAAGAGGGAATATTTGAACAAAAGCATCCCGAATAGCAATAAGCCCTTTAATACTATTAAGCTTTGTTGCAAAGGGCATAAAATATCTTTCAAAAAAACTATTTAAAGCTTGCATACTTACTTCCTCCTTTTCACCAAGTCATTCATTTAAAAAGAGTCATACAAATATTGTATAAAATGGAGTGCACTATTTGATTTAAAATTACCTGATCAGTTCTATTATAAATCGCCTTATATCCTCCCCTCTCTTTACTTAAATTATAGATAATACAATTTTTTTAATCAAAATAGTTTCCTTAAATGGAAACTATTTTTTGCCAGTACTATCTAGATAGGTATTAAAAAATCTTGATGATTCAAAATAAAGAACATTTCAATCTTTAAATCATTAAATATAATTTTCACCAGTTTAAGCAGATTCATGCATATATTCAGAAATCAAAAAATAGTTTTCATTAATTATTTTTATCTCAATTAAAATATATAAAAAAGAAGAGATTTTCTCTCTTCTAATAATAGTTCAACATTTTAAAATATGTTTTATTCATCATTTCTTCTACTAGTGATTCTTTTTGAAACCCTTTATTCACATAAGTCTCCATTTCTAAAAACATAGATTTATTTTTTAGATTCTCAACTTTCATAGAATGTATATCAATACCATATTTATCAAAAACTTCACGAATATCTTTCAATGCATAATCTTCATAATAGATTTCCATTTGTATGTTTTGATTATTTTGTGTGACCTTTAAAAAGAACCCCCTATGAAACAATATCTGTAATCCTATCAAAATAATTGTTGTTATAATTCCGATATCATATAATCCTGCACCAATACACATTCCTACTCCAGATGTTGCCCACATTCCAGCAGCAGTTGTTAAACCTGAAACATTACCATTCTTTACAAAAATAACGCCTGCGCCCAAAAAACCAACACCGCTTACGATTTGGGCAGCTATACGAGAACCATCTATTTCATTTATGTCTATAAAACCATATTTTGATACTAACATTATTAAAGCAGACCCCAAAGCAAGGATAGCATGTGTACGCACCCCCGCCCCCTTATTTCGACTACTTCGTTCATAGCCAATCAAACAGCCGCAAAATGCAGCAATCATAATTCTTATAACCCATATTCCATGATTTACTATATAGAATTTAATATCAAATGGCAAAATTCCCACCACCTATTCACAATATATTTCTTTCAATCTTCTTCTTTTTTCGTTATCAAAATTATATTCTTGTAATAAAAATTCATCATAACTTCTATATTTAACCCGAATTGATTGAATCATTATTTCAATCAATTCTCTTTGAACATATAATAAGGGTCTACATTCCTCCCTTAATTTCTCAGGAATTTGTAGCTGCTGACATAATTCATCATTACTTTCTTTTAAATAAATATTGGATAACAAGTATTCTTGGATTGCATCTTCTTCACTCATTCCTAGAGCAATCATAATCAAAAAGCCGGCAACTCCAGTCCTATCTTTTCCAGCAGTACAGTGAAAATAAACATAGCCATCATTTCTTAATAACAATTCGAACAAGCGATGATACGCAGGATTATTAAAAGCCATCTCTTTATATCCTGCTTTGATATAAGACATTAGATAGTTGTATTTTTCTTTAGTCATCTCTCCTTGCAGCATAGTACCAAAATCAAAACCATATTGATCATGCGATTGCATTTTAAGAGCACTGATACGTTCATATAAAATATTTTCATGCTGCTTATCCGGTGCTAAGCTTGCTTCAGCTTCATCTCTAAAATCAAGAATATATTTTATTTTTAAATGATCAACAAAATGATTTTGTTCTTTTATAGTTAATTTATCTAAAGCACCACCCCTAAAAATCATGTAGGGTTTTATTACAAAACCATCTTGAGAGCTATATCCCTTAATATCTCTAAAATTTTTAATATTAACTATTCGCATCTTATCTACCCATTTCCTCTTTCAATTCATCAAATTGCTCTTTAGTTAATCCAAAATCACCAATTGCAGTTAAATGGATATTATGGAAATCACTGCCACCACTTCTTATAAGATGAAATCTATTTGCAAGTTCCTGTGTTAAAGAATAATCTTCAGATTCCATACTAGGATGTGATATTTCAATTCCCTGTAAGCCATAGCTGACATATTTTTCAATTTCATCATAATTTTTATATTCACAAGGATGGGCAATAATAGCAATTCCTCCATCCTCACGAATTGCCTTTATCCCCTCTTTAATATCGATATATCCCATTTTAGAGTCTACATCTAGCGAAGTCTCGCTCATAAACAATTCTCGATACTTATTAATATCATTATACTCAGGATACTTATGAACAATCGCCAAGAATAAATGCATTTTGAAGACAATATTATACGGAGCGTATTCTTTAGCGTCTTCGTAAGTAATATTTAAGCCCTTTTGATTTAATATTTTAATAAGTTCATGATGATACTCATCCCTACATTGTAAAGTCTTTTGACATAGTTTTTCAACATGATACGGATGGTTATTTAACGCCAAACCAACAACATGCACCTTTTTGTGTACATCGTAATCATAACAGCTCATTTCAACCCCACGAATTGTTTCTAAACCATTTTGCCGGCATACCTTTTGCACTTCTTTGAAATGAAAAACAGTATCATGATCAGTAATTGCAATCACTTTAATTCCTTTTTCCTTAGCTAATTTGATCGTTTCTTCAATAGAATGAATACCATCACTATAAGCAGTGTGAACATGTAAATCTGCATACACCATATTATCACATCCTTAAATAATAGTTAAAACTGGATCAGTTTTTGTTACTTTTTTCAATTTTGTTGGAATAACTTCTAAATAATCATTAGAGTTTGTTACAACAACCATAGTTGTATAGTCTAAGCCCGCTTCTTTAATCATTTTTAAGTCAAATTCTAATAACAATGACCCCGCTTTTACATACTCACCTTTTTCAACATATTGAATAAATGGTTTTCCTTCTAATTTAACGGTATCAATTCCAACATGAATTAGAATTTCAGAGCCATTTTCAGTTGTTAAGCCAATTGCATGTTTTGTTTCAAAAGTTGCACTTATAATCCCATTAGCAGGAGCATAGATTTTTCCTTCTACAGGAATAATAGCAACCCCCTTCCCTAAAACTTCTTTTGAAAACATTTCATCGTTAACTTCGTTTAATGGAACAATCTTCCCTTTAACAGGACAATTCACTTGATTTAATTTATTATCATCGTGTTTTACTTCACTTTCTTTCGGATCATCAAAACCAATAACTAAAGTTGCAATAAACGTTACAATAGCTGAAATAATCATAGTAATAATAGCATTCATAAGATTATTAGGGTTGTTCCCCCCTACCCACATTGGTAAATTAATAATGCTAGGAGTCATGAAAGCAAATGCTTTTAATCCACAAAAACCAGCATATAATCCTCCAGTAAAACTTCCAATCATAACTGCATACATAGGCTTTTTCAAACGAATTGACACACCATAGATACATGGCTCTGTAATTCCTGCAAAGAAAGCAGTAAATCCGGCAGATAAGCAGGTATTCCTAAAATCTCTATTTTTTGTTTTAACCGCACAAGCAAAAGCAGCAGCACCTTGCGCCATGTTCGCTGTTAAAGTTAAAGTTCTTGAAAATGGGTCATATCCTGATTGTGATAAAATCTGAATTCCTGCAATTGCTAGAGTAGCATGCATACCCGTTGCAACCATCCATGGATAAATAATACACATAATTGCAATAGCAAACATTCCAAATGTATCATAGCACCATAACAATGCATTACCCAAATAAATTGAAATAATCCCCATAGCTGGCGCTAATACAACAAATGCTAACGGTGTCATAATCAGCAATGTAAATAACGGTGTTAACATCCCTCTAACCAATTCTGGCAATACTTTATTCAATCCAAATTCTACTTTGCTCATAACAAAAACAATTAAAATAGCTGGAATTAAAGTTGATGTATACGGCATTCCATATAAAGGTAAGAAACCAAACATATCTCCAATAAATTTTGGATCAGTCGCTGAAACAATACCACTCCATTGTGGATGAACCAGCGCACAGCCAAGTAAAGCTGCCATATACATATTACATTTAAAATGCTTTGCAGCTGCCACTGCGGTAAATACCGGCAAGAAAGTAAAGCCAGCATCAAATACAAAATTAAATACATAATAAGTCATTGATGTTTCGGCATTTGCCCATCCCATCATTGATACAAATAATAAAATACATTTCCCCAGCCCTGTTCCTACTAAAATAGGAATAATTGGACCGACGCAGCCAATAATTGCAGAAAAAATAGAATTAAAAATTCCTTTTTTTTCTTTTTTGTTTCCAAAATTTTCATCTTCTTTAATATTTGCAATCTGGCATACATCAAGATACACATCATGAACATGTGTACCAATAACAACCTGATATTGACCACCTTTCTTGATTAATGACAAAACTCCATCAATTGCTTCAATTTTTTGATCGTTTGCTTTTGATTCATCCTTTAAAGTAAATCTCAAACGCGTCATACAATGCTGCAAAGTTACAATATTATTACTCCCTCCTACAGCTTCAATAATGTTTTTTGAAAGTTTTTCATATTTCATTCTCTTTTCCTCCATTCTTTTGAAAACTTCAAAATGTGAAGGTTTGGCCAACTTAATGTTACCATCCAACAAATATCTATTTGCAAATTATTTTTTAGAAATAATTTTTGCAACATGAATCGTAAGATATAAAACTTCCTCATCATTTAATTCATAATGATAAGTCTTTTCAATATGCGATTGTATTTTTGAAGTACAAAGATATGACTCAACATATTTTTCCTTCATAATTTCAAGCAAGTCATTATTTAAGGTTATATCTTCCACTTGCTTTATTTTATTAAAAACACGTAATCCAAAAAATTTTAAATGTGTTACAAATCTATGATAAGATAAAGAATCTTCATCCAACTCTAATTTAAAATAATCTTTTACAATACCAATAATCTCTAATATGAAATTTGTCATTTCATAAATATCACTGATATTTCTACCAACCTCACTACTCACTATATGTAATGCTAAAAATGCCGCTTCATCCTCTTCCATGTTTATTCCATATTTTTCTTTAATAAGTTTTAAAGTTAATAAACCTAACTCAAATTCTTTAGGATAGAAATTCTTAATTTCAAATAACATATGATTTTTTAAATAAACGCCTTCTTTATACCGCTCTATGCTTGTATGAATATGATCTGTTAAACTGATATAAAGAGAATCATCGACTTCTAAGTCTACTTTTGCTTCTTTGATAACACAATCAGATATCTCCATATATTCGAGAGGAATATCCTTTAACATATTAATCATTTTTCTTTGACTTGGTTTTAAACTTACTTCAAAAGTTTTATTGATCTTATTCATATCAATATTATCACCGGCTTGTTTTCCATAAGCCAAGCCTTTCCCCATAACAATAATTTCCTCCATTTGATAGTTAGTTGTAATAACAACATTATTATTTAAAATTTTCTTTATAATCATATTCATTCACCCCTGTATAAATATAAAAAACCTGCCACAGAAAAATATCTGTAAACAGGTTTAGTGTTGCCTCATATGTGCAATAACTATCCATAAATTACATATTTATATTATCATTCCTCGCAAAATTTGTCAACGCTTTCAAAATAAAGGATTTGATTTAAAACAACCAAAAATTCTATTAAAAATTAAATACTGATATTAAATTATTTTCAACCTAAATAATGATTAGATCTTCTATAGCCATACCTAGATAACCAAAATAAATCTATTCAATGTAATTATAATTGATTATATATCTAATAATCACAAATCTTAAAAATAATACTAAATAAGGTTAGATAAGCACACCCTATCATTATAACTTAGTATTAGGGTTATATTTTTTGAGGCTGCTTACATCATTATAAATTATTTGTCTAAAAATTACGAATACATAATTTTTCCAGTAACTCACCAATATAATACAGTGATACATAGCCAGTATTTATTGACCACTCTACTCCGTAACGATAAAAAATATCTACCTTGTCAGCAACCTCTTTATTATAATCCTGGCTTATATAAATAACCTTAGCCCCAACTTCTTTTGCATTTTCTAACGCATCATGGTAGTGAAAAAAACCGTCACATACATTAATGATAACAACAACTGAATTTTCATTAAAAAAATAGCTCCTAACCGTCTTCGTTTCACTGACTTTAAACAGATATGCGCACTTCCCCGAAGTCAATAATTTGATTTGCAACAAAAGGAATTCATCAAGATCATGCTCATCACCTAGAAAAGTAATATCCTCGCTTTCCTTAAATAACTGAACAATTTTTAAAAGCGTTGCTAAATCAAGATTCTCTTTTGTTGCAACAAGATTATCAAGACACTGTTGAAAAAGATATTCACTGATTTCTTCATTACTTTTAAAAAGAATATTCTGTGATAAAAATACTTTCAAATTATAATCTAAGAGTGTTGTTTGAGTTGATAATAGGGTTCTAAATTGCTGATAATTTTCAAAACTATATTTTTTTATAAATCTTGAAATACTTGCCTTAGATACATTCGCCTCTCGAGCTAATTCATTAATAGAAGGGAATGTTTTTTTTCCAATATACTTAAATACATTTTGAATAATATTATAATCATTACTATTAACAGCTTCGCTGTTACATCTTTGAATAAAGGTTAAGAAACTTTCTAGTATTTCCTCATCCATTTTTATCAGCTCCTTTCCCTATATTATAACATCTTGATAATATAAAAGAATATGAGTCTTCAAAATATTAGACTCATATCAATTAAAATACTTTTTCTTTATTACAACTATTGCTCCCCCACTTAACAAAATAAATAGACAATAAACTTCAAACAGCGAAGGATCATCCGTCTTAGGTGCCAGCACAGCAGTATGTGATGATTGTTTAGTTATCTGATCATTCTCTACTATATCTAGAACATTAGTATCAGCAGTAATATTAAACATTGTAGCTGCTTGTCCCTCATTGGCGATTATTACTAATATATGTTCTCCAATTGTTAATGTTGAAATAAGTTCTTTTGGTAAAATAATGGTTATTAGATCACCAGAAACAGTATACTTTGATCTATCAATTTCTTGATCATCAATTATGAGCATTTTGAATAATGACGATGGTATGTCAGTCTTTATTTTAAGTTCTTCTCCCTGTTTAATATTTTTATTAGCTCCATCTGTTATACAATATTCAATATTTTCTTGATTCCATAGGATATCTTTAGCAAATGTTGTAAAAGCTCCGCGCCACGTATTCCAGTCATGTCCCCCATTTTGTATTTCAAAAGTATAATCAATATTTTCAGCATCTAATTTAGGTAACATAAAATCTAAGATAGAGGCCTTAAAAAAAGAATTAATCAACCCAAAATCAACTGTTCCTGCCGAAAGATAGATTTTCTTTGTCTGTAATTTTGAAATAAGTTCGTCTGTAAATACTTCATCATCAATTTGAACAGCTGCTGAAATAATACCAAAATATCCAAAACTATCAGGTGCAATTTCCATTACTGTACTTGCCGCAACACCACCAGCTGACAATCCAGCATAAGCTCGATCCTTAGGATCAGTTGAAACCTTATAATTCTTTTCAATAAAAGGAATTACATTATTAACAACATCTTGAGCCAATATGACATTCGATTTAATATCAAATCCTGTCCCGCTAAAATGTGAATTATTTAATGTCACGATTATACTATCAGCTAGTTCTCCTTCAGCAATTAGATTATCAACAATATTACCTGCTGATCCTAATTGACACCATTCAGTTTCGTTGCCCCCATTACCATGTGCTAAATAAATCGTTTTATAGTTATTCCCTAAACTATAACCATTCGGTAAATAAATCCCAAGACAATTTTCAGTTCCATCATAAGCGATGTATGTATCGTATTGATAAGAACCCATATTATCATTTCTTGGATAAATATAAGATTGACCCGCTAATGCATCTGAACTATTTCCAACATAAAAATAGGACCAAGTAGCATCATGATTATTAATTTCATTCTTTTTTGAAGGATTAACAGGATCCTGCACAACTACTGCAGATCCATCACTATAAGTTACAAAATATCCATAAAAATATTCTGTTGCTGGTAATGGTAAGGTGACAGAATATAAATTTTCATCTTTTACCATATCATAGAGAATATAGTTTCCATTATAATTAAACTCAGTTCGTTCAGTATTTCCGCATCCTCCAGTAGGATACATTCCCTGCTCATATTCATAAGCCGAATACCACCTTATTCCATCATTGCTTGCCCCGTTTTCTTGATACCAGGGAGCTTCAGAACTCTTAATAAATTGGAAGCCTCCTTGTAATTGGATATTTTCAACATTTTCCCCTAATTTTGTACTGTCAACAACAAAGGTTACTTGATACTTTGCCTCACTAAGGCCGGTTGTGTTATCAGTAATAGTTATTCCCTCATTAACAGCATGTACATTACTCATTGAGTATACACCCAAAGATAACAATAGTGTAAAACAAATTCCTATCTGCAAAATCCATCTTTTTACTTGTCTCATATTTCTTCCTCCTAAACTAAGAATAACAAACCAACCACTTTCTGTATACGTTTACAAACGAAACTTAGTTACAGAAAATGAAACTAATATTCTTGCATAACCGCAAATCATCAGAAATTATAACTATATAAAATAAAGATCACTTCCTTATTGTAAGGAAGGTACTTTCTTGTTAATATATTGATTATGTAGTTTTCAACAAGTTATTAATTCAAGATTAATTCTGAAAAGGAGGTTTCAATGAACTACTTTGAGTATAGCTATTCCACTAGCAGCACTACAACTATTTTTATATTTATTTTCATCCTCTTAAATATAATTGCACGATGGCGTTTATTCACTAAAGCTAGACGTTGGGGAATCAGTGCTTTTATTCCAATTTATAGTGATATTGCATTATGTCGAATTGTAAAACTTTCACCACTTTGGCTTCTATTTCTTTTAATTCCCCTTATTAATATGTACTTTATTATCTTTTATCACATTGTTATTAGTTTTAAACTTTCTTTTGCATTTGGAAAAGGCATAATGTTCGGACTTGGCTTGTTAGTTTTCAACCCACTGTTCATTTTAATATTAGGGTTTGGGAATTGTGAATATCGTTACTAATAAAAATAGATATAGTTATCATTTGTAAACACAAAAATTAATAGAACTATCAACTTAAATAAATATCAAAATTAATTTGCATATTTTTTCAAAAAATGTAAAGAGACTCTAAAAATAATCAACTTTTTTAAAATAAAAAAGAAATTCTACGAATTCCTTTTAACTGCGATACATCAAATACATTTGATTAATTTCTTCTTTTATCTTATCTCTTAATTCCAACGGTTTAAAAACCTCAACATGATTAGCTAATTGTAAAAAGCCACTGACTAACTTTTTATCATCAGGAACCCGTTCAATTGAAACATTTACAAATCGACGGAATTGTTCAACTGTGAATGTACATCCCTTAAATCGTTGATACAAAGCTTCAAAAATATTCTCATTTCCTAAATACACACGTAATTCAATGTTGATCAAATTATCTTTTCCAATATCAAGCGGATCATTAGATAACCAGATTCGCTCCTTAAAACACTCAGTCTTTGCTTGGATATATTTAGGGGTACGAGTTATTTTCAATTGATCAATGCGATCAATTCGATAATATGCCAATTCAAAATCTTCACTACTATTTATTAGGTAACCAACTAAATATACTTGATCATTTTTTATATCAATATTAGTTGGATATAATAAAATTGTTTTATGACTAGGCCTATCTATAACTTTGTTTTCAACAACACTATATTCCAATTCTTTAAATGATACACAAGCAAATGTATTTATAGCCTTAATAATTTGCTCTAAATACACTGTAATACAATTATCTTCATAAGTTGAATTGATATTATCTAACAAATGATAATGATTTATTTTATACAAAGAACTATCTGATAATACTTTTTCTAATAATTTTGAATCATTTTGACTTTCTAAATGTAATCCTCGACCTAATAACCTTGTCAATAAAATTAATTGAGCATCAGTATAATATGTCTTTTCAACGTACGCACCTTTTTTTTGTTTTGTTGCATAATTAATACTACCACTTTCATTGCATATAAAAGGGGTAAGCAACTCATCTTGACAATCTTTTATCAAATTATTATAAGATTTTATTGATTCAATATCTGCTTTAATCGTATTGCTAGAAATCGTCGTTCCTAACCCACCAATTCTTTTAATTAGTTCATCACGTGATAAAGCATGATCTTCGTCTGTTAATCTTTTTAATAAATATTGCGTTAGCAATATGCGAGTTCCATTACTAATATCTCCCATTCCTCAACCCTCCATACTCTATATTTTACTTTATCTTCCAAAATATGTAAAATTAGTAAATATAATAAAAACCAATTATTTGGTGTATAAAATTGTATACATAAAATTAATTTCACTATCCAGCAAAAAAGTATATGTTTATGACAAATTTATGACAATAAAAAAGACTAATTTATTAATTAGTCTTGATATTTTCTAATAAAACTATCAATTTTACTCCAATAAACTTGACCACCAATTTTTTCACATTGAGCATGTCCGGCACCCTTGATTACCAATTTTTCCTTAGGACAATTAGCACTTTGATATAATTGATTGAGCATTTTAAAAGGGACAAAACGATCCTTATCGCCATGAATAAATAATGTTGGCGTAGTTGATTTTTTCACTTGTTCGATTGCTTCAGCTTTGCCAAATGAATAACCGGCTCGAATCTGAGTCACAATATTTGCAATATCTAAAAATGGTCGACTTGGCAAATTATACATTTCTTTTAGCTGATAGGAAAACATCTCCCATGTACTAGTGAATCCACAATCTTCAATAGCAGCAATAACATTGACAGGCAATTTTTCCCCTGTTACATTCATTACTGTAGCCGCTCCCATAGATACTCCATACAGGATAATTTTAACTTTTGAATCATTATCAATTAAATATTTGATCCAGTTAATTATGTCTAAACGATCGAGCCAGCCCATTGCAATATAGTCACCTTCACTCTGCCCATGACCTCGAAGATCAGGAAGCAAAAGATTGTAACCTTGCTCATAAAAATGTTTAGCACTCGCATGCATCAATTTACCTTCAGATGTATATCCATGGACAATAATCACATAATCATGCCCGTAATTCAAAAATTGATAAGCATGCAGTTTTAATCCATCATCACTGTCTAAGAATACATCCTGATAATGAATAGTATCAAAAAAATTGCTACTATCTCCCTTCTTATTTATATCGGTTCTATCTTTATCGGGTATTTGATTATTTGTTGAGGGATTAGTAAATATCGCATCTTTATTAGCCTGTTTATTTAATGCCAAATTATATAAATAATTACCAGCATAAAATAAACTACCAATTCCAGCTGCCAACATAGTTAAACTACCAGTTAATGCAATTTTCGTCTTTTTTCCCATTACTAGAACAGTGTTCCTTGTTTACCCCAATTTGGATATTCATCAAACGAAACATAAACATCATTAATTTCAATATTTGTTGTTTCTTTGATCATTTTTACTAACTCTTCAGTAAATTTCTTTTTAGCATCAAAATCAATTGTATTATATAATTTAACCGCAATCATCATGCAAGGAATGTCATCACCGCGGAAATACATAATTTGATTATCTTCTAAATGTAACATTAAATTTTCTTCTTTTTTACCAGGTAAGATTGTAATCAGCTCCCCAGTTCTTTTAGCAATTTCATTTTCTTGCCTAAGTGTTAATTTATGATTTGTTGTAAATGAAATAAATGGCATATATTTTTCCTCCTTATTTTTATTAAGGATATTTTAACACTTTTTATAGCTAATGTTAACAAATTATTAGCTATCTTAATTTGAAGTTAATAAAATTTATTAAAGCGTTTACATAAAGGATTTGATTTCTTTTTTTGATTATGTTAAAATATAAGAGCAAAAGTAGCAATATAATTTTCAAAGTATCACAAGTATTAGAAGATTGTATTACCTTTATGTACCGCCGCAATCCGATATTTGTGATTTAGAGTTACATAGAGTATTTCCTTTTTGCACATCTTTCAAGGAGGTACCATTAATGAGTACAGGTAAAGTAAAATGGTTTAATCAAGAAAAAGGGTTTGGATTTATTACAAATGATGAAGATGGAAAAGATATCTTCGTTCATTTCTCAGCAATCAACGCTGAAGGATTCAAAACTTTAGAAGAAGGTCAAGTTGTTGAATTCGATATCAACGAATCTGATCGTGGACCACAAGCTCAAAACGTAACTGTTAAAGCTTAATAACCAGAAGAAACCCGGTTAATCGGGTTTCTTTTTTATTCAATTATTCCATAATGAAGCAGAGCTTTATAAATTCCTCCATCATAAATATCACTTGTAATATATTCACTAGCTTCTTTTGCCACATCAACAGCATTTCCCATTGCAATTGGATGCCCAACTACTTTGAACATACACACATCATTAAAACCATCACCAAAAGCATAGCTATTATCACGTTCTATTTTTAAAATCGTCAATAGTTTTTTAATTCCAATTCCTTTATCATAACCAATAATTGTTGCATCAGCAGAATTATGACCAAAGTGCTCATTTAAAACTACTGTATCTTGTAAATAGGAAACAATCTTTTGGTAATGTTCTTGATCATTAAAATGAACATCAAACATGTGGGCATCGATCTCCTCTGTTTTAAAATCTTCAATAAAATATGGATGTTCGTAATCTGTTTGCATATCAGCTAACTTATTAAAATCAATTCCATGAGCATAGCCAAGATTAACGCCATTAAAATTATATCCGCATTCTAATTTATCAAAACTATCCACAAAATAACTAACCTGTTTCCTAGTCAATGGTTCATCCAATAATACCTCTTCTTTATACACGATATATCGACCATTTGCACAAATAAAACCATCAACATATTTTTCAAAATGATATTTTGCGTAAATATATGGTCTACCGGTGCAAATAAAAACGTAATGCCCTAGATTTTGTAACTTTCTTAAAGCTTCTTTTGTATCTTCAGGAATAATATTTTTTACTGCTAAAGTCCCATCAATATCAAAAAAGAATATTTTTTTACTCATAATAGTTCCTCCATTACATTATTATACAATAAAAATAAAGTAGAGTTCAATGAACTCTACTCCATAACTCGAATTGCATGATATCCTTCATGAATTGCTGTTAAAATTTTTCTTGGTGCTTTTGCATCACCAATCACTGTAACATCATCATAAATTTCCTCTAAAGCATCTTCTAATTGATCATTTGGTTTAAATCCAGCTGCATTGATAATTGTATCACACACGATTGTATACTCCTGATTATCTTGGAGATATGTAACTCGATTATCTTCAATTTTAGTAACAGTTGCTTTTGTAATTTTATTAATATTATTATCTTGAAGCATTTGTCTCAACGCCTGATCATTATTTAAACAGTGGTCACAACCAAATAAAATATCTTCCTGCATTTCAATAATAGTTACCGTTTCCGCATTTTCTTTAAGATAACATGCTGCCTCACATCCTGCTAGACCCCCACCAATAATTACTATTTGTTTTCCTGCTTCTTTACGGTCAGTCAAAAATTCACTTACAAAACCTGCTTTTTCAATTCCCGGAATTGGTGGCATCATTGGTGATGACCCTGCTGATAGAATAACTTTATCGTAATCTTTTTTAGCGTCTTTGAGCGTAAACTCTGTATTTAAATAAACATTCACACCAGTTTTCAAGCATTGTCTTTCAAGATAAGTAATCAATTTCAAGACATCATGCTTAAAGGTAGGCATTCCTGCCGCCCAAAGTGTACCGTGTACCCCCTAATCGTTCTTCCTTTTCATATAAGTCGACTTCATATCCACGTTTTCTTGCTGTGATAGCAGCGTACATTCCACCTGGACCGCCTCCAATAACTAGTACTGATTTTTTAATTCCATCAACTTTTGGCAGTGCGAATTCTTTTTCCGCATAGCAAAGTGGATTTACAGCACAATAATAATGTTTTCCAGAAAAACCTGCTAATAAACATTCATTACAGCCAACACATGGTGCAATATCCATTGTATTTCCCTGCTTTACTTTATTAGCCCAATGTGGATCAGCAAGCATTTGATGACCTAAAACAACATAATCCAAAACTCCTTGTGCTACTACTTCTTGTGCTTTTTTTGGATCAAATAACTTTCCTTGCCCCAATACTGGCAATGATACATTTTCTTTAATTGCTTTAACTACATCTAATTGGTGTCCTTCTTCGTTGTAAACAGTTGAAATAGCTTTATACCAAGCCTCATAACATCCTACATCAACATGTAATGCTTCAATCCCTGCACCCTCAAGAATTTTAGCCATAGCAATTCCTTCATCAATTTGTCTAAATCCCTCAACTTTATGAACCGGAGTAAATTTAACTAAAATTGGAAAATCCGGTCCTACATTTGTTCTAATCGCGGCAATACATTCAAGCGTAAAACGCATTCTATTTTCTAATGAACCGCCATATTCATCAGTACGTGTATTCCATTGTTTTGAATGAAATTGATCTAATAAATATCCGCCGTAAGCGTGTAATTCCACCGCATCTGCTCCTGCCATTTTTGCTAAAGAAGCACCATATCCAACCTTTTCAACGATATATTTTATATCTTCTTTTGTAAATGGCTTACATTTCAAATCAGGAAACCAAAACGCCCCACAATCACTAGCTGAATATGGTGGTGTAAATGGATCAGTAAATTGTTGTCTTCCCAATCCTGGTGATACTTGAACACAAACTTTAGCGCCATAGTTATGACATCTTTCTACTAACATATTCAAACGCTCAACATGATGAAAATTACTAAGTTCCGTACATGGCCGAGGTTCATATTTAGTGGATACAACATTTGCACCAGTTATAATTAAGCCGGTACCTCCCTTTGCCCTTTCAGTAAAATAATTAATTGCATCGATATTATATGCCCCATCTGCTTCACCAGTTGTTCCCATCGGTCCCATCACGATCCGATTTTTTAATTTCATTTTACCGATATAACTTTTTTCAAATAATTTATTCATAATTCTCCTCCTTTACTTCGGTAATATTTATTTTACTTAAGTAAAGTATAACATAATAATCGTAAATGTAAAGGGTTACATTTATGATTACATTACTTGCTTTTTTTACTAGATGATTTATACTTAATTATTAGAAATGAGGAATACGATGACAAAGATTACAAAAGATATTATTATTGAAACAGCTTACCAACTGTTTTTCAAACATGGATATAATAATGTTACAATCAACGATATTTGTAAAGAATGTAAAATCACAAAACCAACTTTTTATACCTATATAAAATCTAAAGACGATATTTTAGCACATTTTTATGATGACATTACAGAAGCAATCGTTGCTAATACGGCTAATATAATCATGGCAGAAAATTATTGGCAACAGTTATTGATCTGTTTTGAAACATTAATGGAAGAATCAATAAAACTCGGCTATGACTTAAGTAGTCAAATGTTTATTATGAATTTAAAAGAAGACCGTGGTAGTTTTGATTTTCGAGATCATTTGACCAATATCGCTATTGCAATTATAAAAAAAGGTCAAGCCACCAAACAAATTAGAAATCAAAACGATCCTGAAATACTATATCAAGCTTCAGCATATGCATTTACAGGTTATGAATTAATGTGGTGCATAAAAAAAGGTCAGTTTGACTGGAAAAAAGAATTAAGAATAGCATTAGAAAACATATATGATGTTGCACCAGAACTTCGAGGTTAAATATGAAACTATATAATACCATAAAAATTAACAATCACAGCTATTATATCAATGATGAGGATGGTGACTCTTGTTATCTAATAATAGGAAATACCCATGCTCTATTAATTGATTTAGGCCTATTTAAAGAACCACTTTTACCGACGATTAAAAATATTACTAATAAAGAATTAATTATAGTATGTACTCATGGTCACTTTGATCATATTGGCACAATCAAAGAATTTAAAGAAGAAACTATCTATTTATCTCATCGAGACCGTGATATTTATTATGATAATGCTCATATTATTAAGGAACTTTCTTTGATTGACTTCAACCAAATCAAAGATTTAAAAAATCATCAGCAAATTGAGCTTGGTAACTTTGAAATAGAAGTCCTTGCTCTTCCTGGTCACACCCCGGGATCAATGATTTTTCTAGACCGTCAAAATAAGTGTATTTACACTGGTGATGCAATTGGTTCCGGCTGTGGTGTTTGGCTACAATTATTCCATAGCCTTGATTTAAAAACGTATCATACCGCTCTCCAGCAGACTATTGACTATCTTGAAAAACAAGGAGTAGACGATACTTGGCATTTTTGGGGTGGACACAATCAACAAGAAATTCAGTCAAAAATTTCTGCATATAATAAGTTAGATTTTGTTTTAATGAAAGATCTTGAACAACTATGCCTAAAATTAATAAACAGTCAGATTACTGGTATAAAAAACTCAGCTCCAACATTTGATGACAACCAAGCCTACTACGCCAGCTATGGTAAAGCTGAGATAATTTATCAAAAAAATAGTTTATAGTGAAATTTTCGGATTTCACTTTCTTTTTTCATTCGCATTAGAGCTATTATCTATGATAAAATAATTCCATATGGAGGTTTACCAATGAAAACATTACATGGTTTAGACTATAGTTTAAAAATAAAAAATACAATTATCAATCACATTAATCAAGCTCAGAAAAATCCTTTTATAAATTATTATTTTATTGTTGACGATCCATTATATTTTGAAGAAGCTTTTTTTAAATATACTGATACACTTTTTAATATTAGAATCATTACATACAATGATTTGATCAAAAAATTATTAGAGCATTATCAACTATACTCTTATCAAGAACTATCCAAATTAGATAAAATCCTAATAACAAAACAACTTATTGAAAATTCTAATAACTTATTCAATACTAATAGTAAAATGGATTTAATCTATGAATTGATTGATATTTTCGATCTTTTCTTTCTTGAAAGTTTTAGTAATTCAGAGTTAGAGCAGCTGCCCCCCCTAGCGAAACAAAAAATTGCAACAATTATCGGACTCTACCAGCAGCTAACTACTTCATTACCTAATAATACATGTTACAAATATGAAGAACTATTATTTGAACAAATCGATAATTCTAATGCTGAAGATCATTATATTTTTATTAGTGAACAAATTTTCAAACAACGTCGCTTTGAACTAATAAAAAAAATATCACTTTATAATGATGTAACAATTTTGGTTAATAATAGTAGCGATTCACGTGATTTGAATAAACCTTTTAATAAATATCATGGTGATCAAAAAACCGTCTTTGAAAATGATAATCCTTATTTGAGCCATCTCAATAAATACTTATTTTCATTACGATCACCAAAGTATGAAAATCATACACCACTACATACAATTATTCAGACTACACCAAAAGCTCAAATTGAAAGTGTAGTATTAAATATTTATCAAGATATTGTAGATAATCACATGCACTATCACGATTATGCTATCTATTACCCCAACCAAGAATATTTAACCTTATTAGTTGATACTCTAAATAATTTTAAGATTCCCCATAATATTAAAAAAAGCTTAATATTCAAAGAATTGGATGCTTGTTTATTATGGATTAGATACTGTTTAAATCATGATAATAATGATCTTTTAGATTTATTGGATACTAAAGTTTTAAGTCGATATAATGACTTTGACTATCTTGATTTGATTAAGAAAAATTATCTTGAAAAAGGTTATATTGAAGATCCCTTTAGCACCCTATATAACTTTGAAAAAGCGCAATCACTAGATGATTATTCATCAGTAATGATTAATTTTATTAATCAAGAAATGCTTTTTTCACAAAATCAGACAATGCTAATAAACTTCTTCACTAATTTAACAAGTCCCCAGTCCTTTACACTTGCCGACTTTTATAGTTTAGTAAACCAATTAAAACCGTCTTTAAAAGAAGATATCAAACCATGTAATGATCATTTATATTTATTAAATTATCAACAATGTTACAGCGGTATCTTAGAATGCAAAAAAATCTATTTGGTTGGTGTCAATGAAACTGTTGTTCCAAAACAAAATAAAGATACTGGAATATTACTAGATCAAGACTATCAAATTCTACAATTACCTGATTTAAATCATCAAATTAGTGTTGATCAAAATAATATTCTAAAAGTCTTAAACAGCCAAACTGAATTTACAGCAATATGTTTTAGTAATGGAACAATTGATGGTCAACCGCTATTAAAATCTTCTTTGTATAACCAATTAAAACAAATGTTTAAAATTTCAAATATTGATATAAATAATGACTATTATCACTATAGCCTGAAAACCAATTTATATCTACATGGTGGTAAGGATATTGAATTATCATCACTAAATACAATGATTAAGCACTATATACAAACTAATAACCAACCAGATAAATTAACTGTTCCACTATTTTCGAATCATCTCTCAGCAAGTAAGCTGGAAACTTACAATGGTTGCCCATACAAATATTTTAATCAATATGGATTAAAATTATACCCTTTTAAACAACCGCTTTTTCAAATAAATGAAATTGGTACGATCATCCATTACGTACTTGAAAAAACTCAAGCCCTCTTTACTGACAATATTACTGCTAGTAAAGCTGAAGTCGATGATTTAGAAACAGTTATTAACCAGCATGTCGAGCAATATTTAAATGAACATGGTTTAACTGAGCGCTTAAATTACGGTACTAATAACTATATTATTAAAACGGTCAAACATGATCTAGTTAATACTGTAATCGTTCTTATCAACCAAATGAAAGCATCTGATTTTTATATTGTTGGTAGTGAAGTTGATATCTATCGGAATTATCCTGATTTTAAATTTAGCGGTATAGTTGATCGAGTAGATCAATATAATCAATATTTAAAGATTATTGATTATAAGTCAAGTAACAAAGACCTTGACCTTTCTTTGGCAATTCAAGGTTTTAATATTCAAATGCTCTTATATTTAGATACTTTAACAAAACAAAAAAAACTTGATAAAGGTGCTTTGTTATACTTTAATACTAAAAAAAGAATCCTTACTAGTTCTTTAAAAATCAATGAATCTGAACTTAGTGAAAACTTTTTCAAATTATATCGAATGAATGGTTATGTTAATAGTGAAGTAGTCGAAGAAGTTGATAACAATATTGATAAAGATTCAGCAATCATTAAAGCAAAATTTGTTAAAAAGGATGACTGTTACAAAGGAAATATTTTAAGTAGTTTCTCTTTTGAACGTTTAATTGATTATGTTAGTCAACATATCGAAAATTTATATCATGAATTAGCAAACGGAAATATTGGAATTAATCCTAAAGGTAGTGATGATGCTACGGTCTTCACTAAAGTTAATCCATGTACTTACTGTAACTATCGTAGTCTATGTAATTTCGATGTCTTCTATAATGAATATACTTTAGTTGACAGTAATAATTTAGAACACTTGCTTGAGGAGGATAATAGCGATGCCAATTAATTCTTTAAATGATGGTCAGTATGAAGCTGTCGTAACCCGCGGATGTTCCATTCTTGTTTCAGCTCCAGCTGGTTCAGGGAAAACTAAAATTCTTGTTAATCGAATCATGGCTTTAATTGAAGATGATGGTTATAATGTCGATCAACTGCTTGTCTTAACCTTTACTAATGCAGCCGCTCTTGAAATGAAACAACGTCTTCAAGTTGCATTAGATGAACGTCTTCAAGAAGATATCAATAAGCCATTGGAACAACATTTATTAAAGCAAAAGCAATTATTACCAAAAGCTTATATTACTAATTTCCATGGTTTTTGCAGTACTCTTTTGAAACAATATGGATATTTGATCAACCTTAATAGTAAATTTGATATTTGCACTGATCCTTCACTCATCAAACACCAAATTCTCGATAACTGTATTGAAACATGGGCAGAAGATCAAACATTTATTGATTTTATCAGTACTTATTTTCCAGAATACTATTTTAACAACTTTAAGAACGCTATTTTCAAATTTGAAAATTTAAGCAATACTATTTATGACTTTGATAATTATATTGATGCAGTCAAAAAAGATATTTATTATCACATTATTAACAACGATGATGATGCTATAAACAATTGGCCTATCAGTAATAAAATTATCGAACTATTACATCAACAAGCTACTATGGGATTGAATAAGGTTTATGAATTAGCTAGTTATGCCAGTTCCCATAATTTGTCTTTTTACTATCAAAATCCCTTTGGTGATAAGCCTAAGAAAGCAGATTTACCAAGCCCATATGATTGTCATTTAAAATATTACTTCGATGTCATCAAGGCAATAGAAAGTAAAAACATGACGAATATCATTACCGCTAGTAAAGCTAGTTTGATGAAAAGTTATGATAGTAGAGGTTTATTTAATGAGGATAATGAACTTTATAAAAAAGAATATAATCGTCTTAAAAATAATATCATCAAATTTTATCGCGATAAATTTAATGATATCGTATACGATGATTTTGATGAGTTTAAATTAACTTTATCAACCTCTTTAGAGCCTTTAGAAAAATTAATTACTTATTTAAAACAGTTTAAACAGGCCTACCAAGATTATAAGCTAGCTCATAATCTTTTAGATTTCAATGATCTTGAAGCTAATGCATTAGAATTACTAGAACCCAAATACGGAATTGTTACACTTCTATACCAACAATTAAAAGAGATCATGATCGATGAATACCAAGATACTAATCAGATTCAAGAAACTCTAATTAATAAAATTGCAGATCTTCATGAACCCAAGATCAATCGCTTTATGGTTGGAGATATGAAACAATCGATTTATCGTTTTAGAGAGGCTGACCCGGAAATTTTTAATGAGAAATATCTTACTTTTAATCTACTACCTAAAACTAAACGTATTGACTTAAAATTTAATTACCGATCAAATAAAATTGTCCTTGACAGTGTCAATTATATTTTTAATCAAATCATGGATAAGGATATTGGCGGTCTTGATTATTACTTAGATGAAAGTGCCAAATTGAATTATGATTTTTTACGTAAAGAAGGTGCAAAAGAATTAGAAGATTTGCCAGAAGTCACCGCCAAAGCATCACAACGTCTTGATGAAGAAGCACGCTTTACTAGCGAAGTCATCCTATCATATCAAACTGGTACTATAAGCAATGATGCTGAATTAGAAGCAAAAATTGTTGCTAAAAAAATTCAGGATATGATTGGTCACTTAGAATTGGATAATTTTAACGGCACAAAAAGACTGGCAGATTATAAAGATATTGTTGTTTTAATGCGTAGTACTCGCAGCTTTATAGCTTTTAAAAAGATATTTAATAAATTTAATATTCCTAGTCATATTGTTTTATCTCAAGGTTTTTTACAAGCTCCAGAAATAATTAATCTCGTTAATGTTTTAAAAGCTTTTAATAATCGCCTTGATGACATCGCCTTTACAAGTTTACTAAAGGGCAATTATGTAATAAGTCATTTTAGTGAGAATTTTTTAGCGCAAATTAAAATTGATGAAACTATCTCAATGTTTGATAATTGTATTAATTATCTTGAAAAAAAATTAGATAATTATGAAGCTTTAGAAACATTTATAAATTATTATCAAGATATGCGAAACTATTTTAATAGTCATTCTATTAAAGAAAGTTTGATGAAATTCCTTGAGGATAGTAATTATTTACCTTTCTTAGCTTCATTAGTCAATGGTCCTCAACGAGTTTCAAATATTGAATTAATGATTCAAAAGTTAGATGAAATGCATGATGATTCTTTAAATACAATAACTACTAAATTTGATGATATGATCAATAATGGAGTCAATCTCTCTCCCGCAATGGTTTCAAGTAATGATGATAATGTTGTTTCTTTTATGACTATCCATAAATCTAAAGGATTGGAGTTTCCAATTGTTTTTGTTTCTAATATGCAAAATAAATTTAATCAGCAAGATGCCCGAGAACGAATCATTAGTGATAAAAAATTAGGAATTGCGATCAAACCGCGAGTAAAATGTGATTTAGAACCCTATCAAGACGTTATTGTTGAATACGAAAATAAATATCGAAAAGTAATTGCAACAGCACAGACTAGTGAAGCAATCAACGAAGAAATGCGAATTTTTTATGTTGCATTGACTAGAGCTTCACAAAAACTAATTATGACTGGCTTAATTAAGGAACCCCAAGATCTTATCAAATGGCAAAAATATGTAATTAATAATAGTGAAGATTCAATGATAAATCCACGTTGTAAAGATAAAGTAATTCTTTATCATAATGCACGTAAGCAAAATAGCTATTTAGATTGGTTAGGAATTTCTTTAATGAGTCACAGTAATATTATTAATCAAGGTCTAAAAAAAGAACTCCTAGACCATGATCAAACAGATGATCTTGTTAATGAAATAAAACAAAATTTTCAAACTATTTTGATTCATCAAAATAAGCATTTAATTCAAGAAAATACTAAACATAGTAAATTTTCTATCAAGATTCTTAGTCATCATGATGTTGAAGAACAAATTATCGTTTCAAATAAAAGTGATACTATTCTTGACTTAAGCAGCTATCATCGATATAGTAATTTTGAATATCCATACCCAACTAACCTAGAAAAATCCATTGCTGTAACTCGTAAAATTGAAGATGGCGATAGAAGTTTTAAGGATATAAGTTATGAGCTTGATGATTCCCCAATTGATGCTGGAACACGTGGAACAATTATTCATAGTGTGCTTGAACATCTTGATATTGACGTTCATTTAGATTTATCAGATAACTTAAATAAACTCAAACAAGCAAACCTTTATGACAATGAAGCCTGGCAATTAATTGATAAATATCAACAACATCTTGAAAACTTTATTACTAGCCCAGTTTATCAGTTAATGGTTAATGCTGACTATCTTTATCGTGAAAAAGAATTTTCTATGCTTGAAAACGGACAAATTATTCATGGAATTTTTGATGTTGTCTGTATTAAAGATAATCAAATAACAATTATCGATTATAAGACTGATAATTTGAATAAAAACACTAGTAAAGAAATACTGATTTCTTTACATAAGTCGCAAATGGATTATTACAAAAAAATATTAGCTCGTGTTTTCCCACAAGCTAATATCCAGGCAATCGTTTATTATCTATATATTAATAAATATGTAACTATTTAAAAATGGGTTATCCGTAACCCATTTTTATTTCACAACAATATCTTTAATATTCTTTAAGATGATTCGCGTCATACCGCCCTCATCCATTTCCTTGACGATATCTACACCTTCAAGATAATCCTCAACATTTAATTCAATAATTCGATCATCATCTAAAACTAATTTACAACGTGACATCCGATCTAGCGATACTGGAACGTTGACAATTTCATCATCTTCTTCAATTCCCAGATCGCGCATAATTAATTCAACCTCTTCAGTTGCATTATAGTCGTTTCCCATAACTTTTTTAGCCAATTCCATCGGTTTTACCGGACGATGATCCATTACTAAATCAACAAGTTCTTTTTTTACTAATGGTAGGGGATCCCCTTCAACAACATTATATTCACTGTCAACTTTCTTTACAACTTTATTAACAATACTCATTTTTTGTTTATCTGTTAATTTTGGTTCACCTTTAATATATTGTTCATTCAAGTAATATCCTGGTTTCCCATCAATCATATAACGTTTTTCAATAATCGACAAAATATTATCTTCAACATTGATAATAATTGCTTCTTCAACAGCTGTTGTTTTATTTGGTAAAATTTGTTGATTAATAAATCTAATACTACGTATACCATCATTTTCTTCAATTAAACTCATTGGCATAGTTTTATAGTTTAACTTAATAATTAAAACAAATTTCTTACCATCTACTTTTAATTCTACAAACATTAAATTAGCATTTGGCATTTCTTCAATTTTTGTACATAAATCAAATAAATCTTGCGTTATTTTAATCGATTCTTCTTTAAACGCCTCATTACTTTCAATCATTTTTTTACCAGCTTGTAATAAGTGATGCTCACTACCGGTTACCAATTCTTTAATTCCAGAATTTTCTAAACATTTTTCAATTTTTTTATCATAATACTCAGTTGTTCCTTCAGTTAAATTAATAAATGTATCTGAGTAAATAATTTTACTATGTTCCAAATCCAACATATGAATCAAAATCTTATCAATTATAATTGTATTATTCATTCTTTCATCACCACGGTTAAGTATATCATATTTTGTTGAAATACGATATAATAATCTTGGTGATTAAAATGAAAATTATTATCGCACCGGCAAAGGTGATGAAAACAAAACAAGTAAATATTGAAACTACAGATATCTTATTTAAAGACAAGACTACACAGCTACATAATTATTTAATGAAATTTAATCTTGATCAACTCCATGACATAATGAAAATATCTTTTAAAATGGCGGATACTGTCTATAGTTATTTCCACAATGAATATACTGCGGTTCCTGCACTATACTGCTATCAAGGTACTGTTTTTAAACAGCTTAGTTTGAAAGACTATGATGCAGACGATTTTGTATACTTAGAACAGTATTTAAATATTTTATCGGCTTATTATGGCATCTTGAAATACAATAGTGCAATAACCCCATATCGTTTAGATATGATTATGAAGATTGATTTTAATTTATATCAATTTTGGCAAGATGAAATTGATAATTATTTTAAAAATGAAGACTATATTATTTCCCTAGCCTCTAAAGAATTTACTAAGATGCTATCACATCCCCATATCATAAACATTGACTTTGTTGAAGATAAAGCAGGTAAAATGGTACGCAATTCAATGTATGTCAAACAAGCTCGGGGAAAAATGCTTGATTTAATGGTTAAAAATAAGATTAGTGATCTTGATAGCTTAAAACGTCTAACGTTTGATGGCTATATATATCATGAAGAATTATCAACAAACGATAATTATGTTTACATTAGAAATGGAAAACAAACATATAAAAAGCTATAATAAAAATAGATGGCGTGCCATCTATTTTTATTTATTTAAATATTCTTCTAAGAAATTTATCATTCTTTCCATTTCTTCATCTGTCCCGATACTAATTCTTAAGTATTGATCAATTCGCTTAGTATTCCAATGACGAACGATTATTCCTACTTGCCGCAATGCTGTAAATAATTCTTGGCCTTCAACATCAGGATGTTTTACAAAAACAAAATTTGCATAACTGTCAGGTACAATAAAACCTAATTCTTTTAATCTTGTTTTAGTCATTTCTCTTGTTTTAATTACTTTAGCACACTTTGCTTTTGTATCTTGATCGTCAAGGATACTCGCTAAACAAATTTGTTGTGCGACATAATCAACTGGATAAGAATTAAATGAATTCTTAACATCATACAAATGTCTGATTGCCTCTTTACTTCCTAAAGCTATTCCTAGTCTAATTCCAGCTAAAGAACGTGATTTAGAATATGTTTGTGTTACAACTAGATTATCATATTTATCAATTAAAGAGACACAACTAGTTCCACCAAAATCAATATACGCTTCATCAATGACTACAATACTGTCAGGGTTATTTTTTAATATTGTTTCTATAAAATCTAAATCAACTAACAAACCAGTTGGCGCATTAGGATTTGGAAAAATAATTCCACTATTAGGCTGCATAAAATCATTAAGATTAATTTTGAAATCACGGTCTAATTTAACCAGTTTATATGCCATTTGATATAATTCACAATATACCGGATAAAAAGAATATGTAATATCCGGGAATAAAATTGGTTCCTTTCCATTAAAGAACGTTAAAAAAATCAACGCAAGTACCTCATCAGAACCATTCCCCAAAAATACTTGTTCTTCTTCAAGTCCATAATAATTAGCTAATTCTTTACGTAAATCAACAGCATCACTGTTTGGATATAACCTTAAACGATCAATATCCAAAGATGTTAATACTTCCTTAATTTTAGGACTAGGTCCATAAGGATTCTCATTTGTATTTAACTTGATCATATTCACAATTTTAGGCTGTTCCCCCGCTACATATGGTTCAACCTCGCGCAATTTATCTTGCCAACTCATATAATTCCCCCTTATTTAAGCATTTCATCAATCAACTCCGATAAATAATCGACTTGTTTATCACTATGCTTTTTAATCAGTTCATCCGCTCGATTAAAAGTGTAACCATGATCCGCGTGCTCAAACATACTAATATCGTTATACGAGTCCCCAATCGCATAACTTACAACATCTTCATTAAGTAAACTAACTAGATTGCTAATTCCAGTTCCTTTCGTACATCCACTTGGCGTAATGTCTAAATAATGCATATTTAATGTACCATGCGCTTCATCTGCATAATGTTCATCTATATATTTTTGAATCTTTAAAACTTCATCAATCTGCTGGTTGTCTTGATTTATCGCTATTATATCAAACTCCTCAACATTTGGATACTCTTTTATAAAATCATGCTCATTCGTTACAATACTACGTCCTACCTCATCATAAATATATGTTTGACCTCTCAAATACCCTAATGTCTTTTTTCCATCATAAAAATATATCCACATATCATCATATTTCAAACAATGTTCTATGATATCAATACCAGCTTGTTTTGAAATAACTCGTTTAAATAATTCTTGATCATTACGATCAACAATATGAGCTCCATTATTTAAAACTAAATAGTCATAATATAAATCTAATTTATTTGTACTGCGTAATGCTTCTTCATAATTTCTCCCAGTATTAAAAGCAAACAAGTGCCCAGCCTGGTGAAGCTTTTCCACTTTCTCTTTATCCGGGGGATATAATAACCCATCTAAATCAATAATTGTTCCGTCCATATCACAAAATAGTATTTTTTTCATAAAATCCTCCAATATATAGCCATATTATAACAGTTTAGACTAAATCATCAAAGAGCTGATAAAGCATTTGATTACTTTTATTTACTTCTTGTAACGCTGTTTCAATATCTTTCGCCACAATTTTTCCATCTTGCAGGCATACACACTTACCGCTTTGATTATCTTGAAGAAGTTCTATCGCTTTATTTGCCATCCTTGCAGCTAATATCCGATCTTCCGGCACCGGTGAGCCGCCTCGTTGAATATGTCCTAAAACAATCGAGCGACCTGAAAATCCTGTTTCTTCACTGATTCGTTGTGCTAGCTTTTCAACATCTAAAATTTTTTCACTTGCGATTACAATTGCATGGCGTTTATTATAAACAATTTCATTCCTAATCAATTCTTTGATTACATGCTCTTCATCATAGCCTGTCTTATTGGTGATAACAAGTTCACTTCCACAAGATATAGCTGCATAAAGAGCTAAATTATCTGCATTGTTACCCATTACTTCAACTACAAAACAACGATGATGAGAACTTGAAGTATCACGTAATTTATTTACTGCATCAATAATATTACATAATGCAGTATGAAAACCAATCGTTTCATCAGTACCATTGATATCATTATCAATAGTTCCAGGTATTCCAATACAATTTATACCTTTTTTTGCTAACGCTTGTGCCCCACGGTAACTACCATCACCTCCTATTACAACAAGACTATCTATTTCATGTTCTTTTAAATTGTTTATTGCTTTATCTTGAACTTCATCTAAAGTAAACTCCGGTAGACGTGATGATTCTAAAATAGTACCTCCTTTTGCAAGAATTTCAGAAACATCTCGATAGCCTAAGCGTGCTATTTTACCCTCTACTAATCCTCGATAGCCTTCATATACTCCATAAACTTCAAATCCATGTTTTATTCCTACTCTGACAATTGCTCTAATTGCTCCATTCATTCCAGGAGCATCACCGCCAGAAGTTAATACTGCGATTTTTTTCATTTTTTCACCTCATTTAACTTTCTCTTCTAACCAATTTTGATAAAACTCTAGTTGATTCTTTAGATGAAAAAAGTGTTCCCCATTTTCCATGATTTTTAAATCACAATTAAAATGACTGGCAAATTTCTTTATATATTCATATTCACATAAATTGTCATTTACACCATACAAAATCATTGTTTGACTATTCCATTCGGTGACTGAATGTTCTTTAACATAGCAATAATAGTCATAATACAATGTTTCTCCAATAGGTGTTTCAATCATTTTTTGTTCTTTTAATTTTTCTTCATTTATTTCAAACCAAATCATCATATTTTCAATTAAACGTTGCATATCAACAACTGGTGATAAAAATAAACACTGATTAAATTTAACACATTGATAAGCTAATAAACTAAAAAATGCTCCTAAGCTACAGGCCCATAAACTTATCTTTTCATATTTTCCTTTAACATAGTCATATATCTTTAATAATTCCTCTGTACAATTTTGTGCATTACACAAAGTATCTTCATATACTCGATCCCCATGTTTTGGCAAATCAAAACTAACTATTTGATATCCTCTATTTACTGCTGTCTTTGCTAGCATTTCTATAACAATATCTTCTTTATTAGATTTATTCCCATGAACTGCAAGAAAAACTTTTGAACTCCCTACTCCCCAGATAACTGCAGGGATATTATCAATTTTTAAATATTTCTTTTTCATCTTCCCACCACTTCCTTATCAATGATTATAACATAGTCCAAATTTAATATTTAGCTTTTGCAAAAAATAATACTACAACAGTTTATGTTGCAGCCTTGTCTTTGGCTGGTGGTTGGTAGCACGAAACCTCCACAGCGGGCTTTCATCACCTAGTTTTATGTCGTGCGCAGCACAGCAAAAAAGGAACTGATTATTCAGTTCCTTTACTATTACCCACTAATTTATTCATATCAGCTTTAGTTTTATATGTGATTTTTAATCGATAACCATCTTCGCTTGAAAGAATTCTCATTGACACTTTTGTATCATCTTCTGATTGAGTGATTCCTATTCCATAATTACCAATACTTTCATTTCGTTCATTAAAATCATTTTCTAATTGATTAAACTTCTCTCCAGCTTTATTAAAACTTACATACATATCATCACCGTTAATCAATTTAACAATTTCTTTTAACATCGGATAACTTTGCTCGTTGATTTTCATAGCTTCAAAATCTTTAAAGCCGTTAATAGTATAACCTATATTAACAGCATTAGTTGTTCCTGATAAGTCATATGAAAAACTAATTGACATTGTTTCATTTTTACCAATCTTTAAATCATAATTCAGACTTGTATAAACATTATTTTGATCAGTTACATAAAAATCATAATCTTTATCAATCGTTGTTTTACCATACTTATCAGTAATTGCAGTTAAATCATTTTCTAACTGCTTGATCTTCTTAACATAACTATCACTATTAGTTACTAGTTTATCAAAATCTTTTAAACTCCCAAACTGATATTCTGTTACCTCTTTATTAATATTAACCTCACCTAGTGGACCTAGTGTAATTGCTTTATCCGGTGTAGTAACAGTATTACTTGCAGTTCCGTCACCTAAAAAATTACCAAATAACATTGATGAAATCAGCGGTGAGAAAATCAATACTAAAGCTAAAATACCGTATAAATAATTAGGAAATGTATTTGTTCTTTTCATGGGTTGATAGCCTTTTTCTAAGCGTGTACCACAATGAGGACAAACTTTGGCACTATCAGGAATATTTTTTTTACAATGTGGACATTGTTTCATGCAATCACCTACTCATATATATTTGCCATCCAGGTCTTAAAGTCTTCCACAAATTTTTCTTTTGCCTGGGCTTTTTTTGTATCATCTTTTATTTCATAATACTCTTCACTTAGATAAGTATACTCGCTAATTGTTTCACCTTTATTAACTAATTTTAAAATTGGTGTCCAATTAAAATCTAACTCCTCACGAATATTTTTATAAAAATCAATTTCTTTTTCAGATGCCCCCTCTTGCATGGCGGCATCACGAAATGCCTGAATATTTAAATAATATAAATAAGTACCCTTATTTTCCTCTAAATACGATGTTAAAATCGGATGAAACTCTTTACAATCTCCGCAATCAGGACGACCAATATATAAAACAAAAGTATCATCACTAGATAATTTGTTTTCTAATTCATCATAAGTAATTTCATGAAGACCTGATAAACTATTGTCTTTTTTTATACGATTAATGGATGCGTCTTGGCATCCACTAATCATTAATACACATACAATTAAACTTAATAATTTTTTCATTATTTAAGTAAAGATTCTCCATCCATTTCAGCTGGAATTTCAAGTCCTAATAATTGTAAAATCGTAGGCGCTAAATCTCCTAATTTTCCACCCTCTTTTAATTCTAAATGAGAATTTGTTACAATTAAAGGCACTTCATTTGTAGTATGCGCTGTAAATGGGTTATTATCTTCATCTAACAACATTTCACTATTACCGTGGTCAGCAGTAATTAACATTGTTCCACCTAATTCAAGAACTTTATTGTATACTTCACCTACACATTCATCAACAACACTCACAGCTTTAATTGCTGCTGGTATAATTCCTGTATGTCCAACCATATCGCAGTTTGCAAAGTTAACAATAACAACATCGTGAATATCTTTATCTAATTCTTCAATTAATTTATCTTTTACTTCATATGCTGACATTTCTGGTTGTAAATCATAAGTAGCTACTTTTGGTGAATTTACTAACACTCGAGTAGCACCTTCAATTTCCTTATCAACACCACCGTCAAAGAAGAAAGTAACATGAGCATATTTTTCAGTTTCTGCAATTCTTAATTGTTTCATACCTTTTGCAGATAAATAATCACCAAGTGTATTAGTTAAACTTGGTAAAGCAAAAGCAATCGCACCATTAACACTATCTGCATATTTCATCATACAAACAAATGTTAAATTTTTTGGCACATTATTAAATGCATGGTCATAGAATCCATCATTAGTCATCACTGTTGCTAATTGAATCGCACGGTCAGGTCTAAAGTTTGCAAAGATAACTGAATCACCATCAGCTACTTGTCCATCAACATTTTTATTATATCCAGGAATTACAAATTCATCATAAGTTTCTTTAGCATATGAATCTTTAACATATTGAACAGGACATTCAAAGCTTTCACCTTTATGATTAACGATAGCATCAAACGCTAATTCAACACGATCAAACCTCTTATCACGATCCATTGCGTAATATCTACCAGATACAGTTGCAATTTCACCAACACCTATTTCTTCAATTTTATCTGCTAATTCTTTAACAAAATCAGCACCACTATCAGGAGCAACGTCACGACCATCTAAAAATGCGTGTACATATACTTTTTCTAAACCTTCTTGTTTAGCTAATTTTAATAAGGCATAGATATGTTCATTTGAAGAATGCACTCCACCATTTGATAATAATCCCCAAATATGTAATTTAGTATTATTTTCTTTGGCATTATTAATTGCTTTTAAGAATTCAGCATTCTTATAGAATGTTCCATCTTCAACAGCTTTATTGATTAAAGTTAATGATTGGTAAACTGTTCTTCCAGCTCCAATATTTAAATGTCCAACTTCACTATTACCCATTTGTCCATCAGGTAATCCGACAGGCATTCCAGAAGCTTTAATTCTTGTTGTTGGATAAATCATTTCTAAATCATCTATATTTGGTGTATTTGCAAGTTTAACTGCATTTCCATCAATTCTTTCACTTAATCCGTATCCATCTAAAATACATAATACAATTGGTCTTTTTTTCATTATCTAATTCCTCCATTTTCATGAACCATTATAACTTGTTTAACTACAATAATCAAACAAGAAATACTTGAAATAATCTAAATTTAATAACTTTTTACTAACAAAATCTCTTCAGTTAAAATAGTTTTATATTTCTATAATATATTGATATATAAATAATATAGTTATATAATTATAATATAAATAATAAAGGGGAAATGCTATGAAAAAATTATTATGTTTATTACTCGTTTTTATGCTGTGTGGTTGTAGTATTGATAAAAGAGCAACTACTAAAACTGTTGATGTCAGTCCATATCTCTATAAAATTAGTGACAATAATAATCACTATCTTTATCTATTAGGAACCTGTCATCCTGGTCGTGATCAAATTGATAAACTTGATATAACTACCGAAAAAGCAATCAAGGATAGTCAAAGTATTGTTTTAGAATGTTCATTAGATCAAAATGAAACTGCTAAATATCAAAATTATCTTTTAGAAAACAGTTTAGGTGAACTAGATTTGATTAACTATATTCCTAAATTAAAAGAAAACTATCCTACACTAAAAAAATACCGTGTTAATGAATTTAATGCTATGGCAGTAAGTTCTTTAGTAACCTCTGATATTCTAGACGAAGTAGATGGCAATAATAGCACTTCCATTGATGCTTACCTTTTTAATCTCACCAGAAGTAAAAAGATTCCTTTTGAAGAAATGGAAGGAATTGAATTTCAGATGCAATTATTTTCACAATTATCTAAAGAATCACCTCACGCAATTTTAGAATCCTTAAAAGATCGACAACAATTAATCAAAAGTACAAAATTGATCCTTGACAGTTATTATAATCATGATCTTGATACATTAGCGACAATATACAGCTATCAAGAACTACCAGATAGTGAATATCAACAAGAATATCAAAATTATCAACAATTATTAATAATTGACCGTAACCAAACTATGCAAGCTAAAATAATAGAATATTTAAATCAAAATAAAGTCGTTTTCATCGGCGTTGGTGTAGGTCATGTTGTTGGTGATTTAGGATTAATAACATCGTTAAGCGCAGCCGGTTATAAAGTAGAAAAATTAGGTTAAAAAATAAAGGTCTAGAATTTATCTAGGCCTCATTTTTTCTTTTTCTTTGGCGAACTTAAAATGTACATTCCAATAAAACAGAGAATCAAAGGCCAGTAGCCTTTTATATAGTATGCAATCGTTGATACTATTCCTTGAAAGTCTTTAGTTCGATCCATGGTTAAAATCATTCCTAAAATAATTAATACAATTCCCGCATTCTTTCTAAAGTCCATTTTAATCACCCCCATTATCATAGCAAGGGCAATCAAATGAATTTGTCGATTAGAGGATAGAACGTGCAAACCGTAATAAATTATTTAAATCTACAGGTTCTTTACCTTTTTGTGAATATACATAAATTCTATCATGATCATGATATTCAAATTTATTAGAATGAATAATACTATTAATATCCCGACGTATGTCCTCATCAATATGAATAAACAAGTTTTCAGACATTTTTCTAAGTAAAATGCATAAACTTGCTAACGCTAATTCTAAATCAAAATATGCTCTAATTAAATCTTTTTGGATAACATGTTCATCAAAGATACCTTCTTTTATTTCAACTTTTTCAATATGATTCAAAACGGCATCGACACTATTTAACTCATCTTCAAGCATATCCAAGTAACATTCTTCTTTAATTTCTCTTTTGTTCATCTACAAGCTTATCCTTTTCCTTAATCATTTGTTTCAATTCTTTTGCATATAACACAAATGACAATAACATTAATGCACTGCTAGTGATAATCATTAACTGACTAGCAAAAGTATCAGGAATGTGATACCCAATAAGAATTATTACAACAAAATAAAAATAAGCTGTTGCAATTTTCCCCCACCATGAAGCTCCTTTTATTTTTAAGCCATAATCATATAAATATAATCCAACAATTCCTAACATTCCATCTTTCAATACAATTATTATTAATAACACCCAAGCTAAGGGATATGTAAATAACAAAGTAATCGCAATTGTAAATTGTGTTAATTTATCAGCAATCGGATCAATTAATTTTCCAAAATCTGTAATCATATTATATTTTCTTGCAATATAACCATCTAAACAATCACTAATACCTGAAAGCACAAGAATAAATGCTGCAATAATATAATGATGTTGCCATTGTGCATTAAAATACACAAATAAAAATACTGGTATTAATAAAATTCTAAAATAACATAAGCAATTTGGTATATTAAATAACTTTGTTTTATCTTTCATATTCATCTTCTATCCCTCTTTTTACATAATTATAGTTAACTTATTAAATAAGTCAATGATAGAAGATTTAAAGTATCTTTTTCATTGTAACATGCGGGCACCACTCATCATAATACATATCACCATCAGGTTTATATCCTAATTTTTCATAAAATTTCTGAGCCTGCTGTTGAGCTGACAACTCAGTTTCAAGACAGCCTAATTCTCTAGCTTTGTTCTCTAAAGCAGTGACAACCTTACTTCCTAATTTTTGCCCACGATATTCTTTGATCGCTGCAATTCTTCCTAAGATCATTGTTGTCTTATCTTTAAAATACATTCGTCCAACCGCAATCGGCTGCTCATCCTTATAAATCACCAGATGATACGCAGTATTGTCAAGCTTATCAAATTCCTTTTCAAAGCCTTGTTCTTCAACAAATACAGCTTGGCGAATTAAAGCTGCATCTTTAAAAGATGTTTTACCATAACTAAATTTAAAATCCAACTTAGATTCTATCATCATTAATAATGTATCAACTTCTATAACTTGAGCAAATCGATTCTTCCAAATCTTTTCTTCTAAATATTGCTTTAACACTTTTCCACTTATTATATCATTGTCAAAAGTCGTTGTAGCATCTTTTGGAACAATAACTCTATATCCTAATTCAAATGCTACTTTAATACTAGTATCAATACAATATTCACTTTGCATACCAACGATAATCAGATCTTGAATTCCCTGTGATTTTAAATATGCATCTAAATTTGTATTTTTAAATGCACTATTATATTCCTTTTCAAAAATTTTATCATCTTGTCTCGGAGTAATCCGTGAATCTATTTGCCAACCATCACTATTTAAAATCAATTCCTCATCATGATGACGAACATAGACGATTTCGAGATGTTGATTATGACATACCCTGATTAGTTTTCGAATATGCTCGATCATCTTATTTTCATCTACTGGATACTGGCTCGTCAAAGCAGTTTGAACATCAATTATTAATAAACATCTTTTACGCATCGTTTTCCTCCATTGTATCAACTAAAAAAGTCGTAATCGTTGAATACACAGTTTCCTTATATTTTTCATTGAGAATTTCATGGCGCATATGCTCAAATAAAATTGAAATCACATGTTGATAGCCTTGTTTTTTTAAATGAGTTACAGCATTATTAAATGCTTTTTCATTAATCAAGCAAGGATCTTCTTTGCCAGAAATAAATAAGACTGGTAGTTTTTTATTTGCTTCATAATCTATATTTTTATATGTATTTTGCATTAAACTTAATAAATTATAAAATCCATTTACACTAAATGTGAAGGTACACAGCGGATTATTATTATATTCATCAACTACTTGGCTGTTACTGCAAATCCATTCATTTGGCTTATCAAAGCCCTTATTAAAAGCACCAAAAGACATTTTCTGTAATAGTTTACTATGATACTTATCCCCCTTGACCATTGCTATCGCTTTGCATAATAACTTTCCTAATCCGGCTAATTTATTTTTACTTGGGCTGCCACAAACTATTAATGCATTAATTTCATGATCATACTTTTGAATATAATTTCTTACAACTAAAGAACCCATTGAATGCCCAAATAAACAAACTGGTAAATTTGGATATTTTTTCTTAATATAATTAGTTAATTGGTGAACATCTTCAACGATTGCACGGGCACCTTCACCATAAAAATAACCCAAATCAGTTTCATCTAAAACACTTTTTCCGTGTCCACGATGATCATGTATGATAACAACATATCCACAGTCATTTAAATATTCAATAAAATCTAAATAACGCTCTTTATGCTCACACATACCATGAACAATCTGAAAAATTGCTTTTGGGTGTTCCGGCGCTGAAACAATTACGTCTAAAGGTAATTTATCAGATATTGAATTAATTTTTAGATACTCCATCGTTTTTCTCCTTTTCATGATTATATCATATTGATTGCTTGAATAAACTAAACAAACTCTTATTTTTATCTAAATAAACAAAAACCTGCAAATTATGCAGGTAATCATTTTTGTTCAATTGTATATTCAGTAATAACTAACTTCCTCTTCTTTAGAATCATATTAATTACTTCACTGGCTAATGAATATAAACAAGCAGCACTAGGAACCGCAATGACCATTCCAAATACACCAAATAAATCACCGAAAACAAAAATTGATAATAAAACCCAAATTCCAGGTAGGCCAACTGAGTTTCCAACAACACGCGGATAAATGAAGTTATCTTCTAACTGTGATAAAATCTGAAAATATACCATAAACCAAATTGCCATCAAAGCATCTTTTGATAAAATTAAGACTGCACCTACAAACATTGCGGCAATTGGACCAAAAAATGGAACAAATGAAAATATTGAAATAATTGTAGCAATCAATTCAGGGTATGGAAAATTAAACAGCTTCATAGTTACATAGTACAACACCCATAAAATACAAGCTTCAACCAATTGACCACTGATAAAATTTGAAAAAACTTCATTAGTTTTATGTGCATAATCAAAAATTACACAAGTAACTTTATAACCACAAAGTGCTCCAATTGCTTTTCTTAATTGTCGTAAAAAAGTTTCCTTATTTCCAAGCAAATATAGAGAAAAAATAAATCCTGTAAATACTACTCCAAATGTAGATAAAAAATTTGTTGCATTATTCATGATTCCCCCAGCACTTCTAGTTAGGATATCTAGTGCTTGACCAACCATATCTTGCCAAGGCATATTGATTAAATCTTTAACACTAGCAATATTTTCCATTCTAAAATCAATATTGAAATAGATAAATATATCATCGATATTATTAAATACTGATGTTAGAAAAGCAGAAGTATTACTGATCAATGAAATTAAACTGCTTATTAAATTTGGAATTACGATACTAGCAATCAAAACAATTAAACAAATAAATAATATCAGTGTTGCAATTATTGATAAACCTCTTTTTTTTCGATATAAAAAACTAGTTTTTGTACAGTATTTTGTAATTTGTTTTTCAATCAGCTTCATAGGCTGATTGAGAATATATGCAATAATAATCCCATAAAACAAATATACCAGCGTCCCTAACAACGTGCTGATCATTCCATAAATATTACCTAAATTCATAAGTAAATATATCAAAAAAACTGTAAACGCTGAAATTATCAATCCAGGTTTAACATGACGTTTCAAATCATCATCTAAATTAAAATTACGCATCTAATCACTCCTTATTCCGCTTGATTATAACATATTTATCATACATTTTATAACCATTCGTGATATTTATTTAGATAAACACGTTTAACTACTGTTGTCAATGCAATATATAAAATAACAATTATTATTAATAATCCAAAATAATAAGCTGGCAAACTAGTAAGCCCAATTGCTTTAGCTAAGTGACTAAATGGAATAAGCGTTAAAACAAATGCAGATAATAATGTAAAAATCGTTACAAATAGGGCAGGTTTACTTTGAACAAATGGTACTTTTGCTGTTCTAATTAAATGAATAACAAGAATTTGGCTCCACATTGATTCAATAAACCAGCCCGTTTGAAAAACTGCAATGAAATAATCAGGATTTGTTAATGATTGATAACTTCCTCCAGCCATTATTGGGGCTATAAAATAAAACATCAATACATATGTCATAATATCAAAAATTGAACTAATTGGTCCCATCCATAACATAAATCTTCCAATTGATGATGCTTCCCATGTTCGAGGGATTTTTAAATACTCCTCGTCAACACGGTCAAACGGTAAGGTTATACAAGCAATATCATAGATTAAATTTAGCAACAATAACTGAATTGGTGCCATTGGTAAAAATGGTAAAAATGCACTTGCAATTAAAACTGAAAACATATTACCAAAATTAGAACTGGCCGTCATTTTTATATATTTAATCATATTAGCATAAACTTTGCGGCCTTCAACCAATCCTTTTTCAAGAACCATTAAGTCTTTGTCTAATAAAATTACATCAGCTGCTTCTTTAGCAATATCTACTCCACTATCAACAGAAATTCCTACATCGCTTGCCTTTAGAGCTAATGCGTCATTAATACCATCGCCCATATATCCAACGCTATGTCCATTTTCTTTTAAAACTTTAATAATCAGTGCCTTTTGTTCCGGTGATAATTTTGCAAAAATTGTTGTTGTTTCTACAACTTCCTTCAGTTTATCCAAGCCCATCTTTGCAACATCTTGGCCTAATAAAATATTTTCAACATTCAATCCTACCTTTTGACAAATTGCTTTAGTTACTTTTTCATTATCTCCTGTCAAAATTTTTGTTGCTACACCATGTTCCTTCAATGCTTTTATCGCTGGGGCTGTTGATTCTTTTGCAGGGTCTAGAAAAGCTAAATATCCAATTAAAACCATATCTTTTTCATCACTAACGGTACATTTTTGTACTAAATCCTGATCTGTTTTTTGACTCACTCCCAAGACCCGTAAACCTTTTTCATTAAGTTGTTCAACTTGATTGATAATTATTTTCTCTAATTTTTGTGTTAACGGCCAAACTTTACCAAGATACTCAACATATCTACAAACACTGAGCATTTCTTCAATTGCTCCTTTTGTAACCATCTGTACTTTACCATCTTGATCCTGAATAATAACAGACATTCTTCGTCGTTGAAAATCAAATGGAATCTCATCAATTTTTTCATATTTGTTTGTTAAATCTTTTAAGCTCGAATCATTATCTTGTTCAGCCAACGTACTATTAATAATTGCTTTATCCATTAGATTATTTAATCCTGTTTGATAATAACTATTCAAAAATGCATGTCGCAAAACTCTTAAATCAATTTTCCCGTGAACATCTAAAGGAAATTCTAAAATTACTTCATCTTGTGTTAAAGTTCCTGTTTTGTCTGTGCAAAGAATATCAATAGCACCAAGATTTTGAATTGAATTTAAATTTTTAATTATAGTTTTTTCCTTAGCCATTGCAAGAGAGCCTTTAGCAAGACTAGTTGTGACAATCATCGGAAGCATTTCAGGTGTCAAACCTACAGCAACACTTAATGCAAATAAACTTGCATCTAACCAATCTCCATTAGTAAATCCATTAATAAATAAAACAACAGGTACCATAACTAACATAAAACGAATCAAAAGCCACGATACAGAATTAATTCCAATTTCAAAAGTTGTTAATTCTCTCTTTTTATTTAAATCAACAGAAATTCTTCCCAGCATAGTTTCATCACCTGTCGCAATTACCACACCGACAGCACTTCCGCTAATTACATCACTTCCCATAAAAGCCAGATTTTGTGCTTCAAGCACTTTCGTCCCTACAGTTGTTTCAATTGCGAATTTTTCAACTGGTTCACTTTCACCTGTTAAACTTGCTTGGCTAATAAATAAATCTTTAGCTTCAATAATTCTCAAATCTCCAGGAATCATATCTCCTGCGCTCAAATATACAATATCACCAACAACTACTTCATCAATTGGAATCTCTTTTGCTTCTTGTCCATATCGTTTAATATTTGTAGTATTTGAAATCATTGCAATCAGCTTCTCTGCTGCACTCCCACTTCTTTGTTCTTGAATAAAGCGTAATATTCCAGATATCATTACCATAACTACAATAATGATTACTGTAGTTGGATCCTTTTCACTAGTTTCTGCAAAAATCACATTAGTAAATAAAGATACTACTGCTAGTATTAATAAAATTGCAGTAAATGGATTTATAAAAGCATTAAATATTTTTTTTAATATAGAATCTTTTTTTTGTTTAGTAATAATATTTTTACCAAATTCCTCACTATGATGTTTGACTGTTTCATTCGTGATTCCCATTTTATTTGTTTCAAAACTATCTAAAACTTGATTAGTTTTATTCTCACTCGCAAAAACTAATCTCTCATTAATTGAATTAAATCTTCTCATTGTTATACCCTCCAAATTAAATTTTAGAGTATGACAAAACTATCCTAAAGAATGGCATCGCCATTATTCGGGACTTATAAACATCATTGTCATACCGGCCATGCTCTTCCATTCTTTTTCTCCTTTCAAAATTTTAGATATAGAAAAAGCCATCATTAAGATGGCTAGGCGAAAATGGACGTAATTATCCCATCATCAAAAAGCCATCTTTTAAAATTCATCGATAAATAATCATCCATTTTCTTCACCTCCACAAAATAAAAGCCTCATCGCTCAAACGCGACAAGGCATGAAAATAACTTTATCTCGTTCAAGCTTCAACATCATAGGGCCATGTAATTGCATTAGTTTTTGCCTTCACGACAAGAACTGTTGACCAGCGCACAGTGTCTCCACTGCTTTGCGGTAGCAACCCGTATCCCTATGGTAGTCTCACCTACCGATTCTTTTATCGCTTATAGTTTAACACTATTAAAGATAATGTCAACCCCTATTCCCCTTCAACTAGCTCTACTAGGATTTCTACTAATTCTTGACTTACAACCTCATAATCATCACCGTGATAACTAAAATTGACTTCATCACGACTTGTAGTGGAGTCTGTATGCCAATCTTTACATGAGCTATGAAGCTGCTTAATTCCTGTATAATCAAGCATTTTTTTCGCATTTCCTGCATTTATTCCACTTCCCGCTAAGATTTCAATATTCTCACCATATGCATCATACAAATATTTAATCATTTCTTTTCCTCGAGTTGCTTTACCTTGTAAGCCACTCGTTAAAATACGGTCTACCCCTAAAGTAATCAAAATGTTCATTGCCTCGTCAATATCATTAACACAATCAATAGCACGATGAAATACTGCAGTTTTGTGATATGATTTAATAATATCGATCATTTCTCGGGTTTGTGGAATATTAATATCTCCTTCTTCATCAAGGCATCCAAATGCAATCCCATCTGCACCATTATCAAGTAATATTTCCGCATCCAGTTTCATTACCTCAAAATCTTCATCATTGTAACAAAAACCAGCACCACGAGGTCTAACCATACAAATAACTTCTAAATCTGTGTTATCTTTAACTTTTAATAAAGTTGCTAATGATGGGGTTAAGCCACCTAAGTGTAATGCACTATTCAATTCTATTCTTCTAGCTCCACCGTATTGTGCCTGTAATGCATCATAATAACTCCCACAACATACTTCTACAATTTTATCCATTTTATCAACTCCTTACTTGTATATTTATTATAACACTTTTCCAAAAGCATTAATTGTTATTTTTAAGTAAAAGTTGGTTTGCATTTTGTTAATAGTAATGGTAAAATTTATGAGCATAGTTTATTTGCAATAAATAAAAATTGTAATATAATAAGCTAGTTCTGTCCCCTTAGTAAAATGGATATTACAAGACCCTCCTAAGGTTTAGGTGCAGGTTCGATTCCTGCAGGGGACGCCAATTATAATTTATAAAAATATATTATTGAAATCAGGTGGATTATAGACCTTTTAAATCCACCTTTTTTATATGAATATTTAACTTTTTATAATCTAACAGAACACATACTTACTATTTCTTTCAAAGATACCTATACAAAAATAGGATTTTCATAAGCACTTTTGACATAACATATTACTCTAGTTCAAAAGCATCAGTATAGAAACTATAATAAACATCATGCTTTGAAATGAGTTCATCATGACTCCCCCATTCAATAATTTTCCCAAAATTCAAAACAATAATAGTTTCAGAATTACAAACCGTTGATGATCAATGAGCAATTACATAGGTTGTTCTACCTCTCATTAAATTATCCATTCCTTGCTGAACAAGCACTTCTGTCCTAATATCAATCGAAGAAGTTGCTTCATCTAAGATCATAACTGGTAAATTTGCAACAGCCGCACAAGCGATAGAAAGCAATTGCCTTTGTCTTCGAGATAAACTTGCCCCATTTTGCATCTCATAGATAGGTTCCCTTCCATTTTTTAAAGAACCTTCTCATCTGAAACTTCAATGATTCGTTCACATGATGCTCTTGCCATATTGATCATTACCAATACTTGTAATAACATCATCAGACAATTCAAAATATTCATTGTATAGGCAATCATACTTGATAAGTCCCCTGTGGTCAGCGTTGATGCATTTATAAGAATAATAATTTTTGCTCCAAACTAGCAAAGAAACAACAAACAGCCATAAACTGCATTATAGGCATATAAATGATTTAACTACCCGAATTCCTGCCAAATTTTCCTGTACTACACTATTCAATTCATCATAGATATGAAATACCTTTTCAAAATATGGATGTGAACGACTAACAATAAAATAAAGACCTGCCTCTAAAACTGGAACTGCAATTAAAAATATTAATGATAAATCCCTATTTATCATTAATGAAACAGCTAGTGAAAATGCCAGCATGATGGTGCTCGCACTGCCACACGAATAGTCATCATATGTGCATTTTGAACGTTAGTTACATCAGTCGCTAATCTTGTTACCAAACTTGAAGTAGAAAACTTATCAATATTTGCAAAAGAATATTCATGAATTTTATAATACATATTCTGTCTTAGATTTTGAGCAAATCCAGCTGAAGCTATCGCACAAAAACTTCCTGATAACATGCCACAAATAACTCCTAAAGTAACACAAAAGATTAAGACTACACCCCATTTGCCAAAAATACTATATTTACAAGTCAGGAAGAATATTTCATGAATACTCAACAATTAGAATGTTTTGTGCGAATAGCAGATAAATTGAATTTTACAAAGGTTGCTGAAGAATTATATATTACTGCTCCAGCAGTTGTCCATCATATCATAAATTTAGAAGAATTAAATACGTCATTATTTATCAGAACTTCCAAAATGGTAAAATCAACTGAGCCAGGCTCATTATTCTATAGTGAAGCAAAAGATATTCTCCAAAAAATATATATGGTTGAGAAAAAAGTTAAAAAACTAGCCAGTCAAAAACTTTCGATATTACGAATTGGCTGTTCTAGTCAAGTAGAACTTGAGATATTAGAAATACCATTAATAAAATTAAAAGAAGAATTTCCAACTGTTTATCCCCAGATTATTATTCAGGATTATTTTATTCTAAAATCTCTATTTGATAATAAACAATTAGACATTTTAGTCAGTACAAAAGAGATGATTGCTGAGGCTCACGATTATATATTTAAAAAAATAAAAAACATTTCCAGTTATGCAATCATAGCTGAAAATTCCCCGTTTGCTAAAGAAAAAGAAATATGTTTTATAGATTTATATGATACACCACTTACTACTTTGCATCCCCGCTTTATCCCATTTTAATACTGAGATAAATTACAAGAATTTATTGCTCTCCATGAAAAAATCATTTTCATCTTTTATGTAAAAATGACCAGGCTGCTATTCTTTTCGCTAAATGTAATTACGGTGTAGCTATTTTACCAGAAATATATATTCCAACACATATTAAAAGAATTGTCGCTTTACCATTTATGGATGATCAAATGACAATAGAATATGGAATAACTTATCACAAAAATCTAAAAGAAAAATATATTAAGGAATTTACAAACTATTTTATAACTAATAAATAATAAAAGAAGATTTAATTTCATTGATATAATCAATTATTTTAAATCTTCCCTTTAATTAAAAATATTTTATAACTTATCTTGATTATTTGTCATTTAATTACATGATAGATAAGCTTAACATCATTATACAATAGATGCCCTATATATTTGAAGAATCACATTCTCCAAACAAGTATCGAACTCAACACTAGTCTGATTTATTGATAAATCAGATAATAATACTCTAGAAAAACTCGCAATAAGCCCGTGATTTTCCCTTAATAACCCATTTGCCTGCTCTCTATCATAACCGCCAGATAGAGCAACAACCCTAACTACATGGGAATCTTTCATAAGTTCCGCGTAAAAATCAGGTATGGTTGGAATGGACAGTTTAAATATAAATTTAACATCATTGTCTAATAAAGTTAGATGCTCATTAATTTCTTTCAATAACAATTCTTCAGCCTCTTTTTTTGAGGTACTTAAAATAGATACCTCTGGCTCTAAAATAGGTACAAGCCCAGTTTTAGCAATTTGTAATCCTAATTCAAACTGCTGATCAACAATTTTCTTGATACCTGCTGGATCGGCTTCCAAAATTACACTACGCATTTTTGTACCAAAGATATATTTATCTCTTGCCTTGTTTAATATTGCTTCCAGTTCAGGAATTGGCTTCATTAACTGAACACCATCTTTTTCTACTTCTAATCCTTTGTCAATTTTCAAAAATGGCACGATTTCCTTCTTTAACCATAAATATTCAGCAGTATCTACACCCTCAATTTGAGAATCCATTGTCTTTTCAAACAAAATAGCACCTAATATATGCTTAGAGGTAAAAGCCTTACTAGTAATAACACGACTACGCATTTGATGAATTAAATCAAACATTTCTTTATCATTACTATACGCTGATTCATCAATACCATATGATTTTAATGCCTTTGGTGTACTTCCACCACTTTGATCTAACGCTGCGATAAAACCTTTTCCATATTGCATACGCTCTAATTGTTTTGTGTTCATTTAAGAGCACCTCCTTTTCCTGCCCTTATTATACCCCTTGTCCATCAAGTATTCGAATAATACGTTCTATTTTGTTAGATAAGAATAACTATTTTTACAAATAAGAAGCGCTTTTAAAAATATGATAGATTATTTTAAAATATGCTATAATTAAATAAGATAATCTTTATACATAAGGAGATAATTAATATGTCTATCACAGTAAACATTTATTACACTGGAATAAACGGAAATGCTAGAAAATTTGCAGAAGAAATGGTGACCAGCGGTATTGTTGATGCTATTAAAGCAGAAAAAGGAAATGAAAGATATGAGTATTTCTTTTCCATGAATGATCCAGAAACCATACTTTTAATTGATAGTTGGAAAGATCAAAAATCAATTGATGCTCATCATGCTACTATAATGATGGAGCAAATTACAGAATTAAGAAATAAATATGATCTTCATATGAAGGTAGAACGCTATACTTCTAATGAAGAAAACATAACTTCTGCTGACAAAAAATTTATTCGATTGTAATCTAAATTAATAAAACCCATTATAAAGTCAATATTATAATGGGTTTTATACTATTCATATCAAAACATATTTCTGGTAATTGAAATATTTATTCCTTATTTACCATTTTAGTTATAATTTATCCTGTCACAATTATCGTTCTTTATTACCAAGTAAATATAGCTTTTAATTATAAATATATAATTCTAATAAAAAAACATTGCCTATTTAACATTACCGCTGTTAATTCCTTCTTCATAAGGATCCAAAGGTAACCATTCTAATACATCTTGAATATATTTATTCCAAAAATCCCAATTATGACTTCCTACATCCTCTTTATAAACTAAATCAAAACCAGCATTTTCTAAATAGCCTTTAAATTTTCGATTTACTCCAATTAGTTCATCATCACATCCACAAGCCATATATATCTTAGGAAAAACAATAGTATTGTCTTCTTTTTTTGCCTGAATTAAATTTTCCAAACAAACTTTTGGATTCTTATCACTCAGATATGCTTCATCAATATCACCAAAACAACTATCTTCACCCATTACACATCTTGATTCATCGTGAACTGGTAATTCGAAAATATTTAGAGCACTTGATAAAGCTGCAATATATCCAAAATTTTGATAATATTTCAACCCATTTCTTAGAGCACCAAATCCACCCATTGAAAGTCCGGCAATAAAAGTATCATCCCGACGATTAGATAAATGAAACATCTTTCTAGTAACTTCAATAAGTTCAGTTCCAATAAATATACCGAAGTCATTGTTTTTTACTTCTTGATCCACATAAAAAGAATTATCACCAGATGGCATGACTACAACTAAGTTCTTTGCTTCTGCCCATTCTTGTATTCTTGTTCGTGTTACCCAGTCAGTATAATTTCCTAATAAACCATGTAATAAATATAAAGTTTTATATTCTTTAACTGGTTGACAATTTCCTTTAAAAAGAAATTTATCAACCGGTAATATTACATTCATTGAAACTGTTCTTTTTAAACTTTGAGAAATAAAATTTACTTGTACTAATGCCATAATAAAACACCCCTTTACTCTTTTTAAATCTCATCAATTGACATATCTGTTTTATAATTATTTAAAACGTAATCATAAATATAAGCAATTTCACTAATTGGTATTGTTATATTATACTGATTAGCAATCGCTTTAAAGCTAATTCTAACTCCATTGATAAATTCTTGATTATTTTTTTCAAAATCAACAATATTAATATGTGAAACTATCTCTTCTTTTTTTATTAGACGTTCAATCAAACAACAAAGATGAATATTCAAACCAATAATAGTTTTTGCTAAAAAAGTAAAAACTTCCAATTATATAAAATGGATCTTTTCATAATTTTCAGATATTATATAAAATAAAAAAACACTAGACTAATAGCCTAGTGTCGCATCATCTAACTCAGTTTTATTTACAAGATATTTGCTAGAAAGAGACTTATAATTAGCCACTACCATAAGTGGATTCATTTCATCAGTTTCTACAAAATCTTTATCATATTTATAGAAATACAATCTTAACATCATCATCGCTAAGATGTGATATTGTTTTTCTTCATTAGTTAGTTCCTCATAATTTTCAAAGTAAATATCTTCAATAGGTACTAAGTACTCAAATTTGTATAACTTACTTTGTTCTAAATAGTTATCGATGATTTCATCATCGTTATCTACGTAATTAAAAAGATGTCCAAAGAACTCTGGACCATACTTAACTCTTTCTAATATCTCATTATTCATTAATTGATCATCAAAAGCATAACCTTTAAATGCATAATCATATGAAAATCTATATTTAAGATAAGGTTTATATTTCTTATCATCGGGAATATTAACTTTGTTACCATTAACATACATCTCAATTTCATCATTGAATTTAAATGTTAAACCATATTCCTTTAAATAGTTTGAAAAACTATTTTCTTCTGTTAGTAATTCTAACAAACTTAATCCATCATTATCAGCATCTTTTAGTCTTCTAGATATACTATAGAATGGTACTTTATCAATATGTCCTTTAAAGTTTCTCTTCACAATATTGAAGTAACATTCATATAAATCATCAATATATAGTATTTGATGATCCTGTTGGAACATATAATAACCTGAATCTATAGTATCTAGAATAACTTGTTCATCTAGTTCTAGTTCTTTACATAACGAATCTAGGATACTTTCATACGATGTATTTTTTAACTTCATTATTTCACCTCCGGTTTGATTCAAGATCAAAGGTATTAAATCAATATCTATATTTATATATTTTTACAAATAATTCTAGGCTTATTCATCACAACTGTGGCATTATCAGGAATATCTTCTACAACTATGCAATTAGATCCAATTTTCACATTATTACCAATCTTCACATTTCCAATTATTTTAGCACCTGCTCCAATTAAAACATTGTCTCCGATTGATGGAGCAAAGCCATCATCATCTTGTGCTAATGTAACCTGTTGAAAAATAATACAATTATCACCAATTTTCGAATTAGGAGAAACTATAATACCATTAAGATGGTGTGGTAAAATTGGTGGAGATTTAAAAAATGCGCCATAATTAATATTTGTTCCAAAAGACGCATTATTATATGCATCACACCTTTTTATATATAGTAAAAACCAATATTTCTTGAATAAGTTTCTCTTTTTCAAATCGAGCACATAATATCTTCTTTTCCAATATTTTTTGTGATTATAATGTTGGACAATAGATATTAAGAAAACAATAAAGTTGCTTCTCACATTTACTCTCATGTTTGTTCCTCCTTCACATATTATAAATTGTCTTTAATTAATTGACCGTAATATGTAATATCATCACTTTGATATTCAATAAGAGGTCGCTTAAAATGAATTCTAAACAATGAATTATTGTCTACAATATATTGATATTTACTGTTGTCTAGTATTTCATTTCCATGTTGATCAAAAAACAAGAATTCTTTATTGTTAATTGGTACATTATCAACCATATTCATAACATTTTTACTATTTTCATACAATAAAGATATAAAACAATCTATTAATAAGTAGCATATTAATATATCCTCTTCATTCCAATACTTTCTAAATAAATCTTTAAGAGCAAACATAAATTGATTATTTGGTCCACTACATATAAAACCATCAGTCCATAGTCCCTTACAAACATGATAATCATAATACATATTATGCCTTAATGTATAAAAAGGTAAAGTATACGCACTTTCAGGTAATGGTTTAGTCCAAAAAAAAGAAGCATCGCTCCAAATTCCACCATATTTAGATAGTAATTCCACTCTTAATAAATCTGAAAAATGCGTAAGAGTTATCAAACCATTTTTTAATTTAGAATAATATATAGAAGGTAATTCAATTATTTCTTTAATATTATCTTTTGTAATAACACATACAGAATGATCTCTTTTATTCTTATTAACACTTTCGATACACTCAACAACCCTTTTAGGAGTATTATCATCTATTCCTTGCCACCAAAAAATCCATATTGTTGATTCTCTACTAATGTTAACTTGATTATTTTCCATACCGTTACATTTAATAATACATTCGTTTAAATTATTTTCATATTTATCACTTAAATATTCTTTTACAGATTCGTGTTGTAAAAATTCATATTTTTTCCCAACTTCATTAGTCTTCCTATGAATAAAAAATCTTATAAAATTATATTTGGCAATTGTAAAACTAAAGTTCTTATATAATTTATAATCCCACACTAATCTATCTATAGTTTTTTTGTAATAGTTCATAGTATCTTCCTTTCTATTTTTTTAATTTTGATATTACTAAATCAATATTTTCTTCATTTATAGGCATTTCAAAAATTGTTAAATCACTTTCATTGATGCAAATACTAGAAAAGTCTAATTCTATTAACTTATTAATAATTGAATCTGAAAATCTTTTTTTGATTGGTTTAGCGGGAATACCGCCTACAATTGTATATGGTGGTACATCATTACATACAACAGCTCCTGCTGCAATAATTGAACCTTGACCTATTTCCACACCAGACATTACCATAGCATTATCACCAATCCATACATCATCATGTACAACTATTTTTCCTTTACTTCGAGATACTGTATTTCCACAAAATAAGGATTCTCTGAAAGGATATGTTGAGATAAACTCATACGGATGCTCACCACCTAAAAGAAAACGAGATTTCCCAGATATCGAACAAAAATTACCTATATCTAATCCCTCTCCTTTGGAACCAGATGAGGAAATATTTAATAACCCATATGTAAATTTCCCAACTTTTACTTTATTATTTATTAATAAATTATATGTGCCATTAGAGTCTAATTTACCTATTCTAGTATAATTATGCTTATTATATCTTCTCCATTTAAAATTAATTAACTTTAAATTTATAATCCTTTTTATTCTTCTAAACATCATTTTTTACCTATATAATTCTTTAATTCCTTTCTAAATAATATAAATATACTCATAATTAAAATCAATACATATAAGAAACACCCAAAAAAAGTATTACTTAACAGTGATGTTAAATAAAACACAATAATCATTAAGAACATAAAAAAATGATTCTTTTTACAGTCTAGCTTATATTCTTTTTTTAAAGAGTGTTCAACAATATAAAACCAAAATATCATTGTAAATATTGAAGCAATTGAAATAGAATAAGTTGATTTAAACAACAAATATGCTAGACCATTAGCAACAGCAGAAAAAAGTAATACAATTATTTCTTTATAGAAATAATAAATATTTTGATTAGTTGTTTTATAAAAATTATGCATAACAATTGTAATAATTGATGAAATTGCTAACCCTGGGAATATTATTTGAAAAATAGATAGTGAAGAAATATAGTTAGGTAAAAAACTATTAATTATCAAAACTAAAGGGAAATAAATAACTAAAGCAAAAAATATAACGATTAACACGATTGTAACCAAGATGTTATACATATTACCAATTGATTCTTTACTCTTCCTTTTTAACGAAGGATATAATACAGTTGAAAATGCTTCTGTTGCAGTTGTAACTAATGCAAGCATATTATATGCAAATGCATATGTTGCATAAGTTGTATTATCAAATAGTACATTTACAAATTGCCTATCAATAGTCAATATCATAGTTGCGCAAAGATTTGCAAATAAAAGAGGAAATCCATTTTTAATCAATGAAAAAATCATTCTTTTTTTTTCTATAAGTTCATATTTTTCTCCAAATACAATATCTTTATATGTATTAATGTACCATAAAGTAAGCACTGCATTAACAACTATCAATGATGCTACATAATATTTATATGAAACAAATCCAAATTTTCTATAAATCATGAATAGAATAATAATTGTTAATACATTTAGTACAGACTGTATAATCTTCCTTGCAGAGTATTCTTGAAATCGAAAAGTAATCTGAGATAATTGTTGGAAATAACTACTAATATTAATTACAATTAAATATAGTCCCAACGATCCAAAAATAAAACCATATTCCCCTCCAAACGAAAAACCATAGAGTAAAATTATCCCACCAACAATTAAATGTATTATCAAATAAACTGGGAAAACTGTTCTCATCATTTTTTTATCTAATTCATCATATTTTAATCCGCCATATTTTAAAACAATACCATCTATAATCCCCAAGCTAACCAGCCCAAGATAAGACGCGTATAGTGTAAAAGTTTTGTAATAGCCATATCCATCAACAGTAAGGATCTTAGGTATAATGAACCCAACAAATACTCCAGAAATAATAGTTGATAAATTACTAATTGCAACTTTTGAAACATTCCTTATTAAATTTCTCTTATCCAATATTTATTCTTCCTTTCCTAAAAAGCCTAAAAAAACATCTAATATAAACACCATTTTTCTTTGATACATTGATATACATTTAGACAAACATAAAAGATTTACCATAGAAGGAGAAATCAAAAATTTTTTTCTTAGAATTAAAAAAGATTGAACTTTTTCAATAATTTCTATTTTCTGATTTAAATCTTTTGAAATTGATATGTTCTTCATAATTTCATTTGTATCATCTATACAGTTTATTTTATCTTCGATAAATTCTAACTTAACATTTTTGTTAGATTTCTTTTTTTTAGTAGCAGATTTTTCATGCCTATTCCAAATCATAGTTTCCTCTTCCAATAAAAATGCAGTTTCTCGTAATTTTGAAATAATCCAAACATGTTCATCATGAGGTCGTTTCCCTGAAAAGTACTTTAAAGAGAAATAATCCTTTAGGTCCTTTTTAAAAGCTAAATTACAACCAGGATAATTAATCATATAAAAATTGTTGTCAAAATTCATTTTTCTTAGATTTTTAACAGAATCTATATCATAACTTTTAAGGTCAGATTCCACATATTTTTCATCTAAAATACTTTTTTTATACAATCCGCTTACCAATTCCACTGTATCATTTTGTATTAGACAGTTTGCCATGATCTCTATTTTATGTTTATACCAAAAATCATCTTGATCGCATAAAAAAATGAGATCACCAGTTGTAGCTAATATAGCTTTTTGAAAATTCTTTTTCCAACCTAAATTCTCTTTATTTTTTATAATAACCCAGTCAATAGTGCTATATTCTTTTTTAAAATTATTGATTATATCTATGGTACTATCAGAGGAACAATCATCAACAATGACAATTTCATCTGGTTTCAAAGTTTGCATAATAATGCTTTTTAATTGGAGATTAACAAAATTTTCTCCATTAAATGTTGCCATCGCAATAGAAATTCTCATATTTTTTATCTCCTATATTCCAAAATATTGGAAAAAATAATTATTTGTAAAATCAACCATTACCCTAATATCAAAATCATTTATCAATTCTAACTGTAACCACAAAAAGAAAATAATAAGAACACATAAAAAAAGTCGGAATGGTTTTTCCCTAATTACAATTGAACCACTTCTATTTATATAAGATTTTGGTAATAATTGCCAATTCAATATATTAACAAATAACATATTGCTAATTAATCTTCCAAATGTCGACGCCAAAGTTAATAAAGGCAATGATACTAAGTTTAAAATATTGCAATAATATATAGTTCTAATATAGTCAAAATAGTTTTCATCATCTTTAGAATTTTTAAAAAGCATATAAGAAATATAAATAGTAACTAATTGCAAAAGCCAATATGCAATAAATCCTAAATTTGTTTTTCCAGAAGTCCAATATTGAATACGTGAATCTGATATAACTAATGTGTTTATAAAATTTAAAAATGAACTATTATTAAAGTGTGCAAAAACAGATGCACCTAAAAATAAAACTAGAAAAGAAATTAAAAGTTTGCGTAACCATTTTGTATTTAAAAACGGATATAAAAGAAATATAAGATATATATAAAAAGTAAAATGTATAGACGATGCAATAATAATTGATATTAAATATCTTAAATATTTTTTTTCAACAAGAAAGTATATTATCGCAAAACTCAATATTGCACTTGATAAAGCTGTTCTCAATTGTATACAGTGCATAAAAAAAGGATATATGGAGAAGCATGCAGCTACTAAATTCGAAGAAACTGTAAATTTTTTATAACACAAAATAAGTAAAACTAAAATTATAGAAACTAAAACAACTTGGAATTGTTCATATGTAAAACCAAAACTATTAAACAAATGTATTAAGAAGTTATAACCATATTCAATAGAATTATCAAAAGATCCAGCATTATAGCTGGATTTATAATTAACATAATCTACTGTTTTATATGAAAAAGCAGCAGTAGCCCAAAGCCAAAAAACTAACATTCCTGAAAAATATTTATTATTTTTATGTGAAATAGCTAAAATAATATTTATTATAACCAAAATACAAAAAATTGAAAATGCCATACTATTCCTCCAAAACTTTCTTCATTACTTTTTCAAGCTTTTTAACTTGCTTTATTTGAACAAAATTATTAGATGCATATTCTTTTGCTATTAACGAGTTTTCCTTATATCCGTTATTACAAAATTCTGATAAGTAATCCACAAGTTTATTATAATCATCAGATACTACTCCTCCAGGTATTTTATTCAAAATACCAACATCTGTAGAAATAAAAGTTCCTCCAGCAGCCATTGATTCAACAATAGATATTGGAAATCCTTCCCAGGTACTAGCAGATAAATAAATAGAACTTTTTTTCAAATAATCTATAGTAGTCTTTCTATCAATATTACACAATATTGTTACTTTTTTTTCTTCAAATTTTTTATCAAATGTTTTTTTTAACTTTATTAAATCATCATAATACTTATTACTAGGATTACCAATTAGTACTAATTCATAATCTTTAGTAGAAGCTTCATAGAATATTTTCATAACTCCTTTTTGATTCTTTCTAGAATTATATGAACCAACATTGATAATCATATTCTTCTTTATTACATTATTTTCAAAAAAAACATCATCTGCTGCATTGTAAATAATATAATTATTATCAATTTTATATTTCTTGAAAAAATTCAAAGAATAGTCATCTTCATGAAGATGAATATAAGCATCATACTTTTTAATTTTATTAATATTTGATTTATAAAAAATTCCCCATCTAATATCACGGAGAATTTTTTTAGTAAAATTAGAAAAACTAGAGAAATCATTTTTATTCCATCTAAAATCATGCATACTATGCATCATAAGTATTTTCTTGCATTTTAAATTAGAAATAAATTTCAATACCCAATCAGCTGAAAATGATTCAAGACAGACATTCATCATTACATCAATATTTTCACGCTCAATAATATCATAAACCCTTTTTTTATATTGTTGATAATCACCAAAATGAAGCATATTTTTATTGGTAGCATCTACTCTATAAATATTAACCCCATTTATTTTTTCTTTATCTTTGAACTTTCCACCACAGTTAGATGTAATAACAAAGACATTATGTCCTAATTTAACTAGATTTTCCGCTTGATATTGAGTAACTTTTTGTACACCATCCTTTAATGGAAAATATGTTGCTACAGTTATTAAAATGTTCATAACTACCTCCTTAGTATACATAAAATAATGTATTATCTTTGCACTCGAGAAATTATTGCTCTCTTAATTCTAAAATATCTTTGCTTCACTAAATACCACAAATTTCCATTCGTAAAAGATTTAAAATTTTTATAATTTAATACAATGTCACTTATAAATTTGTTAGGCACAATATAATAATGAGTATAATCAATCGTACAAATATCCATTTTTCTTTTTTGAAGATGCACATAAGCTATCTCTTTTTTTGAAAAAGTATTTTTGTTATTATAGATTTGAAATATCCTTCCATTATCAAATTCAAAAATAGTCGGTACAAAAGTATTTAGTTGGCATTTATTTCCTGAAATATAAACATATTGATAAAAATTATAATGTTCCATATCAACATCATAACAATCTATTGTTTGTAAAATATCAAAATTATTTTGAATTAGAAGATTATTAATATTATCATTATATCTTACCTCATCAAATATTCTGCTACGTTTATCTTCAAAAATGGATTTATAATCAGCTTTAAAAAAGCATTCATTGATTTCAGGTTTATTTTTTAATATTGATAAGTGTCCTAAAACAGATATTTTATCATATTCTCCTAAATATTCTTTTGTAATAAATTTAGATAAATCGCCAAAAATCATATCAAGATCACAATAACCCCAATGTGTAAAGTTATTAATGTATTCATTGAATAAAAATCCATAAGTTGGTTTAAAATCACAAAGTTTATATGATCTATCAAGTTTTACATTTAAGTTCATTTTATTATTTATCATTGTTTCTAATTCTTTAAGAGTCATTTTATAACATTTTACATTATTAGGGTAATCAAACTCTCTATCGTCATCAGTAAAAACTAACCAAGTAAAACTATCATTATTTTTACAACTTTCCAGCCATAGTTGAAAATAATTAGGTAATTTTCCAAAATATGGGATGATTATACAAACGCTATTCATAATATTTTACCTCCAATTACTATTTATCTAAACCATTGTAAATATTTTTCATTTCATCAATTACAACTTTTGTATCATAGTTTAATATGTTATTTTGATTATATTTTCCCATTTTAAGAGCGATATCCTTGTTATTTAATAAATAGTCTATCTTTTTTGCAAAAGATTTATAATCATTTGAATTACATAGATATCCTCCAATATCATTTTCAATTAAATCGTTGTTACCCCGTATGTCGCTGCATACAACTGGTAATCCAACAGACATAGCTTCCATTAATGAGGCAGGCAATCCTTCCTGCAATGAAGGAAATGCAAATAAATCCGCACAATGCAGTAAAGCCTTTGCATCTTGTCTATAACCTGTAAAAATAACTCTATCTATTACATTTAATTTATTTGCAAGGTTTTGTAATTCTTCTTCCAGTTCACCAAATCCAACTATTACATATTTTACTTTAGGATTATTAATCAAGGAAATTGCTTCAATTATTACTTTTTGATTTTTCCTTATTGATATTTGTCCAATACTCATGATGACATAGTCATCAGATTTTAAACCAAGTTCTTTTCTCATAGAATCAATATCTATTTTTTGGTTTTGTATTTCATCTACATGTACACCTATTCCTGGTACGTATATAACATTGTTTGCTTTGAATTTATCGTTAGCAATATTGAAATCTTCATTATTAATTGTTATCAAAACATCTGTCCAATTTGAACATATTTTTTCTATTGGATAAAATAAAATCCAGTTTTTTAGGGGTGCTCCTTTAAAAAAATGAAATCCATGAGCTGTGTATATTACTTTCAATCCACGTTTTCTATAAGTAATTGCAGCCAATCGAGAGACCACCCCACCTATTGGAGAGTGACAATGAACAAATTGATAATTATTATTATTATAAAGTCTTTTTGTTAAAATTAGAGATTTCAGAATGTCATTAATTTTAAACATACTTCTCGGAATTGGAATATCATGTATATTAACACCCAGTTCACGTAATTCTTTTTTAAATTCTTCAACTCTTTCATTACTTGTTATGCTTCCATTTTTAAAATTACAAGCAACATCCACTTGAAAACCTAATGATTGTAATATATGAATATTATCCATGTTAAATAAATCTATCATCGATGCCACAGAAGCATACATTAAAGCTTTTTTGCATTCATTATTATTTTGAGATTTTTCAGAACAAATTATTGATTCTTTTAAATTATTAACTACATATTCATTTTCATATTTACTCATATCCATATCGTAATATGAATCACCAAATGCTTTAGAAGCTAATCCGCCCATTTTACCTGGTACTTTTTCTAATAGTTTTATTGCCAATGAAGTGCCTGGTAACATGACTATTCTATGCCCTTTGACATTTGCTATCATTTGCACCATATCTGATGTATTCGTATATTCATTATTTTGTGGGAAGAATACTCCTGATTCTTCATTATCTATCATTAACCTAATAAATTCACATAAGTTATCGATATGTAACATTGATCTTTTATTATCTACAATTGGGAATATTGGCAACTTTGTTGCTAGTTTTGCTAATTGTGGATAATTACCTTTAGATCCTTTTCCATAAATCATTGGTGGTCTTACTACTACAACCTTGAATGATACATCATTCATTTCTTGTAGTTTTAAATCAGCTTGTAGTTTACTATCACCATAGAAGTTTTCAGCTTTAGGTTTAGTATCTTTAATAATATGTTTAGTATCACATCCACTATATACAATCATTGAAGACATAAAGATAAATTGCTTTACTCTTGCTTCTTTAGCCTTATTAGCTACCTCTAAAGTTAAATCAGTATTTACTTGATAATATTTTTGTTTAACATCTTCCGATACATTACCAACATCGGCATGAGCTATACCTGCAACATGGAATACTGTATCGTACTTAGAAAAGTCACGTTCTTTCCAGTTAGGATCTAACATATCTAATGTATCAATTTCGTATTCATTATCTGAGTTGTTTAGCCATTTTTCTACTGATTCGCCAATATAACTATTAGCACCAGTAATTAATACTTTCTTTAAAGGAAGTTGTTTATCTTCTTGAGTTTGCTTGAGTTCTTTTTTATTAATAAAGTTATCTTGTAATTGTACTTTTCTTTTGACATTAGTATATGTAGTATAAGCTGCATAACCTAATGCTAATGAACCAAGTATTAATCCTTTATGAGATTTCTTATCTTTATTATTATCTTTATTCTTAATATGATTACAGATAAGTCCTAAGCCAGTAAGTCCAACAATACTAGCACCTCCTACTACTGCAGCACCAATCTTAGCTTCTTTATCTATCTTTTCGGGATCTACTATTTGTGTATCTACAGTTTTTTCAAGTTCACCAGTTCCACCTTCTACTACACCATCATGTAATAGAACAGAACCAATAGTTGCTAAGAAACATTTAATATCCATCTTTAAGCCCATTTCATTTACATAATCACCATCAAACTTAGCTTTAACATCTATTTCTAATTCATCTCTACCATTAATTTGTGCCCACCCAGTTAATCCTGGAGTTACATCATTAGCATGATATTTATCTCTCTCTGCAATCAAATCATCTTGATTCCATAAAGCTGGTCTAGGACCTATGACGGACATCTTTCCTGTAAAAATATTAAAGATTTGTGGTAATTCATCTAAAGAAGTCTTTCTTAAGAATTTGCCAGTTTTAGTAATAAATTGATCAGGATTTTTTAACATATGAGTAGGCATATCACTAGGAGTATCTGTTCTCATAGTTCTAAACTTATAAATCTCAAATAACTCTTTATTTTTACCAACTCGCTTTTGTTTAAATAATACCGATCCAGGTGAATCTAGTTTTATAGCTAACGCTAATAACCCTAATATTGGACTTAGTACAACAATAGCTCCACCACTTAAAACAATATCAATTCCTCTTTTAAGTAGTAGATACTTCTTTTGTTTATCTGTCATTATTTTCCCCTCCATATTTACTCAAATTAAAAGATGGTTATATTTGAGTACCATCTTCAATAATTCGATTCATTTCAATTTCTTTATTCATTGTGATTAAACAATGACTCCCTACACTTACATATTTATGAATAACTGTATTAGGCCTAATAACACTCCCGGTATTCACTAATACACAATCATAAAGATATGCATCATGATTAATAGTAGTATTTGCAGTAATAATACATCCTTTTCCAATAGTTGCATTAGATTCTATTACTGCATGAGGAAATAGAACTGTTCCCTCATTAATAGATGCATACCCAGATACAACACTTGAAGAGTGTTGTAGTATAGGCAATGAATAGCCTATTTCTTTAGCTTGTAAAAGCAGTTTGCTTCTAACACTGTTATTGCCAATAGCAATATGAATATGAGTATACTCGGGATAATAAGAACTCATTTCATCAATAGAACCAATGATTTTACAATCATTTATAACTTCATTAATATTTTGATCATCAAGAAAAGATATCTTATCAAAGATATTCATATCTCTAGCTATATCTAGACAACATCTCCCATGTCCGCCTGCTCCTATAATTAATAGATTCATTTTCACTCTCCCTAAAAAAAGCTTGGTTCTTCACCAAATTGTTTCTCATATTCTTCTTGCCAATCTTGTTCTTTGTTATTCTCTTTTGGATTTAAGTTTAAGATGATTTGATTGTTAAAAGCTTTAATAGATGTAATAGAGTAGTTGTTTGTTAATTGCTGATAAGCCTCTTTACCATTTGTATATTGGTATTGTTTACCATTAATAAAACATATTACTTCAGATTCTATTTTTTCTAATATTTTAGTCACTCTTTATACCTCCTTTTTGAACATAAAAAAACAGGTTCAACGCCTGTTTTAGTCATATTTATGAGGTAGAAGATACAATTCCCCCTTACCCCAAATAATCTAGACTTTATGTTCAGAACTAATGTGTTATCAAGTTAACCTGAGTAACACTTAATTCTTGCTTATAAGTTCAACTCCTAGAATAATCTTTCTATCAAAGAAAGGTAAATCTAGTTGTGCTGTACAATGATGTTTCATGACTCTGACAATATGATCTTGATAATGCAGTAGGGGACCTTCTGTTATAATCGTCTTACCCTCTTCTTGGTAACCAACAGATACTCTAGCAACATTATCTTTATCTAATATATTATTAAAGAACTCTATTTCTTTTTCTCTTAAAGCAGATACTTCAGCATTCTCTAATTGTTTAATCAGTCCATCATTCTTATCTTTCATAGACAATAAAAGATCATTAAAATCATTTTGTTTTAAATCTGACTTTACAAAGATATAGTTATCAAACATATCTTTAGTAGTCTTTTTCTTTGCTTGCCTATGAAATACTTCAGTTTTAGGAATAAAGGCAGTAAGTTCTTTTCTTTGATTCAAATTAGATAGTATTTTATTAGTTTTATTACTGAATACATATAAGACATACCAGTTCATCTTAATAATCAATCGCAACAAGTAGTTTTCCAGTAAGAATTTCTGTATCTAATGTTGCAAATCTTCTATATTTATCAACTTTTTTGATCATATCTTCTAAACCTACTAAAGGACCATCAGTGGGAACGAATCTTCGATCCACTATAACTCCTTTTGTATGTTTGATCGTATCAGTATTATCTAATAACTTTTCTAGTAAAGACTGCTCTTCACTAGTTAATGGATATGTATCTTTATACTCAAGTAAATCTACTAATCCATTAATCGTTTTAAAATACTCTTTAAATTGTTCATCAAAAGCTTCTTGATCAAGATCACTCTTGATAAATACATAGTCAGGATATATTTCCTTAACTATAAACTCAGCTGTTTCCCCTCTACCAAAACATCTTTCACTTTTCGGTATAAAGGCATTCATGTTCACTTGTTTGTTTAAAGTACTAACAAGTTTTTTAGTTCTACCAGTTTTGCATCTGGCTACGTACCAATACATTGTTACCTCCAACCCTTCCATTTTCGCAGAACACTATATTCTACGAACCGAATTATATCATAAATTGTTGTTGTTTCAAATAAAAAAGCGACGAATTGACAGTAATTATCAGGTATTTGAGCTATTAAGATAATAGTCTGTTTTATCCGATGATTTTAACAGTAAATAACTAATGTTTTTATAGTTCGATGTGTTTAAAAAACAAATTAATAATGAAAAAATATTTGAAAATCGTTAGATAAAATTAATCAATTCTTATTTTCATCATAATAAATTTATTTGTGTTAATCATTTTATCCAAAATTAACGATAAATGAAATATTTATTCTTTTTGAGATAGCAATAATAAATTGATATTCTTTTAAGATTCTGATTTTTTCGTAGAATATAGTGTTCTGCGAAAAATAAAAAAAAGCGCTTATCTATAGTAATTCACTATAATTGAGCGCTTTTTCTATATGTATATTTTCCTATTTATTCAAGGATGTTTATAAATCACAAATTCCTTTATTTTCTCCATAAACACTATACCAGTCTTGATT
>ERZ506952.97-NODE-97-length-79042-cov-9.74844_pt1 | contig 79042 bp, 82 predicted proteins | sample MGYA00512896_ERZ506952 | MGnify/ENA metagenome assembly ERZ506952 | reverse complement strand
CGATTGCTGGCCTAGATGAATGACTGTCCACGACAGAACCCGGCTTATCGGTCAGCTTCACCACTTTAAGAACCCCGCCACCAGGCGGGGTTTTGCTTTGTAGATAATGTAGACGATGACTGTCCACGACGCTACACCTGAAAGAAAGCGGCTTATCGGTCAGCTTCACCACTTTAAGAACCCCGCCACCAGGCGGGGTTTTGCTTTGTAGATAATGTAGATGAATGACTGTCCACGACGCTACACCTGAAAGAAAGCGGCTTACCGGTCAGCTTCACCACTTTCATGTAGAAACCCGCTTCGGCGGGTTTTTGCTTTGCAGATGATGTAGATGAATGACTGTCCACGACGCTATACCTGGAAGAAAGCGGCTTACCGGTCATGACGCTTCGCTTATCAGGCCTGTGAACGGTGAAGGGGAACGGGAACCTGTAGGGCGGATAAGATACGTCGCATCGCCATCCGGCAGCGTTCTGGAACCTGCGGCTATTAAGAAATTTCTTGTTATGTGATAGCCAACACAAAACGCTACTTTCTATGAATATCTCGATAGAAACAAAAAGCAATCGATCGACTTCACAAAATTACTCGCTACAAAAACAGAGAAACTCAGTGTTAATATATTGTTGTGAATGATAATTGTTTGTGTATATATTTAATTATTGATAAATTCAATGTTTATTTATAAACAAACAGGGCTAAAAAATGTGATGTATAACATTATTTAATCCAATTTATGTTTTAAACATAATTAAATTTGAGGGATTGCGCATTAAATTTAATGAACAAATTGACCATTAACTGCACGATAATTGCTTGAAATATCGTCATTCCTCATTTTTAGATATGAGGGGAAAATAACGCGTGTTATCGCCATAAAATATTGTTATCCCCCCCTATTTTTTTGACAAAAATCAGACTAAAGTGACATGATGTTTATATAACTAATTGAATGCAAAAGGTTTATTTATTTACAAATAACCACTTGAAATATAGGTGAAGGCAATTTGTGAGTGGTCGCACATATCCTGCTTCATGTAATTTGTTACACTTCACGCCGTCAACAAGGTTATTAACGCAGGTCGATATGAATACGTTTGCTCTCCCAAAAACACAGCAGTTGGTGGTCTTTCAGGAAGTAATCAGAAGCGGTTCTATCGGTTCTGCGGCAAAAGAGTTAGGGTTAACTCAGCCAGCTGTTAGTAAAATTATTAACGATATTGAAGCTTATTTTGGCGTTGAGTTGGTGGTTCGCAAAAATACCGGCGTCACCTTAACTCAGGCTGGGCAGGTTTTACTCTCATGGTCCGAATCCATCACCCGTGAGATGAAGAACATGGTGAATGAGATGAACAGCATGACCGACAACACGGTGGTTGATATCTCATTCGGGTTTCCTTCGCTGATTGGCTTTACCTTTATGTCCGATATGATCCAGAAGTTCAAAGAGGTCTACCCAAAATCACAGGTCTCCATGTATGAGGCGCAACTCTCCTCATTCCTGCCGGCGATCCGCGACGGGCGACTGGACTTTGCGATTGGTACGCTCAGCGATGAAATGAAATTGCAGGATCTGCACGTCGAACCGCTTTTTGAGTCGGAGTTCGTGCTGGTGGCGAATAAGTCCCGAACATGCACCGGCACCACCACACTGGAATCGTTGCAGAACGAACAGTGGGTGTTGCCACAAACGAATATGGGCTACTACAGCGAACTCCTCACCACCCTGCAAAGAAATGGCATTAGCATCGAAAACATCGTTAAAACCGACTCCGTTGTGACCATTTACAATCTTGTTCTCAATGCTAATTTTCTGACAGTGATTCCGTGCGATATGGCCGCACCCTTTGGTTCGAACCAGTTTATTACTCTCCCTGTGGAAGAATCGTTACCCATTGCTCGCTATGCCGCAATATGGTCAAAAAACTATCGTATTAAAAAAGCCGCATCGGTTTTGGTTGAATTAGCCAAAGAGTATTCATCTTATAAAGGTTGCAGACGAAAGCAATTAATTGAAATTAACTAACCGATTAAATTTAATTTAATCCTCAATTCATACCATCGTTCTTAATATCAGACGTTGGTTACGGCTATCTATTACTTTACTATCAGGTAAGAGGTTACAATGCACATTACTTACGATCTCCCAGTTGCCATTGAAGATATCCTCGAAGCAAAAAAACGACTGGCGGGGAAAATATATAAAACAGGCATGCCTCGCTCAAACTATTTTAGTGAGCGCTGCAAAGGGGAAATATTCCTTAAGTTTGAAAACATGCAGCGTACCGGCTCATTTAAAATTCGTGGCGCATTTAACAAACTCAGTTCATTGACGGATGCGGAAAAACGTAAAGGCGTTGTCGCTTGTTCAGCGGGTAACCACGCTCAAGGGGTTTCTCTCTCCTGCGCGATGCTGGGTATTGATGGCAAAGTGGTGATGCCGAAGGGGGCGCCGAAATCGAAAGTGGCCGCCACCTGTGACTACTCGGCGGAAGTGGTGCTGCACGGCGATAACTTCAACGACACTATCGCCAAAGTCAGTGAGATTGTCGAAATGGAAGGGCGTATTTTTATCCCGCCTTATGACGATCCGAAAGTGATTGCCGGCCAGGGTACTATCGGTCTGGAAATTATGGAAGACCTGTATGACGTCGATAACGTGATTGTTCCTATCGGCGGCGGCGGTTTAATCGCCGGTATTGCTATTGCCATTAAATCTATTAACCCGACCATTAAAGTGATTGGTGTGCAGTCTGAAAACGTACACGGCATGGCGGCGTCTTATCAGGCTGGAGAAATAACCACGCACCGAACGACCGGCACCCTGGCGGATGGTTGTGATGTTTCCCGCCCGGGTAAATTAACTTACGAAATTGTGCGTGAATTAGTGGATGACATTGTCCTGGTCAGCGAAGACGAAATTCGTAACAGCATGATTGCTTTAATTCAACGCAACAAAGTGGTGACAGAAGGTGCTGGTGCACTGGCATGTGCTGCTTTATTAAGCGGGAAATTAGATGCCTATATCCAGAACAGAAAAACGGTCAGCATTATTTCTGGCGGCAATATCGATCTTTCTCGTGTATCGCAAATTACGGGTTTAGCAGACGCGTAAATCCGGCTATTAATCTCTTCGTTGAGGATAGGATATGAGTACTTCTGACAGCATTGTATCCAGCCAGACAAAACAGTCGTCCTGGCGTAAATCAGACACCACCTGGACACTGGGTTTATTTGGTACAGCCATCGGCGCCGGGGTGTTGTTCTTCCCCATCCGCGCAGGATTTGGCGGCTTAATCCCCATTCTTTTGATGTTGGTACTGGCGTACCCCATCGCTTTTTATTGCCACCGTGCGCTGGCGCGTCTGTGTCTGTCCGGGTCAAACCCGTCCGGCAACATCACGGAAACGGTTGAAGAGCACTTTGGTAAGACAGGCGGCGTGGTCATCACGTTCCTCTATTTCTTCGCGATTTGTCCGCTGCTGTGGATTTATGGCGTCACCATTACCAACACGTTCATGACGTTCTGGGAAAACCAGTTACAGTTGCCGGCGCTGAACCGTGGTTTTGTGGCGCTGTTCCTGCTGCTGCTGATGGCGTTCGTTATCTGGTTTGGTAAGGATCTGATGGTTAAAGTGATGAGCTACCTGGTATGGCCGTTCATTGCCAGCCTGGTGCTGATCTCGCTGTCGCTGATCCCTTACTGGAACTCTGCGGTGATCGACCAGGTCGATATCAGTAATATCGCCTTAACCGGTCACGATGGCATTCTGGTCACCGTGTGGCTGGGGATTTCCATCATGGTGTTCTCGTTCAACTTCTCGCCGATCGTTTCGTCTTTCGTGGTCTCTAAACGTGAAGAATATGAGAAAGATTTTGGCCGTGAATACACCGAGCAGAAATGTTCTCAGATCATCTCTCGCGCCAGCATGCTGATGGTCGCTGTGGTTATGTTCTTCGCCTTTAGCTGCCTGTTCACGCTCTCTCCGGCAAACATGGCAGATGCGAAAGCACAGAACATTCCGGTACTGTCTTATCTGGCAAACCACTTCGCTTCCCTGTCCGGAACGAAGTCGACTTTCGCCATCGTGCTGGAATATGGCGCCTCGATTATTGCGCTGGTTGCCATCTTCAAATCCTTCTTCGGTCACTACCTGGGCACGCTGGAAGGGCTGAATGGTCTGGTGCTGAAGTTCGGTTACAAAGGCGATAAAACGAAGGTTTCCTCCGGCAAACTCAACACCATCAGCATGATCTTCATCATGGGGTCCACCTGGATTGTGGCTTACGCCAACCCGAACATTCTGGACCTGATTGAAGCGATGGGTGCGCCGATTATTGCCTCACTGCTGTGCCTGCTGCCGATGTATGCCATTCGTAAGGCACCGTCACTGGCGAAATATCGCGGTCGTCTGGATAACGTGTTTGTCACCGTCATCGGTCTGCTGACCATTCTGAACATCGTGTACAAACTGTTTTAATCCTTAAGCTCAGGATGAGCGGAGTAGTGAAATGAATGAGTTTCCGATAGTTCTGGTTATTAATTGTGGATCGTCTTCAATTAAGTTTTCAGTACTGGATGCAAATAACTGCGACGTATTAATGGCAGGCATTGCGGATGGTATTAACTCGGAAAATGCGTTCTTATCGGTAAATGGAGGTGAGCCAGTGACGCTGGCTCACCACAGCTACGAAGGCGCATTAAAGGCGATTGCGTTTGAACTGGAAAAACGTAATTTAAATGACAGCGTGGCCTTAATTGGCCACCGTATTGCCCACGGCGGAAATATTTTTACCGAGTCAGCAATTATTACTGATGAGGTCATTGACAATATTCGCCGTGTTTCACCACTGGCACCATTACATAATTACGCCAATCTGAGCGGGATTGAATCCGCACAGCATCTGTTCCCCGGCGTCACGCAGGTGGCGGTGTTTGATACCAGCTTCCATCAGACCATGGCACCAGAAGCTTACCTGTATGGCCTGCCGTGGAAGTATTTCGAAGAGCTGGGCGTGCGGCGTTACGGCTTCCACGGAACGTCGCACCGCTATGTTTCTCAACGCGCGCATGAACTGCTTGCGCTGTCTGAACAGGACTCCGGCCTGGTGATTGCCCACCTCGGCAACGGTGCGTCAATTTGTGCCGTCCGTAATGGTCACAGCGTCGACACGTCAATGGGGATGACGCCGCTGGAAGGGCTGATGATGGGCACGCGTAGCGGCGACGTGGACTTCGGCGCGATGGCGTGGGTCGCCAGTGAAACCCAACAGACTCTGAGCGATCTGGAGCGGGTAGTGAACAAAGAGTCCGGTCTGCTCGGGATTTCTGGCCTGTCGTCCGACTTAAGGGTGCTGGAAAAAGCCTGGCATGAAGGACACGAGCGCGCACAGCTGGCAATTAAAACCTTTGTTCACCGCATTGCCCGTCATATTGCCGGACATGCCGCTTCGTTACACCGTCTGGACGGCATTATTTTCACTGGCGGTATTGGTGAGAACTCAGTATTAATTCGTCGTCTGGTGGTTGAGCATCTGACGGTATTGGGAGTGAATATCGACAGCGACCGAAATAACCTGCCGAATTCTCATGGCGAGCGCATTATTTCCCCCTCAGATGCCCGGGTTATTTGCGCCGTAATACCGGCGAACGAAGAAAAAATGATTGCGCTCGATGCGATTCAATTAGGCCGCATTAACGCAGCCGTGGAATACGCCTAATTTATTTGTTGTTCTGTAGAGAGATTATTTTTCATGAAGGTAGATATCGATACCAGCGATATGCTGTATGCCGAAGCATGGCTTGGCTTTAAAGGTACGGACTGGAAAGAAGAAATTAATGTCCGTGATTTTATTCAGTACAACTATACGCCTTATGAAGGGGATGAATCCTTCCTTGCTGATGCAACGCCTGCCACTACGGCATTGTGGGAAAAGGTGATGGCGGGCATTCGTATCGAAAACGCGACCCATGCGCCGGTCGATTTCGATACCAATATTGCGACCACGATTACTGCGCACGATGCGGGTTACATTGAGCAGGAACTGGAGAAGATTGTCGGCCTGCAAACGGATAAACCGCTGAAACGTGCGCTGCATCCGTTTGGCGGCGTCAACATGATCAAAAGCTCGTTCGATGCTTATGGTCGTGAGATGGATCCGAACTTCGAGTACCTGTTCACCGAACTGCGTAAAACCCACAACCAGGGCGTTTTTGACGTCTATTCTCCGGACATGCTGCGCTGCCGTAAATCCGGTGTGCTGACCGGTTTGCCGGACGGTTATGGTCGTGGGCGCATTATCGGTGATTATCGTCGCGTGGCGCTGTACGGCATCCGCTATCTGGTGCGTGAGCGTGAGCTGCAGTTCGCCGATCTCCAGTCAAATCTGGAGTGGGGACAGAATCTGGAAGCCACGATTCGCCTGCGTGAAGAGCTGGCGGAGCACCGTCGCGCGTTGCTGCAAATGCAGGAGATGGCGGCGAAATATGGCTGTGATATCTCTCGCCCGGCGCGTAATGCGCAGGAGGCGGTACAGTGGGTCTACTTTGCCTATCTGGCGGCGGTGAAATCGCAAAACGGCGGCGCGATGTCGCTGGGCCGCACCGCATCGTTCCTCGATATCTATATTGAGCGCGATTTCAATGCCGGTATCCTGACAGAGCAACAGGCGCAGGAGTTGATCGACCACTTCATCATGAAGATCCGGATGGTGCGTTTCCTGCGTACGCCGGAGTTTGACACGCTGTTCTCCGGCGATCCGATCTGGGCGACCGAAGTGATCGGCGGGATGGGGCTGGATGGTCGCACGCTGGTGACCAAAAACTCCTTCCGCTATCTGCATACGCTGCACACGATGGGGCCGGCACCGGAGCCAAACCTCACCGTGCTGTGGTCAGAAGCGTTGCCAGTCGCGTTTAAAAAGTATGCCGCACAGGTCTCTATCGTCACCTCGTCACTGCAATATGAAAACGACGATCTGATGCGGACCGACTTTAACAGCGACGACTATGCGATCGCCTGCTGCGTGAGTCCGATGGTTATCGGTAAGCAGATGCAGTTCTTCGGGGCGCGCGCCAATCTTGCCAAAACGCTGCTGTACGCAATCAACGGTGGGGTGGATGAGAAGCTGAAAATCCAGGTGGGGCCGAAAACCGCGCCGTTGCTGGACGACGTGCTGGACTACGACACGGTGATGGACAGTCTGGACCACTTTATGGACTGGCTGGCGGTGCAGTACATCAGCGCACTGAACATCATCCATTACATGCACGATAAGTACAGTTACGAAGCGTCGCTGATGGCGCTGCACGATCGTGACGTCTATCGCACGATGGCGTGCGGGATTGCCGGACTGTCGGTAGCGGCGGACTCGCTCTCTGCAATTAAGTACGCGACGGTGAAACCGGTTCGCGACCATAACGGGCTGGCGGTCGATTTCGTGATTGAAGGGGAATATCCACAGTACGGCAATAACGATGAGCGCGTGGATAGCATTGCCTGCGATCTGGTTGAACGCTTTATGAAGAAAATTAAAGTGTTGCCGACCTACCGGAACGCGGTACCGACGCAGTCGATTCTGACTATTACCTCCAACGTGGTGTACGGACAGAAAACCGGTAACACGCCGGACGGTCGTCGCGCGGGGACGCCATTTGCGCCGGGCGCTAACCCGATGCACGGGCGTGACCGTAAAGGCGCTGTCGCCTCGCTGACTTCCGTGGCGAAACTGCCGTTCACTTACGCGAAGGACGGGATTTCGTACACCTTCTCGATTGTGCCTGCGGCACTCGGCAAAGAGGATCCGGTGCGAAAAACCAACCTGGTCGGGCTGCTGGATGGTTACTTCCACCATGAAGCGAACGTGGAAGGCGGTCAGCACCTGAACGTTAACGTAATGAACAAGGAGATGTTACTGGATGCCATTGAACATCCAGAAAACTATCCGAACCTGACGATCCGCGTCTCCGGCTACGCTGTGCGCTTCAACGCGCTCACCCGTGAGCAGCAGCAGGACGTCATTTCGCGTACTTTCACCCAGGCGATGTAACGTTATCGGGGCGGTCTGCGGGTCGCCCCGATTCACTATGCGTATGAAAACCTGGTCTCCACTGAACGAGTCCGAGGGTGTAGAAATGATTAGCGCATTCGATATTTTCAAACCTGGTATTGGTCCTTCCAGCTCTCATACCGTAGGGCCGATGAATGCAGGAAAACGGTTTATCGATCAACTGGTCAGCAGTGGAAGCTTATCGCGCACGACGCGCATGTCGGTTGATCTGTATGGTTCACTGTCGCTGACCGGAAAAGGCCACGCGACCGATACCGCCATTATGATGGGGCTGGCCGGAAACTCGCCGCAAAGCGTCAACATTGACGCCATCCCCGCGTTTATTGACGAGGTGACCCGTACCGGCCGCTTGCCGGTTGCTGAAGGTACACATGTCGTCGATTTCCCGGTTACCGATAGCATTGTTTTTCATGGTGAAACGCTGCCAAGGCACGAGAACGGAATGCGGATCACCGCCTGGGAAAACCAGGAAACGCTGCTGTGTAAAACCTACTACTCGATTGGCGGCGGGTTTATCGTGGATGAAGAGCGCTTTGGTCAGGCGCATGACGTGGAAGCGCCGGTCCCTTATGATTTTCATTCCGCCAGCGAACTGCTGAAACTGTGCGAACGCAATGGCCTTTCAGTCTCCGGGCTGATGATGCAAAACGAACTGGCGCTGCGCAGCAAGGCGGAGATTGATGCCGGATTTGCTCAGATCTGGGAAGTGATGCACGCTGGCATAGAACGCGGGATGAATACCGAAGGCGTCTTACCCGGCCCGCTGAATGTACCGCGCCGCGCGGTGGCGTTACGCCGTCTGCTGGTCTCCAGTGACAGTCTCTCCAGCGACCCGATGAACGTCATCGACTGGATCAACATGTTTGCTCTCGCAGTCAGTGAGGAGAACGCGGCGGGCGGACGCGTGGTGACCGCGCCCACCAACGGGGCATGCGGCATTATTCCAGCCGTTCTGGCCTATTACGATAAATTCCGTCGTCCGCTGAATGCCAACTCCATTGCCCGCTATCTGCTGGCGGCAGGGGCCATTGGGGCATTGTACAAAATGAATGCGTCAATTTCCGGGGCGGAAGTTGGCTGTCAGGGGGAGATCGGCGTGGCCAGTTCCATGGCGGCGGCGGGGTTGACCGAACTGCTGGGCGGTAGCCCGGCGCAGGTTTGCATCGCGGCGGAAATTGCCATGGAGCACAACCTCGGCTTAACCTGCGACCCGGTTGCCGGGCAGGTGCAGATCCCGTGTATTGAGCGCAATGCGATCAACGCAGTCAAGGCGGTCAACGCCGCACGTATGGCGCTGCGCCGCACCTCCGAACCGCGTGTCTCGCTGGATAAAGTCATCGAAACGATGTACGAGACGGGTAAGGACATGAACGATAAGTACCGCGAAACATCACGCGGTGGTTTAGCGATCAAAGTGGTGTGCAGTTAGCGAACGCCAGAAAGCTTGCCCGATAAACCTGCGTCATCGGGCATTTTATCCATTGTCAGCCATCTAAAAGCACACGTCGGTGTGCTTTTTTGTTGTGATCTTCTTCAAATTTAGAAAAAAATGACACGTAATTCTTTTTAAGTAGGAAAATTTTCTTAACCAATAGAAAATATCAGGGTTATTTTGTGACGTTTTTCTCTGCGCCTGAGCGTATCTTTTTTTCATTCTAATGACTCGCCTGCAAACCCCGTACCGCGTATCGCCTTGATGCGGCACGACAAAAATTAAAAATATACCCTACATAATGAGCGAGAATTTTATGGAAACGGCAACGAACAACAGCGTAGTGCTCGACGCCAGCGCCCCGGCGCGCCGGGCGGGAATGACGGAAAGCGAATGGCGGGAAGCGATTAAATTCGACAGCATCGACACCGGCTGGGTCATTATGAGTATCGGGATGGCGATTGGCGCGGGGATTGTTTTTCTCCCGGTGCAGGTCGGTTTGATGGGGCTGTGGGTCTTTTTGCTCTCATCGGTCATCGGTTATCCCGCCATGTATCTGTTCCAGCGTCTGTTTATTAACACGCTGGCGGAATCCCCGGAGTGCAAAGATTATCCCAGCGTCATCAGTGGGTATCTGGGGAAAAACTGGGGCATCCTGTTAGGCGCACTGTATTTTGTGATGCTGGTTATCTGGATGTTTGTCTATTCCACCGCAATCACCAACGACAGCGCCTCCTATTTGCATACTTTTGGTGTGACAGAGGGACTGTTATCCGATAACCCGTTCTATGGTCTGGTGCTGATTTGCATCCTGGTCGCCATCTCCTCACGCGGCGAAAAGCTGCTGTTCAAAATTTCTACCGGCATGGTGCTGACCAAACTGCTGGTCGTGGCGGCACTGGGCGTATCGATGGTTGGGATGTGGCACTTATACAACATTGGCGCGCTGCCGCCGATGGCGCTGTTGGTGAAGAATGCGATTATCACGCTGCCGTTTACCCTGACCTCAATCCTGTTTATCCAGACCCTGAGCCCGATGGTGATTTCCTACCGTTCCCGTGAGAAATCCGTTGAGGTGGCGCGTCATAAAGCGCTACGTGCTATGAATATTGCCTTCGGCATTTTGTTTGTCACCGTGTTCTTCTATGCCGTCTCCTTTACGCTGGCAATGGGACACGACGAAGCGGTTAAAGCCTATGAGCAGAATATCTCCGCGTTGGCGATTGCTGCACAGTTCATCAGCGGCGCGGGCGCCGGTTGGGTGAAAGTTGTGAGTGTCATCCTGAATATTTTCGCCGTGATGACCGCGTTCTTTGGCGTCTATCTCGGCTTTCGCGAAGCCACGCAGGGGATTGCGATGAACATTCTGCGCCGCAAACTGCCGGCTGAGAAGATCAATGAAACGCTGGTACAGCGCGGCATCATGGTGTTTGCCATTTTACTGGCCTGGAGCGCTATTGTGCTTAACGCACCGGTTCTGAGCTTTACGTCGATTTGTAGCCCTATTTTCGGCATGGTGGGATGTTTGATCCCCGCCTGGCTGGTCTACAAAGTACCTGCATTGCACAAATACAAAGGGGTGTCGCTGTATCTGATTATCGTCACCGGTTTGCTGCTGTGCGTATCTCCGTTCCTGGCTTTTTCCTGATTTATCCTGAAGGTTGTTGTTATGTCTGAGACTATAAAAAATCCGTTGTGGCAGCGTTTCATCCGCGCAGTACAGGAAGAGGTGAAACCTGCGCTGGGCTGTACGGAACCGGTTTCTCTGGCGCTGGCGGCCGCGGTTGCGGCCTCTGAACTGCATGGCGCGGTGGAGCGAATCGATGCCTGGGTCTCGCCCAATCTGATGAAAAACGGACTGGGGGTGACGGTGCCGGGAACCGGTATGGTTGGGCTGCCCATCGCTGCCGCGCTGGGAGCACTGGGCGGGAATGCGAATGCCGGACTGGAGGTGCTGAAGGATGCCTCCGCGCAAGCCATTGCCGATGCGAAGGCGATGCTGAAAGCGGGCAAGGTGTCGGTGATGTTGCAGCAACCCTGTGATGATATCCTGTTTTCTCGCGCGAAGGTCTATAGCCATGACGGCTGGGCGTGCGTCACCATTGTCGGCGGTCATACTCACATTGTGCGGATCGAAACCGATACCGGCGTGAAGTTTACTCAGCAAGCGAACGCGGACGATGAGGCGCAGGAATCGCCGCTCTCGGTACTTTCTGAGACCACGCTGGAAGAGATTCTGGCATTTGTGAATACCGTACCGTTCGACGCTATTCGTTTTATTCTCGACGCCGCCCGACTCAACGGCGCGCTGTCACAAGAGGGGCTGCGCGCAACCTGGGGGCTGCATATCGGTGCGACGCTGCAAAAGCAGTGCGCACGCGGTCTGCTGGCAAACGATCTTTCGACGGCGATCCTTATCCGAACCAGCGCGGCGTCGGATGCGCGTATGGGCGGCGCGACGCTGCCTGCCATGAGTAACTCCGGCTCCGGCAATCAGGGGATCACCGCTACGGTACCGGTGATGGTGGTGGCCGAGCACTTTGGCGCCGATGAGGAGAAACTGGCGCGTGCGCTGATGCTTTCCCATCTGAGTGCGATCTACATACACCATCAGCTCCCGCGTCTGTCGGCGCTGTGTGCCGCGACGACCGCCGCGATGGGGGCAGCGGCAGGGATGGCCTGGCTGGTGGACGAAGGGCGCTACAGCACGATCTCGATGGCGATCAGCAGCATGATTGGCGATGTCAGCGGAATGATTTGCGATGGGGCATCTAACAGTTGCGCGATGAAGGTCTCCACCAGTGCTTCTGCGGCGTGGAAGGCGGTGCTGATGGCGTTGGACGATACGGCGGTTACGGGTAACGAAGGGATTGTGGCGCACGACGTGGAACAGTCTATTGCCAACCTGTGCGCGTTGGCGTGTCATTCCATGCAGCAAACGGACAAACAGATTATCGAGATCATGGCCCATAAAGCGCATTAAGTGAAGGGCTGACTGCCTGAAGGCGCGACGCTATCCGGCCTACGAATATGTAGGCCGGATAATGCGCTTGCGCAGTCATCCGGCAATGAGGTTCAGGCGGCAGCTTCTTCCTCGGACAGACGAACTTCGGCGTCTGCGACAATCGCTTCCAGCTCGGTCAGCATCGCCTCGTAGTCAAACGCACGGGGCGCGGTGTTGGTTTCTGTCGTTGCCACTTTCCCTGTCGGGGCCTGTTTTTTTGCTTTCTTACTCATACACCACTCCGGTTACCGATTACACCGGCAAATCTATCAGCAAAGCGCGTAACGGCGTATCGGCAACGAGCGTTATGTTAGCTTCGTCACGAATAAAGGCTCCGTCGCCACAGGTCAGCGCTTCACGCGCTTCATCGTGGGTGACGGCGTGAAAGGTGCCATGAATGGACTGCAAATAAGCGCGCGGGCCATGAAGCTGAAAACTCAGCGACTCGCCCTGATCCAGCTCAATATGGTGTACCCACGCCTGCTGGCGCAGCTGTAGACTGCCGTTCTCACCATCGGGTGAGGCGATCAGTTGCTGTTTAACTTTCGTCAGTTTTGTCTTCTGCACCAGAGCATTCTCGCGCTCAGGACAGGCGTCGAGCCACAATTGCATACGCGTAAGCGGTTTGTCTTTGCTGATATTATGTTCGCTGTAGCTGATACCCGGCTGCGCCGCGAGCAGCAACGCTTCACCCGCCTGGGCCTGCACGTGGTTGCCTTCACTGTCACGATACTCTGCAACGCCTTCAAGAATCAGATTGAGCACGTCTACCTTTGGCCAGGTGCGCGGCTGGAAGGACGCGCCGGGTGCCAGTACTTCCTGATTGAGCACGCGCAGCGATGCGTAGCCCAGCAGTTTCGGGTCGAAATAGTGTCCAAAGGAGAAGGTATAACGGGCCTGCAGCCAGCCGTAGTCTGCTTGTCCGCATTGTTTGGCTGTTCGGGTAGTAATCATAGTTCTTGACCTCTCTTTACTTCCTTTTATGTTAAGGGGCTGGACGCTACATTGTTAGCCAGATATTCTGCCCGGTATGTTCAAATTTCCTGAATGAGAACGATATGGCCAAAGAAAGGGCATTAACGCTTGAGGCATTACGCGTAATGGACGCGATAGATCGCCGCGGTAGCTTCGCCGCAGCGGCGGATGAACTGGGGCGCGTGCCGTCAGCGCTTAGCTACACCATGCAGAAGCTGGAAGAAGAGCTGGATGTGGTGTTGTTTGACCGCTCCGGACATCGAACAAAATTCACTAACGTTGGGCGCATGCTGCTGGAAAGAGGGCGTGTGCTGCTGGAGGCGGCAGATAAGCTCACCACAGACGCTGAGGCGCTGGCGCGAGGGTGGGAGACGCATCTGACTATTGTGACCGAGGCGCTGGTGCCGACCCCGGCCTTCTTCCCGCTGATCGACAAACTGGCTGTTAAAGCCAATACGCAGCTTTCAGTGATCACCGAGGTGCTGGCGGGGGCGTGGGAACGCCTGGAACAGGGCCGGGCGGATATTGTGGTGGCACCGGACATGCACTTTCGTTCATCGTCAGAAATTAACTCCCGCAAGCTGTATACCCTGATGAACGTTTATGTTGCCGCGCCGGATCACCCGATTCATCAGGAGCCGGAACCGCTGTCGGAAGTGACGCGGGTGAAGTATCGCGGCGTAGCGGTCGCGGATACCGCGCGTGAACGTCCGGTATTAACCGTGCAACTGCTGGATAAGCAAGCGCGCCTTACCGTCAGCACCATCGAAGATAAGCGTCAGGCGTTACTGGCAGGATTAGGGGTGGCGACGATGCCGTATCCGCTGGTGGAACAGGATATTGCAGAAGGACGGCTGCGCGTGGTCAGCCCGGAATCGACCAGCGAGATTGACATCATTATGGCCTGGCGGCGAGACAGTATGGGAGAAGCAAAGGCCTGGTGCCTGCGTGAAATACCCAAACTCTTTATGAAAAAATAACGCGTTGCGGATGACTGATATCGGGGCAAAAAGATTGCCCCGAAAAAGGATTAATTAATCTCGTTTTGCTTAGGATCGGCACCAAAACGGTTAGCACCGGCAGTACCGTTCTGACACAGGAATACAATAATAACGATTGTTCCGATAATCGGAATCAGGCTGAGCAGCAACCACCAGCCGGAGCGCTCGGTATCGTGTAAACGACGGATCGCCACCGCAATGCTCGGCAGCAGAATGCCAAGGCTATAAATAATTGAGATATAGGGTGTTTCCATGCCGATTACAGCCTGAATAACATTCAGGACTGCACAGATGATCATGTTGATTAACACAAACATCCAGTACTCTTTTCGACGTGCGCGACCGCTGAAACCGGTATAATTTTTTATTACACTCAAATACCAATTCATATAACATCCTTATTAATTAAAAGAGGGCAAAATATAGCATGGTATTTTATGAAGGTCATTTGCATTCTAATTAATTAAGAAAATCTCAGGAAAAATATATCTATTGTTAATAGTTTTAAGAAATATGTTTTGAATCTGAATCAGTATCCGGGCGCTAACCAGAACAACAGGTTAGCGTAAATAAAAGGATCAAGGCAGCGGGTAACGCTGCCTTTTCACTTTCTCAGGGGAGAGATTTTGGATCAGGTCCGAAGCGGTTTTCGCCGGGCGTGCCGTCCTGACAGTTAAAAATGAGGATCACCAGCCAGCCGATGACGGGGATCAGTAACAACAACAGCCACCAGGCCGATCGATCGGTGTCGTGCAGACGTCGAAACTGAACTGCCCACCAGGGTAAAAAGACGAGAATTCCGTAAATTGTTGTCAGAATGCCTTCTCCTCCGGCACGCTGCCAGCCCAAGAGTTTATCCAGTACGCCGAGAACGAATGTCAGAATGACGTTGACCAGAATAAACATCCAGTACTCTTTCCGCCGGGCGCGTCCGCCAAAGCCGATATAATTTCTTAAAACCTTTAAGTACCAATCCATTTTTACCTCAATCGTGTGTCAATCACTTGTTTTTAAAGCAATCAAAGAAAGAATAGTTGCGAATGATGAGAGGGTAAATATTTGAAGGGTAAATTGAGCAGGCACCCTGAAGGGTGCCTGGGTTCACTTGGCGAAACGGCTGTCACGACCGTGTGGTTCTTTGAGGTCTTGCCACGGGCCAATGGAGATAATGCCTGTCGGGTTAATCGTCTTATGGCTGCGAAAATAGTGGTGGCGAATATGGTCAAAATTGACCGTTTCCGCGATGCCTGGCATCTGATAAATATCGCGCAGGAAACCATACAGATTGAGATAGTCGCTGATGCGATGCTTGTCGCATTTGAAATGCGTGACATACACCGGATCAAAGCGGATGAGTGTTGTCCACAGGCGAATATCAGCCTCTGTAAGCCGATTACCTGTCAGATAGCGATGCTGACCGAGGATCTGCTCCAGCCGCGCCAGCGCGGTAAAGACGTTTTCTACCGCGTCATCATAGGCTTGCTGACTGGTAGCGAAGCCCGCTTTATAGACGCCATTGTTAACGTTGTCATAAATCCAGCCGTTCAGTTCGTCGATCTTGTTGCGCAGTTCTGGGGGATAGTAGTCCCCGGCTTTTGCCCCTTGCGCATCGAACGCCGTATTGAACATGCGAATGATTTCAGCAGATTCATTACTGACAATCGTATGGTTCTTTTTATCCCACAAAACAGGCACGGTGACGCGGCCGCTGTAATGGGGATCGGCGTGCAGGTAAAGCTGATACAGAAATTCGTGCTGATATAAGGTATCGCCTGTGGCCGCCGGAAAATCATCGTCAAAGGTCCAGCCGTTTTCCAGCATCAGTGGATTTACGACCGAGACGGAGATAAACGGCTCCAGACCCTTGAGCTTACGCAGGATTAACGTACGGTGCGCCCACGGACAGGCGAGAGAAACATACAGGTGATAGCGGTCTTTTTCTGCCGCAAAACCGCCTTCGCCGGAAGGACCCGGCGCGCCATCCGCCGTGAGCCAGTTGCGGAATGCCGATACCGAACGTTGAAATTTGCCCCCGGTGGATTTGGTATCATACCAGGTATCATGCCAGACGCCGTCGATCAGTTGTCCCATGTTTTTTCCCTCAGATAGCAAAAACGAGGAGAAAATCCCCTCGTTCTTTTTCATTCATTATAGAGCGCTTACCACTTTTTGTTCAGTACACGGTCGAGACTGAATGCGCCCGGACCGGTGATGCCGAGCAGCAGGAAGCCGCCAGCGATGGTCAGGTTTTTCATGAACATCAGTGAGTTCACGCCTTCCGCAAAGTTGCTGTGGAAGATAAACGCGGTCAGCAGTGTAAAGCCTGCGGTAAACAGCGCGGTGGTACGGGTCAGGAAACCGAACAGAATCGCCAGACCGCCGCCGAACTCAAGCAAAATGGTCAGTGGCAGCAGGAATCCCGGAACGCCCATCGCTTCCATATACTGTTGGGTACCTGCGTAACCGGTGATTTTTCCCCAACCTGCGGTAATAAACAGGATTGGCATCAGAATACGCGCTACCAGTACACCAACATCTTCTAATTTTTTCATTCTTCTCTCCAGGAACTACACAGACTGCTGAGTTTGTTTTTTGGGTGCAATTTCGCGGCGTTCCGCGTCATTGCTGTCGATGGAGAGAATCATAAGCGTGAAGAATGAGAATTGTTAGCAAGGAAAACTGTCAATATTTTTCAAAAAATTTGATTTTGTAGTGGGGTGATATTGTGGATGGGTAAGCGAAGCGCTCCTGGTACCGTTGCCGGATGGCGGCTACGCCTTATTCGGCCTACCTATTGAATGTGAGAGTCGGATAAGCGAAGCACCCTCAGGCAACGGTTGAGCGCAGCGTCTTTTTAGCCAGTCGCCAGACGCTCCACACGCCAAACCCGCGCTTTGCCCAACGCACGAGCAGGTTAGGGTGGCGAATCGTCCAGACGGCCATCACACTGCTGCCGACCAGCGCCCAGGAGCGCAAACTCAGTAGGGTGTTCCAGCCACGATCGTAAGCGCCCGTGGCTTCCAGCCAGTCACGACGACTGGCTGAAAGATCCAGCCGTTGCTGTTGGATCTCACGAAGCAGTCGGGCCTTACGTTGTTCACGTTCGACTTTACCGCTCACGGCTCTCCTCCTCGAGCAATTGCCGGTCATTTGCCAGTTCATGGCGCGTATGGCGTAACAATGTGGAGCGCCGCGCTTTTCGCAGCGTCCATATCCCGCCAATCAGCGCCAGTGCCAGCAGCACGACCGTGGTGGCAATCATCGCATTGAGCCGATACTGCGGGTCAACGGCCCAGATGACTAACACCATCAGGCTCATCAAACCAAATGCAGCGAAGAGCATGGTGAGTCCCAACATCAGCAGAAGCTGAAAAAGGTTCGCCTTTTCTTCTTCAAGCTCGACGACGGCCAGACGTAACCGCGTTTCCACCATCTCAACGAGAAGAGTGACAATCCGCTGCCCGATACCCAGAACGCTTTTCCCGGGCCCTTGCGCGTGATGAGGATCCGCCATCATTAACGACGCGTCAGCAGAACGCCCAGCACGACGCCCACGGCCGCACCAATCCCGACGCCGGTCCACGGATTTTCGCGCACATAGTCGTCAGCACGCGCAGCGGCTTCACGAGTCTGTTTAGCAATGGCATCACCCGTTTCACCGAGGCGATAGCGGCTCTCTTTAAGCGCGCGCTCGGCTTTGCTGCGGATCTTACTCAACTCTTCTTTCGATTTATCACCAGAGGAGTTCAGCACCTCTTCCAGCGTATCGGCCAGGGATTTCAACTCAGCGCGCAGATGTTCCGATGTGTTTTCTTTCGACATAGTTTTCTCCAGGTGAGTAAGTGGTACTGATACTTAGTAGTCGCGAGCTTCGAGCTCTTTCAGTTCCGCTCGCGCTTCAGCCAGTTTACGCTCGCGTTTGGCAATTTTGTCCGCATCGCCTTTTTGCTTCGCTTCGGCGAGGTCGCGCTGACGTTCGGCGATCTCTTCTTTCTGCTCAGCAATTTTTTCCTGATGATCGGCACGCAGCTTGCTGTCAGTACAGTGGGCCCTGACTTCGCTGAGCGCTTTTTTTAGCCCATTGATGCGATTCTGGTTATTGTGCTTCTCGGCGTAGCTGATCTCCCGTTGAATATCCTGCTCTTTTTGCTGGCAAAGCGTGTTAGCGTAGCTGCCAGCACTGAGAGCGAAAAGGGAGATAGCGAAAGCGATGCGGTATTTCATTCTTGAACCTTCCATTGTGACTCGTCCCCATGAATTCAGGAACGATGATCCAGTGATAAAGCGACAGGGTGACCCCATCGCCTCATTAATCATAGACATTAATCGCAGAAATCACCAAAGTGGGTGATATGATTCGGATTCCTGGAGATTACCCTACCCGATGTGGCGTATCGCGTAAACGTGACAACCACTGGACGGCCTGATTGTTATCATCCTGCTGGGCAATGATGTAGCCGCGCGGCAGCGTTTTGTCGAGCACCGCTTTGGCGGCGGCACTCTGGGCGCTGGAATCGAAAGTGATGAGCAGAGTGTCGTTCTTTGGTGTAATGCTTTTAAAACGAATGCCGTTAGCGTCGAGGTGATGCCAGATCGAGAAGCCGTCCGGCATGCTGGCCCCCTGGTGGACGGCACGGATCGCCAGCGTGGATTCTTGCTGACGAACCGTTGACCAGACCAACAGCATGGCGCTCAACGTCAGCAGAAACGCGGTGCTCCAGGCCAGTTGTTTAAGGGTTATACGCGGTTTCAGCATCCCTTACCCTCGATTCCCGTATTTCTTTTTCCACAGGACGACCAGTGAACCGCCCAGGCCAAAAACCAGTAGCACGACGGGTAACAGCATCAGGCATGACATCAGTTGATCTTCATACTTCAGAAACACCGGCGTTTTCCCCAGCAGATAACCCAGGCTGGTTAAAATCAGCACCCACAGCAAGCCACTCATCCAGTTGAAAAATTGAAAGCGGGCATTATTCAGGCCGGATAAGCCAGCGATGGTCGGCAGCAAGGTACGAACAAACGCGATAAAACGACCAATCAGCAGGGCGGAAAGACCATGCTTATGGAATAAATGGTGAGCGCGTTGATGATAGTGGGCCGGCAGGTGCGATAACCAGTTTTGTACGATACGGGTATTGCCCAGCCAGCGGCCCTGAATATAGCTGAGCCAGCAACCGAGGCTTGCGGCTGCGGTCAGCAACAGAATGGTTTGCGGAAAGCCCATGGCGCCTTTGGCAATTAGAACACCCACTAACACCAACAAACTGTCGCCAGGTAAAAAGGCGGCTGGCAGCAACCCGTTCTCCAGAAACAGAATCATAAATAAAACAAAATACAGCATGCCAATCATGGAAGGATTGGCCAGTGTTTCAAAATCCTGCGCCCACAGGGCATGCAGTAATTGAGTCAAAAGTTCCATTCAGTATTCCAGGTCGAATTGGTTAACGTCACGCCGGGTTAAACAGTTTGCTACGCCGCATCATTGTTAGTGTTTTACATGGTGTGCGGACGGCGCAAAGCCGCGGCCTGAACTATTCCCTGTTAAAAGTTATGAAGTAAGCGAGCACTGACAAACATAAATTCGAATTGCATCTAATTGTAACAAAGGTCAACGTAGTCCGTTATAGAAATTACACGTCCTTGAAATGTGATTTTGCTGATCGCAGGAGAGGGTGGCGAGAGGATTTACACAGGCTGACACTTTATACCTTTCGCTTACTGACAGGCGCAACGGCGCGCCTGTCGAATCAAGAACGTTTATTTTGTCGCGTTAGCCGCCGTATCGAGATGAACGACCGGATTTTCGGCAAACAGATAACGGTCGGCATTAAATTCAAAATCGTCGCTGGTTTCATTGAACAGCATGATTTTTGTGTTCTCGAGATGCTGCCACATCGCCAGTTTTGCCGCATGCGGGTCTTTGCGGATCAGTGCCTTCAGGATTTGATCGTGGTCGTCGCACCAGTTATCGACGGTACGCGCATCAATATGTTCGTGCAGTTTCTTCCAGTACGGGTTGTGACTGCGCTGAGTCCACATTTTTTCCACGATAGCGGCCAGTGCGGAGTTCTGCGTGGCTAACGCGACCTGAATGTGGAATTGCAGGTCCCATTCGGAGTCGCGGAAACATTTTTCGTTGCGCGCCTGTTCCTGGATCGTCATCAGTTTCATGATGTCCTGCTTGGTGACCTGGGTGGCGGCAAACTCTGCAATATTGCTTTCGATAAGCTGACGCGCCTGGAGTAATTCAAAAGGACCGTAGTTGGCAAACTCCAGCGACTCGTCGTTGACCTGCTGGTGGCGCGGTTGGTTGGAAATCACATGAATCCCGGACCCCTTACGGACCTCAACATACCCTTCGACTTCCAGCATGATGATGGCTTCACGAACCACGGTACGGCTGACATTTTTTTCATCGGCAATAAAACGCTCTGCAGGCAATTTATCACCCACCAGGTAAACGCCCTGTTCGATGCGCTCTTTTAAATCAGCAGCAAGTTGTTGATACAAACGTCGTGGTTCGGTGATTTCCATATGCACTCCAGGCATGATACGGCAGACTGTATTTGTTATACCACTTTCGCGAGTTTGGCTCTATACGCAGAAACGAAAAAGCCGCCTGCGGGTGCCAGCAGGCGGCTGAGATTGCTTATGCGTTATCCGTCGGCAGGCTAACTTTGCGCTGCCGGTTCATCAAACTGCGGGCCAGAATCGACTTCACTGGCCGGTTTGTTTTGCAGCACGGTCCAGATAACCAGCGCGCCCAACAGGTCGAACACGGCCAGTACTGCGAACAGCGGGCTGAAGCCAATGGTGTCTGCCAGCGCACCGACCACCAGGGCGAACAGCGTACTCGCCAACCAGGCAGACATCCCGGTCAGGCCGTTCGCCGTGGCCACTTCGTTACGACCAAAGACATCAGAAGAGAGTGTAATCAGCGCACCGGACAGGGCCTGGTGAGCAAAACCACCAATACACAGCAGCATAATGGCGATGTACGGGCTGGTGAACAGACCGATCATCCCTGGGCCAATCATCAGCACAGCACCCAGCGTAACGACCATTTTTCGTGAGACAATCAGGTTGACACCAAACCAGCGCTGGAACAGCGGCGGCAGGTAACCCCCCACGATGCAACCGAGGTCAGCAAACAGCATCGGCATCCAGGCGAACATTGCAATTTCTTTCAGGTTAAAGCCATAGACTTTGAACATGAACAGCGGGATCCAGGCGTTAAACGTCCCCCAGGCCGGTTCTGCCAGAAAACGCGGCAGGGCGATACCCCAGAACTGGCGGTTACGCAGGATCTGCACGAGTGACATTTTCTTTTTGGTGCTGTTTTTGTGCTGCGCTTCCTGGCCATTAATAATGTAGTCGCGCTCTTCGTCCGTCAGTTTTTTCTGGTCACGCGGATGCTTATAGAAGATAAGCCAGGACATGGCCCAGATGAAGCTCAGGGCACCAGAGATAATGAACGCCATCTGCCAGCTGTGCATCACGATCGCCCAGACAACCAACGGCGGGGCAATCATCGCACCGATAGAGGAGCCGACGTTAAAGTAGCCGACCGCAATGGAGCGTTCTTTCGCCGGGAACCATTCGGAACTGGCTTTCAGCCCCGCCGGGATCATCGCGGCTTCTGCCGCACCGACCGCGCCGCGCGCCAGCGCCAGGCCCCCCCAGCTTCCTGCCAATGCGGTTGCGCCACAGAAAACGGCCCATAACACGGCAAACATTGCATAGCCTATTTTGGTGCCCAGTATATCCAGCACATAGCCGGCAACAGGTTGCATGACAGTGTAAGCAGCAGAATAGGCTGCGATGATATAGGAGTACTGTTGGGTGGAGATGTGCAACTCTTCCATCAGAGTTGGCGCAGCTGCCGCCACAGTGTTACGCGTCAGGTAACCCAGCACGGTGCCAAGCGTCACCAGCGCAATCATGTACCAACGTAACCCTTTAATTTTACGCATGTAAAACCTCATCGTTTTGTTATTTCCGCAAAGATCGCGGTCATCTTCCTGCCTGTGGCAGAGGATGCTGTTTACGACGGGGTAACCAAAAAAAGCCGGTACGCCCGAACGTTGCCATAAATAAATTTTGCTAATTCGGTTTCCGTACCGGTCAATCCGATGATGAATCATCGGTAACTATGCATTCCGTCGGCTTATGTATCGCGACGGCAGAAAGATAACTTGTCATACAACTTTAAAAGGTGAGTGCCATCACAAAAGTATGAATCTTAGCGTGGTTATTATTTCGATTAGGCGATGCCAGAGCTGGCGCGGCTTGAGGCGATGTTTACCACTTCGAGGGTAAACAATTTGTCGGCATTTATTGATCTATCTCACGAAAATATCTACAGGTTATGGAAATTGGTGTGATAACTTTGTCAGCATCGCTACATAAGCAATCAGACGCACTCGTTGAGAGGAAGACGATAATGACCCCGTTTATGACAGAAGATTTTCTACTTGATACTGAATTTGCCCGCCGTCTGTATCATGATTATGCGAAAGACCAGCCTATCTTCGATTACCATTGCCATCTGCCGCCACAGCAAATCGCCGAAGACTACCGGTTCAAGAATCTGTATGACATCTGGCTGAAAGGCGACCATTACAAATGGCGCGCGATGCGCACTAACGGTGTCGCTGAGCGCCTGTGTACCGGCGACGCTTCTGACCGCGAGAAGTTTGACGCGTGGGCGGCGACGGTTCCGCATACGATCGGCAACCCGTTATACCACTGGACGCACCTTGAACTGCGTCGCCCATTCGGCGTGACAGGTAAGCTGCTTTCTCCGTCGACGGCGGACGAAATCTGGAATCAGTGCAACGAACTGCTGGCGCAGGATGAATTCTCCGCACGCGGCATCATGCAGCAGATGAACGTGAAAATGGTCGGCACGACTGACGATCCGATCGATTCGCTGGAGCATCACGCAACGGTCGCAAAAGACAGCAGCTTCTCCGTGAAAGTTTTGCCAAGCTGGCGTCCGGATAAAGCCTTCAATATTGAGCAGGCGACCTTCAACGATTACATGGCAAAACTGGGTGAAGTGTCGGACACCGATATTCGCCGCTTTACCGATCTGCAAAGCGCGCTGACCAAACGTCTGGATCATTTTGCGGCGCACGGCTGCAAAGTTTCCGACCACGCGCTGGATGTGGTGCTGTTCGCAGAGTCCAGCGACGCTGAACTGGATAGCATTCTGGCACGTCGCCTGGCAGGCGAGACGCTGAACGAACATGAAGTGGCGCAGTTCAAAACGGCTGTGCTGGTGTTCCTGGGGGCGGAATATGCGCGTCGCGGTTGGGTACAGCAATACCATATTGGCGCCCTGCGCAATAACAACCTGCGCCAGTTCAAACTGCTGGGGCCGGATGTGGGCTTTGACTCCATCAACGACCGTCCGATGGCGGAAGAGTTATCAAAACTGCTCAGCAAACAGAATGAAGAAAACCTGTTGCCGAAAACCATTCTCTACTGCCTGAACCCGCGCGATAACGAGGTGCTGGGCACCATGATCGGCAACTTCCAGGGGGAAGGGATGCCGGGCAAAATGCAGTTCGGTTCCGGCTGGTGGTTCAACGATCAGAAAGACGGCATGGAACGTCAGATGACGCAACTGGCGCAATTGGGTCTGTTAAGCCGCTTTGTCGGCATGCTGACCGACAGCCGCAGCTTCCTGTCTTATACCCGTCACGAATACTTCCGTCGCATTCTCTGCCAGATGATTGGCCGCTGGGTGCAGGCCGGTGAAGCCCCGGCAGATAGTCAACTGCTGGGCGAGATGGTGAAAAACATTTGCTTTAACAATGCGCGTGATTACTTCGCCATTGAACTGAACTAAGGTCCGGGGTTGATATGCAATACATCAAAATCCATGTGCAGGATAACGTTGCGGTCGCGCTGGCTGATTTGGCGCAGGGAACGGAAGTCACTGTGGACAACCACACCGTAACGCTTCGCCAGGATATTGCTCGCGGACATAAATTTGCGCTGAGTGACATCAGGAAAGGGGCGTACGTGATTAAGTATGGTCAGCCTATCGGCCATGCTTTGACGGACATTGCGGCGGGTGAACATATTCACGCCCACAATACTCGCACCAATCTGAGCGATTTGGATGAGTATCGCTATCAACCCGATTTTCAGGATCTTCCTGCGCAACCGGCGGATCGCGACGTGCAGATTTATCGTCGCGCTAATGGGGACGTCGGGGTACGAAACGAACTCTGGATCCTGCCAACCGTTGGCTGCGTCAACGGGATTGCGCGCCAGATCCAGAGCCGTTTCCTGAAAGAGACGAATGATGCTGAGGGCACTGACGGTGTCTTCCTGTTCAGCCACACCTACGGCTGCTCGCAGCTTGGCGACGATCACATCAACACCCGCACCATGCTGCAAAACATGGTCCGTCATCCGAACGCCGGCGCGGTGCTGGTGATTGGCCTGGGATGTGAAAACAACCAGGTCGATGCCTTCCGCGAAACGCTGGGCGACTTCAATCCTGAGCGTGTGCACTTTATGATTTGTCAGCATCAGGACGATGAAGTGGAGGCGGGACTTGAGCATCTTCATCAGCTTTATGACGTGATGCGCCACGACAAACGCGAGCCGGGGAAACTGAGCGAGCTGAAGTTTGGTCTGGAGTGTGGTGGTTCAGACGGGCTTTCCGGGATCACCGCGAACCCGATGCTTGGTCGCTTCTCTGACTACATGATTGCCAACGGCGGCACCACCGTGCTGACCGAAGTGCCGGAGATGTTCGGGGCGGAGCAATTGCTGATGAGTCACTGTCGCGACGAAGAAACGTTCGGCAAACTGGTCACCATGGTCAATGACTTCAAGCAGTATTTTATCGCCCACAATCAGCCGATTTACGAAAACCCTTCGCCGGGTAACAAAGCCGGTGGGATCACTACGCTCGAAGACAAGTCGTTGGGCTGCACGCAGAAAGCGGGTTCCAGTCAGGTGGTTGACGTGCTGCGCTACGGCGAGCGTTTGAAAACCCACGGTCTGAATCTGCTGAGCGCGCCGGGTAATGATGCGGTTGCCACCAGTGCGCTGGCGGGTGCCGGTTGTCACATGGTGTTGTTCAGCACCGGTCGCGGTACTCCTTACGGCGGATTTGTGCCGACGGTGAAAATTGCCACCAACAGCGAACTGGCGGCGAAGAAAAAGCACTGGATCGACTTTGATGCGGGCCAGTTGATCCACGGCAAAGCGATGCCGCAACTGCTGAATGAGTTCATTGATACCATCGTCGATTTCGCCAACGGTAAGCAGACCTGCAACGAACGCAATGATTTCCGCGAACTGGCTATCTTTAAAAGCGGCGTAACGTTGTAAAAAGTGCCGAATGACGGCAAAACGCCTTATCAGGCCTACGCTGGCAGGCCTGATAAGCGCAGCGCCATCAGGCATTGTTAATGGAGTTGATGTCGTTTATGACCGCGTATTGGCTGGCTCAGGGCGTCGGTGTGCTCGCGTTTCTGATTGGCATTACGACGTTTTTCAACCGCGATGAGCGCCGCTTCCGACTCCAGCTTGCCGTCTATAGCGCCACGATAGGCGTACACTTCTTTCTGATGGGCGCCTGGCCCGCCGGGATGAGCGCGGAACTCAATACCGTGCGTACTCTGGTGTCGATGCGCACCCGCAAACTGTGGGTGATGGCGCTGTTCATTATCCTCACCCTGGTGCTAGGGCTGGCGAAACTACAGCATGCGATGGAAATTCTGCCCATCATCGGCACGCTCGCCAGTACCTGGGCGCTGTTCCGCTGTAAAGGATTAACGGTGCGCTGCGTGATGTGGTGTGCGACTGCCTGTTGGGTGGTACACAACTTCTGGCTGGGATCGATCGGCGGAACGCTGATTGAAGGCAGTTTTCTGGTGATGAACGGGCTGAACATTATTCGTTTCTGGCGTATGAAACGCCGGGGAATCGATCCATTCAAAATTGAGAAAAGCGTACAGGAAGAGACCCCTTCCGCCAGATGACGGAAGGGTTTAAGGCTTAGCTACGCAGCGCGTTATTCGCCAGACGTTCATCTTCAGCCTGGCAGGCTGCCGCGGTAAACAGGACGTCAGTGGAGGAGTTCAGCGCCGTCTCACAGGAATCCTGCAGCACGCCGATGATAAAGCCGACAGCAACCACCTGCATGGCGATATCGTTCGGGATACCAAACATATTACAGGCCAGCGGGATCAGCAGCAGCGAGCCACCTGCAACACCGGATGCGCCGCAGGCGCACAGCGAGGCGACCACGCTCAACAGCAGCGCGGTGGGCAGATCCACCGGAACGCCCAGCGTATGCACCGCTGCCAGCGTTAACACCGTAATGGTGATCGCCGCGCCCGCCATATTGATGGTGGCGCCCAGCGGAATAGAAACGGAATAGGTATCGCGATCCAGATTCAGTTTTTCACACAGCGCCATATTCACCGGAATATTCGCTGCTGAACTTCGGGTGAAGAAAGCATAAACGCCGCTTTCACGCAGGCAGGCAAAAACCAGCGGATACGGATTGCGACGAATTTTCCAGAATACCAGCAATGGGTTGATCACCAGCGCGACCAGCGCCATACAGCCGACCAGCACAACCAGCAGTTGCGCGTAGCCCCACAGCGTGGAGAAGCCGGTGGTGGCGAGGGTCGATGCGACAAGACCAAAAATACCAATCGGGGCAAAGCGGATCACCAGTTTCACCATAAAGGTCACGGCGTTCGACATATCATTGACCAGATTTTTGGTGGTGTCGTTGCCGTGACGCAGGGCAAAACCAAGGCCGACCGCCCACACCAGGATGCCGATATAGTTGGCATTCAGCAGCGCATCAATGGGGTTAGAGACCATACTCATCAGCAGACCACGCAGTACTTCTACAATGCCTGACGGCGGCACGATATCATGCGAACTGGTGACCAGATGCAACGTTGAAGGGAAGGCGAAGCTGAAGACTACCGCGGCGAGCGCCGCAGAAAACGTCCCCAACAGATAGAGAAACAGAATCGGGCGAATGCTGGTTTTTTGCCCGTGCTGATGGTTGGCGATCGACGCCATCACCAGCATCAGAACCAGAATCGGGGCGACGGCTTTTAACGCACCGACGAACAATGTGCCGAGCAAGCCAACGGCAATGGCTGCCGGTTTTGAAATCCATGCCAGTATGATCCCCAGTACGAGACCTACCAAAATTTGTTTAACCAGGCTTCCTTGAGCCAAACGCTGTAGCAGCCCCGATGAACGTTGCGTAGTCATTTCTTGATCCTTACAGTGTGTTGTTGCTCATCCTTCGCGCGTTCTATGGACGCCGCTTTCCGGATGTAACAAAGTGTTTGCCTGGTTGAGTATAAGGAAAGATAACGCTTCGGGAAGCGAAATATGCTGGATTTCATGCTGCGGTCATGTTTTGTAACTTGGTGTTAACAGTATTGTGACATGTTCTACAAAAAGCAGAGGCCAGATTATCTATTGGCCGGGGACGCGCTAGCGTCGCCCGGCACGACAGAATTACGCCTGTTGTTTCTTATCATGCTGGTAGTTGACCCAGGCGTTGATCAGTAACGTCACGACCAGGATGCCAAATACCACGCCGAGCGAAATCGCAATCGGGATATGGTAGAAGTCGACGATCAGCATCTTTATACCGATAAACACCAGGATCACCGCCAGACCGTATTTCAGCATAGAGAACCGCTCTGCAACTCCCGACAGCAGGAAGTACATGGCACGCAGGCCCAGGATCGCGAACAGGTTCGAGGTCAGAACGATGAACGGGTCAGTCGTAACAGCAAAAATAGCCGGAATACTGTCGACCGCAAAAATAACGTCGCTCAGTTCCACCAGGATCAGCACCAGCAGCAGCGGCGTGGCATACAGCAGACCCTTTTTACGCACGAAGAAATGTTCGTTCTCGATAGTATCCGTCATGCGCAGATGTCCGCGCAGCCAGCGCACCAGAGGCTTATCGCCAATGCCGGCGTCATCTTCTTTCGCCAGCGCCATTTTTACCCCGGTAAACAGCAGGAAAGCGCCAAACACGTACAGCATCCATTCGAACTGCGTAATCAGCCAGGTACCAGCAAAAATCATTATCGTACGTAGCACGATGGCACCCAGCACGCCGTAGACCAGTACCCGACGTTGCAGGGCAGGCGGCACCGAGAAGTAGCTGAACAACATCAGCCAGACAAAGACGTTATCGACGGCGAGGGATTTTTCGATCAGATAACCCGTGAGGAACGCCAGCGCCTGCGGATCGGCGACGGCGCGGCCTTCGGTTTGTACCAGGTACCACCAGAATGCAGCGTTAAACAGTAGCGAGAGCGTGACCCAGACCAGGGACCAGGCAGCCGCTTGCTTCATGGTCATCGTATGTACGCCACGACGCCCCTGCAAAAAGAGGTCGATAGCCAGCATGATCACCACAACAACAGCGAATCCGCCCCATAACAACGGTGTGCCGACAGTATTCATCATCATTCCTTACACATAAAAAAAACGGCCAACGTCGGAAGACGTCAGCCGCTGCTTTTTATGCATAGACCTCGCCTTCCGGCAAGGTCTCACTTACAACAAAAAAGGAATACGTCTGCGTATTCCTTTCGGGTTGCCCGGTGACCGGATGTGGTTTTTCACACATCGTAATGACGATCGACCGACAATGAAGTTACTCCCCTTTGCAGGTAACAAAATATGACAGGCCATGCATTCCGTCAATGGCCTGTAACATCTGTTTTACAATGTTTTACGCAGTCGCTGCGCGGCTGGCATTGTCTGCCGGGAAGATGACGCCGGTCTGGCGACGAATCTCGGTTAACAATTTTGCCGTGATGCGACTGTTGGACAATCCAGGGTGATTCACTTCATTGGCGTCCACCAGTGCTGCAAACGCCTGTGCCTCATACAGCATAGTATTGATGTGCTGCGGTTGGGTAAGATCCTGGGTTTTCCCGCCGCGCGGAACAAAACAAACCTTCTGGCATTCGGAGATTTTTTCGATCACCAGCGATCCGGCTTCGCCCTGAATTTCACTGTCGACAACGGAATCACTCACTTTGGAATGCTGGAGGGTGACGCTGAAATCACCGTAGTCCATCACCACCACGCCGTGGGCATCGACACCGCTCTCCAGCAGACTGGCAGAGGCCTGTACGCTGTGTGGTTCGCCCCATAGCGCCACAGCGGAAGCCAGGCAGTAGAAGCCAATGTCCATGATCGAGCCATTGGAGAAGGCCGGGTTAAAGGTGTTCGGGTTTTCGCCGTCAAGATAGCGCTGATAGCGCGACGAATACTGACAGTAATTGAGGAACGCTTTGCGCATTTTACCGACTTTCGGCAGCGATTGTTGTAACAGCAGGAAGTTAGGCAGACTGGCGGTTTTAAACGCTTCGTAAAGCACCACTTGATTTTCCCGCGCACAGGCGATGGCGGCTTCGACTTCGGCCAGATTCGACGCCAGTGGCTTCTCGCAGATCACATGCTTTTTATGGCTCAGAAACAGTTGGGTCTGGGGAAAGTGCAGCGAGTTCGGGCTGGCAATGTACACTGCGTCAATCGCCTCGCTTTGCGCCATCGCATCCAGCGAGGTAAACAGATGCTCGACGAGGTAATCATTGGCGAAGGTTTGCGCCTGTTCGAGGCTGCGGGAATAGACTGCGGTTAACTTATATTTGCCGGTCTCATGGGCGGCATCCACAAACTGGCGGGTGATCCAGTTTGTGCCAATCACTGCGAAACGTATCATAAATGCCTTCAGGCTCCATAAAGGGATTCTGTCGTCAATTTAGCACGCCTTTATGACAAAGCCAGTGCGCTACTGCGCAGTTTCCTTTAACGACAACTGCGTCAACCAGAGGCGGGTATCAAATTCCAACTGGTGATAGTGCGGTTCCATGTGACAGCAAAGCTGATAAAACGCCTTGTTGTGCTCCTTTTCCTTCAGATGCGCCAGTTCGTGGACGACGATCATTCGCAAAAAGGGTTCCGGCGCGTTGCGAAACACGGTGGCGACGCGGATCTCGGCTTTCGCTTTCAGCTTGCCGCCTTGTACGCGAGAGACCGCTGTGTGCAGGCCGAGCGCATTCTTCAGCACGTGGATCTTATTGTCATACATCACTTTGTTGATCGGCGGGGCGTTACGCAGAAATTGATTTTTCAGATCCTGGGTGTATTGCCAGAGCGCTTTATCCGTCGCGAAATCATGCGTTCCCGGATAGCGCTTTTCCAGCACCGCGCCCAGCCGTTGCTCGGCAATCAGCGTGCGCACCTGAGAAAGCAGGTGCTCCGGGTAGCCCTGGAGGTAAGTTAATTGGCTCATCGTCACCCATGCAAATCATAAAAAGTGTATACTCACGCACCCTTTTACGGGATACGCCGAAATTTTACCATTCAGGAGGGCCGATGAGCCACACAGACAACGGTTTCCGTTCACTGACACTAAAACGTTTCCCGGAAACGGACGACGTTAACCCACTGTTGGCGTGGGAAGCGGCCGATGATTATCTGCTGCAACAGGTGGACGATACGGAGATTCGCGGCCCGGTGCTGATCCTGAATGATACCTTCGGTGCGCTGAGCTGTGCGCTGGCGGAGCAGTCGCCGTACAGCATTGGTGATTCGTATTTAAGCGAACTGGCAACGCGGGAAAACCTGCGCCATAACGACCTCGCGGAGTCCAGCGTCAAGTTTCTCGACAGCACGGCAGAGTACCCGCAGGCGCCGGACGTGGTGCTGATCAAAGTGCCGAAAACGCTGGCACTGCTTGAGCAACAGCTGCGCGCGCTGCGAAAAGTGGTGACCCCGCAAACCCGTATCATTGCTGGCGCGAAGGCGCGGGATATCCATAATTCCACGCTGGAGCTGTTTGAGAAAGTGCTCGGTCCAACGACTACCACGCTGGCGTGGAAAAAGGCGCGTCTCATCAATTGCACCTTCAGCGAGCCGGCTCTGGCTGATGCGCCGGAAACGCTGAGCTGGAAAATGGAAGGCACCGACTGGACCATCCATAACCATGCCAACGTCTTCTCCCGCACCGGGCTGGATATTGGCGCCCGTTTCTTTATGCAGCACCTGCCAGAGAATCTGGAAGGGGAGATTGTCGATCTCGGCTGTGGCAACGGGGTAATTGGTCTGACGCTGCTGGAAAAAAATCCGCAGGCGAGCGTGGTGTTTGTCGATGAATCCCCAATGGCGGTGGCGTCCAGCCGTCTGAATGTGGAAACTAACCTGCCTGAAGCCATCGATCGCTGTGAGTTTATGATTAACAACGCGCTGTCCGGGGTTGAGCCTTTTCGCTTTAACGCCGTACTGTGCAACCCGCCGTTCCATCAGAAGCATGCACTGACGGATAACATTGCCTGGGAAATGTTCCACCACGCCCGTCGCTGCCTGAAGATCAACGGCGAGCTGTATATCGTCGCCAACCGTCACCTCGACTATTTCCACAAGCTGAAGAAGATCTTCGGCAACTGCGCCACCGTTGCGACCAACAATAAGTTTGTGGTGCTCAAAGCGGTGAAAGTCGGCCGCCGTCGCTAAGCGAACTGCCCATGCCCGGCACGCACAATGTGACCGGGCAATGAATTAAATTCCCAGCGCCAGACGGGTGCCCTGGGCAATGGCCCGGCGGGCATCCAGTTCCATCGCTACATCACAGCCGCCGATTAAGTGCACCGTCTTTCCCGCCGCATGCAGCGGTTCTGCCAGCTCACGTCGCGGCTCTTGACCCGCACAAATAATGACGTTATCGACTTCCAGCGTCTGCGCTTCACCACCGATCAACACGTGCAGACCGGTGTCGTCGATCTTCTGATAGCTGACTGCCGGGATCATCTTCACACCGCGTGAAAGCAACGTGGTGCGATGGATCCAACCGGTGGTTTTTCCCAGTCCCTCGCCGGGTTTGCTGGCCTTGCGCTGGAGCATCACAATCTGACGCGGGCTGCGAGCCAGATGCGGGCCTTCCGGACGTAATCCGCCGGCCTGTTGCAGGCTGGTGTCGATACCCCATTCCACACAGAAATCGGCAATGTTCTGGCTGGTGGGTTCGCCGGGCTGACTCAGGTACATTGCGGTATCAAAGCCGATCCCGCCGCAGCCAACGATCGCCACCCGATTCCCCACCGGGGTTTTGTCACGCAGGACATCGAGGTAGGTTAAAACCTTCGGATGATCGATGCCGTCGATCGGCGGCCTGCGCGGCTCGATCCCGCTGGCGAGGATCACCTCATCGAATGCCTGCAGATCGTCTGCTGCAACATAATGATTGAGTTTCAGGGTGACGCCGGTGACGTCAATCATCCGACGGTAATAGCGGAGCGTTTCATAAAACTCCTCTTTACCGGGGATCTGTTTGGCAATATTGAACTGCCCGCCGATCTCGCCCAGCGCATCAAAGAGGGTGACATGATGACCGCGTGCCGCCGCATTGATAGCAAAGGCAAGACCCGCCGGGCCCGCGCCGACGACAGCCAGATTTTTTATTGTGGAAGCCGGAACAACAGGCATTTTGGTTTCATGGCAGGCGCGGGGATTCACCAGGCACGACGTGATTTTGCCGACGAAGATCTGATCCAGGCACGCCTGATTACAGCCGATGCAGGTGTTAATTTCATCAGCACGCCCCGATTGCGCTTTCGACAGCAGTTCGGCATCCGCGAGAAACGGGCGCGCCATCGACACCATATCGGCATCACCACGCGCCAGAATTTCATCGGCAACCTGCGGATCGTTAATCCGGTTAGTGGTGACCAGTGGCAGCGAAACGTGTCCTTTCAGCTTACGCGTTACCCAACTGAAGGCGCCGCGCGGTACCGGCGTGGCGATAGTGGGAATGCGCGCTTCATGCCAGCCAATTCCGGTGTTGATGAGCGTTGCGCCTGCGGCTTCAATGGCCTGCGCCAGTTGCACTGTTTCTGCAAAAGTGCCGCCTTTTTCCACCAGATCAAGCATCGACAGGCGGTAGATAATAATAAAGTCGTTCCCCACCCGCTGACGCACCGCACGTACCACTTCAATGGCAAAGCGCATACGATTTGTATAATCACCGCCCCATTCATCGTCGCGCTGATTGGTGCGCAGGGCGAGAAACTCGTTAATCAGGTACCCTTCCGAGCCCATGACCTCCACGCCGTCGTAACCCGCCTCCCGTGCCAGTTGGGCACAGTGCGCGAAGTCTTCTATCAGTTGCAGAATTTCTTCGTGGCTCAGTGCGTGCGGGGTAAACCGGTTGATGGGGGCCTGAATTGCGGAAGGGGCTACCAGTTGTGGTTGATAGCTGTAGCGCCCGGTATGCAGGATCTGTAGCGCTATTTTCCCGCCTTCACGATGAACCGCGTCGGTGATGATGCGGTGGTGCGGCACCTCACGGGCGTCATTGAGCGTCGCGCCGCCTTCCATCGTGGCGCCAGACGACGCGGGGGCGATGCCACCCGTGACAATCAGTGCGACGCCGTGCCGGGCTCGCTCGGCATAGAAAGCGGCCAGGCGTTCCGCGCCATCAGGATACTCTTCAAGTCCCGTGTGCATTGAACCCATCAGCACGCGGTTTTTAAGCCGAGTAAAACCAAGATCAAGCGGGGCGAACAGCGATGGATAGCGCATAAGATTGTCCAGTATGTAAAATTATTGTTATGTGGTCGGATGAGTGTCTAATTTAGTCGTCGGCAGGGAAAAGGGAAAAGGGGAATGCGATGATTGTGATGGGATTCAAAAAATGCCCCCGGGCAGGGGGCATTTGTTCACAGGCCAGAATGGTGTTTCATCACCCGGCAAGCTGTTTACACCTCTTCTATGCTCACCCGCAGCGCCGCCAGCGCTTTACGCGTGGCTTTCAGCACTTGCTCACACTGCTCAATGGTCAGCGTTAACGGCGGTTCGATGCGGATCGTTTTCGAGTTGTTGAGCGTTCCGGCAACCAGGACCCGCTGGCGGAACATCTCGCTGGCGAAATTGTAGCCGGTTTCATTGTCGACAAACTCGATTGCCATCAGCATCCCTTTCCCGCGGGCGTCCTGCACCAGGTCAGGGAACTCTCGCGCCAGTTGGCGAAAACCGTCCAGCAGGATATCGCCTTTCTGTTCCGCTTGTGCCGGTAAGTTCTGCTCCAGCAGCACATTGATGGTGGCCAGCGCGGCCGCACAGGCCAGCGGATTGCCACCGAAGGTGGTGGTGTGCAGGAAGGGGTTATCAAACAGTACCGAGAAGACCTCTTCGGTGGCGATCGTCGCGCCAATCGGCATCACGCCGCCGCCCAGCGCTTTTGCCAGGCAGAGAATGTCGGGCTGCACGTTCTCATGCTCGCAGGCAAACATCTTGCCGGTACGCCCCATGCCGGTCTGGACTTCATCAAGGATCATCAGCGCGCCAAATTCGTCGCAGAGTTTACGTACGGCGGTGAGATAACCCTGCGGTGGCAGGATCACGCCACCTTCACCCTGAATAGGCTCCAGAATCACCGCAGCCACATCATCTCCGGTTTTTTTGCACTCGCTGAGCGCGGTACGCATGGCCTCAATATTGCCGAACGGCACATGACGGAAGCCCGGCAGCAGCGGCATAAACGGCTTGCGGAACGTCGATTTGGCGGTGGCGGACAGCGCGCCCAACGACTTACCGTGAAACGCGCCGCTGGTGGCGATAAAGGTAAATTTGCCGCGTGGTGACTGATACGCCTTCGCCAGTTTCAGCGCCGCTTCGACCGATTCGGTACCACTGTTGCTAAAGAAGCTGTATTTGAGTTTTCCGGGCGCCAGGGCAGCAAGGGTTTTTGCCAGCATGGCCCGCAGTGGGTCAAGCAGTTCCTGACTATGCAGAGGTTGTTTCGCGAGTTGATTCTGTACGGCGGAAACCACAACTGGATTACGGTGCCCCACGTTGAAAATTCCAAAACCTCCCAGGCAGTCGATAAACTCCTGGCCCTGGGTGTCGACAAGCGTATTTAAACTTCCCGCTTGCCACTCTACGGCTCCGTAATCCCCGCCGGCGGTAACAGATTTGCGATACTCTAAAAATCCCGGATTGACATGCTCTTTGAAGTAATCAATCACCTCTCGGTTAAGTGCTTTCATCTCCTCATGATCAAGCGTTCGCTTCTCAATGAGATTCAGTGCGTGCGCACTACAGGCCAAAGCCGATGCGCTGGAAGGTAACCTGTTCAAAATATGCTCCCGGAGATCGCGTATCACATGATACCGATTTAAGTATTGCAGGGATTGCGCCATCCCGGCGGCGCTGATGAAAATCGGGATAAACACCAGGAGAACTGTTATTGCGCAACATTTAATCTCATTTGTTAACACTTGCTGGGTTTTTGCGCAAAATGAAGACCGTGCGGAGCGGCGTCAGAAGGGGCGATTGCTCAGAAATAGTGCAAATTTTGCGCGATAACAGTGCGCGACCCACAGTGTGATTTTATAGTTTCAACGTGAAAGTATTTTAAATCAATCAATTAGAATTCGTACAAAATATGAGGTTTAATCGCAAATTGCGATCTAAATCAAATTTAACATCTAAAGATAAATCTGTTAGCGCCGAAATAACATCTGACAAGAAGTTAACAACCAGATAACTTGCACAGGACGCGACTATGTCTTCTCAGCTCTACGTTACCCAGCAAAATACACCGCTGGATGACGATACGACCCTCATGTCGACAACCGATCTCCACAGCTACATCACGCACGCCAACGATACGTTCGTCAATATTAGCGGTTACTCACTCAATGAATTGCTGGCGCAACCGCACAATCTGGTGCGTCACCCGGACATGCCGAAAGCAGCCTTTGCTGACATGTGGTACACCCTGCAGCAGGGTGAGCCCTGGAGCGGCATCGTCAAGAATCGCCGTAAAAATGGCGATCACTACTGGGTTCGGGCGAACGCGGTACCGATGGTGCGCGAGGGGAACGTGACGGGGTACATGTCAATTCGCACCCGCGCGACGGATGCGGAGATCGCCACGGTTGAGCCGCTTTACAAGGCGCTCAATGAAGGTCGTTGTCGACGCCGGATCCACAAAGGACTGGTTGTGCGTAAAGGATGGCTCGGGAAACTACCGGCAATGCCGGTGCGTTGGCGGGTCCGCAGCGTGATGGCGCTGATCTACGTGGTATTGGCGGTGGTGCTACACCTGTCTGGTGCGCCATGGCTTGCACAACTGATGTGTGTGCTGGTGATGCTACTGGGTACAGCGGCGTTTGAGTGGCAGATTGTTCGTCCGATTGAGAATGTCGCGAAGCAGGCGCTGAAGGTGGCGACCGGTGAGCGAAACAGCGTGGCGCATCTGAATCGCAGTGATGAACTGGGGTTGACGCTACGCGCTGTCGGGCAACTTGGTCTGATGTGTCGCTGGCTAATTAACGACGTTTCAAGCCAGGTGTCGAGCGTCAGAAACGGCAGCGAAGCCTTAGCGAAAGGCAACGACGATCTGAATAAGCATACGCGTCAGACGGTCGATAACGTCCAGCAGACGGTGACCACCATGAATCAAATGGCGGCGTCGGTAAAACAAAACTCCGAAACCGCATCCGCCGCCGATAAGCTGTCGATTGCCGCCAGTAGCGCGGCGGCACAGGGCGGTGAAGCAATGGACACCGTGATTAAAACCATGGATGACATCGCCAACAGCACGCAGCGCATTGGCACCATCACCACGCTGATTAACGACATCGCTTTCCAGACCAATATTCTGGCGTTGAACGCCGCAGTTGAAGCGGCCAGGGCGGGTGAGCAAGGCAAAGGGTTTGCCGTCGTGGCGGGTGAAGTGCGCCATCTGGCCAGCCGCAGCGCCAGCGCGGCGAATGATATTCGTAAGCTAATCGATGCCAGTGCGGATAAAGTGCAGTCGGGTTCTCAGCAGGTCCACGCTGCGGGACGTACGATGGATGATATTGTCTCTCAGGTACAAAACGTCACTCAGTTGATTGCGCAGATCAGCCATTCAACGCTTGAACAGTCCGACGGATTGACCAGTCTGACGCGTGCGGTAGGCGAACTTAACGACATCACGCAGAAGAACGCCGAGTTGGTTGAAGAGAGCGCGCAGGTGTCCGCCATGGTTAAACACCGTGCCAGCCGTCTGGCGGATGCCGTGACGGTGTTGCACTAATCCTTTCTTTTATCCGCATCAACGCTTACCGGTAATGGTAAGCGTCATTGTAATAATAATGTTAATAACATATTAAATATTACCACCTACGGGTGGTTTTTTTATTTTATTCGCATCTTTTCATTTCTGTCTTTGGGCTATTTGGACATCATAAAAAATCGTTTATATAACGATCGGTCTGCCTTTATTCATCGTCAAAAACTATTTACCGGCAGTTATTGATAATAAAAAGCGATCAATATCATAAAGTTAGTGAGTTTGTTACCGATAAAGGAATCTGTCTGAAGAAAAACTATCTCCAGGGAGAATATATGTTTTTGCGTAACATGAAGATCCGCTCAAAATTATTTATCGCGTTTGGATTGTTTATTGTACTGATGATGGTGAGTTCAGGCCTTTCATTATTTAGCCTGGACCGCGCCAACAGCGGTATGCAAAACATCATTACCAATGACTATCCCATCACGGTAAAAGCCAACAAGCTCATCGATCATTTTCAGGATTTTGTCAGCACGCAGCAGTTGATGCTGATGGACGAAGAGGGGCGGTGGACCCAGACGTCCCAGAAAAAGCTCGACAACATTAGCCAGCAGATTACGGTGTTGCTGGATGAACTGGACGCTGCGCCGCTAAATGCCGAATCGAAAAAGGTCATCTCCGGGATCCGTGATGTGCGCGAGCAATATCTCGCCTCCCGATTCCGCATTTTGCAGGAACTGCAAAACCATAACCGACAGGCGGCAATGCAGGAGATGATGACCACGACGGTCAATGTACAGCAGGCCTATAAAGAGAAAGTTCAGGCGCTGATCGCCATTGAAGATGCGCAGATGTTGCGTGCTGGCGCGCAGGTGGAAAGCGACTTTACCGCGAACCGGGCGTTGCTTATCGCGCTGGCGCTCATCGGTATTGCCGCGGGTTGTATGATGGGTTGGTATATCGTGCGTTCCATCACCCGGCCACTGAATGAAGCGGTGCAGTTTGCCGAAGCGATTGCCGAGGGCGACCTGACCCGCAATATCCTCACCACGCAGAAAGATGAGACCGGCGAACTGCTGCATGCGCTGATGGTAATGAAAACTCGCCTGCTGGAGATCGTCCAGGAAGTCCAGGACGGGTCGGAGAATATCTCCAGCGCGGCAGCGCAGATCGTCGCCGGGAACCAGGATTTGGCTGCACGTACCGAAGAACAGGCGAGCTCCGTTGAGCAGACCGCCGCGTCAATGGAGCAGATCACCGCCACGGTAAAAAACACGGCCGAACATACCGGAGAAGCGACGAAGCTCTCTGCGGGGGCGGCGACCGTTGTGAAGAACAATGGCGAGATGATGAATCAGGTGACGCAAAAAATGCGGGTGATTAATGAAACATCTAACCGCATGTCGGACATCATCAACCTGATTGACTCCATTGCATTCCAGACCAATATTCTGGCGCTTAATGCGGCTGTTGAAGCCGCGCGAGCCGGTGAGCATGGCCGTGGGTTTGCCGTGGTGGCAGGGGAAGTACGCCAGTTGGCGCAAAAGAGCGCATCTTCTGCCAGCGAGATCCGCCATCTGATTGAGGATTCCACCGGTCAGACCCAGGAAGGGATGCAACTGGTCGAGAAGGCTAACGGCCTGATAAACGGCATGGTCAACAACGTCGAGGAGATGGATGTGATCCTGCGGGAGATCGGCCAGGCCAGTCGTGAGCAAACCGAGGGGATTTCGCAGATCAACATCGCGATTGGCCTGATTGACGCCACCACTCAGCAGAACTCCTGTCTGGTCGAGGAGTCCGTTGCGGCAGCGGCGTCACTGAATGAGCAGGCGTTACACTTAAAAGAGATGGTGAAAGTGTTCCGTGTTCGTGACGGCGACGCCTTGCCTGCTTAATCAAGCTGAGTGATTTCCAGCGCCGCACGGTCGATCACGCCAATGATCTTTTTTAACTGTGCGTCGCTGATGTCACCCTGATTCACTCTCAGATCCAGCACTGCCTTGAAGTTTTCCAGCGCTCGTTTCATCTGCGGATTCTTACGCAGTTCAAAGCCGACATTGCGTGCGTTGACGCGTTCCTGAATGTGGCCGAGATGTTCACGATTCTCTTCCAGCCATTGTGCGCCGGTGTCAGTGAGAGTGATTTTTTTACGCCCCCCATCCTCTTCGCTAACCGCAATAAAGGCCTGATCCTGGAGGAAATCCAGCGTTGGGTAGATCACGCCAGGACTCGGCGTATAGTTGCCTTGCGTCAGATTCTCGATAGCTTTGATTAGCTCATAACCGTGGCTGGCTTCGCGGGAGAGAATATCCAGAATCACCAGACGCAGCTCCCCATGGCCAAAAAAGCGCTGACGCCGTCCACCACCGCCACCTCTACCGTGACGATGTTCGCAACCGCCGTGATGATGCCCTTCGCCTTTACAGCAACCTTCATGATGATGTCGCATGATAACCTCCTTTTGTTTAGATATATCTAATTTATATCTAAAATGAAGATTTTGACAAGAGCAGTGTTGAAAATTTTACTAATACTATGAATTTAAATGATAAATATGTAAAGGCAGTAACACTGCAGATGCTATCAAAAAATGACTTGCAATTCTGGCTATTAACAATCATTATCATTTGAAAATTATATTTAGATATATCTGATTATCACACGAAGGTCAAAAATGATGGATAAAACTTCACGTTACCCTCAGCGCGTGCGCAATGAACTGCGCTTTCGCGAACTTACCGTTTTGCGCGTAGAACGCATCGGGACGGGTTTTCAGCGTATTGTCCTCGGTGGCGATGCGCTGGAAGGCTTTAACTCGCGCGGCTTTGACGACCATAGCAAGGTGTTTTTCCCGCAACCCGGCAGCCGGTTTGTTCCGCCAACCGTAACGGAGGAAGGGATTGTCTGGGGCGAGGGCGTGCGTCCGGCTTCTCGCGATTACACACCGTTGTACGATGAAGCCCGTCATGAGCTGGCGCTGGATTTCTTTATTCACGACGGCGGTGTGGCGAGCCGTTGGGCTATGAAAGCGCGCGAAGGCGATACGCTAACCATCGGCGGACCACGTGGTTCGCTGGTAGTGCCGGAAGACTACGCTTACCAGCTCTATGTTTGTGATGAGTCCGGTATGCCAGCGTTGCGGCGTCGTCTTGAGGCGCTGAATCGCTTACCGGTAAAACCGACGGTGACCGCGCTGGTGAGCGTCGCCGATCCGGCATATCAGGATTACCTCGCGCATCTGGGCGATTTTTCCATTGAATGGCTGGGACACGATGAGCAGGCGGTTGCCGCACGACTGGCGCAGATTGACGTGCCGACAGAAGATTATTTCATCTGGATCACCGGGGAAGGGAAGGTGGTGAAAAATCTTAGCCAACGCTTTGAGCAGGAACCGTTTGATCAGCAGTTAGTCCGTGTGGCGGCGTACTGGCACAACAAGTAAAGTGAGCGCCGTCGGGACAATGAAATTTAATGATTTCTTTGAGGCTGAAATCGGTTTAAGGTCATAGAGTAGTCTTGTGTTTTACATGGTAAATTTTAAGGATAAAAGTATGCCTGCAGTCATTGATAAAGCATTAGATTTCATCAACGGTATGAATACCTCGGCCTCATCTCCAGAACCTATGGATGAAAGCACGGCGAAAGGAATTTTGAAATATTTGAAAGAGCTGGGCTGCCCGGCAAGTGCGTCGGATATCGTTGCGCGTGGTGAGCGGGAGGGGTGGAACCCTGGATTTACGCAAAAACTGGTTAAGTGGGCTGAGAAGTTTGAAGCCGGTGAACGGGTTTTGATCAGAGACCCTGAATATTTTTCATTGTACATGCGTGAGCAGCTTCAGGAACTGGTCGAAGTTGAGCGCGCGTGAAGCCAACAACCTGCCTTGATGCTCTTGCCAGCCAGGGAAGAGCATCCCTTTCGGTTACCGTTGGTGGCAGAATAGTGTTTCACATTGATAGTTTCGGTAAGTAGTTTCTCTTGCGGCATTTGTCGTTAACGTTATCATGACAGAAATAAAACTAACAACATAAAACGATTAATTTTATAAGCTTTTTGGACCTGTTTTTTACTATTTTTCTTATTGGTGTTATCTTTATACTCTATTATAATAAATTATTTTAAACGATACACTTTTGTATTAATAACATTGATGAGATTTATGTATGTATGCATTGACCCCTCTGCGTCTACTGGAAGTAAACTCATCCTTAATATGGCACTGGCCGTATTTGCAAAATGTAATTAATATGATGAAACGAGACGGTTTTAATGGTCTTGTTATTCATCAGCAAGATTTATTCGCGTTACTGACTTCTCCATCTGACTATTGTCAAAATGGAAAAGAAAATTTGATATGTGAACAGCAGGAGAAACTGCTATACCTCCAAAGGTTATGCCGTATCTGTAACGGAAATGGTATACGAATCTGGTTACAGGACGAGGCATTTCCATCTGGGGGAAAACTTCAGGAAAAATTTCCGGAATATGCATTAATTGAAAATACCCATGCAGATGAAGCTTTCTGGAAAAAATTCTATCAATTAAAAATCGCTGAATCTTTAAGTCAGCTGCCTGCTATAGATGGTGTTATTGTCACTCTTCCTAAACATCTTCCTTATCGGGCCAATTGGTCATCGACACTTCCTTATCTTTATCAAATACTACGTAGTCTTGGAAAAAAACTAGTGTTGCGAGACTATATGGATGATGAGTCTGCATCATGGCAGCTTCTTAATGCATTGCAGGTGCTTCCCGGAGATGTACGTGTTTCGCTGAAAGCGGTTCCTGACGGCTATCGTCCCGGATTTGCCACGAATCCACTCCTGATGCAATTGGAAGACCGAATAAAATGGATTGAATTTGATTTATGGGGGCTGGAGTATGGTTGGACGTTGCTACCATGTTATTTGCTGGAGGAAATCAAAGGGCGTCTCAGTTGGGTTGAAAATAAGACAGGAGATCTTCTTGAGGCTGTTTCTGGTCGCTTAAATTGGGAGTGGATTTCTAACAGCTCTCTCATAAACTCGGTCAATTCGATAAATTTACATGGCCTGGCAATGTTTGGCCGTGAAGTGGGCATGTCAGAAAAGCAGGCATTTCATTGCTGGCTTACCGATATGCTTGAGCACAAAGTCGATATTGCTGAGCTGGATGCATTCCATCAACTCTATATCAGCAGTCATGAGTGGATGACAAAAACCCCTTACATACTGGGACATGTTTTGCATCATTACAGTCAGGTGCCGAAGACATATCAGCAGGCCGTCAAACTTTTGCAACTTCATTCCCGGCGTTCAGATGATTTTTCTCTTTCAACACTTTTTCCACCAGACGATCCCGACACCGGGCTTGAACAATATCAACTGATGTTACTGGAAAAACAGCGCGCCCTTTTTCTGGCACAAAATACACGTAGCCAACTCCATTTTCTTTTACAGCAGACTCATATTTCTGAGGGTAAAAGGGAATTATTCAAGCGTGTCTGGGAAAGAGTGCCATGGTATACCACTTTATTTTCTGAAGTCGCGAAGGGAGTTGCGATGAAACTCATCCTGGAACGTTATGGCAATCGTAGTGGCGTTTCTGACTTTGAACTCGATAAGCAAATAAACAGCCTTCGCCAACTGGCAAACCGTATCGGCGAATGGCTGGATAAGGAAGAACAACAGCAACCTCACTATCTGGCGATGCTTTTTGATCCCGCCAGGTTGTTGTCCCTGGCGGAAAGCCTCCAGCATGATCAGTCAGACGAGGACTCGACTTTTTTGAGATTTTCATAAAAATCCCGCAGAACATAAAACGCGGCTTTGCGTGTTTTCTTATCTGCGGTAATCAGGCCTTTACAGTTGACCCCTTGCTGCCAGGGGTTTTGTCGACGTTCCGTTCGATAGTCATACAGCAGCCATGGGGTAAAGCCACGAACGTAAGTGAGTTTTGGCAGATACTCAGTTTGTTTGCGATAAACCTCAGCCATATATTGCTCAGAGAAGGGGCCGGTTTTAGGGGCGTCTTCGCTGATAACCCCTTCCGCTCCGGTTTCGGTGATGACAACGGGTTTTGTGGGTGACGAATTCTTTCCAAGCAAAATTAAGTCATCAAAATTCTCTTCATACCATCCGTAGTATTCATTTAACCCGATGATATCAAGGTATTCTGTCAGCCTGTCTTCAATCTTCATTTTTGCGTGGTTGACGAGGCAGGCTGCCGAAATAAGACGGCTGGGATCAGCATCACGTGCCACATTCACTAACGATGTCATAAAGCTTAAACGTTCATCCGTATCCGCATTCTCATTGCCAACTGACCAGATAATGACGCTGGCACGGTTGCGATCGCGCAGGATAAGTTCCATCAGCTGGTTATGCGCATCCCGCTGTGTCGACGGATTGGTAAAATCGACTGCCCAATAGTTGGGAATTTCTTCCCACAGCAATATTCCTTCTTCATCAGCAATGCGTGCCGCCAGTTCATGATGAGGATAATGTGCCAGCCGCATATAATTACAATTCAGTGCTTTGGCATCACGGAAACGCTGGCGAATATCATCCTCACAGGTGACTTTCCCCATAAATAAATCATCTTCATGGCAGTTAACACCGCGCAGATAAATGGATTTTCCATTCAGCCGAATATCGGTACCCACCACCTCAATCTGGCGAAATCCGACATCATCTTCGACACTGTCGCGCCCAAGCATACTCCTGACTTTATAGCGTTTAGGATTTTCGGGTGACCATAACTCTGGACTTACGGATAAAATAACTTCAGCCTGACCGTCAACGACAGGCAATATCTGATTAATCCCAAGTTCAGGGATCATAAGGGTAACGTCAGTCGCAGGCCCGTCAACCGTTATGCGCGCAGCAATCCTGTTAAAGTTGCCATCAGGAACAAGATAGACAAACAGATCGTGAATATAGTTTCGTGGTGTTCGGATAAGCTCTATCTCACGATAAATACCACCATAATTAAACCAGTCATTATTTCGCAATGGAAGGCGGTCCGTTGTTCGTGTGTTATTCACACAAATCATTAATACGTTATTTCCGGCTTTTATAGGTGTGCTTAACTCAGCACAGAAAGGCGTCGAACCACCGTAGTGGTTACCGATAAACTGATGGTTAAGAAATATTTTGCAATCGTAATTCGCCGCACCTATCCGTAAAAATACACGCTCATCCGGATCCCGCTTCGCATACTCGATTTCACGGGTATACCATGCGCTGCCTTCATAATAAAACCATTTATCCTTCAACATTTGCCAGCAGCTGGGTACAGGAACCGTCTGACCAGAATAGGGATCATAATCGTAAGGATCCTTACGCGTTTCAGCATCCTGCTTTTGCATTAAGAACCATTTTTGTCTTAATCCCGTATCGTGCAGATCAAGAGTGAAGCGCCAGTCACCCGCCAGGTTTTCACGTTGACGTCCACCGCTGAAGATGAGCGTGCGAAAGTTAAGATTTTGCACATTATAAGCACGATCGTAGTGTTCATTATGCAGACATTCAACCGCATTATCTGCCAGGTCAGATTTTTCTAACATCGCCATTCCTCGTGAAGAAAAGTTAGGCGAAGAATAGCGGATCTGAACGACCGCCAGATCAAAGAAGAAAACATTCGAAGGTGTGCAGATATTGAATAAATAGCAATTGTGATGTTGCTCAAAAAACATCACATTTAATCGTGATTAACCTCACATTCCCTTTTGTGTTGAAGTGATCTTCATCACATTAGTCAGCTAAAAAGGTGACTTTGCCTGCAAATAAAAACCGAATGAACATTAAGATCTCAGTTTCCTTTTTGAGTATTGCCTGTCCCGGTCTAAAGATACTTACACTGTAGCGGCGAGAAAGATTCATATTCTGTAGAGCACAGACATGGAGAGGTAATAAGATGGGCCAGCTACAACACAGTATTAGCGAACAAGCAACAAAACCTCAATTAAACAGAAGTCGATACCGATGGACAATTTGCGCATTGCTTTTTTTCTCGGTCACTATTAATAACCTTGATCGCTCTATCCTGGGGCTGTTAGCCCCCATGCTACAAAAAGATATCGGCTGGACAGAAATCGAATATGGCAATATTGTCACTGCCTTCCAGGCAGCCTATGCCGTGGGTTTATTAATATGCGGCAGAATAGTCGATCTGTATGGTGCTCGCCTTATATTGCCCGTTGCTCTGGCAATATGGAGCCTGGCCGCCATGGCTCATGGTGCAGTGAGTACAGTAACAGGGTTTATTTATGCAAGGATTTTTCTGGGCGTTGGCGAAAGCGCTAACTTTCCGTCAGCGGTAAAGGTTGCTGCTGAATGGTTCCCCAGGAGAGAACGCGCTTTTGCGACCGGTATTTTCAACTCTGGTTCAAATGTCGGGAATATTTTCGCCCCCATTATTATTCCATGGATTGCGTTACAGTGGGGCTGGCGTGAAGCTTTTGTAGTGACCGGCGCAGTAGGTTTTATATGGATTGTTTTCTGGCTGTTCTTATACGGAAAACCAGAAAAAGCAAAAAAAGTGAATAAAGAGGAACTGGAGTGGATCCATCAGGATGAAAGTTCTGATCCCACGCCAGCAGCAGCATGCAAAGTGAGCTGGATTGGGTTATTGAAATATCGCCAGACCTGGGCATTTGCGATGTGCAAATTCCTGACCGACCCGATTTTCTGGTTCTTCCTGTTCTGGTTGCCTAAATGGTTACATGACAGTCGCGGTATTGATATGGCGCACATGGCAACACCACTGGTTCTGATCAACATTCTGGCGACCATTGGCGGACTCGCTGGGGGATACTTGCCTGCATGGTTGATCAATCGCGGAATAGCCGTCAACAAAGCGCGTAAATTAACACTGCTGTTGTGCGCTATTTGTGTATTGCCTATCTTGCTGGTCTCTACGGCTTCTAATTTGTGGGTCGCCGTTATTTTAATCGGTATTGCGGTCGCCGCCCATCAGGGATGGTCAGTCAATCTCTATACCAGTGTTTCTGATATGTTCCCGAAAGAAGCCGTTGGCGCTGTTGTCGGTATTGGTTGCCTGATTGGTTCAATAGGTTCAATACTTTTTGCTCAAGCTACCGGACATATTTTGCAGGCGACAGGAAGTTATTGGTCAATATTCCTTATGGGTGGTTTTGCTTATCTGTTAGGTTTTGTCATTATGCATTTTTTAACACCGACAATGTCAGCAGCGAAATTGAAATGATTAACAACCCTCAGCACAACGATTGATCCTGAATGCAGGTTATTTTATGAAATTAACAGACAGTCTTTTACAAGAACGTATTCTACAGGCCAAAGAGAACAGCATTAATTGGCTCAATAGCATGAGCGTCGCCGGGATGACGCCTGGCGTATTGCGGGTCAGCCATTATCATCAGCCAGAAAAATGGCCGCAAATGTTATTATCAGGAACCTATGATGGAACAATGGCCCGCGCATTATTAGGTGATAAAATAGAGGAAAAAGCATTACTGGCCGACTGGATTTTAAGCCACCAACAGGATGACGGTTATTTCCTTCTGCCGGGTATGCAGTGGGATGAAACATGGAAACGCCCTGATATCGAAGAAACACGTCAGTATATGCGTTTCCATGCAACAAATTACTGTATGGGGGCATTAGAGGTTCTGGAACAGTTAGACAGGCTCGAACTGCCCTTTTTAGCGCCCTTTCTCGATCCCCTGGTTTTCCGGGCATGGTTAGGCTAGCGCGATATGCGTGATCCATGGCTTGAAGGAAACAATATCGTTAACCTTGGCAGTTTCCTGCTTCTCGAAAAGCAGCGTTACCCGGAGGGGCCTGCAAGCCAGCGCTTGCAGGATATGATCTTCTGGCACAACCAGCAGAGCGAGCCCTACTCCGGATTCTGGGGGCCAGGACAGCAATTCAGTCAGGAAGCATTGCTGTTCGCACTTTGTGGTGCAACGCATAACCTGCATATTTTTTATGCGCTTGACGAGACAATTCCTCATTTCAACCAGTCGATGAGTCGTTGTCTGGAACAACCCGTGGCAATACGCAGTAGCTGTATTGATGTTGATATTATCGATATTCTGGCGCACGGGTATTCGCGCTGTCCCCATCGTCAGGATGAAATTGAATACTGGCTACGTAATATGTTGGTCAAACTTCTCGATTTCCAGAATGCGGATGGCGGCTTCCCTGACACACTTGTTGGTGAACGGGGATACGATGGTTGGGTTAAAGGCTATAAAGAACCACAGGGGTTAAGTAATACCTTCGCGACCTGGTTCCGATGGATTGCTATCGCGATGATTGCCGACCTTTTATGGCCAGAGTGGCAGCCATGGCGTTTCAGAAAAACCATTGGAATTGGTTACTTTAAATATCAGGTTGGTAAGATCGTTTAATATGTCTGCTGAATATCTGGATATAGAAAAGTGTTAAATAACCCAGCATCCGTTCGTCTGTTGATGAGGATAGGGCAAAATACCCATGCGCAGGGCTGTTTCTCACTAATGTCGCCCCAGCAACGGAAAGTCGTTCTGGGCGGCGATTCAGGCCCAACCATCGCTTTCGGATATTGCTAAAGTTGCTGTTGGCGAGCATTTTCAAAATTTCGCGTTTAATACCGTAGGTCTCGCCTTTCCCAACTCTATTTTTGTAAAACGAAAAAGGAGTCAGACGATTTCTCATCTAACTCCTTGTTTTGTTTGGTGGCCCCTGCTGGACTTGAACCAGCGACCAAGCGATTATGAGTTAGGATTCAATTTCTTACCTAAAAATACTTATCTATAATTTTCAGTCAGTTAAGATAATTTAAATTACTGTATAAATAACCAGAAATACCCTAAAATACTCCCTTGCGGTATCCTATAGGTATCCTAGATAAAAACAAGCGATTCTCAGGATACCCTGATCGCTTGGTGTGGGGTGTTTGTGGAAACATTCAAATTCACGAAAGCTAAACTAGAAAGCCTGCCATCTGCTGAACGTGGTCAGGTGGAGTATGGCGATACCGTTGTTAACGGGCTACGGCTCCGTGTGGGGATAAGTGGCGCTAAGAGCTTCTGTATCTCCAGAAAACGTAACGGCAAATTCATACGGGCCACCTTAGGCCGATTTCCCGATCTTACAATTGATAATGCCAGGGCAAAAGCTCTCGAACTGCTGGGAGACGTAGCCACTACTGGCAGAAACCCTAACGTCGAAAAACGCATCAATGAAAAGGCTTTGGTTACGCTTACTGATGTGCTGGAAACGTATATCAAAAGCCGTGATGAACGGTTAAGCAGCGATACAGCAAAACAGTATCGTTCCATCCTGCAAAATTTCTCTGGTGACTGGATGAAACAACCAATCGCCTCTATCAGCCGTGAACGGGTGGAAACCAGACACAAAGCCGTTACTGATGGTTCTGTGTGGTTTGGTGCTGATAAGTCAACGCTCCGTGCAGGGGTTGGAACCGGCAGTAAAGCACAGGCCGATCTCTGGGCGAGGGTGCTTCGTGCTATATACCGCTTCGCGCACGATCACTACCGTGACGATGAAGGGAAAACGCTCCTGCCGGACCCGCCTACAATGGTGCTGAGCACAAAGCGCAAATGGCATGGAACCGTCAGAAAGACAGAACGCATCCGCACCAATGAGCTTGGTAGGTGGTTTAGTGCTTTATCGTCCGTGCGAGATATTGCCGAACAGGGGCGCGATGATATAGCAGCGGCGGTATGTGATGCTGTGGAAATGGCTATTTTTACCGGGCTGCGTAAATCTAAGATTTTAGAACTTAGCTGGGACAGGGTTAATCTGGGTGGGCGCTACTTCTGGATTGATACCACAAAGAACGGTGATCCGCTTGAACTCCCCATTACTGAAACTCTACTGAAATTATTTCGCCGCCGAGCCAAGCTGAAAGCAGCAGATGGCTTATTGGTTTTTCCTGGCGATAGGGGCGTGATTAAAGAGTACAGGCACATTATCGACCGTATATGTGCAGCCACTGTACCAGACCCAAACCCAGACTTACTCAAACCCATCCCTTTCAAGTGGCATGATGGCCGCCGAACGTTCGGCACTGTTGCTGAGCTGGTGGGGGTGGGTAACTATATCCTGAAACGCCTGCTCAACCACCGAACGATGAGAAGCGCTGATGTTACCCAGGGCTACCTGCATTTCAGCGCTGATGAACTGATGGAGCCAGCTTCAAGAATAGAGCGGGCGATACTTGAACACGCCGGGATGGTTGAAAGTAAAAAATTTCTGGACGAAAGATTACTTTCGGTATTAGGTAATTTAAATGATGAAGAGAAAAGAAAGTTAATTTTCCAGTTGTCAGGGCCTGAAAAGATGAAGGGGGGTTTATGAAAAAAAGAACATTAGAACAGCTGGAAGATGACCTTTTTTATTATGAGTCATTCCTAAAAGAATACATGTCAGTAATAGAAGGTCATGGGAAGCCTGAGTTTACCATGTCATTTGGTAAACATGGTGAGAGAAAACTAATTTCCTATGAGGAAATGCAGTCTTATGCGCTTGATGAAAGGTATGAGCTTGCAAAAAAAATACAAACTGATGCTTTTTGGTGTGATGAGGATGATACTATAAAAGCTATAAGGGTTTTGTATGTACTTGGTTTTAGAGATTTGGCATTTGCGGTTCATAAAGTTAGCGCTGAGCATGCAATAAATAAAGATTTTAGTGATAAAATTAACGAAATTAAACGACAGGTTAGCTTGAAAAAAGTAAACAGTAAAGGTGGCAAAAATAGAACCAGTCGCCATAAAAATACTGCTTTACAAATTGCTTCAGCCACATGGGGAAAAGTTCCTAGAGCCAGTATGGAAAGCCTTTCAAGAAAAATATATGAGCATTTAAGCAAAAAATACAGAGATACCCCTGAACCAGGAACGATCAAAACATGGCTTAGAGCGTCTGGATTGAATCCTGATCAATTACCGAAAATTAAAGACTATGAACTGGTTATTAAGTAGTAATGTAAATAGTTAAGTACTTAACATACACTGTAAGTACTTAACAGGGTGTGAAACTACTTAGCCGCCTCGTTAAGTAGTTTTCGCATCTAACAGATTCTAAATGTCAATCTTAAAGTATCACCATCGTTAATCGTAAATACATGGTGACATTTATGCGTATCCATCCTTCGGCTCTTATCCTTGAAAAATTTACTCGTGCAGAGGCCGCAGTTTATTTGGGAGTTAATACCCAGACTCTCGCTAATTGGGCCAGTACTGGCAGGGTAAAAATCCCACATCATAAAATTGGTCGGAAAGTTATCTATATGAAGTCAGATCTAGATAACTATCTTGATTTAACTCGCCGCGTTCAAACCTCTTAATTAATTACAGGTAATTGGAAATGAATAATTTAACTGTCTTGGCTGGTAGCGGCCAAACTCAACCTGAAACCAGCCTGATGAATAATTCCGCACCAACAATGAGCAGCTTGCAAATGGTTGTATATATAAACGATGAGCGTAAATCTAAGGCCGAATCTGAGGGGCTACCTTTCCCTTGTAAAGAATACCGGGTACTGCAACATAAGGATTTTCTCAAGAAAACACCGAAGGTTTTAGGTGAAGAACACTCAGCGAAATTTTTCGCTCAGTATAAAGACAGCACAGGGAGATATTTGCCGTGCTATCGGTTCCCTAAGCGCGAAGCCTGCCTAATGGCAATGAGTTATAGCTATGAACTTCAGGCGGCAGTATATGACTACATGGAAGAACTGGATCGCCAGAGAGGGGGTTATTTAGCCCATACCATCAATGAACTCCAGCACATCGTTACTTCTGCTCGCCAGCTCTCTGATGAAGATTCTAGTGATGCAGGTCGCCGTCTCAGAAAGAGGAAGGATGATTTAGTGCTACTGGAGAAAGCGGAATATCTGGTTAAAAGCTTGAGTCAGTTACCACTCAATTTTGGGGGAAGTACTTCTGGTGCTAAATAAAACAAAGGCAGCTTTGCAGAGCTGCCAATGGCACTACCAAATGTTTAAGCAGGAACAGAATACCAGGGTTAGTGCTGGTGGTCAAAGACTGAGCTTTATAGTGATCCCTGTATCCTTTTACTCGCTCCCGACATTACAGGAGCGGTTAACTTCCCCCGATGGAGGTTGTTTAACTGCGGCATTGGCGCGGTTAGGGAGTACTCAACTTTTTTTCAAAACATCCTCGCAACCTGGCCGCAATAGATCTCGTTCATTGCTTCCGCAAAGGCTCTTTGTCGTGAAGCATGATTTTAAGAGAAAGGCAGCGACAATTAAAACAGCCGCCAAGATGAGAATTTTCTTCATTGCTCATCCTTTTGGCTCAATGCCGCGCTGCTGTAACTCTTTGCGGATTATTCTCTTGATCCAGGCTGATACAGATGCGTCACCATCTTGTGCCAGAGCCTGTTTGATCCCTTCTTCTAGGCTTGGTTCTACGCGTAATGCGATCTGCTTATTGCCTTTGGCTTTAATTTCTATGGTTGACATTTGGTTGACACCTGATTACTTTGAAATGGTAATCAAGTGTATGACATGTGCATACCAAAAAGCAACGCCCCGGAGTGCAGGAACACTGCCGAGGCGTCTAACCAAACCGTTATACGAGGTAACGATCATGGCTGAATTACAGCATACCCAAACTCGCCCGGAATTTACATGGTTATTCCTGGCTACCCCCGACCATACCCCTGAATGCACACCAGTAGTGCTGCGCATTGATGCTGACACCGAAGAAACCGCCCGCGCCGCCTTCCCCGGCTGGGAACTGGTATTTGCCGCAAAAATCCGTGCTCATGCTCCATGCCGCGTTGCTTTCTTCGATTACACCACCCACCGTGGATGGGAGTTCGACAGCGCAGCTATTCAGGGGGTGCACCATGCGTAAGGTCAAATGGTCGGAAATTGACATTGAAGATGAACTGCGCCGCCTGGAGGCGCTGCTCTCAACATCGCTGTATATGAATTTCGAGGATGAAACCGAGTACAGCGTTGCTATGGATCTGATCAGTATGTCGTTGTCCCGTGTTCGTGAACTGAAAGCGGCAAGTGAGGTGAGCCATGCGTGATATCTACCACCAGCTTGTTAAGAGCACTCCTGATTTTAAAAACTTCACTGATGAGGCTTTGGCTGAATCCAGCGATTTATATGCTGCTGGTGCATTTGCCATCAATAGTGCGCTCACGCTGATCGGAAATCTGGCATTAGACGCAACCAATGCAGAAGAATATGCGGATGAAGATGCTCGCCGTGACTTAATCCTTGTAAGCCATGTGTTGCGTCATCTTCCAAGAATGGCGCAGGCGCTTAATCAGAGTAGCGAGTCTGCGGACTATGTTCGTGCCCAGCGCAACAACAATCGGGAGGCTTAACGTGATAACTCCTGAAATCAATGACCGCTGGTCAGAAAAGCATGGCGCAATGATTACGGTGAACAATATCGCCTTTAACCGGGTGACGTTCGTTCGTGATGGTTACGAATTTCCCTGCATTTTCCCGCTGGAAAGATTTGTTAAAGAATTCACTTTTATAAGCCGGGGGCAGGGATATGAAAAACGCGCCTAATGTCAGGCTACTCCCGAAAGATAAATTTACTGAGGCAATTATTTTCGCGGGTAAAGATGCTTATGCCCATGCTAATGGCTGGGAAGAGGGATTAGGTAAGCAGGTGGCCGGTGATTCCATACCACCGGTTTATCTTGGGCCGAAGCAACTGGCGGAACTGGACAACCTGCAAATTATTGATGAGGGACGGCGTTCAGCTCGGGTATATCTGGCTGGCGATATCGAGCCGATCATGATTAATGCTATTGGCGAGAAGCTGGCACGGGCGGCGGTGCAGGATGCAAAACTGTATAAGGGCATTCCTGACAGGAACCCGGAGGACTGGCGCGAATATCTTAACCGGCTTCGGGAGCAATCCAAAAATGAAGAAAACAATATCCACCAGTTGCCTGTAACGAAGAGAGCGCAACTTCAGACATTCATTGAGGTTAGTCCGGCCCTTAACCAGATGGGGGCCAGTCAACGCGGAGAGGTGCTTCTTGCGCATTACGATGGTGCTCTGGCTATTCACGCTGATTCTGACACGGTTCACCACTACAACGGAGTGATCTGGAATCCGATCCCGGATAAAGAACTGCAACGGGAAATGGCACAAATCTACATTGATGCAGAAGTGGCCTATTCGCAGAACGCCATTAAATCGGCGGTGGAAACCATGAAGCTGAGTCTCCCGGTCATGGGGGTTACGGCCCGTAACCTCATTGGCTTCAGCAATGGAGTATTTGATACCCGAACGGGGCAATTCAGGGAACACAATAAGACCGACTGGCTGTTGATCGCCAGTGAACTTCCTTTCAGCCCACCAGCCGAGGGAGAGACTCTGGCCAGCCATGCCCCGAACTTCTGGAAATGGCTTCGCCGTTCCGTGGCCAACAACGACCGCAAGACAGATCGCGTACTGGCTGCGTTATTTATGGTGCTGGCTAACCGTTACGACTGGCAGCTTTTTCTTGAGGTTACGGGGCCAGGTGGTAGTGGTAAAAGCGTTATGGCGGAAATCTGCACGATGCTGGCGGGTAAGGCCAATACCGTATCAGCCAGTATGAAGGCACTGGAGGATGCGAGGGACAGGGCGCTGGTGGTTGGCTACTCGCTGATCATCATGCCGGATATGACCCGCTACGCTGGCGATGGTGCAGGCATTAAGGCTATTACAGGCGGCGATAAAGTGTCGATAGACCCCAAACACAAAGCGCCTTATTCGACGCGGATACAGGCGGTAGTGCTGGCCGTCAATAACAACGCCATGACCTTCAGTGATCGAAGCGGGGGGATATCGCGCCGCCGGGTGATATTCAATTTCACCGAGGTAGTGCCGGAAAATGAGCGAGATACGATGCTAGCTGAGAAGATAGAGGGGGAGCTTGCCGTAATCATTCGTCACCTGCTGACCCGCTTTGCCAGCCAGGACGAAGCCAAACGGCTATTGCACGAGCAGCAGAAATCCGAAGAGGCACTGGCTATCAAGCGTGAGGGAGATTCGCTGGTGGACTTCTGCGGCTACCTGCTGGCGTCTGTGGCGTGTGATGGGATGTTTATCGGTAATGCCGAGATAGTACCTTTCAGCCCACGCAAGTATCTCTATCATGCTTATCTGGCTTACATGCGGGCCAATGGTCTTAGCAAGCCAGTATCGCTAATGCGGTTCGGTACTGATATGCCTGGCGCAATGTCTGAGTATGGGAAAAAGTACGAAAAGCGAAAGACCAAGCACGGTATCAGGTCAAACGTTACGCTACACGATGACTCAGACGACTGGATGCCATCCTGTTCCGGTACTTCTGAAAATAGCGGGGTAGAGTAAAGTTATAGAATAAGTGTTCACCAGTATTCACCCTGTTAAAAATGTATTTATAACAGTGGGTTAAGGGGTGAACACTTATTTGTTAAATATTCACCAGGTATTCACCTGTTCACCTTCTGATTGTTTTTTGTTCTAAAGGGTGAAGGGTAGGGTGAACACTAGTGAATACCTGAAAGAGTAGTATTCACCTTATAACTTCATGAATTTAATTAAGAAATTCGCAAGGGTGAACAGGTGAACACTTAAACGTATATTTTTTAATTTTATGGCAGACTAAAAACATAATTGATGGAGGGTAGATTATGAACGTTAGTGATTTCATGGAAGAGCCGGAATTGTTCGCCCTGCTGGGTAAGAAAAAAACAGCCATATGGCGATTACGAAAAGATCATGGATTCCCCAATCCAGTACTCACCTACCCTTCACGCTACAGTCGTAAAGCTGTAATGAAATGGCTTGAAGATGGTGGCATTAACCAGACGGCAAAATGATTTTTAAATTATTGGTGGTGAATCATATGGAAAAAGATATATATAAATTTTTTTTAGAATGTATACCTCCGGATACACCAGCTAGACTTACAAAACAAGCAGAAAAAGCAATGGCTGTAGCGGCTACTGATAAGGCGATTGATATGGGGGGAGAGTTGGGCTTAAGCCTGAAGAGTCATTACATCGACTCCTGATGTCGCTCAAATATGGTAAAGATATGTCGGAACGCGGCGAAACAATTCATTAAGGAGATTTTATGCCGATCACAATACAGGACATCAAAGCTCACAAAGACCAATACGGATTGCATGATCTGGACACTATGAGCACTGAGGAATACCGAAAAGCCTTGTCCGATGGAGCTTTCTTCTGGATTGACCATCATGATTTTGTTCGCAGTACGTTATCAGAAGAGATATTTGCCACTAATCGTGAACAATTGGATGCCATGATTGAGCATTTGCAGGAATATAGAAATAAGATGCCAACACCACCGGACTGGATGAGTGAGAAGTTATAAAATAAAAGGGCGGATTAATAATATCCGCCTTTTTTTAATTAACGGTATTTTCGAGAAAAGCTTTTTTTTACAACACGGCTGATATAGCTATTTAGCCCGTGCCCTGACAAGGCCAAAGTTTTCATCTGAGCAACGACTGATGCGCCAGGTACTGAGTTATCATAAACATATTTCCAGCCATCGCTGAATTGAACAGTGATAGAGTCATCTGCTATCTCAAAAGCTACAATACCAGAGTCACCACCTCTGTTAGCATATCTTTGCATGTTCACTTACCCCTGATTTTTGCAGCAATTTTGCATGCCATATAAATATCGTCCTTACACTGGATTAATTAATTGATACAAATCATAAGATATGTTTTTTGTAAATTATTTGTACTCATGTTTACCCATGACTACCTCTGTCTCTGACGGGGGTTTTCTTTATATTTTTCATGTATATCTTGAAGAGTGGCACTCAGACGTGAGCCGCCACAGGCCGTCAGGTTTTTTGCCCTTCAGACAGGCTCCTTTACTGACGGCCTTCCCTCCAAGCGCTGGTTTCACGTCTCAACGTTAATTGTTACGGAAACCACACCATGAAGAAATTACTTGAATTACGCCAGCAGAAAGCCGCACTCAAAACCCAGATGCGTTCCATGCTGGAAAAAGCTGATAGCGAAAAGCGAAGCCTGAACGATGAAGAGGGCAAGCAGTTCGACGAACTCCGCGCCCAGGCTGATGCTCTTGAAGTTGAAATTACTCGCCTTGAAGCTGTCGCCGACGATCAGCGCAATTTGCCTGGTACTTCTGTTGAAGGTAAAGGCGTGAGCAACGATGAGCTGCGCCACTACATCATGACCGGCGATACCCGTTCACTCTCCACGCTGGTGCAGGCTGATGGCGGCTATACCGTTATCCCTGAGCTGGACAAAGAGATCATGCGCCAGTTGCAGGATGATAGCGTTATGCGCTCCATCGCCACGGTGAAGACCACCAAAACCAACGAATACCAGAAGCTGGTGTCTGTGGGCGGTACTACCGTTAAGCGCGGTACCGAAAGCGAAGCTCGTACCGAAACCAGCGCACCGAAGATGGAGCGCGTTGATATCAAACTCAACCCGATCTACGCCTACCCGAAAACCACTCAGGAAATTCTCGACTTCTCCGAAGTTGATATTCTGGGTTGGCTGTCTTCCGAAATCACCGACACCTTCACTGCTACCGAAGAAACCGACTTTGTGAACGGCGACGGTGATAAAAAATCCAAAGGGTTCATGTCCTATCCGCGTGCGGCCACCAGCGATAAAACACGTCCGTTCGGCACGCTGGAGAAGATGGAAGCTGCTGCCGTTTCCTCTGATGGTCTGATCGACCTGCTGTACAAGCTGAAAGCCAAATACCGCAAAAATGCCGTATGGGTGATGAACTCCAACACTGCCGCTACTCTGCAAAAGCTGAAAAACGGCAACGGGGATTACATCTGGCGTGATCGTCTTGTCGCTGACTCCCCTGATACCCTCCTGGGCCGTCCGGTTCAGTATCTGGAAAACATGCCTGATGCGGCTGCGGGTAAAGCGTTCCTGGCTGTCGGCGACTTCAAACGCGGTTACTTCATCGTGGATCACACCACTGGTGTGCGTACCCGCCCCGACAACATCACCGAACCCGGCTTCTACAAGGTGCACACCGATAAATACCTGGGCGGTGGTGTGGTGGACTCCAACGCCATCAAGGTGCTTGAGCTTTCCGGCTCCGGTTCCTGATCTGACGTTTAAGGGGCTTCGGCCCCTTTTTGCCCTCTGTGGAGTCCAGTAATGAAAACAATCGATTTTGAAATCCGTACCTCCGAACTGAGCGCCAGCAACAAAAAGCTGGTGGGCTATGCCGTACGCTGGAACAACCTGTCAGAAGTTATCTGGGATGAGTTCCGCGAGCAGTTTGCGCCGGGGGCGTTTAAAGACAGCCTGGCATCCGGTAGCGATGTGCGTGCGCTGTACGAGCATAACTATACCCAACTGCTGGGGCGTACCAAATCCGGCACGCTGGTGTTGTCCGAAGATGATACCGGGCTACGCTTCGAACTGACCCCGCCGAATACCCAGCTTGGAAACGATGTGCTGGAACTGGTGGAGCGAGGAGATATTTCCGGTATGAGCTTCGGTTTCCGTGCGCTGAAAGAGTCCTGGGATATTACTCCTACACCTTATATTCGCACTGTTACCGCCGCTGAACTGCGGGAAATCACCGTTACTTCTATGCCTGCTTACCCTGAGTCCGGCGTGGAAATTGCGCACCGTTCTCTGTTCTCCCAACATCCTGAACTGCGCCGCGCTGGTGATAACCGCCGCCGCTGGGCTGACTTAACGGGGCTGTGATATGTGGAATATCTGGCCTTTTGGCCGTAAATCAGAGCCATCCGAACAGCGCAGCATGACCATTGATGAGTTTCTGGCGATGGCAGGGATTCCAAATACCGGATCAGGCGAATATGTGTCTGCTGGTACTGCGGAATCTCTGCCGGCGGTGATGAACGCCGTGTCAGTTATCAGTGAGGCGGTGGCAACAATGCCCTGCTATCTCTACCGCGTCCGTAATGATAACGGTCGTGAGGCGCGGGAATGGCTGAGCAATCACCCGGTAGATTTTCTCCTGAATGAGCAACCGAACGACTGCCAGACACCTTATCAGTTCAAGCGCACGATGATGCGCCATTGTCTGCTTAACGGTAACGCCTATGCGGTGATCCAGTGGGGCCGCGACGGCCAGCCGCAATCCCTGCACCCGTATGCGCCGGGGGCGGTTGTACCTGAGCGTATCGGCCAGCATAAGTATAAATACATCGTTACTGATCCGTTTTCCGGGGCGGTGCGCACCTACTTGCAGGAAGAGATTCTGCACCTGCGTTACTCGACCGATGATGGTTTTCTGGGGCGCTCGCCGATCACCACCTGCCGTGAGGCGCTAGGGTTAGGTCTGGCCCAGCAGCGCCACGGTGCCAGCATTATGAAGGAAGGCATGATGGCGGCGGGCGTAGTCACTACTGTTGAATGGCTCGACAGTGTGAAGGGTAAACAGGCGCTGGGCGCGCTTGAGCGCTACAAAGGTGCCAGAAATGCCGGTAAAACGCCGATCCTTGAAGGTGGCATGGACTATAAGCAGCTTGGCATGAGCAATCAGGATGCTGAGTGGCTGTCCTCCCGGCGCTTCTCCATCGAAGATATTGCCCGCATGTTTAACGTTTCTCCCATCTTCCTGCAGGAATACAGCAACAGCACCTACAGCAATTTTAGTGAGGCGAGCCGCGCCTTTCTTACCATGACGATGCGCCCGTGGCTGGCTAACTTCGAACAGCAAATCAAATCTGCGCTGCTGGTGGCCTCTCCCGTTCCGGGAACCCGCTATCAGGTGGAATTTGACTCTGCTGACCTTCTCCGCGCCACTCCAACCGAACGTTACGCAACTTATGAGCGCGGTATCAAGAACGGGATCATGAACCCGAACGAAGCCCGCGAACGTGAGGGGATGCCGCCGCGTGAAGGTGGTGACGAGTTTAGCCAGGCATGGAAGCAGGAGGTGAAGATCAGCAAAGACAGCAAGGAAGGTGAGGAATGAGGGCTGGCGGTCTGAGAAGCCGGGTAACTATCCGGGTATTCACAACCCATCGCGCACCATCTGGTCAGGTTATTCAGGTATGGGAAGACGGAGAAACCATCTGGGCTGAAGTTAAGGGGATTAGTGGCCGGGAATTAATGGCGTCAGGTGTCGAGGTTGCCGAAGCGACGATCCGCGTCTGGGTGCGTTTCCGCCGTGATATTACCGCAGCCAACCGTCTGAAAGTGCTTACTGGCCCGTTTGCTGGCAGCACTCTCAATATTATCGGGCCTCCTATTCCTGATTCGGAAGGTACCCGGCTGGAAATTCTCTGCAAGACAGGAACGGAAAAATGACAGCAGAAATCACCCTGGATGAAACAAAGCTGCATTGCCGTATTGATGATGATTACGAAGATACGTTGATACAGGCGTACATCGATGCGGCGCTGGAGGTCTGCCAGAAGCATATCGGCAAGCGGTTTGATAACGGTCTAGAGTTTACGCCAGCTATCAAGATTGGCTGTCTGATGTACGTATCTCAGTTGTACGAGTACCGCACGATGATTGGTGATACCGACGCCAAAGAGATACCGATGGCTGTCTCTGCGTTGTGGTCTGTCTACCGAGATGTGGGGGTGTACTGATGCCGTGGCAACCACTGCGCCGGTGCAATGAGCCGGGATGCAATAAACGGGTGAAGTCCGGCAAGTGTGACGAGCATAAGCGGGATGCCCGCCGACAAAGCGACAGCCGAAGAGGTACACGAACAGAGCGCGGTTATTCCAACCGCTGGGGCGAATACCGTCGTCATTTTCTGAAAGCTAATCCGCTCTGTGTCCACTGTCTCAAGGCTGGCGTTTATACATCGGCAACTATCGTCGATCACATCATCCCTATCGAGGGTGAAGCCGATGTGCTGTTCTGGCCCGCCAGTAATCACCAGTCGTTATGCGCTGTCTGTCATGGCCGGAAGACAACCACAACAGACCCGGTGACGAAGCAGCAGCGTAAAGCCGGTAAGTTCCGTGAGCAGGAAGAAGCAGCACGTCATCGCACCGACTGGATCTATGAGGCAAACAATGACTGAGCAGGAACAGCAGCGCCTGATTAGTGGGCTGATAAAGCAGCGCGAGGCATGGCAACCAGCCAGACAGAGAACGCATACGAAGCCCGTAGTAAAGCGTATGAGCCAGCGTGACCGGGAGCTTATGGAATGTTTCCGCAACCGCTGACAGGCCGCATGGACGGGGTGGGGGAGGTTGTAAAGACAAACCCCTCCGGGCGAGGAACCACCCGCCCCCTCAAATTTTTACGCGCGGTGATTTTTTTGAAAATAAAACAGACAGGAAAACAGTAAGTTATGGCAAGACCACCCAAACCGCCCGCCTACCTTGATGAAATCGCGGCGCAGCAGTGGAAAGCAAAGGCGAAGCAACTGGCGGAGCGCGGGGATCTGACGCCTGCCGACTGGAACAACCTTGAGCTGTATTGCGTCAATTACTCGATGTACCGCAAAGCCGTGGAAGACCTTGCCACGCGGGGATTCAGCATCGTGAACAGCCAGGGCGGTGAGAGCCGTAACCCGGCACTGAGCGCAAAAGCTGATGCCGAAAAAATTCTCATAAAAATGTCGTCGCTGCTGGGCTTTGATCCGGTAAGCCGCCGCCGTAATCCGGTAGAAACGGAAGAGGAGGACGAGCTTGACCGTCTGGGATGATTACGCAAACGCTATTAAAGCTGGTGAAATTCAGGCCTGTAAGCGAGTTAAACAGGCCGTTGAGAGGTACTTTTCAGACCTGAATGACCCCCGTTATGAGTTCGATACGGCGATCGTAGAGCGGTTTATTGCGTTCTCCCGGCTCTGTCCGCACGTCAAAGGCCCGCTGCGGGGCCAGCCAATCGAGCTGGAGCCGTGGCAACAGTTCGCCTTTGCTAACCTGCTGGGCTTTAAGGTCAGGGAGTCAGGCCGCCGGAAGTACAGCAGCGCCTTTATTGAGGTGCCGCGCAAGAACGCCAAATCTACCGTGGCCGCCATGCTGGCTAACTGGTTTCTGTTAATGGAGAAAGGCCAGCAGGATATTTACACGGCGGCGGTGAGCCGGGATCAGGCCCGTATCGTGTTCGACGATGCCCGTCAGATGTGCCTGCTTTCAAAATCGCTGAAAAAGCGCGTCAATATTCAGGCGCACAAGATCATTTTCCCGAAGAGCAACAGCCTGTTAAAACCGCTGGCGGCGAAAGCGGCCACCATTGAGGGAACTAACCCCAGCCTGGCGATTGTTGATGAGTACCACCTTCACCCGGATAACGGTGTTTATTCCGCCCTTGAGTTGGGTATGGGCGCACGACCTGAGGCGATTTTGTTCGCCATCACGACTGCCGGGAGTAACGTTGTCTCTGCCTGTAAGCAGCACTATGACTACTGTTGTCAGATTCTGGCCGGGGAAGAGAGCAACGATTCGCTGTTTGCCCTGATCTACGAGCTGGACGACGAAAGCGAGGTTGAACAGCCGGAAATGTGGATCAAGGCTAACCCTAATCTGCATGTGTCCGTTGACGCGGCGAAACTGGAGTCCACCATCCAGAAAGCGCGAGGCATACCGTCGCAGTGGGTGGAAATGCTGACCAAGCGTTTCAATATCTGGTGTCAGGGTTCCACGCCCTGGATGGGGGCTGGTGCATGGGATGCCTGTGCGCTCGACTACAACGAAGAAGACCTGGCCGGAATGGAGTGCTACGCCGGATTTGACCTGTCCTCTACCAGTGACATTACCAGCGTGAGTTACGCTTTCCCGTTCGACAGGGAGATCCGACTCCTGACCCGTCATTATCTGCCGGAAGCCCAACTGCTTAACGTCGCCAACAAAAACCGCGCTATCTACCGCCAGTGGGTGAAAGCGGGCTGGATACGCACCACACCCGGCGACTGTATCGACTATGACCGCATCCGTGACGATATTCTGCGCGACGCTGAAACATTCAATATCCGGCTGGTGGGCTTTGATACGTGGAACGCCACGCATCTGCGTACTCAGCTACAGGGGGCGGGCCTCGATGTGGAGCCGTTCCCGCAAACCTATCTCAAGTTCAGCCCGGTAGCGAAATCCTTTGAGGTGTTCGTTAACCGTAAGGTAGTGCGCCACCGTGGCGATCCGGTTCTGTCCTGGGCTATTGGTAACGTGGTGATGGAGTCTGACGCCAACGCCAACATCAAGCCCAACAAGAAGAAATCCGGTAACAAGATAGATCCTGCGGTTGCAGCGTTGATGGCGTTCGGTACCTTCCAGGCAGAGCATGAAGATTTTGTTTTCAACATGAGTGCTAACTATCAAAAGCTTCTATCTGAGTTCGATGGAATATAAAAATCATGTTTTACATATAGTTATCGTTATTTAGGTTATATCGCATTATTTTTGCTTCAAAGTGAGTAACTTTCTTATTAAAGTTGTTTCATTAATAAACTCTTACACACTTTGTACGATTTGGTTTTGTTCTGGCAGTGGCAACTAGGCTTAAGACCTTTACTAAAAACCGCCCGTGCTATTGACAAAAAACGTGCTCAGTCTTAACTTTTAAGTTAACATAATGGCCCATTATTTGAAGATCAATCACGCAGCTCTGCAGCGTCCTGAACCAGATCCTCATCAAGTCACTAGTGCAAGTACGTTGTATGCTAGGTGTGATGAGGAGAATAGCGATACATGCTTTTTGCTACAGCAAATTGCTGAAATGGAGATCCGGGATCAGAAAGATGCATTGAGTGCACTGGTAAAAATGATTCAGGTAGCATCCTCAGGAAAACCATTTAAGAATTATTACGATGCAAAACAATGCCATGACTGCCATACCTTCACTCATGATGGCAAAGAACATACTATCTGGAGAGTATGGAAGGGTAAGGCAGTTCGCATAACTTTCTATTACGGAGAAGATCGAGTCGTCCTCTTAACCTCAGCTTTTGTAAAAAGAGAAGATAAGCTAACAAAAAAACAAAAGCTCGACTTAGAGGCTGAAGTAAAAAGTTACCTTAATGATATTAAAAACAAACAGTTAGAACTATTTGAGATTGAATAATATGAAAACGTCCGAAGCGAAAAGCGTAAAAAAACCGATTGACTTTTCTGCTGTATGGGACTCATCAGATGTGGATTTTCGTTTTGAAATCAAGGCGCAAGAACTGGCTGTAGATCTTGTTAATGCCCTGATTCACTCTGGAAAAACGCAAGCTGAACTGGCTGAGAAGTTGGATTGGAAACCTAGTCGTGTGAGTAAGCTGCTCAACGGTTCTTCCAACATCACAATCAAAACCCTTTTTGTGCTCTTGGATGCCCTTGATTTGGATTTCGATGTTGTATTTAGAAAACCTAATCAAGAAAAACCGCTACAACCGTGGCAAAAAAGTTCTTATGTAGAATACTCTTCTAAAATTATCAGGAATATTAATGAGTTACACGAGAGGGCGTGTACGAATTTGAGTAAGAGTGAAGTGATTTTACAGACGGCTGTGTCTTTGAATAGGAAAGCATGGTCTGATTTCATTGGCACTAAGCGACAAGTTACTAAGACTGAGAAGCCTCGTGCCGGTAAAGAAGTTGAATACTACTATATGTTGGCTAGCTAATCATGGAAGGTATGAAATCACCAATTGCTATTAAACATTATCACTTTACTGAAATCTCTGTTAAAGCTAGAAATGTTGAGTACGACGATATTGTAGTTGAAGGACCTTATCCTTCTTTCGAAAATGTTAATATTAGTACTGTTGTAACGTTGGCAGAGGCACAAGAGGGAGATAGTTTTCTTCTCACCATGGAAGTGGGATGTGCGCCAGAGGATGCTTCAACGTTTCCTTATGCGTTTAGATTTATAGTTGAAGGTATTTTTGAATCTGATTTTTCTGATGTTGAGGAAGAGAAGCAGAAGCTGATTGTATGTAATGGTGCATCGATGCTTTATGGTTGTGTTAGAGAACAGTTGATTTCTCTTACCTCCCGCCAGAAGTATGGCCCTTTACTGTTGCCTGCCACTTCCTTCCAGGGATTAAGAAAATCTGATAAGGCGAAGCCCCCTGCAAAAAAAAGCAGGAGTAAAGTAAAAAAAGCCACGTAAGTGGCTTTTTTTATCTTCTAAGGACGAGGGAATAGGAACTGGTAGTGATAACTGCTAATACTTTTTTTGGGTATCCTATGGGTATCCTAGAAAGACTAAGGGCCTACGTTTTTACGTAAGCCCTTGATATTTGGTGGCCCCTGCTGGACTTGAACCAGCGACCAAGCGATTATGAGAAGCATAGCAGCCAAAGTAAAAACAATAACTTAGATAATAATCAGTGAATTACAAAACCAATACCCACCAATAAGAGCCAATAATCTAAAGTTTGTGCGACACTTTTGCGACACTAGAAAAACTTTAGGGCGGAGTATGGAATGAGCCGCTCAATCCTATTCCTGTCTAGGCCATTGTGTCGTCTCGCTTCAAGATGAAGCTCAATACATAATTGTTGCACCCATTTTTTTTCATTAATAAGATCAGTTTGAGCAGCCACTTTATAACGCGCATTTAAAATAGTGGTAACTTTACTCCAATATTCTATAGGAAGCATCAGCCAGTGAATGACAAAGTCACTATATTCAATGGATTGCATAACATCAACATAAGCATACATTCCTGACTCAGTACTATTACCAAGTAACAAAAATTTAAATTGTTCAACATCAGTGCTTAACGTCGAAAGTATTTCTTTTGCATAAATAGGATATTTATTGATTTTACTCTTATTTCTACATCTTTTAAGATGATCTATTACTTGTGTGATGTAGCCTCTGTAAGAATCCTCGATCCAATATGCATATGTATTTGAACGACTATAAATATCCATTTCATATGGGTTAAAAATCAAGGGGGCAGGTTGTAACAAATCCTCATCTAAAAGTTTGTTGATATAATCAGTCTGAGATTTAAGAAGGTCATCAAAACTAGTATTGATTTCATTTCTATCTGATAGTAAATATGATAAGCAAAAGCTATGCAACATTTCTCCGATGTCTGTTATCTTTGAGTTGCTGATTTTATCAAACATTTCATTAATTGCGGATTTAACAACTTCTCTTTCAAAATTATCAAAGTTTATTATTGTTAACCAGGGAGGATTGTCATGTTTCTGAATAAAATATTTTGAAATATTCAGAGAGTCTACTATATCTTTCTTTTTATAATCACCGGTTTCAATGATTTTTGCCATGGCTTGATAGCTTATGGCATTATTATTTAAATCTATATCGTTGTATTTTTTATAAAATTCCTGTTTCCTTATAATAGATTTGTCTTTATTTTGAATATTGCCACCAAGTTGCTGTATCATTATTTGAAATTGGAGGTAATCCTCTGATATACATTCTATATCATCAATGGTAATATTTCCTGATCTATGCTCTATGTTGACGATGCAAAATAAACTAAATAAACACTTCATAGCCTCATCGTTTTTTATGTGTGCCGGTTCAAGGCATTCAAGCAATCGATTACAATCACTTATTATATACTTTAAAATTCTTAATGACTTACAGTCTGTTTTTATGAAAGCATCGATGATATATGGCTTTACTAACTTGAAATTATTTAATTTATAGTGATTGCTGAAAAAAATTCGGCAGCTTCATTGATTTGCGGTTTTATTTGAATAGTATGACCAATAATTTTTTCTTTAGTTGTGGTAAATTTATTATGGATTTTCTTATCATGCGCCAGTATAATTACTTTGCACTGATGGTGTTCAATATATTGATTTATAACGCCTAATATTTCTTGGCTTAACATTGGACACCGTTCGAGATCATCAAAAATGATTACTTTGTTTCGATCTACGGTGTGTTTGATGAGTGGGCTAAGAATATTTCCAACCAATGAACCTGCTCCAAATGTAACTCCATCTATTTCGCTTGTGATATCTTTTGTTATGTCTATTAATTTCTTGGCAAAATTTTTGCCAGGGAACATTTTTGCGAAAACTGTGTTATAGATTTCTTGAGAGTCCTTAATTCCAAATAAACTAACGTGGCATTGCAAATCAGAAGGTATAGCATTTAATACTTGATATGTTTTACCTACCCCCCATTCTCCTGTTACCAAAACAGCGAATCCAGGCGCATCTAATGCAAGATAATAATTTAGGTAGATATGTAAGTTGTTTTCCTTCATTAGATGTTTCCTTTTCAAATTCTCGCTAATGGATTTAATTTCAAAGCATCTTCTAAGTGGTCGGGAGAAAAATGAGCATATCGCATAGTCATTTTAATATCAGTATGACCGAGTATTTTTTGTAATACTAAAATGTTACCGCCGTTCATCATAAAATGTGAAGCAAATGTATGCCGCAGAATGTGGGTTAACTGCCCGGCAGGTAATTCTATTCCGGCTCGTACAAGCGCTGATCTAAAAGCGTAATAACAAGGAGTGAATAGTGCATCATTTTTATTAGGAAGCGTGGCAATTAGTTCTGATGCTATTGGAATGGTACGGTTCCGCTTCCCTTTTGTTTTTATAAATGTGACTTTCCCTTCAGTGATCTGACTGCGCTTCAACTTTTCAGCCTCCCCCCAACGCGCCCCAGTTGACAGGCAAATTTTGACTACCATTTCCAAATCTTTGGCAGAACTCAGACGGCATTCCTCTAAAAGTCTGTCAATTTGCTCTCCAGTCAGATAAGCCATTTCACTTTCTTCAGTTCTGAACTGTCGAACATTTTCTAACGGGTTTGGAGCTTCCCATTCCCCGAGTCGTTTTAATTCGTTGAAAACGGCCAGGAAATACGCATGTTCCAGGTTCATGGTGCGCGGCGAAACCTGAGTGACACGCTTTGTCCGGGCAAAATGGCCATCCAACCTTTTAGCTCTATAAGCGGTAAACAGCTGCGCGGTGAACTCAGTAGCCATAGGAGATCCCATACACTCATCAGCCCATAGCATGGCGCTTTTACGCTTTTCACCATCTCGAAGGGTTATCCCGTGGCGCTCAAACCAGAGATGTATCAGGTCTGAAAGGCGACGTTTATCTTTTCCTTGTCCAAGCCAGGGCGTGTCCTCAACTTTTTGAAGGGTGTAGTTTTCGAATGCTAACGCCTCGCCTTTAGTCGCGAACTTCTTGCGAACTCTCTTCCCTTGCTTGCCATCGCTGCGGTTGACGGTATAGAAGTCTGCAACCCATTGGCCATCACTTAGTTTTCTTATGGCCATATCAATGAATCGTCAGGACTACACGCCCAATTACGGTGATATCGTCAATGCCACAATCAAAGGCCATACCAACGCCGCTTACTCTTACTTTCTTGATCGGGATGCGTGTAAGGGTGCGAATACTCGTTTTACCCTCAATCTCTACCAGCCACTGATCGTCATAAACCTCGGTGAATGAGGTATCAACGATAAACTGGTTGTTACCTTCCAGTACACACATGGGGGAGATAGGCAAAGGAACTCCAGGTAAGAAAGTGACCTTATCCAGCATGTACATCCCTGCTTCATAAATCAGGCCGTCAACGATTTTGCGACGAGGCATTTTCAAAATATCCAGCTCTTCATCGTCAAACTTTCTACCTTGACCAGTGGCGAGCCACTCCAGTGATGCCCCAGTTTCAGCAACGCATCTGACAACCATATCAGCTGGAAATATCCCCCTTTTAAACCTCGCAGACAGGCTGCTGGAAGCCATATCGAAATGATCAGCTAGTTGTAGTTTTGAGGTAAATCCGTAAGCATCCACAACCCGATCCAAGACATCGCTACTGTGGCCTATCTGTTCAAAGGAAAATTTGCTCATTAGCTCACTCTTTCGATTAAGTCGAAATTAATATTGATTTCTCGACTAAGGCGAAGTAGAGTCTCCGTGTTGTAGGTTAAGTCGAATATTGGTTAATAAGAGTGGATATTGGCGTATCCCTAACCGGAGGAGTTTGCATCATGCGTCCCAACATTACAATCGTGATCCCCGATCCATACATCCCACTTGATGAGTATTGCCGCCGTACAGGCATGTCCAGAAGCACAGCTGAAAACTTGATTTCATACGGGAAACTACCAATCAAGCCTAAAGGTGCGCAGAAAAAAGGACTTGTAGAAGTCAATATGGCTGCCCTAACCGTAATGGCATTAAGCGAGTGCAATGTTTCGCTTAACGCGTAATTCATCCTACGAATTAGGGAGAGGCTAACAATGTTTGATTACCAGACCTCTATACATGCGCACTTTGATGCGGCTTGCCGAGCATTTGCAATTGAGCACAATCTGGAAGATGTGGCCGCTGCTGTTGGTATGAGGCCGCAGATCCTGCGCAATAAACTGAACCCAGCGCAACCGCACCGCCTAACCTGTGATGAGCTTTTGGCTATCACGGATTACACCGAAGATGCACGTTTACTTGATGGGATGTTAGGCCAGATTAATTGCCTTCCATCAGTGCCGGTGAACAATGCCACAGAAGCCAACATGCAACTGTGTGCGCTTAGCGCCACGGCGTGTGTGGGCGCGATTGCTGGGGAAGCCGTATCAACTGGCCATATGACCGCCGCCCGCCGTACTCAAATTCTGGATCGCGCCCGCGATGCAATCCGTAGCTTATCCGTGCTGGCTTATACCGTTGAAAGCCGTATTCACTCTGCGCCGGTTCTGGCTGCTGCGGTGGATCTGGTCACAACCAATGCCACCGGCTTGATGTGAGGGAACACCATGAAAGCGTTTGTCACTTACCTTAAAAAAGAATCACCAGCTATGCAGTTGCCGAGTGGTTCAACGGGCTGGATAGAACTGCCGAACGGTCAGCGCTGGAACCCAGGCCACACGTATAAATTCAATGCGCATGAACCTGTTCGAATGAAAAGCGGGGCGATTTTGCGTTTCTTGTCTACAAAAGCCCGTCGCCTGGTTGGATGTATAGGGGGGCGCTATGGCGATTAGCCAGGAACAGCAAAAGCGTGGGCTGGAGCATTTAAAACAGATCCGCCGCAAATACTTCAGCGAAAGCAGCGAGGCCGCTGAATGGTGGGACAACTTATCACCGGAGTGGCGGGGCGTAGTGCTTCATGCTGCTGCGGTTATATCTGGTACCGGGGCATTTAAAGCCCATTTAAGCAAGTGCTGCTGGCGGGAGCTTTATGACCGCCTGGGCTATCGGGACATGATTCAACTGCGCCAGGGCATTTCACGGGCGCGGTTAACGTTTGAAGGTTTCGGCAGTTTACGTGACAGCGATTTTTCGAAGCGCACCGCGAACCGCCCGATCAAAAAGGTACATCCCATTTATAGCAGTAGCGGGGTGCAGATGGTGATTGCGCCGCATATCGTCCATAAGTTCCAGCAACAGGGGAATCACTAATGACCATTATTTCCGTTGAGGGTAAATCGTTGGGGGCCGAACTGGCTGTGTGGGGTGTCCCGCATAACTACGCTGTAGCGTTTGCAGCGAAAAGCACCAGTAAAAATGGCCGCATCGCTTTGCATCCGTTCTTCTTCAATGACACCGAGCACATGACAAATCCTCGTCACTGGCTGGCGATCAATGCCGCTTTCTGGTGCTGTGTGTATCGCGAAGCGGAAAGCAAAGAAGCACAGATAGAAGCGCTGGCGGGGATTCGTGCAATTTTCTATACAGCCGGGGCGCTGGGAGTTGGCGAGATAAAAGCGCTGATCCAGGAGTGGTGGCGGACAACCTATGATCTGCACCTGATTCCGGCACCGAACTACTCAGCCGCCACAGTACAGCCCACTTTTCATTAATTAACTACCTGAATTTTTTGGCCACGGTGCAAGTGGCCGGGGATTCTTTTGCCTTAAGGAAATCAAAATGCACATGACACGTCAGGATTTACCCGCAACAAAATCAGGCACTGACCTGCTGGCCATGCTCACCAAAGCCACGCAGGAAGGTAAAGCCGCAGTTGCTGATCTGTGTTCCACTCGTCTGGATAAGCTGGCCACTCATGCAGCCAATGAAGGTTTAAGCGCAGCGGAAATCGTTGAGTTAATCCGCGAAGAAGCCGCGGCTATTTGCAGCAAAGGCGGTGCGGCATGGCAATAAAAACACCGCTTAAATGGGTGGGCAGCAAAGCCCGCCTTATGCCGAAATTGCGGCAGCATTTGCCAGAGGGTAAACGCCTGGTTGAACCGTTCGCAGGTTCCTGTGCCGTCATGATGAATACGGATTATGACGAGTATCTGATCGCGGATGTAAATCCTGATCTGGTTAATCTTTACAAGGCGATGGCGTATCACACTGATGCATTGCTGAATGAGCTGGAGATCCTGTTTACTGCCGGTTCGTTAGGTGATGAAGAAAGCAGTGCCGTGTTCTATTACGCAGTGCGTGATGCTTTCAATCTTTCTGGTGGTAAGGCCGGTTCTGAATCCGTTGAAAATGCTGCGCGTTTCCTGTACCTGAATCGCCACTGCTTCAATGGCCTGTGCCGGTATAACCGCCGAGGCCAGTTCAACGTCCCGTTCGGTAAGTACAAAAAGCCTTATTTCCCCGCTGATGAAATCCGCGCCTTTGCTGAAAAAGCGAAACGCGCAACGTTCATTACTGCCCACTATTCAGAAACGCTCGATTTGGTTCGGGGCGGGAGTGACGTTGTTTATTGTGATCCGCCTTATCTGACTGATACCGCCAATTTCACCGCTTACCATGAACGTGGCTTTTCGCACATGGATCAGGGGCGGCTGGCGCGTAAGCTGCGCCGTTTGGCTGAACGTGGGATAAAGGTGGTCGCGTCAAACAGCGATCTGGAAATGGTGCATTACCTGTACGCAGGGTTTGAAGTCTTAAAAGTTAATGCGCCGCGAAGTGTTGGTGCGGCAGCTGCAAGCCCGAAAACGGCGGCAGAGCTGATTCTTAAATGGCCTTTACCGGCAATTTCTGAGGCCAGCGCATGACGCTGGCAATAAACGAACAATGCTATGCCGTTGATGCCTGGAGGCGGGAAACATTCGCGCCAGGCACTCCGGCAGACGCGACAATCACAGAACGCCGCCTGTGGGCTGTAAACCCGCAGGATTATGAATGGCGATCCCGGTACCTGCATGAGATACCCGACTGGTTAGCCGGGTATTTTGGCCGTCGCTATGAAAAGCTTTTTGCTGGTCGTGATGGGCGTCGCCGTGCCAATACATTCCTGCGCCAGACCATCGGCGGGAGTGTATTGCCACGTCTGCGCAAAGTGGCTGCGCGTTACTCGCTGGCCGCTGACGCTGCTGATCTTCCTTTTGGTAAGTCGCTGGAGCGCTTGCCGTCACTAGACCGTCCTGATCTTAAAAAACTGGCTGGCCAGGTATCTGGCTGGATTTCCCAGTCACTTTATGACTTCACCGAACAGTTTGATTCCGGCACTGACGACGCCAGAGAGTTGCACCGCCGCACCCTGGAATCATACCGCCATCTTTGTGCGTGTTGCCTGATGCTGAATAACCAGCCGCCGTACTGGGCTGAACATGAGGCCAATGATTGCCAACTGGAAATGCGTAAGGCGGAATCCGGGATACTGCGCATGATGGCGCCGGAATGGTGGTACCTGCGTCTTAAACGTGCGCGTGATACGCAGCGCGAACACATGGCCATCGCGGTGGGACAGGTGCAAAAAGCGGCCAGCGCTTATGTATCCCGCAAAACACTGGGCGAATGGATAGACCAGAAAAAGCGGAATCTGGAGTTCTTTAAAAAGTTTGATCTGCTGAATGATGAGGGGTTGCGCATTGCACTGGACAGCATGGTGCACCGCAGTGTTGCAAATCCGGCGATCCGTCGCTGTGAGCTAATGGTAAGAATGCGGGGGTTTGAAGATATGGCTAATGAAGAAGGGCTGGCCGGTGAGTTTTACACTATCACCGCGCCATCACGTTTCCATGCGGTACACAGCAAAGGGGGCTTTGTATCGCAATGGGATGGAAGTACGCCGCAGGATACCCAGCGCTATTTATGTAGTGTATGGGCAAAAGCGCGTGCAGCGATCTCGCGTGCGGGTATTCATGTATTTGGGTTTCGGGTTGTTGAGCCTCACCATGACGGGACACCGCACTGGCATATGTTGCTTTTTATGCGGCCGCAGGACGTGGACACGGTGCGCGATATTCTTTGCTATCACGCCAGAATTACCGATTCTGAGGAACTGCAATCTGAAAAGGCGCTGAAGGCGCGTTTTCACGTTGAAGCTATCGATCCCGCAAAAGGTTCGGCCACGGGCTATATCGCGAAATACATTTCAAAAAATATTGATGGTTTTGCGCTGGATGGTGAGCAGGACGAAGAAACCGGCGAAAACCTGCGTGATATGGCTAAATCCGTTTCCGCGTGGGCTTCACGCTGGCGTATTCGTCAGTTTCAGCAAATTGGTGGTGCGCCGGTTACCGTCTGGCGTGAGCTGCGTCGGTTGCGGGATCAGGTGCTGACCGATCGCAGAATGGATGCGGTTCTGGCCGCTGCTGATGTTGGCGATTGGGCTGCATACACCCAGGCGCAGGGCGGTGCACTGGTTGCCCGCCGTGATCTGATTGTTCGTCTGGCCTATGAAATTACGGAACAGGGCAACGAATACGCGGAGGACGTGCAGCGCGTACAGGGTGTTTATTCTCCTTTGGTTCCTGATTCAGAAGTTTGCACCCGTCTTGTTAAGTGGCAAAAGGTTGCGAAGTTGGCCGAAGCGCCAGCGGAGGCGGGTTTTTCTGGCGGCAACGCCGCCCCTTGGAGTTCTGTCAATAACTGTACGGAGGGGGGAACCCGCAGACGGTTAAAACTGGAATTACGCAGTCGGGGTTTTGATGGTTCTGATGAAGAAATAGCTATTCTCCTGCGGGGTAGTGGTTTGAGATTCGGTCAGGGGGCGCTGATTTACCGTAATGGGCGGTTGAAGGAAACACGAAACGAGCCATTGCAGGAGCTTTGGCTGGGGTGGTTATAGGTGTGCATGTGCGTGTAACACATTCATTTGTCAGTAGATGGCAGGAAATTAAATTTCACAATTCGTGCTTTAAGGTGTACTGTATGTATATCCAGTTATTTATTGCTTGTGGGGGCTAAATGGATCTTTTGGAGGCGTCGGCACAGCTGGAGCGCATTGAATTATTGGCCAAAATTGCCCATGTTTACGAAAGTAACCAGAGAGAAAAAACGGTTGCTTTGGCCTGGATTGGAGAGCTTGCAGGAGAGGTTCGCGAAATGGTTAAAAAGGAAGGTCAACGCCCCCAGAATGGGGGCATTTCAGGCGGCGGGAGCCGCTTTCAGTAGGTCTAATGCCATCTGGCGCTTATCGGGTGAAAGTGCATTCAGTATTTTTTGCACCATCGCATCACCCGTTTTAGCGCTGGGGCTGAGAGTGTGGGAGAACGTCAGATTCATAACAAACGTATGGCCACACTCAACATCTGAACAGGCGCAGTAAATATCCGCAATCTGCCGGTGCTTCCGGTTCGTTTTACGAATAACAGCCTTTGAGCCGCATTCCGGGCATTCGATTTTCAGAACTCGCATATTCCATGCTCCAGCTGTTAAATGATGCCTGGATTTTAGCCTGTTTCGCCTCATGCCGCACCCTTATCCGTTGATTCTGTGTAACTTAAATCAAAGTTAAGGTGTAGCCTTTCCGGTATTTCGGGATCGTTGTTAACGGCAAGCATGAAACGGCGCTGGATGGGGGCTATTTCGCTTTTCTTGTAAATGCGTTCAGTCTTTTCAACATCCCCCAGTCCGGCTGTGTTCTGCGGGACAATACCGGCGAGGCCAGCAGGGAAACGGTGTGCGTTCAGAATGTCCTGGGCGCTGATGTTTTTGATGTTGGCAAATTCATCCTTCGCGGAAATATCCCCCATTTCAATGAATTTGATGGCGTCGCCGTCTCCACCGGGAATGTTTACAAGGATGGTGGAGAAGTTACCGATCCCTTTGCTGTCACGCAGCTGCTGTTCAATTTCTTCCTCCATTTCGTCCGTCATGCTGGGATCGCGGGTATAAAGAATACCGCCTGTGTGTGCACCGTTGTGGTAATAGCGGCGTCGGAAAATGACCGCTTCACTGTTAAGTAACGCGGAATGCACGCCACCGATGTAGTCCGGCAGTCCGTAGATATGCTGCTGCGGGTCATACATTTTGATGAAGATAATATCTTCTTCTGGCCATACCTGCGGTTCTCCTTCCTGTAACACCACGTAGTCACCGGGCTTATCCTGGGCGTTATCTCTGACTTTGCGGCGGCGAATATAGAGACCGGGCAAGGGTTCAAGTGCGATCACGTCGCCCCAGCCGTTACGAATTTTGGCAATCGCAATATCCCCAAAGGTTATATAGTCAAACGCTGCCGCTTCCAGCTGGTCATGAATAAGCCCGCCACCCTGATAGTCTGAAACAATCATGTTTTTACGGGCGTGAATGATGCCGCCATGCTGACCGTTAAGATTAATCAGTTGTGCGAGTGCCAGCCGGTCAATCGGCTGGGTGAAGTGATCGGCGGCATTGTCGTACCAGATATCACGGTAATCCGTGCCGGTAGTCAGAACCGGTTCAGGTTTGCCGAATGTGATAATGCTCATCTTTTTTGATTTGTCGCCGCGCTGGTCGCGCTTAACAAAGCGTTTCTTTTTACTCATGCTGCCTCTTTCCTTACACCCCAGCGGGATTTAGGTTTGTTTTCATAGTTAAGGGGTTCGTTATGCAGACCGTGGGTAATCGCCCAGAACGCCTCCGCGTGGCCAGTATCCTGGCTACGGTCAGCGACAAACGTCATGGCGTTGCCGCTTTGTGTGGTGGTTCGGCGCACAGACATAAAGCTGGCCGCGATCTCTTTCAGATTTTTATCCCACTCAATACGCTGGCTTTCCACCACGTCCACCGCTTTCAGTACCAGCTTATTTTTGGTGTTCAGGTCGTAACGAATAGGGACGGCCACGCGCATGGCAAAATGCTGAATGTTGTCAAAAACACCCTGGCCAATGCCGGTAACGTCCACACCCAGATAAGTGAAGTTGTATTTTTTGAACAACTGCTCGATCTGTTTTGCCTGGTACCGGAAGTTCATGCCTTTCCAGTAAATCACCTTCAGAACGCGGAACTTCTCCACGGCGAGCATCGGCGGGGCGATGATGACAAAACAGGACAAATCCCCGCTGCGAGCCGGGTCAAAGCCGCCCCACACTGGCCTGTCACCGAATGGCCGCGCTGCATCAGGGTTGTGATCCTGCCAGGTGTCGATTTCAACGCCGCAGGCTTCCAGGTCGGAAAAGCTGAAAACGGAATCTTTGCTGTCAACGAACACGCACATATAGAGCATGTTAAAAGTGGCGTCGTTGTAGCGGTTGCGAAGTTTCTCGATGTTCGCCAGGTTGAAACCGCCCGCAATGGCATCTTCCATCGTAATGACGTAGCGCCATTGCCCATCCGGGCAGAGTCGCCCACCGTCACGCATTTCGTTAAAGGAAGGAAACTTAATGGCCGCACGTTTTTTACTGCCCTGTTTCCACTCATCGCCCGTCCAGAACGGGTAAGCCTGGTGCGTTTTTACCGATGGCGTTGAAAAATAGGTGGTACGCCACTTGTCATGCGTGGCCATTGCGCTGGCCACTTCGTTAAGTTTTGCAAAGTTTGGCACCCAGAAATATTCGTCACAGTACAGGTGGCCACTGTAGGACTGGGCGGTGTTTTTGTTAGTGGAGAGAAAACGCAGTTCTGCGCCGTTGCTTAAGCGGATCGGGTTGCCGGTCAGCGTAATACCGAAATACTGCTCTGCAATATTCACGATGTAAGACCGGAACACTTCAGCCTGAGCTTTTGACGCTGACAGAAAGATTTGCGGATCGCCGGTCATCACCGCGTTTTCAAATGCTTCAAACGCAAAATACCAGGTTGCACCGATCTGGCGGCTTTTCAGGATGTTCCTGACAAGCTGGCCAATGTTATTGCGCAGGTGTTTCTGATATTCAAAAAGATGTTCCTCAGCCCATGCGTCAAAGTCCTCCTGCGTCAGCGAGGTAATATCGTTTTTCTTGTACTTCCGTTTGCTGCGCGGTTCGTCGTCATTGTTGTCCCGCGCAGTTGCTTGCCCGGAATTCTGACCGCTGGCCATTTTCTCTTTGTGTTTATTACTCTGCGCACGCAGTTTCGTGGCATGAGCAATGAGCATGTCCATTTCTTTCAGGTCAAGATCGGTTTTGTTATCGCGGCTGGCCAGCAGCTGGTAACGGCGTTCAATTGCTTCCTCTGTGCTTTCAAAACTGAGCAAATCCGCCCAGCTGTATTTCTCCGCCCAGTAGTAAACGATCCGCGCATTCGGCAGATTTAATTCAGATGCGATTTCCTTTGGCGTATAGCGGCGCAGATAAAGTGCGCGAACAACGCCTTTTAATTCTTCAGAGTATTTAGCCATGCGGATAATTATGCCGTGGCTGTGATGAAAAAACGGTGGTGTTAATTCGTGTCTGTTCGGTAAAGCGTTATAACCGAACTGTTCAGAATAAAGCGTAATGCAGCGGCGGTTTTATTTGGCAATAATTGAGTTCGCAGGGTCAGTGAATAAATCAGGGGGGATATGTCGCATTTAAAAACTGACTGGCTGTGTGTTGCCACAGAAGGCGATACGGTTGATGGCAGGGTCATGGAACGGCAATGGATTATTGACATGGGGGAAACCTATGATGTCACCCATTACGCCGCACTAATCTGGCCTGAACATGAACGATATGCCGGTAATTTTGGCGAAGTGCTAAAGGCGATGTGGCAGGACGGGGAAGATGGGCTGGCACGATTATATGTGAGCCTGTGTCCTAACAAGCGCCTGTTGTATGCCAATGATGAAGGGCAGTTGCTTTATTTCTCTGTTGAGCCAGAACTTAACTGGCGCGGAGGTGAGCGAACGTATCTGGGCGGACTGGCCGTAACGGACAATCCCGCCAGTGTGGGCACTACACGGTTGCGCTTTAGTCGGCGCAGACTATCAAAACAGGGATATTACAGTTGCGTAATTTCCCGTGACGGAAAAATTAAGCAGGAAGAACTGATGAAAAAAACCTGGCACCATTTATTTGGCATTAAGCCAAAGTTTGAAAGCGAAGGTCAGCAGGATGATACGCAGCAGGGTGATGATAAATTGCAGGCGCTTGCGAATGCTGTTAACGATCTGGAAGCGCGAGTGGGGGCAATTGAAACACAGCTGAGCACCGTTCAGGAAGATGTGGATACTATTGTTGAAGTTGTGGACACGGAAGAGTTTGCGGCCATTCGTGATAATGCGAAAGAAATCGTAACCCGCTTTAACGATCTGGGTAATAAGAATACCCGCTCACCGGGGCGTAAAATTTCAGAAAAAGCCGGGAAATATAATTTTCTGTAATTCGCTTTAACGCTGATTAGCTCAGAATAAATTTTATATATCGCTTAATTGCGAGGGAGTTTTATGCACCTTAATAATCGTGCGCGGGATTTACTGGATAAATATTCGGCGGGGATGGCGCAGCATTTTGGCGCACGTGATACCAGTCGTTATTTTTCCCTGAATGACCCGCAGGAAAATGCGTTGCGTCTTGCGTTGCTGGAGTCCGTCGAGTTCCTGAACATGATCACCTGTCTGGATGTTGACCAGTTGAGTGGCCAGGTGATTTCTGTCGGTTCTTCCGTGCTGCATACCGGCCGCAGTGAGAATGGCCGTTTTATTCGTCGTGTGGGTGTTGACGGTAATGACTATTCGCTGGTTGAGACAGACAGCTGCGCCGCGTTGCGCTGGGATTTGCTTTCGGTCTGGGCAAATGCGGGTAAGGATGAAAACGAGTTTTTCAACCTTGTCCAGGCATTCACCACGCAGGCTTTTGCACTGGATATGCTGCGTATTGGTTTTAACGGTAAAAGCCGCGCAAAAACCACTGATCCAGAAGCTAACCCGAACGGCGAAGATGTGAACGTCGGCTGGCATGAGCGAATGAAAACGCTGCTGGGTGGCAATCAGATTATGACCGATCCCGTGGTGCTCGATGAGGCCGGGGATTACAAGTCACTGGATGCAATGGCGTCCGATCTGATTAACGCCAAAATCCCGGCGCAGTTCCGCAATGACCCGCGTCTGGTTGTCCTGGTCGGTGCCGATCTGGTCGCTGCTGAACAGTACCGACTGTATCAGGCAGCAGACCGTCCGACTGAAAAAATTGCTGCGCAGATGCTGGGAAGCACCATTGCTGGCCGTCAGGCCATTATCCCGCCGTTTATGCCGGGTAAACGCATGGTAGTGACGCCGCTTTCTAATCTGCACATCTACACCCAGCGCAATACCCGTATGCGTAATCCGGACAATCAGACGCCAGTTTTCTCAGCGGTGCCGTTGCCGGTACCGATGGCCGGGAATGATTCAGGTATGTTTCAGTTCCCGCCAGAAGGGACGCTGGTTGAGGTCGCATTCACAGGAGGCAGACCGGATAAACCCTTTATCAGGCAGACGCTGCCGGATGGCACCAGTCTGCCGGACGTTAAACCCGGTGAGCAATTACAGCAGCAGCGGGAAGAAGTATCCCAGAGGGTGA
>ERZ506952.89-NODE-89-length-84769-cov-11.061_pt1 | contig 84769 bp, 96 predicted proteins | sample MGYA00512896_ERZ506952 | MGnify/ENA metagenome assembly ERZ506952 | reverse complement strand
AAAAGAAGATGGAGTTTTTGAGGAACACAAGTTTGTCTATCGCATTGATGAGGACGCGGTTTGATGAAATTGATGAACAGAAGATTTACGAAAAAGGGCAGCGGTTAGGGAAGAAGATCGGGGAATGCATTGGCAGGCGACAAGGAGAACACATTGGCAGACAGCAAGGGGAACGCATTGGAGAACGCAAAGGGGAACGTAAAGGGGAAGCAAGACAAAGAATGATGCTTCAACAGATGTTGAGTATTCGGATTCCGATGGATGAAGAAGAAACGGCGCTGCTTCAGCAGTTAAATGGCGATGAGCTTCTGTTATTATCGGAGCGGTATGAAATGATAAAAACGTCGGACGATCTGGCAGAACAGGTTCATCAGATTGTAAATCAGAGAACGAACTCAACCCCACAGCCTAAGCTGACGGTCAAGGTTTAAAACTATCTTCAGAGGTGATTCCAATGATCAGAATGACAGAAGAACAGCGGATGGAGTTTTTGAGAAGTACAAGCTTGGACATCGCATTAATGCGGACCCGGTTTGATGAAATTGACGAACAGAAGATTTATGAAAAAGGGCAGCGGTTAGGGAAGAAGATCGGGGAATGCATTGGAGAGCGCATAGGCAGACAGCAAGGGGAACGCATTGGCGAACGGATCGGTGAACATAAAGGGGAAGCAAGACAAAGAATGATGCTTCAACAGGTGCTGAGTATCAGGATTCCGATGGGTGAAGAAGAAGCTGAACTGCTTCAACAGTTAAATGGCGATGAGCTTCTGTTATTATCGGAGCGGTATGAAATAATAAAAACGCCTGACGATCTGGCAGAACAGGTTCATCAGATTGTAAATCAAAGAACTCACCGTTAACCTGGGTTCAGGTGAATTCCTGTTTTCTGAAGAAAGGTTCTAATTACAGAAAAATGCCAGGATTAAGGAAGAACCCTGGCACAGGAGCGTAAAAATCAAATGTTTGTTTCTTAACTATTTCATGAATTTCCGAACAAGCTTTGCTTTCCAAGGAGAAACAGGCTGATAGCGGATTGGCAGGTCGATGAATGTTGATTTATTGACGATGCTTTTCATATGGGAGAAGGCTGCGAAGCTGGCATAACCATGATAACCGCCCATGCCGCTGTATCCAACGCCGCCGAAAGGCATCGCCGTGGTCGCTAAATGAATGATCGTGTCGTTAAGGCAACCGCCGCCGAAGGAACATTCGCGCAGGAAGCGATCCTGATGTTTATGATTTTCGCTGAACAGATAAGCGGCCAGCGGTTTCTCCCGCTGTTGGATAAAGCGCAGCGCTTCGCTGAAATGCGTATAGGTCAGAATCGGAAGGATCGGGCCGAAGATTTCTTCCTGCATTAAACTTGAATTGGGATCCGGATCGACGACCAATGTCGGCATGAGTTTGTGCTGGTTCCAGAGTCCGCCGTAAACAACCGGCTGATCCGCCAAGAGTTCATTCAGCCGCTGTTCATGTTTCTCATTGATGATTCGCGGATAGTTTTCATTTAATGTCGGATTTGTACCATACTGCCGTGTGATTTCAGAACGCAGCGCTTCGATCAACGGTTCTTTTACACGGGAATCCACTAAAATGTAGTCTGGGGCCACACAGGTTTGTCCGGCGTTGAGCAGCTTGCCGAAAATGATCCGGCGTGCGGCCAGTTCGATATCGGCGGATGCGTCAACCAGACACGGACTCTTTCCGCCTAATTCCAAGGTTACCGGCGTCAGCCAGCGTGATGCCTTTTCCATCACCAGCCGGCCGACCTGGACGCCGCCAGTGAAAAAGATCGTGTCGAAACGTTGTTCTAAGAGCTCGGTATTTTCTGCCCGGCCGCCTTCAATGACCGCAACGTAACATTCGTCATAAATGATGTTCAGCAGCTTGGCAATACAATGGGAGGTTGCCGGTGCATAAGCGGACGGTTTAACGATCGCACAGTTACCGGCGGCCAGTGCGCCGATCAGCGGACTCATCGTCAGCTGAAACGGATAATTCCACGGTGCCATAATCAAAGCCACGCCAAGCGGTTCAGCCATCGTAAAGCTGACAGCTGGAAATTGAGCTAACGGCGTCGGGATACGTTGGAACCCCATCCATTTCTTTAAATTTTTTCTTGCGTAATTCAGTTCCTCAAAGACCATGCCGATCTCGGTCATATAAGACTCAAAATTAGATTTTCCCAGATCCTGTTTCAGAGCTTCCATGATTTCCAGTTCATGTTCCTGGATCACGCGTTTCAATAGCGTCAGCGCTTCGAAACGAAACGCATAGCTCAATGTCGCGTGCGTATTAAAATAAGCCCGCTGATTTTCTACACAGGTTTTAATATCCATACATAAATCCTCCTGTTTTCCTTATTGTATCACGAAGCGGGAAATGGCAGGTGAAAGAATGCTGAGATTCGTGAAAGAGATATAGGGAAGCGGATAAGCACCCCTTCTATTCCATCGACAGAATCTTCAGGTCTTCGCCGGCAATCAGATCTGATCGTTTTTGTGAAGAATTATGTTGATGTAGAATTGTTGATGAGTCTGTAATCTGAAAGTATCTTTAAAGCTGAAATTTTCATTCACAACAGAATGAGAAAATCCAATGATAAAATAAAAAGTTAGAATATTTTGTTGCAGGAGCTCAGCACCTACTTCATTTGAATTGACTTCAAGGAAGCCCCTCAATTTCTGATATGAACGGCACAGGATCATTGCTTTCATGGATCAGGATATCAAACTTAGTGGAAAGAATGATAAGCTGAACGGCAATCGGTTTGATCGCGCTGATTGTATCGCGGAGCGTGCTGGTGAATAGTTCAGGGGGGTTGAACGCTTAGCCTTGTATTAGTTTCTCTATTCCCGATTTTCAACGAAGGAAAGAGAAGGTCTTAATCAAGGTCAAAAAGAACGTCTTCGTAATTTTGAACATAATATCGAAGATTCTTACGACCTTTGCGAACGATCGTGTGTCCTTCGGCTTCCAACTTTGCTTTTTGCGCCAGGACGCCACCGGGATATTTCGGGTTCAGTTCCCCTTCTGCTTTAAGCGTCCGCCAATAGGGTGTTTCATCCTCTGATCGCTGGAAGCTGGCCCAGGCGGCAATCGACACGAAAATGCCGGCGGTGATCGGTTCTGTAAAATCAGCGCCGCTGGTTCGGGCGAAGTATTCACGAAGCGTCCCGACAGTGATCACCTTACCCCAGGGCACACGTTTCATCATGCGGTCGTAGTCGATCGGCGGGGCAAAAAACATCCGGTTTCCACCGTATTTCTCAATACTTTTGGGATCGGTGATGATCTGAATTTTTGGCATGTCTTTTTTGTCCTGCAGCATGGCGTTGAAATCTTTTAATTCTTCGTTGGCCATAAAATCACCTCTTGCCTTAAGCATAGCGGCTTTTGTAACTTCCTGCAATGAGACTGTTTTATAAATTTCCAACTATTTCATAACTCAAATTTTCTTTCTCGTTACTGTTTGACGCGCCGCGGGAAAATCCAAATTGCCCGCACAGTTTGGAAAGAAGCAGGATGACAACGGAAAAGATCCGTATTCTTTTCATGCGGGTGAGTCGAGACTGCCGGTCAGCTATGCCTGAGATGGGAGATGGTTGAGTAATACAATTCCTTATGCGACCATGCTGCGCGGATTTCTTTGAACGTTACTGCCGCACGGTGTTCGCTCACTACTCAGGGGAAAGTCAGACTGGGGATGACGTTTAATAAAAGGTCAGGAACTGTTGAAGTGAATACCGTGATCAAGACGGCCGGCATGAAATCCAAACGGGAAGAAGCGCTGGCATTCTACGGCATTACGCCGCAGACGGCGGTGATCGGCGATTGCAAGCGCGTCGGCCGGGTGATGGAAGCGACGCATGACGGATATTTCTTTGCAATGAGCTTATAGAGGGAATCAGTTCTCAATCCTCATGATTAAAATGAAAAAGGAAAGCTGCGAAGACTTTCCTTTTTTACGGTCAATTAACAGACAAGATTGCTTTGAAATCAGTTTTTAAACCAAAACAGGCGAAAGAAAAATTTGCATTATCCGCAATTTCGGGCAGGGTTCCAATGGATTCCGATATGACCGATACCCAAAATCACAACAGATACGCAGAGTAATGGATTGTGGATAGCGATTCCCAGCAGGAAAAAAGCCATGACCGGCAAAGTCGCGCCCGCAACCGGAATCTTGAGAAAGGGGGCGTAGAAATTCCGCAGTGTCTGCGGACTCCGGAAATAACGGATCCAGAAGCCTTCGTAGCTCAGCATCATCGCCAGGGACAGAAGAAAATACAGCTGTTCCAGAAATCCTGAATAAGCTGATTGACTCTCGAAGAAGGCAGACACGGTAACCAGAACTTGACCAATTCTTTCCATACGCACCAGAGATGGTTTTTCTTTCGCCACCGCGGCTTCGTAGCCTTGCGGTTTGTGCTGCGTCCAGAAAAGATTAGGCAGAAACAAGCCGGTCAAATAGATCAGACCTGGGAATGAGAATTTCCACGACATAGGAACACCTCTTTCTTCATGTTATGGCAAAATTTGATCTATCGCCGCTTCCAGGACGGTGTCGATCCCCTGCTTTAAATCGTCAACGGTTTGTTCGATAAGCAGGTCTGGCTCGATTCCTTTCCCATACAGCGATTGTCCGTCATAGTCCAGTGAACCTTTTGAGGTGAAGGCAAAGGTAAAACCGAGATCTTCCAGACTGACGTCATAACGAAGTCCGCAAGAACCAGCCGTCGGCGTCCCTATCAAGAGAAAAGAATCAAGATCGGAGGCAAGCAAAGCCAGGCTTTCCGCCGCGGACATCGTATTATAATTTGTCAGCAGGAGAAGACGATCAGCCTGGATTCGGTCCAGCCCCGATTCCCTGAAGTCAGTCAGATCGCAAGTTTCCGGCTGCGTATAGACGAATTCTCTTTGCGGATGGCTGGCAAAATGACTTCCCATCCTTTCGATATCCGAAGTCAGCTCAAAGCTTTGAAAATTTCGGATTTCATCATAAAACGAGGAAAGCAGCTGGAAAGCGCCAAGATCAGAACCACCCAGGTTATCCCGGATATCTATAATGAAATACTTGTAATCCTTGATTTGAGGAAATACTTCTGTAAAGTAAGAACTGCCGAGATCGCTCATGACTTTCAGATGCAGATAGACGATCTCCTCTTCCAGAACCAGAACGTCGTAGGTTGTGCTTTGATGGAGGATCTTCACCTTGTGACCGGTGATTTCCGGCTTCGCATAAGTCTGGGTGATTCTCCGCGTCCCTTTTTCAAAAACTTCCTTCGTTATTTTTTCTTCGCCATCAGGCAGTTTCCAGATCAGCTGGACGCTTTCGCCTTGACGGTTATAGACGAAACGTTCCAACATTCTATTCTGCTTCAAACGGGAAGTCCGCGCGGCTACAAGCGGAGCAATCTGTTTCTCTAAATAAGATCCGGGATCCTCACCTTGAATTTTGACTAATTCGGATCCCAGCGGAACCTGTGAAGTCGGACTGACACCGGTGACGATATACTGATGATCAATATAGTTGAATTGGTAAGTCAGATAACCAAAGGCGTCCGACATGGCCGCATTATAGCCAAAATGATTATGCGCGTCGCCGGTAACGGCTGTCAATTTCTCCAATAAAGTACAATATTCATAGACGTCAATCGGTTTTGAGGCTTGGCGTATTAACCCGGCCAGCATTTCCGAATAGGAAAAATCAGGCGAATCATGCCAGCAGACGGAGTTGGTATTCACTGCCGTATAAGCGTCGATCAGGGATTTTATCCGTTGATCAGCTGTCAGATATTCGCTGGTTGAAGGAACGAAGTCGGTTGGTGTCGGGTGACCGGAACAGCCGACTAAAAGAAAACCGCAAAGAAAGATTGAAATCAGAGTTCGCATACAATTCATTGGCACAGCCCCTTTTCAGTTAATTCTAATTGTATCATAGCATTGAAGAATATGATTTGAAAGGATTGGAGGAGGACGCCTCTTGAAATCATGTCAAAAAAACGGAAGACGCTTTGATCTTCCGTTTATCATTTTCTGCATTCCCGGCATTGGGACAGGGGCTTAAGCTAGTGCATCAGCCGGCTCTTGTTTTCTGAACTCATCTGGAACACGATTGCCAGCGGAATCATATACGACAACATACTTGAGCCGCCGTAGGAAATAAACGGCAGCGTAATGCCGGTGATTGGAAACAAACCGGTGATCATGCCCATGTTGACCAGCTGCTGAAACAATAACATGCCGATCATCCCCGCGACCATATACCGCTCGCGCGGCTGATCATGCCGCGAGGCGATGCTGATCAGCTTTAAATCGAACGCCGTCAATAACGCGACGACCGAAGTCGTGCCGAGAAATCCGAAATTCTGACCAATGACAGAGAAAATGAAGTCAGTCTGCGGCTCTGGAAAACGAATCAGGACTTCGCGGAAGCCATGGCCCGTTAAGCCGGAGGAACCGATCGTTAATAACGAGGTATACAGCTGGTTGCCCCAGGTATTGATGTATTTCTCCGTTTCCAGCCAGCCGTAAATCCGCCGCATTTTATAACCTCCGCCTAAGATGGAGGATAAAAGATTCGGATAAAACTTGAACATGAAGATCAGTCCGCCGAAGCCGATGACTAAACCGGCCGCGCCCAGCCAGACCCATTCCTTGCGGACGCCCGAGACCGCCAGCATGACCAGGATACTGACGATGATGATCAGCGGGATGCCGGTATCCGGTTCTAAAAAGATCAGGATCAGCGGCGGGACGGCGATCTTGCCGACTTCCCAAAACAATTTGAAATCACTCGCAAACGACATTTCCGTCTTCCCGAGGTTATGCTCGTGGATAATATTGGCAACCATGATGATCAGCACGACCTTCATGAACTCGCTGGGCTGAAAGGTGCCCAACCCGGGGATCTGATACCAGGCCGTCGTTCCGTTGATCGGTCGGATAAACCGGTCCGGCAGGTTGATCACATACTTATCCACCAGTAAAATCGCTAACAGCACCATCAGAATCCAGTAAAAGATTTTGACCCCGGTAAATAACCGGTCGCTGCCAAACCGCGTCAGAAAGGCCAGCATCAGAAAGCCGATCGCATACCACATGCCCTGTTTCAGCCACAGATGCGTACCCTGCAAGCGCGTCGCCATGATCGGATCGGCGCAGTAGATTGCCAATAACGAAACGCAGGTCATCGCTAAAAGCAGCAGCATCAGCGTCCGGTCGATATGGAATTTCTTGTGGATCCGTTCCGGCTGTTGGCTCATAGCACTTTCTCCATCGTGACGTGACGAATGCCGGCCTCATAAAACGGCTCGGACACCGTGGTATATCCCAGTGATGCATAGAAACCTTCAACTTGCGCCTGAGCATGCAAAACGATCTTCTTAAAGCGTGCCAGATGCGGATCTTTTTCAATCTCACGCATCATCAACGCTCCGACATGCTGCCCACGGTAAGGCTTCAGGACGGCTACCCGTCCGATATGGATTTCCTCGCCGAAGTCCAGCCCCCGGCAGCAGGCAACCGCTTCGCCCGCCTCGTTTTCCACCAGCCAGTGCATGGCGGTATCGTCGTCCTGATCCTGTTCAATATGCAGGTCGACCTGTTGTTCTATGACAAAGACTTCTGTGCGGATTCTGACAATCCGGAAGAAATCCGCCTGTGTTTCAGCAAACTTGGTTTTCATGAAAGTCAAACCACTCCTTTCATTTGAATCTGATGTACAATAATGGTATCATAATAGGCGAGGTGATGGTATGAGAAGATGGCATTCTTTGTTAGAAATCATTCAATTTCCATTGAAAATGCTGTTTGTGGCAATCATCCTGACGGGGCTTGGAACCTTGATTACTAATCAGAGCTTATCGGTGTTCTGGTCGGTGAACGACCGCAATATCCTGCTGCTGGCGGATCTGTTCAAACGGACGGGCAGTTTTATTATCGTCAATTTTCCTTTCTTTGTCATGATAAAGTTTTTAGCGACGAAAAGCAATTCGTCGGTTCCGATCATGATCGGAATCACCGGCTATGTGCTGGTGCTGGTCATCACGATGCTGTTTCAGCCGGCGGGCCTGCCGACGTCGGCCTCCTCGGCGATTCTGGGATTAAGCTATTCTTCATCCCTGTTTGACCGAACCCGCTATCCGCTGCAGACGGGGTTCTTTGCCTGCGCCGCGGTCGTTCTGGCATCGCGGATCGCGTATTCCAAGTCACGGACGAAGTCGATTTATGGTTTCTTCTCGTTTGTCGACCGCGATACCTGGGGTTTGATTTTAACGTTGATTTTATGTATGATCACCGGCTTTGCGCTTGTCTGGCTGTGGCCGATCGTGCTCAATCTTCTCAATACGATCTTTGAATTCATCGCTACCGATATTACCAATCCGATGAACCTGTTTGTTTACGGCGTCATGGACCGGATCTTGGCGGATCTGAATCTCGGCGCGCTGATGCGCACCTTGTTCTGGTATGGCGAACAGGGTGGTACCTGGATTAATAATTTAGGCGTCAATTACATGGGCGACGTGGGAATCTGGACGGCGCAGATGAACAGTCTGATCACGCCCAGCGGCGTCGGCCGGCTGATCACGCCGTATTATGTTTTGAACCTGTTTGCGGTACCGGGCATGTTGATCGGATTCTATACGATCTTTACGGATAAAATGGAAAAACGGCGGATTCGTCTGTTCTTCCTGCTGGCAATTCTGGTGTCGTTAGTCACGGGCACACTGCTTCCGCTTGAGCTGTATCTGTTGATTCTGACCCCGTTGTTATTTGTCTTCCATCTGGTCATGACCGGTGCGTTGTTCGGTATCTTCCAGTCGATGAGCGTGACACTGGGCTTCAGTTATACCGGCAGCACCGTCACCGCCATGCCGGGAACCTTATTTGATTTTATGCTGTATGTGCGGAATCCCAATATGCAGCACACAATTCGGATGATTTTCCTGGTCGGCGTGATTCTGTTTGTGCTCTACTTTGCGTTCACTCGTTTCTACTTCAAATATCTGGCATTGGACTTATTCAATACCGGCGCCAGCAAGCGGCGGGTAGAAGGCTTTATCTTAGCGGTAGGCGGATTGGAAAACATCAAGATGATGCATTCCTCGCCGACGCGGTTAACCATTCAGGTTGTGGATTCCTCGCTGATCAACTTCTCACAGATTCAGCGCTTGGGAGCCAGCCGGGTGGTAGAGAGCCGTGCCGGATATTCCGTTAACTTTGGGGCCGGCAGCACGATTATTAAAAATGAGATTAACAAGCGGATAAAGGAAATGAAGCGCAGCGCATAATCGAAAACACTTGGGATTGAAACGATACGAGAGATCGGGACAATCCCTTTTTTATTTATTCAAAACAAAAAATAAGGATCTTATCATTTTATGCTAAAATAAAATCAACAGGGAGGTAGACTGAGGAAAAGATTATCCTGCTTCGCCAATCAACTTGGCTATTAAAAAACAGGCTTAATCAAGATTCCTGAAGCTTATCTTTTGGATAGTTCCAAACACGCAATCAAACAATAGAGTTACAATAATCGAAGGGTAAAAAATGAAAAACTTCTTATATCGTCATGGATGGTCTTATGATCAAGTTCGGCACCTTAGAGTGGTTCCTCTTTGTTTTTTGGTATATTTCTTAGCAACTTATGGTTTTACGGCAATGACCAGGAATCAATCTATAAGCCAGGAAACTCCGCTAATAATTCATCTATCGGATTTTGGCTTTATGGATGAAAGCGTAGAAAAAAATCATAGCTGGACTGATGGATTAGGAAATAAACGAGTTGAATGTATCCTCTTGGGAATGGATCCGGCTGCCAATCAACATGTTAGATTTAATGTTCAAGTGGTTGATTACCAAGAAAATATAAATCCTGTGGTTGGCTATCTGCGTGAGATGGGAATAAGCGTTCATCAAAATACGTTTCAAAAGCAAGATCTTGAACACTATCTTGAAGATATGCATGAATTAGACGCTGAACAATGGGGATCGGAATTGGCCTATTCAAGTCAGACGTTTGATGTTGAACTCACATCCTATGGCATACCGAATAATACAATTTATCTGCTTTTCGAAAACAGAGCTATAATATTTCGCTATTATACTAAAATCGAAATAACTCAGGAACTCATTGACAGCGTGGCTTCTATCTACCAAAAATCGTTTTACTAATGAGGATTGGGTTCTTATTCATAAAGAGGCAAGAGGACGATCTCAAGCTGTTAAGCATGAGATGTTTTTCGAAAATCAAAACAAGCAGAGAGGCGGCCGCTGCCTGTGGGAATCCCGGATTATCGTTTCGCTTCTTTTAAATCTTGCTATGCAGATCAAAGAAGCTGATCAAAGATTTTATTAATGAACAGCCGATAGTATTCCTGTTCACCCGACTCCGGCATATTGGAGAAACGATGAATATAGATATGCTATGAACAATTTTTAAAAAGACAGGGAAAGATACTTCGCTTTTAGCCTGACAAAAATATCAACGATATTTTCACTGCTGCTCACAAAGCAAAAAATGAAATTTACCCGTGATCGGGATAATAACAATTTTAAGACTTCCATTTCATAAAGTATTTGGGGAAACTGAGGGGCAGGGAAACGAAATCTGATGCACGAAGGGCTGTTTATTCATCCCGGACTACATCTGTCTTTTCTGTGGATATCGTGATCTCAAAAAGTCAGCCAGATTTTCAGCCGCTTTCTGGTTCACATAGTCTCGCCGCACAAGCAATCCAACGAACCAGTGATAATCACGAAACGGCGTCATGGTTAATCCCGGCAGCGGAAAGGCTTCGATTAAAAGATCAAAAATCATGCCTTCATTCGCTGAAATTCGATAAAAAGTCTCAATCGTATTCGGGCTGTTTTCAAATAGAAAAGACTGTCCCCTTTTCTTCAGGTCGCGAAACAGGGGCGGATATGTATTTTCAAGGCTGCCCATGCCGAAAAAGCGGTAGGGCAAAATGTCATCGAGGGTTAAGCAGGATTTTTTAAAGTCCAGTTTGGAACTATGCGTACAATAAACCGGACATTCAAAAATTGGAAATTTATTGAATTCTGACATGTCATCATCAAATTGAAAGATCAGCGCCGCATCCAGCTGCTTCTTGCGAAGCTGGCTGAGGCATTCGTCCAATTCTAAAAAGTGCCGTTCAATATGAAGGTCTGCCCGCTTTTCATAAGCTGAAAATTCAGCGTCGCTGACCTGAAACTGAAACGGAATCATCGAGGAACAGATGCCCAGCTGCAGCTGATGAAACTGCGGATTCAGGGCCGCCATTTTCTTTTGCAGCAGGTCAAACTCTTTCAACAGGGGAAGACTTTGTTCGGCAAGATATTTCCCTTCGGCGGTTAATGTGATCCGGTTGTGGTCGTTTTGAAACAAACGACAATGAAGCTCGAGTTCTAAGAATTGTATTTGCTGACGAAGCGCTTGCCGACTGATATAGCACTCTTGCGCCGCTTTTGTGTAATTCAGCGTTCGTGCAGTTGCGGAAAAATAACGCAGCGATTGAATATCCATAATCTCCTCCAACCGCAGGTTTTTCCTGCGTTTGTGTGATCATTATAACTGCTTTTGTCCTGGTTGAAAAGATGTTATCCTCTAACTGGATGATTTTTTCACAAACGAGGAGGAAAGAAGATCATGAAAACTGTATCACGCCGTGAGTTTCTCAAAGGCGCTGCATTGTCTGCGGCAGGTCTTGCCGCCGCGGGACTGCTTGCCGGCTGTTCCAGCGAAAACAAAGACGCTTCCCAGCAGCCGGCTCCTACTGAAGCACCTGCCGCTTCCGATTGGCTGGGCAAGGCTCCGGAATTCAAGGAAAGCGATTTCGTCAAAACCTATGAAACGGATGTTTTAGTCATTGGTGCTGGAAACGGGGGCCTTTTTGCAGCATCGGCGGCGGTCGAAGAAGGAGCCAAAACCATCTTAATTGAAAAATTCAGCGAAGAATTCGGAGGCTCCGGGATCCGCGATACGTTGGGAGCCATCAATTCCAAACAACAGATTGCCAATAACGATAATCCGGATCGGCTGGAAGTGATCACTGAACTGTACCGCGTATCGAACGGATATGGCGATATGCGGTTGTATAATACCTGGGCCGACCATTCTGGCGAGATGATCGACTGGTTTACTGAGCGGCTCAATGAAGAGGGCTGGCAGTTTCTACACGAAATTGACGGGAAAACAGAAAAGATGCGTTATGCAGCATTTGACACGGGTCACACGCTGCAGCTGGGAACCAACGCCTACGATCCGAACAATTCCGCCCGCGTTTTAAAGAAATACGCCAGCGGCCTGGGATTAACGATCCATTATGAAACCAAAATGGAAGCTTTGATCAAGGAAGAAGGAAAGGTAACCGGCGTCATTGCTTCGACGCAAGACGGTTTTGTGAAATATATTGCCCACAAAGGGGTTATTGTCTGCACTGGCGGCTACAGCCTGAATCCGCAAATGCTGCAGGCTCTCCAGCCGGAAACACTGCTTTATGACAACAACAACAGCTCTTTCCCGGGATCGACAGGAGAAGGAATTAAAGCGATGCTGTGGGCCGGAGCTAAAATGGATGACGTTCATGGCTCCGTTGTTTTCGATCGCGGCGCAATCAAGCCGGATGCGGTCGGCAATGAGGAAGGTTATATGTTCTGGATGGGCTCACAGCCATTCCTGAAGGTTGATTTGAAGGGTCAACGTTTTACAAATGAAAGTGGTTTTTACGATCATATCCTGCATGATTCGCTGAATCTTCCTCATCATACCTACTGCATGGTCTGGGATGCTGACTATGTTGCGGATATTGAACGCTTCGATACTCACGGCTGTTCCAGAATGTTCCCGCATTCCAATGGTACCGAACCGGTTATGCCGATTCAGTACATCGACGGCGTAGTTTTGCCGCAGGCTCGCGAAGACGGCTATATTGTCAGCGCAGATACGTTAGAAGAGCTGGCTGAAAAACTTGGACTTCCCAAAGAAAACTTCGTCGCAACCTGTCAGCGCTACAATGAATTATACGACAATCAGGAGGATCCGGATTTCGGCAAGGAAGCATTCCGGCTTTCGCAGATGCGCAAAGCGCCGTTTGAAGGCATCCGCATGAGCGGCGGCTATTTCATCAATACGTTTGACGGCGTTAAGGTTAACTGCGACATGAATGTCCTGGACGAAAACATGCAGCCGATTGAAGGCTTATATGCTGCAGGCGACTGTACTGGAGGTTATTTCGCCACCAGTTATCCGAATCTTCTGGCCGGTGCGGCTGCTGGAAGAACAGCTACTTTCGGCCGCCTGGCGGGCAAAAATGCAGCCAAGCGCTCCGTCTGAGCGACTGATCAGAAAAATAGATTCAAGCTTTAATCAGGCCACGAAGGGATAGATTCGTGGCCTTTAACGATTGGGGAGAACGCCACAGGAAGGGGAGCTCTCGTTATGATGAAAAGACACCCGGGATGAAAAACAGTCCGGGTGTCTTTTGCGATTTGATGACACTTCGCATCAAAATTCAGGCTTTCGATGAAAGTCCGGCTGCCTGCAGCCTTCCTGATCAATAATAAATCTGTTTCTGAATGAATTCTTTCTGCTCGGTTCCCTGCAGCTTCTCGATGATCGCAAATGCGAAATCAATCGTGGCCGCCGCGCTGCGGCCGGTGATCAGATTGCCGTCGGTGACGGTGTATTGATCAACATACGTACCTCCGAAGTCCTCGTTCATGCTTGTGAAGCAGGTGTACCGCTTCCCTTTCAACAAGCCCAGATGTCCCAGAATCGTCGGCGCCGCGCAGATCGCCGCGATCGGCTTATCCAGCGCTTTGAATTTCAGGATGATCTGTTTCACATCCTCGCTGCTTTCCAACAAAGCATAATGCGGCCCGCCCGGCAGCAGCAGGCAATCATAATTTTCAGGGTTCAAGTCGGATAACGGAAGCAGGCCGCAGATCGGCAGATCATGCTTGCCCGTCGTCTTTTCTCCGTTGATTCCAAACAGATCCGCTTCCAGTCCGCTGCGCTTCAATAACGCCAGCGTGCCGATCGCTTCGATCTCCTCATAGCCCTTGCCTAAAATCGTGCAAATTCTCATATCCGCACCTCCATTTTCCTTATTATAAACCCAAAACTCCCCTGACCTGCAGAAAAAATGATGGTATAATAAGAACAGTTTTTTTAGAGGTGAAAGTATGGAACAATATACGCCGATGATGCAGCAGTATCTCGAGGTTAAAAAGAATTATCAGGACGCCCTGGTTTTTTATCGTCTGGGCGACTTTTATGAAATGTTTTTTGAGGATGCCAAGATCGCGTCCTGTGAGCTGGACCTGGTGCTGACCGGCAGAAACGCCGGGGTGAAGGACCGCGTGCCGATGTGCGGTGTGCCGTTTCACGCCGTGACGGGCTATATACAGCGTCTGGTTCAGAAAGGCTACAAGGTGGCGATTGTCGAACAGATGGAAGATCCGGCTTTAGCCAAGGGACTGGTCAAGCGCGATGTGATCAAGGTCGTGACGCCCGGCACGGTGATCGACGAACTGTTTGACGAACGCTCCAGCATTTATCTGGCGGCCGTCGTGGACTATCAATATGGATTCGCCTTGTCGATCTGCGAAATGTCGACCGGCGAAACGACGGTAACGCATATTCCGCGCAACATTCTCCATTTGCAGCAGACGCTGCTGAAAAACAATATTCGCGAGATCGTCGTGAAGGAAGGCTTCGACGAGAAGTTTATCCGTGCAGTCCGCGATCTGTCCGCCGTGGCGATTTCCTATTGTGCCGAAGACCAGATCGGCGAGGAATACCTGCCGCTGTGCGAGGAAGTGAGCGACGGGGCGCAGCGGGAAGCCTACGGGCTGATGCTCAATTACCTGATCGAAACGCAGATGCGGATGATGCATCATCTCCAGACTGTCGAAATTGAGAATGAAAACGACGTGCTGTATATGGACTTCTCAACCCAGCAGAATCTGGAACTGGTCGCTCCCCTGCGCACGCAAAGCAAATCGGAGACCCTGTGGTCGTTTCTCGACCGCTGCCAGAGCGCAATGGGTTCCCGCCTGTTAAAAAAATGGATTGAACGGCCGTTGGTAGATAAAAAGAAAATTCTGTTCCGCCAGGACCGGATCGAATATTTAATGAAAAACTATCTTGTCCGCGAGGATCTCAAGGACAAGCTGAACCAGATCTATGATATGGAACGGTTGATTGCCAGAGTGGCCTATGGTTCCGCCAATGCGATCGACTGCCAGCGTCTGCAGAAAACGCTGAGCCAGGTGCCGGAAATCCTGGCGCTGTTTCAGGATGCGCCGGTTTTTCAGGAATACCGGGACGTCGACTGCTGCCTGTCGCTGACGGAGCTGCTGGACGGAGCGTTCGTTGAGAATCCGCCGGTGTCCGTCAAGGAAGGCGGGATGTTTGCGGAAGGCTTCAGCGAACAGCTGGACGAATACCGTCACGCCCAGAAAGAGGGCAAAACCTGGATTCTCCAGCAGGAGAATTACGAACGTGAGCGCACCGGAATTAAGACGCTGAAAATCGGCTACAACCGGGTGTTCGGCTATTATATCGAAGTGTCCAAGGGCGCATCAGCGCAGGTCAAGGAAGAATACGGCTATGTCCGCAAGCAGACGCTGACCAACGCCGAGCGCTACATCACCTCCGAGCTGAAGGAAAAGGAAGACGCGATCCTGCATGCGGAGGAGCGCTCCATTCGTTTGGAAACCGAGCTGTTCGCCAACCTGCTGGAACAGATCCGCAGCTATCTGCCGAAGCTGCAGAAACTGGCCTTGATGCTGGCGAATATGGACGTCTATTACGCCCTGTCCTCGATCAGCGCGGATAACGGCTACGTTCGTCCCCTCTTCACGGAGGACGAGCTGAAAATTGAGGAAGGCCGCCATCCGATTCTGGAAAAGATCAGTCCTAACCGCTATGTTTCCAACAGTCTGGCGATGGATAAAGAAAATCAGATCCTGATCATTACTGGTCCGAACATGGGCGGTAAAAGTACCTATATGCGGCAGGTAGCGCTGATCATCCTGATGGCGCAGATCGGCTGCTTTGTGCCGGCGAAGAAATGTGAAATGCCAATTTTCGATAAGATTTTTACCCGTATCGGCGCCAGCGACGACATCCTGTCGGGACAGTCGACGTTCATGGTGGAAATGACGGAAGCGAACAACGCGTTATCTCAGGCCACGGAGCATTCCTTAATCCTGTTTGACGAAATCGGCCGCGGCACTTCCACGTATGACGGCATGGCGCTGGCTCAGGCCATGATCGAATACATCGCCGTCTGCATCCACGCGAAGACGCTGTTCTCCACACATTATCATGAACTGACCAGTCTGGATGAAAGTCTGCCGGTGGTGAAGAACGTGCATGTCGAGGTGCATGAGGACAATGGCGATGTCACCTTTATGTACCGCGTTAAAAAAGGCAAAGCCGACCGGTCTTATGGCATCAACGTCGCCCGGCTGGCAAAGCTGCCGGAAGCGGTGCTGGAACGGGCCGGCGATCTGTTAGCAGAATACGAATCGAAAAAACGCGTCGTCCAGCAGTCGCTGGGCATCGTCGAAATGGTCAAAGCGCCGGTTAAGGAACAGGGCGTGCTCGATAAATTGGAGATGGTCGATCCCAATCAGCTCTCGCCGATTCAGGCGCTGCAGATGATCATGGACTTGCAGCAGGAACTGAAGGAAGCGCAGAAAGCATAACAGCTGACTGCGATCAGTCTCACGCCGCTTTCGCCGTCGGGAAAGAAGCGAAAGTCAAATCAGAAATAACGAAAGTAAAACCGAAAATAACGAAAGTAAAACCAGAAACGAGGAAAAGCGATGAAGATGTTTCGAATGCTTTGCCTGGCGTTAAGTCAGGGTTTAATTCTCGGCTTGATCGCCAGCGCAGTCCGGCAGACGCTGCGCCGCCGCAACCATCCGGATTTCACCTATACGCCCAAGCAGCTGGAAGAAGGCCGCCGGCGCTGGAAGGTAGGTTCGCGGATTCTGACCTATGTCACCTTTGCGATGCTGATCCTCGGCTTTATCTGGTGCCTGTATTTTCTGGTGCTGGCGCTGGCCGATCCGACGCAGGCAGAGTATGCCAACAGTTTGTCGGAAATGATCGTCGGGCTGTTGACGATCATCTCGATCGGTTTCGCGTTTTACGAGTTTCTGCGGCATGGACAATAAAAGATGCGGCATGGACAATAAAAGATAAGGCAAACCGGCAGTTCGCCGGAGCACTTGAAAAGGATGACCGGTTCCCTGAATTTATCGCATCCTCGGGGAATCAATCGGAAACAGCTTCACAGAACAGGAGGGTGAATCCACGATGGCAAAAATACAGCAGCTGGACGCGCATTTAACCAACATGATCGCCGCCGGGGAGGTCGTCGAACGGCCGATGGGCGTCATCAAAGAACTGGTTGAAAACGCGCTGGACGCGCAAGCGACCCGGATTGAAGTCAACATCAACCAGGGCGGCACCGAGCTGATGGAAGTGATCGACAACGGCGTCGGGATGGATCGGGAAGACGCATGTCTGTGCTTTGAACGGCATGCCACCAGTAAAATCAAGACGACGGAAGATCTGTGGGCGATTCACACGCTGGGTTTCCGCGGTGAAGCGCTGCCTTCGATCGCTTCCGTCTCCAATCTGACACTTTTGACCAACAACGGCGAAGATTCCACGCGTGTGGAAATCCGCTACGGCCAGCGCCAGTCCGCGCGGCCTTACCCCTGCAATCAGGGAACGCAGATCACGGTCAGCGGCCTGTTTCAGAAAACACCGGCCCGGCTGAAGCATCTCAAGTCGATTCCGTATGAAACCTCGCTGATTCTCGACGTCATCCAGAAGTTTGCGCTGAGCTATCCGGACGTCGCGTTTCGGCTTGTCCACGACGGCAAGGAAGTGTTCCGCAGCGCCGGCAACGGCAGTCTGCTGGAAGTTATGGCGATCATTTACGGCCGCGATCTGGCCCGTCAGTGCATCGAGGTGGAAGGACAGGACTTCGATTACACGGTCCGCGGTTTGATGGCGCTGCCGGCGCAGACCCGCGCCAGCCGCAATTATATGACCGTCTTCATCAACCGCCGGATGATCCGCTCCTACCGGATTCAGAAAGCGATTTTGGAAGCCTATAAGAACTATATTCCGCAGGATCGCTATCCGATTGTTGTGCTGGATATCGAGATGGACAGCCATCTGTGCGATGTGAACGTCCATCCATCCAAATGGGAAATCCGGCTTTCCAAGGAGCAGCAGCTGGAATTTTTAATCCGCGATACGCTGACCCACACCCTGCGCGAGCACATGCAGGCGCCGGAGGTGATGCGCGTGGAAACGCCGCGGGAGAAAGTGGAAATGCCGCAGCTGTTTGAAACGCCCGCAGCTGTTCCCGCCAATCAGGTGCGCGAGGATTCCGTTGAAGCTAACGAATGGCGCAGACAGGCGGCCCTGATGAGCGAACAGCGCGAACGGGAACAGATCACCGCGTCGCTTTCCCGGGAAATACCACAGGATCCGGAAGCTGCTGGAAAAGCGGAAGCATCCGCAGTCTTACCAGCGGAGCCTGAAGCCCTGATTAAAAAAACAGAGGTGGAAAACCGGGAAGGTTCGCCATTAACAACGCCGAAGCCAACCGCAAAGATCTCATCCGCGGACAGCCTTTCCGATCAGCTGCCGGAGCCGGAACCGCTGGATCCCCGGGTTCAGCGGACGGAAGCTTCGGCCGAAGCGCTGCGCTCGGTTCCGAAACAAACCTTCCCGCAGATGCAGGTACTGGCGCAGATGCATGGCAAATACATTCTCGCTCAGGACGAACACGCGCTTTATATTGTCGATCAGCATGCTGCGCAGGAACGTGTCCATTTTGAAGAAGTCCAGCAGCGCTTTCTGGATCAGGAGCCTTTAATGCAGGAGCTGCTTGTGCCGATCATTTTGGAAGGCAGCGCGTCGGTGGCGGCCCGGCTGCAGGAAATGAACGAGCTGCTGGAACCGATGCACATCCATCTGGAAAACTTCGGTCAGAACAGTTTGATCTGCCGTCAGCTGCCGGCCTGGATGAGTGAAATTGACGAACAGGCGTTCTTACAGGACGTGCTGGATTTGTGGAAAGACGGCCGCGAAGTCCGCGCGGAGGATCTGCAGCGGCACCGGCTGGCAACGATCGCGTGCCATCACTCGATCCGTTTCAACCGCGTATTGTCGTTAGGCGAAATGCAGGAGGTAATCGAACAGCTGGCGCGCTGCGAACAGCCGTATCATTGTCCGCACGGCCGGCCGACGTTCATCACCATCACGGAAAAGCAGCTGATCAAGGAGTTCCAGCGATGAAGAAAGTGCTGGTACTCGTCGGTCCGACCGCCGTCGGCAAGACGGCGTTTTCGATTGAACTGGCGAAGCGGTTTCACGGTGAGATCATCAGCGGCGATTCGATTCAGGTCTACCGCGGGCTGGATATCGGCTCGGGGAAGATTACCGAAGCGGAAAAGCAGGGCGTGCCGCATTATAATATCGACACGCGGAATCCGAAAGAAAAAACAAGCGTCGCGGATTTTCAGCGGGAAGCCCGTGCAGCGATCGAAGCGATCAGCGCCCGGGGCAAGCTGCCGATGATCGTCGGCGGTACCGGTTTGTATATCAAAGCGGCCCTGTATGATTATCAGTTTCAACCTGAAGACCCGCGCACGCAAAGCTTGAGCGAAGAACTGGAACAACGCGATGAAGCCGAGCTGTATGCCTGGCTGAAACAGGTCGATCCGCAAACCGCGGATCAGATTCATCCCCACAATAAGCGCCGGATCATCCGCGCGCTGGTGATTCACGAGCTGGCGCAGACGCCGAAAAGCGAGCTGGAAAGCCGGCAGGAACACAGAATGATTTACGACACGTTCATTTGCGGCCTGACTTGCCAACGGCAGGCGCTGATAGAGCGGATTGAAAAACGCGTCGACGGAATGATCGCCGCCGGGCTGATCGAGGAAATCCGCGGCTTATTGCGGCAGGGCGTCAGCTTTGACGATCAGTCGATGCAGGGCATCGGCTATAAGGAATGGCGCGGCTATTTTGAAGGCAGGGAAACGATTGATCAGGCGCGGGAACAGATTTTAACGCATACCCGGCAATTTTCGCGCCGCCAGATGACCTGGTTTACCCGGCAGACGCCGATCCGCTGGGCGGCGGTCGATCAGCCGGGTGAGAAAGAACAGGCAGTGGCGGAAATCGCCGTCTGGCTGAAGGAGGAATGTGCGTGGAAACACCGCTGCAAAGACTGGAATTGTTAGTCGGTCCGGCCGCGATCGGACGGCTGAAGCAGGCGTGCGTGCTGATCGTCGGCATCGGCGGGGTCGGCGGGTATGCCGCGGAGGCACTGGGCCGCAGCGGGATCGGAAAATTAATCCTGGTCGACGCGGACACGGTCGCCCCCAGCAATCTCAACCGACAGATCATCGCCACGCTGGATACTTTGAACCAGTCGAAAACCGAAGTCATGGCCGCGCGCATCCGCAGCTTTGCCCCGGAATGCGAAGTCCAGGCGGTGAACGTGTTTTTCAACGAGCAGAGCGAGAGCCTGTTCGATCAGAAGATCGACTACGTGATCGACGCGATCGACACGCTGTCAAGCAAGCTGGCGTTGATTGAAATGGCGCAGCGTCATTCTGTGCCGTGCATCAGCTCGCTGGGAATGGCGAATCGGTTTGATCCGACCCAGCTGACCGTCACGACGCTGGATAAGACCTGCAATGATCCGCTTGCCCGGGCCCTTCGCCAGATGGTGCGCAAGCGGGGATTCACTGCGAAGATTCCGGTTGTCTGGTCCAGGGAGCTGCCGCGCACGCAGAATCAGCTGGTCAACGCCGAAGGACAAACCTTGAAGCAGAAATATCCGCCGGCCAGTACGATCTTTGTGCCGGCCGCCGCCGGGCTGACCTGCGCTTCGGTGGTGTTTCAGGCACTGATCAATTCCATCGAAGAATAGGCGGAAAGAACGAAAGCTTTCAGCGGTTCCGGTTGAAGGAAGAGCCGCATTCTTCTCGGGATTTCCCAATGAGTTTGCCAGATTGAGCTTTTCAGCCTGCGAAAGTAAAGCTGATAAGGACAATGAAAATTCAAAGGAAACGGTGGAAATAGTAAAAACAAGAAGGCTTGTCTGTGATTTTGCCTGAACTGATCGGGCAAAAGGCGGCAAGTCTTTTTCTTCTTACTCATTCGGCAAAGAAACATTCTTCACTCTTCGTCAGGGATAAATAAGCCAAAAAGAAGGTTGTTTTCAAGAAATTGAACGTCGGAAGGATTAAAAACTGAACAAAGGATTAAAATTTACGAAAGAAGGATGAAATTACTGAAATAAGTGTACTCATCGCTGTCAGTTTTCGATATAATACCACCGTTGAGGGGGTATTTTATGAAGCAAATCAAGAAACTGGCCCGCCGGGGCATGGCGCAGACGCTTGCCTTGCTGGCAGCCATCTTTTTCGGCGTCACCGCCGTCTTCGGGCTGATCATGCTTGGCGAAGGCGTCGAGCAGGCGCTGATGATGGTTGTGGCGATGGTGCTGATGTTCGGAATAATCATGTTGATCTTCGTACTAATCGGCAGCGTTCCGTATCTGCGCATCGGCAAAATGGTTAAGCGCCAATGCGAGGATTTGGGAATCGAATTGAACGAAGAGGAAGAATTTGAGTTCGTGACCAAAGAGATTTCGATGAGTAAGAACTGGATTGTCAGCGGTCTGTACGGTTCCAATTTCGCGCTGCACCGCCGCAGTATCGGCCATGTCGAGGAAACGAGCTACTATCAGAAGGGCCGCACCTATCCGATGATTCTGTTGTTTGTCGGACCGAAGAAAAAGTATAAGATTATCTGCAGCCGCAAGGGCGATTTCGAGCGGGTTACCGATGCGCTGGATCAGTGGTTCCCGCCGTTGGAGACGCCGGAAAATACAGCCGGAGAGTTTGCCGATAAGACACCGGTCAATCCGGCTGTGGAAGATCGTCAGGCTCGCCGGGACCGGATTCTGCGGCAGGAGCAGGGCCAAAGTGGTAAGAAAACCATTGCGGCGATCCTGGGCGTTGTTGGAATGGTCGTCGTGTTCTCTGTAATCTATAACCTGCTGCCAGCGCGCACATCCGCGCCGAAAACAACGCCGAATATCGTGAGCCAGCCGCAGAAACCAAACGCGAAAGACCGTCAGGTTGACGCGTATATCGCAACAGTCAAAGACGATCAGTTCCAGCAGATTGCCAAAGGGTTGATCGTCGAGACAGACGGCGATGAGGATTCGATTGAACCGTTGATTGTATCCAGTGAAAACAATCAGACGAGGTTCGCCATTTATAACGGAACACCGTATTTCTTCTACGGTCAGATGGTGGTCTACGATGAAAACAACAAAGAATTAGGCACTCTTGAAATTCCGCTGGCGAAGCCTTATGAATACTGTTTCCTGAACGACTATGTCGAAGGGGCTGCCAGCAGCTACGATTATTCTGTCGCAGAATACTACTCGTTAAGCTATGCCGCAACGGAAGCTCGTTATCAATTCACGCTCAATGGCGACGAGGAGAGCAGCTGGAGCGATATTCTGTTAGCGTCGGAAGATGTAAGCGAGGACAACGTGGAGGAAATCTGCATGGCTGAATATTATTCCAACGTTCTTTCGCAGATCTCGTCTGAGGAATTGATGTTTTATGATGAAAATGAGCTGAGCTATGTCAATGAGGATGAAAATCAGGGACTGGACCGAGCTTCGGCGAAGTATCGCGCAGTATTGGATATTGATCGCGGCGTCATTGAGTGGTATTCTATTAACAACGGATCGGAGACGGCGTTGTCTTCGATTTCTATGAAATAAAGGAGGATATATTATGGATCGTCAGGAAGTTGTTTCGTCCTTAGGAGGCGTCAGCCTTTCGCAGCATCTCACTCATACGTTTTTATGGATGACTGCCGGTTTGGCCGTCACGGCGATTGTTGCTTTTCTTACTCTGTTCAGCGGGCTGTGGATTACGATTTATTCGTTCTCGATGGCGCCGTTGGTGTTGTTGGTCGCACAGCTGGGCGTGGTTATTTTTCTGACCGGCAAGCTGGCTAAAATGCAGCCTTCGACCGCGAAGCTGTTGTTTCTTGCGTATTCGGCGCTGACCGGGGTTACGTTCTCAATTCTGCCGCTGGCCTATGGCTTCGGCACGATGTTTATCGCTTTTGGGTTCACCGCGCTGATGTTTGGAAGCATGGCCGTCATCGGCATGACCACAAAGAAAGATTTAAGCGGTCTGGGCCCGATTCTGATGGCCGGACTGATCACGATGATCGTCATCACGATCGTCGGCTGGTTCATCAATCTGGACGCCATTTCGATGGTGATGAATTATATCATGATCGGAATTTTCCTGGGCTTGACCGCCTACGACATGCAGAAGATGAGAGCGATGTATTATGCCTGCGAATCGGAACCGGAAATGCTGGATAAGATTTCCATCTATTCCGCACTGGATCTGTATCTCGACTTCATCAATATTTTCCTGTATGTTTTGCGGATTTTAGGCCGCAGCCAGAAAAACTGACAGCCAGGCTGATCTGGAAAGCTGACTCCTGCGAAGAGGTCAGCTTTTTTTTGCATGGCTTGGACTCCTTTTTCAGCTGAATACTGTTCGAAGTCCGAATGACGATTGGAAAACGGCAGGGGGATCAAGTTTAAGCCATAAATGACTACCCTTTTCGCTCTCTTTCTGCAATAATAGAGATAAGGAAAGACACGTTTGAATGGGTATGTTGAAAATCGCGTCGTAAAAAAGGGAGGATAAGATGAAAAACATAAGCCGGACAGTCAGCCGCTTCTATGTCGAAGTCATGGACGACTGGAAAATGGACTCACAATCGGCCGTTCTGACGATTACGGACAATGAACTTCGAATTGAGGGTGAACAAATTCTTTGTTTACCCCGGGCGCAAATCCGCAAGGTGCAGCCGTTTTTGAACGCCAGCCGCGTGGAGGCGGATCCGACATCCGGGAAAGCTCTGGAGGCGGAACCTGATCTGGCGCTGACCGTAGCCAGTCCGTCTGGAATTGACCGGCTGTTATTGATCCGGGTGCTTAAAAACGAAGGAACACGAACAGAAAGTTTATTTGAACAGCTTCGCCAATAACCGCCGCCGCGGTTATTTTCGTCTCGCCAGGTCGGCGGTTATGGTGTAAAATAAAGAAGTCTATGCGAAACAGAACAAAAGGTGGGATGAGCGTGAGAAAATGGATAAGAGCACTGGCGGCCTGGGCGCTGGTCATCGGCATGATCCCGGCGATGCCGGTCAAAGCCGAAGAAGAACTGAATCTGGATGGCGAATCGGCGGTTTTGATCGACGCCGACAGCGGCGCGGTGCTGTATGAGAAAAACGCTGACGATCGCCATTATCCTGCCAGTATTACAAAAATTATGACGGTTTATCTTGCCTTAAGTCAGGGGCATCCCGATCAGATCCTGACAGCGACGGATACGGCGATTGACAACATCGACCGCAAATCCAGTCATATCTCGCTGGATTATGGCGAAGAATTATCGTTAAAAGACGCCTGTTACGCGGCGATCATGGCCAGTGCAAATGACGCGAGCAACGTTCTGGCCGAAGCGATCGGCGGATCTCAGAGCGAATTTGCGGAGATGATGAACGAGGCGGCTGCGGCGGCCGGGGCGAAGAACACCCATTTTGCCAACGCGCATGGCCTGCCGGATGAGGACCATTACACCACCGCCTACGACATGGCGATGATTACCCGGATGGCGATTCAGAACGCGGATTTCGCGGAGATCTTCGGCACGGTGAAATATGAAATGCAGCCGACGAACAAGCAGAAGGACGTCCGTTACTTCGCTTCCGGCAACGATATGCTGAAAAAAGGCGAGTTTTTCTATGAATATGCCACCGGCGGCAAGATCGGCTGGACGGAAGATGCCGGCTACACGATCGTGACCACCGCCTCCAAAGACGGCGTGAATCTGATCGCGGTCGTTCTGAAGAATTCCAACAAGAACGCCCGCTATACCGATACCCGGACATTGTTCGATTATGGCTTTGCCAACTACAAGCAGATCACCATTCCCGCCTCTTCCTTTAAAGAAAAGACGGTGGAGATCAAAAAGCGCGGGCAGCTGTGGGCCACGGCAAAGTTTACAATGAGCTATGATTTCAAGATTCTCGCGCAGGCTGACGACGATGAAAGTCAGTATACCGCCAGCGTAATCGTCGAGAATGAAAAGGATCCGGACACGGTTCAGGCTTACGCAATCCTGAATAAAAACGGCGTGGAAATTGCCCGGCAGGCGATGGAGAAGGAACTGGCAGTCAATGATATCAGCTTCAAGGCGACGACCTGGCCGATCATCCGAAAAGGGCTGGATCTGTTCAGCGTCGGCGTGTTCGCCGTGTTCATGGGATTGTTTTTCATCGCAGCTCTGGGGCGAATAAGCCGCCGGCGTTTGTGAGTAAGGGAAAGAGGAAAACCTCTTTTTCTTTTTGGCAAATTCAGGTACAATGAAAAGCAAAGAGAATGATAAGGAACAGAAAAAAGGTAGAGGGGACAGGAAATGCTCAAATTGTTGGTTACCGATCTGGATGGAACATTGCTGAAAATTGGAAACGAGCTGTCAGCCGGGATCAGTGATGAAAACCGGGAAGCTCTGACGGCGTTTGTCAACGAAGGCGGGCATGTGGCGATCGCCAGCTCGCGGGGGGCGGACGCTCAGACCCTGATCAGCGGTTTACTGGGGGTTCCGGTCGCGGCGATCGGAATGAACGGGTTTATCATTTTAAATGAAGACGGAGAAAAAATTAACGAGCACTGGATGGAGTTTGACGACTTTGCGGAACTGGCAGAATTCATTCAGAAACATCGGATCAACGGTTCCCTGATCACCCGCGGGGATGATGGCGGTTCCTATGGTTTTGGCAGCGAAGCGACTTATCCCCAGAGGTTAACGCCGGACAGTCCGGTTATCCGGCAGAACTGGCGGCTGGAATTTGCGGATTTTGCCTCGCGCTCGGGCCGCTGTTCAAAGATCAGCTTGTTTGTGGAACCCGCCCAGCACAGCGAAGCGTCGCGGCTCTTGCACGCCGCCTTTGACGGTCGGTTTGAGATTGCGGCTTCGGATGTGGATATGTTGGACGTAAGTCCGGTCGGGATCAACAAGGGCAGCGGTATTCTGGAACTGGCGCGGGCAGCAGGAATTCACAAAGAGGAGATTGCGGTGGTCGGGGATAATGAAAACGATTTGTCGATGTTCAAGGTCATTCCGTTAAGCTATTGCATCGACCATGCGGCCCCGGCTATTCAGTCGCAGGCTTCCTGCAGCGTCGCAACGGTGGCGCAGGCCTTGGCACTGGCGCGGAAAGCGGCGGGGTAAACGGTTATCCATCGGAAAGAGAGATCACAGGCATAAGTAAAAAAATCTGGACATCCAGATTTTTTTTTCAGGGGAGATGGCCAATGAAATGGATCACAATCGGACGATCCTTTCCCAGCATCGGCAGCTGAGTCCTGCCCGATTTCAGACATGGCAGAAGATCGCGCATGCTGCAGAGGAGCTGACTTATCGTCTGCAAGCCTTCCTGATGGAATAGCTTCTCGATCTCCTGCGGCGTCGTACAGGTGCGGTTCTTTACATGCGGACTGCCGTTCAAATCAAAAACCTTCCTTCCGATCACGTCCCTTGTCTGCTTTTATTACAGCGTGTTCCTCGAGGAAAAAGAAAAAAGGATGATCTTCATCAAGAAGAACATCCCTTTCCGGGTTTGTTATTGATAGGCGATCGCTGCCCACATCTTACCGGAGTAGCCGATCGCGATCTTTGTCGAGCTGCTGCTCAGGATGATCGCCCGATGGCCTGAAGAATTCATCCACCAGTTGAATTTATCCTGCACAGTGCTGCCGGCGTAGGTCAGAATCTCCAGCGGATGACTGTAGGATACGCCGTATTCATCAAACGCCGTTTTATAATGGGAACCATCCGGACGTTTGTGGGAAACATAACCTGCCGCTTCCGAAGCGCGGACACCAATCGCCGCCTGCGCGTTTTCATCGCCCAGCGACAACGGATCCAAACCGGCATCGGCGCGGGCATTGTTGATCAGGTTCAACATGGATGTAATCGCGTCGCCAGCGACCACGCCGCTGGATTTCGGCTTCGGTTTTTCCTTGACCTGGACGCCCAGCGTGGCAAAACCCACGTTGCCGGAAGCGTCAGCGATCGAGAAATAAACTTCATATTCGCCGCTTTGAGAAGCGTCGACATAATTCTCTACCCACAGCTGCTGGATGTCCAACGGTTCCAGACTGTTGTCGGAAACAGATTCCACCCAATCCAGCGGATTCCATTCCTCTTCGTATTCCAAACGGATGTGCGGATACTTTAATTCAATGACCGGAGCGGTTGTATCCTGAATGTCCAGGGTCACTTCGCGCGACAAGGTTGTCTGCAGCAGACTGTTCTGCGCAGCGCTGTTGTTCAGCGTCAAATGAACCATGACATCCTGTTGTCCAATTTTGCTCAAGTCTAACTGATCGATTTTAATTTCGGCATTCGTCAGATCAGCGGCCGGGGCCATCAATGTCGTTTCTTCGGCCGGGACACTGACAGCGGCTTCCTGAAATAACGCTGTTTTAATTTTATCAGCGGCATTCAGGTCGTTAATTTCCAGACGGATCGTTGGCTTGACGTCTGCTTCGGATTCACCCTCGGCTCGGATCGGAGAAGTGATCGCCGCAGTGGTAAAGCATGTAAGCAAGGTAACGATCGTTAATGAACTGGAAAGAGCTTTATGTTTTTGAGTCATAATTTCCTCCTTCGGTTCACGACCATGATTATTGTATAATGAAATAATTTCGATGGCAAATTGAATAAGGAAATTTTCACAGAATTCACATGAAAATCCCACATTTGAAGGCCTTTTTGTTAAAAATGGGAGAAAATTCCTTCGTTTTTCTTTCCCGGAAATTCATAAAAATTTAAGAATTCCGTAGACACTTCTTCAAAAATGACTAGCAAAACCGACTCATTCTGAGTGAATCCGCAGACAAAATGACGTTTTTGTCAGATTTCCAATGCGGGCGATCGGTCAAGATTCTTCTTGAAAAAAGGTAAAAATATCAGATTTTTTAACCTTCAATTTTTGTGATGGCACCGCTTGCATTTTCGGGGTGAAAGGGCGGTGCGGGCAGCCTGAAAATTCAGCTGAAAACCAAGCTTGAGATGCGATAAGCATAACCGAAGCGGGTGGAAATTTTGAGACGGTGCATAACCGAAAATGAAAAAGTCCGGATCGTTGCGAAGACGTCCAGACCTGTTAAAACGTGAGCGAAGCGGAAATTCGCAGCGGGTTATTTTCCCCGCTTCAATTCTGCCAGATTTTTGGAGCGAACATAGCGTTTTAATGATTCATAGTTGGCCGCCAGCTGTTTTTCATAGGCCGAGGTGGCCTGCGGTTGGTAAAACCGTTTGGTTCGGATCGCGTCGGGCAGATATTGAATCTTGTGCCACAAATCGGGACGATCATAAGGATACTTGTCTTCTTCCTTCATGCCGACCGGGGTGAAACGCAGATAGGCCGGCACCGGCGGATCGCTGGCTTCCGCTTCCGCCATCGCGGCCTGGATCGCCAGTTCGCCTGACTTGGATTTTGGGGACAGCGCCAAGTCGATCACCGCAACGCCCAAGGGAATCATGCCTTCCGGGAAACCCACGCGCTTGGCGGCGTCGATCGCCGAGATCGTGCGGGCCACTGCGGCCGGATTGCCCAGCCCGATATCCTCATAGGCGATGACCAGCAGCCGCCGCTCGATCGAGTCCATATCACCCGCCTGAATCAGCCGCGCCAGATAATATAAGGAAGCGTCCACATCGCTGCCGCGGATCGCTTTCTGAAATGCGCTGACGGCGTCGTAATGTCCGTCGCCGTCCTTGTCGATGCCCTGTACCGGCCGCTGGACATATTGCCGCACCAGTTCCGGGCTGATCACCGGTTCATCGCTGGCGATCGCGCACAGCTCGAGGACGTTCAAGGCATAGCGGATGTCTCCGCCGCAATAGCTGGCGATCAGTTCGGCTGCTCTCGGATCCAGTCTGACTTGTCCGTTTAAGCCCTTTTCACTGGCTGCCGCACGGTTGAGCGCCGCGATGATATCGTCGGTTTCCAACGGCTTGATCGCGAACAAATGACAGCGGGAACGGATTGCCGGATTGATCGCCATCGTCGGATTGGAGGTCGTCGCGCCAATCAGGATAATCCGCCCGTTTTCCACATGCGGCAGAAGCAGATCCTGCTTGTCCTTATTTAAGCGGTGAACTTCGTCGATGATTAAGACGAGTCCGTCGTAAAATTTAGCTTCCTCAAAAATGGTGTCGAGTTCTTTTTTATTGCCGGTGACGGCGTTGAACAGCCGGTAAGGCAGATGCAGCTCGTTGGCCAGCACTGAGGCCAGCGTCGTTTTGCCCGTCCCCGGCGGCCCGTAAAAGATCATCGAAAACAACCGGCCCTGTTCAATACAGCGCCGGATCACCTGCCCGGGTCCGATGAGATGCTGCTGACCGATCACCTCGTCCAAAGTTTCCGGCCGCATTCGAAAGGCTAAAGGTTGTTTCATGCGATCAACTCCTTCGTCTTATTTTACCATCTGAAAACAAAATAGGAAACGTTTCTTCTTTCCGGCAGCCGAAGTGCTTGGGCAGGTCCGGAAGAATCGTGCTTTTCAGGAGTTTGCGCAGAGAAATTAGGAAAACAGAAACGAGAGTGAGAACTGATTCTGTTTGATAACGACCGCTTTGCATCCTCTCTGTGCTTGCGGTGCAACGGTTTTCCGTTATAATTAAAGAGAAGAAAGACAGAAAACTAAAAATGAGAAAGGTTTCTTATCAGGGAGGAAGTCATGAGAGTAGTTTTGCAGCGGGTGAGTGAAGCGTCCGTCACGATCGACGGGCAGCTTGTTAATGAAATTCAGCAGGGATATCTTTTGTTAGTTGGAATCGTCGACGGCGACACTGCGGAAACCGTTGAGAAAATGGCTGCGAAAGTACATGATCTGCGCATTTTTGAAGATGAAAATGGTAAAATGAATTTATCCATTGAGCAAATCGGCGGACAGGTGCTGTCGATTTCCCAGTTCACACTGTACGCCAACTGTAAGAAAGGCCGGCGTCCAAGCTTCGATCAGGCAGCTCGGCCGGAGATCGCCAGTCCGTTGTACGACGCGTTCAACGACGCGCTGCGAAAGACAGGCCTGGTCGTCAAGCCGGGCATTTTCGGAGCCGAGATGAAAGTCCGGCTGCTCAACGATGGGCCGGTGACGTTAATTCTGGACAGCCGCGAATTATTTTAAGCGCGGGCGGTCTTAAAGCCGCTTGAAACAAAAGCGGGCAAAGAAAGCAGGAAACAGACGGAAAGTCTGATCAAGGAGGAAGACGATGGCACAGGTGATTTATGGCTCTGAAGTATCAAAAGACATCCGCGCAGAACTGAGCGAACAAATCGGGGCGCTGCGGGCTGCCGGACGGCGGATGCCGAAGCTGGCAGTGATTCTGGTTGGGGATAACCCGGCTTCGCTTTCGTATGTCACCGGCAAGGAAAAAGCCTGCACGCAGGTTGGAATGGAATCGGAGCTGATCAAGCTGCCGGCTTCGACTTCTCAGGCTGAACTGATGGCGGTGGTCCGGCGTTTGAACGAGGATCCGGCGGTCGACGGCATCTTATGCCAGCTGCCGCTGCCTCAGGGATTGGACAGCGCGCAGGTGATTCGCGAAATCCGGCCGGACAAAGATGTCGACGGCTTTCATCCGATCAATGTCGGCAAGCTGCATTTAAAAGAAGACGGCTTTGTGCCGTGCACGCCGCTGGGTTGTATGGAGCTGCTTCATCGGATGGGAATTAATCCGGAAGGCAAGCGCGCGGTCGTGCTGGGCCGAAGCAATCTGGTCGGCGCGCCGGTTGCGCGGCTGTTGTTAAATGAGAACGCGACCGTCACGATCTGCCATTCCAAAACGGAAAATCTTGCGCAGGTGTGCGCGGAAGCCGATATCCTGATCGCCGCGGTCGGCCGGGCCAAAATGGTCACGGCGGACTACGTGAAGGAAGGCGCGGCGGTGATCGACGTGGGCATCAACCGCAACGCTGAAGGCAAACTGGTCGGCGACGTGGACTTTGCGTCAGTCGAGCCGAAGGCCGGATTCATCACGCCGGTTCCCAAGGGCGTCGGGCCGATGACGATCACGATGCTGCTGAAAAATACACTGAAGGCTTATCGTCACCATGAAGGGGAATAACCAATGATTACGGATTACGATTTAAACGACATTGTGGAGATGAAGAAGGAACATCCCTGCCACAAATCAAAATACTGGAAGATCATCCGCATGGGCGCCGACATCAAGATCAAATGTCTGGGCTGCGGTGCGGCGATCATGTTTCCCCGTTCGGAATTTGAGCGGAAATGTAAAAAACTGATTGAGAAAGCGGACAAGGCGGAGTAAAATCCGTCTTTTCTGCCGCTGACCGTCCGCTGCATCTTGAGAATCAGACTGAAAAAAGGTAAACTAATAAAGGATTTCCGCGGCCAGCTTTGCTTGAGAAGCCGCGTGAGTGAAAGGATGAAAAACTTATGTCATTAACCGCAGGTATCGTCGGACTGCCCAATGTTGGCAAGTCGACCCTGTTTAACGCCATCACCCAGAGTCAGGTCGAGGCGGCGAACTATCCGTTCGCAACGATTCAGCCCAACGTCGGCGTCGTCGAAGTGCCGGATGAGCGCATCGACAACATCGCGGCGCTGTTCAACCCGAAGAAAATTATCCGCACGACTTTCGAATTTACGGACATTGCCGGTCTGGTCAAGGGCGCGTCCAAAGGCGAAGGTCTGGGCAACCAGTTTTTGAGCCACATTCGTCAGGTCGACGCTGTGTGCCATGTCGTGCGCTGCTTTGACAACCCGGATATCACGCATGTCGAAGGCTCCGTTGATCCGATCCGCGACATTGAGATCATCAATCTGGAGCTGGCGCTGGCCGACTTGCAGACAGTGGAAAACCGGATCACCAAGGTTGAACGCAAAGCCCAGGCGAAAGATAAGGAAGCCGCTGCAGAATACGCGGTGTTAAGCAAGCTGGTCGAAGCGCTGCGCGAAGGCAAAGCGGCCCGCAGCGTTGAATTAGGCAAGGAAGAAGCGCTGATTGCCAAAAGCTATCAGCTGTTGACCGCCAAGCCGATGATCTACGTCGCCAACATGTCGGAAGACGACATCGCCGATCCGGAAAACAACGCTTACTACAAGCTGGTCAAGGCGTATGCCGAAGCGGAGAACAACGACGTCATCGCGATCTGCGCGCAGATCGAGGAAGAACTGTCGTCATTGGAAAAAGAAGAGAAGCTGGCATTTCTGGAAGAGCTGGGAATTCCTGAATCCGGTCTGGACCGCGTGATCAAGTCTGCGTATCATCTGTTAGGGCTGAAGACTTACTTCACCGCCGGCGAACCGGAAGTCCGCGCCTGGACCTTCCGCGAGGGCATGACGGCGCCGGAATGTGCCGGGATTATCCACACCGATTTCCAGCGCGGCTTTATCCGCGCGGAAACGTACAGCTATGACGATTTGATGACGTATAAGAGTGAAACCGCCTTAAAAGAGGCGGGCAAGCTGCGGCTGGAAGGCAAGGATTACATCGTGCAGGATGGCGACGTCATGCATTTCCGCTTCAACGTTTAAGCTGAATATCCTCATTGATTGTTAATGCAGAGTAACATCCCGGCTTCATCGCGGGATGTTTTTGCGTGGAAACTGCGTTTGCCAACCGACTTCCCATTTTGTTTGGAAAGAAATGAAATCAGTTTGGGAAAATCAGGAACTTTGTTCAATTCCGTGCGCTTTTGAGGACTTCCCTACGGGTTATTCCTTGTCATGGAACAACGGTCTATGGTAAAATTAAAACAACAGGTTGGTAAAAAAAATGAATCCACAAACAGCCCAGAAAAAAACCAAAATTGCAATCATAGGGATTTGCCTGTGCTTTTTATCGGGCAGTCTGGGGTATGTTCAGTATATGCGCACGCAGAGCGAAAACGACAGCGTTCAATATCTGGACAATGCCGCCGCCCAGCTGCAGAACACGATGATCAAACAGATTGACGGTGATTTTCAAACGCTGGAAGCGCTGGCGATCGTGCTGGGGGAAACGGGAATCAACGACGCGGAGCGGATGATTGCCATTCTGGAAACGATCAACAATCAGAATCAGTTCGTCCGGATGGGCTATGCCGATTTAAGCGGCAATGCGGATCTGGTCGATATCCGCAGCAATCATCATTTGAAAAAACAAGTAGGCCGGGAACCTTTTTTTCAGCAGACGGTGAGGGAAGGCCGCAGTCTCTCCAACCCGCAGCTGGATGAAAAACAGGAATGGATGGGCAGCTATGGAATGTTGATTAAAAACAACGACGGCGAACCGACCGGTGTTTTAATCGCGGAGAATCTGATGGATGTTTACAGCTCTATTCTGGATGCGCCGCTGCTTAACGGCGAGGGATACAGCCTGCTTGTGGATGAAACCGGCGCTGTATTGATGCGCCCGCATCATGAGCCGCAGGCCAGGAAGCAGACATTGGCGGAGTTGGGACAATTCACGGATAAAACGCGGGATACGCTGCGGAACTGGCTGACTGAGGGACACGCCGGAAGCCTGCGCTACCGCTCTTTTACCGGACAGCCGGCGATTGCGCAGCTGGTGCCGCTGGGCGTAAATCGCTGGTATCTGTTCTGTGCGGTGCCGACGGCGGCGCTGCATAAAAATTATGACAAAACCTCGCTGGGAATGACGCTTGTCATCACGCTGGCTGCTATGATTTTTTTACTCTTGATGGAATGGCAGAACCGCAGTATGCAAGCAAATCAGAAAGCGCTGGAAACCCTGGCGTATCAGGATCCGTTAACGCAGGAAGGCAATTTTGCCTCGTTTCAGAAAGACGTTCCGGCGCTGCTCAAAAGCGGCTGTACCGTATGGTACTGCGATATCAAAAAGTTCAAATATTTCAACGATCTGTTCGGCTATGAACAGGGCGATGCACTGCTGCGTGATTTTTCCGCCGTCGTGAAAGCGTCGCTGGAGAAGGACGAGCTGTTCTGCCGGGTGTCCGGCGATAATTTTGCCGGGCTGCTGCAGACTCTGGACCCCCAGCGGCTGGCCGCCTGGTTTAACCAGCTGTTAGTGCAGCTCGATCAACAGCTTAACGAACATTCTGCGCTTGTTCATCTGGAACTGTGCATGGGCTTTTTCCCTGTCTGCGAAGACGATCTAACGCTGTCGGTGAACGAGATGGTCAACCGGGCCAACATTGCCCATCGTTCAGTAAAAGATCAGCCGGGCAATCAATTCGCTTTCTTCACCCCGCAGCTGCGCGCTCAGACGCTGCGGGAATCCGAGCTGGAAGCTCAGGCAAAAAAAGCCCTGGCACGCGGGGAATTCGAACTGTACGTCCAAGGCAAGGTCAATATTCAGCAGGACTGCCGGATCGTCGGCGGGGAATGTCTGGCACGCTGGATTCATCCGGAGAAAGGGTTGATTCCGCCCGATCAGTTCATTCCGCTGTTTGAGCACAACGGCATGATTACCCAGCTTGACCGGCTGATGTTTGAAAAAGCCTGTGCCTGGCTGCACGCCTATCTCAAAGAAGGACGCCCGCCGATCAACCTGGCGGTCAATGTATCGCGGCTGGATCTGTTTCAGGATGATTTCCTTGACTGGTATACGGCGGTCAAGCAGCGCTATGCAATTCCCGACGGTTTACTGGAACTGGAATTTACGGAAAGCGTGATGTTAAAAGACGATCAGATCTTCCTGCACGTCGTCGAGGAATTACGCCGGCGGGGATTTATCTGTTCGCTGGATGATTTTGGCAGCGGCTATTCCTCGCTGAATATTTTGAAAAATCTGCCGATTCAGGTGCTGAAGCTTGATATTCTGTTTTTCCGCCAATCTGTGGATATCGGCCGCGAACGGATCATCATCCGCAATATTCTGACGATGGCGCATGAGCTGCAGATGAAAACGATTGCGGAAGGGGTGGAAACGGCGGAACAGGTGGAGTTCCTGAAGGCTGCCGGCTGCGATATCGTCCAGGGCTATGTGTATTTCAAACCGATGCCGCTGGCGAGCTTCGATCAGGTGCTGCGGGAGGAACTGGATCACCCACAGAACTGCCAAACACGCGAAGCGGCGGTCGGATCACGGCGCTAACGTAAAAACATAACGCAAAAACCCACTCGCAAGGTGGGTTTTATCGTAACTTTGGATTACAGGAAACTTCTGCGATAAAGCCGCAGGGACAACCTCATGGTTTGTCCTTGATTCTTAATTCATTCCGGATTAAGCAGCATTTCGTTGGAGCTTAACAGCTGCTGCCGATAGACGGAGGGCGAACATCCGGTATATTTGCGGAAGCTGGCTGAAAAATAATCAGCGTTCGCAAAGCCCAGCTGCTGCGCGATCATCTTGATCGGAACATCCGGATTGCTTAAGTATTCCCGCGCTAAATGCAGACGATATTCCAGAATGAAATTCTGCGGCGATTGCGAGGTATGTTCCTTAAACAGTTTGTACAAATAGATCTCGCTGATATTCAGGCTGTCCGCGACTTCTTTTACCGTCAGATGATCGCCGATGTGCTGATAGACATAACTGACGGCCCGGCTGATCAGATAATGAGTGGAACTGATCGGAATCGGCCGCAGAGTCAAAACGGCTTTTCCCTGTTGGGCCATACGCACCATTTTGATCAGCAGCGAACAGAACAGGTTCTGAACGATCAGACAGGAACCCATTTCAGCATCGGCGGCTTCGTCAAAGATCCGTTCCAGCAAGTAGCGGAGGATCTGGCGATCGTTGTCGCGGACCTGATAGAAGGGGAACCATTCCAACAAGCGCGTCATGAATTCGCTGCGCATCGTCAGATTGCTGACGTCAAAGTTAATGAAGTAGGTTTCCACTTCTTCCTTCGGATTGGCCTGCGTTAAAATCCCGCGCGGAGGAATGATCACGGCGTGTCCGGCATGGACGGGAAGCGCCTGATCGTCAATCAAAAGCAGAGCTTTGCCGCGGACAACGTAATTGACGCGGAACAAATGGACGTAGGACTGCGGATTTTCCTCAGCCTGCGCTAAAATGCGGCCGGCGCAAAACGCTTTCAGGCGGTAATGGTAAAGCCGCTCGCTCAGCGGATCGGATTGAATCATATATTGAAAAAGTTCGTTGGACATGCCGATCACTTCCTTGAAATCAGTATACCAGAATTTCCTTGAAAGATTATAAAAATGATCGAAACGGCAGGACAGGGCTTTTCTGCCGTCATGAAAAGCTGTTTGTTTCATGGATTCCGATCTCTTTTGTGTTCTGCCGCAGCGCCGGATTGTTTTTTTTAACGCTTCATGAACTGGATTAAAACAGAAAGAAAAGCGGGATTGCGGCTTAGCGGGCCGGCTCTGAAAGAAGGATAAAGATTCTATGAAAATCATTGAAAAGGGATTTCAAGGCGGGCAAAATATGGTAAAATAGAGATATATAAAAGGAGGCCTTGATTATGAAACTGATCTTAGCCATTGTCTCGAATGATGATAGTTCCAGTGTTTCTTCTGCTTTAACCAAAGCCAATTTCCAGGTGACCCGGCTGGCGACGACCGGCGGATTCCTGCGGGCAGGCAATACAACGATGATCGTCGGTACAGATGACGATAAAGTGGATCAGGCGATTGAAATTATCGGCAATGAAAGTAAGCGCAGAACAGAAATCGTTCCGTCAACCGCTTCTTACGATATTGGCCGTTATGCTTCGTTCCCGGTTGAAGTCCAGGTCGGAGGGGCCACAATCTTCGTGCTGGATGTTGAGAAATTCCTGAAACTGTAATCCTGAATCAAAGAACGGAGGCAACAAGCTTCCGTTTTTTCATTTGGTTGATTCAAAAGACAGGCATTGAAAAAGAAGGCTTGGGAATGCAGTAAAATCCGGAAGATCGGGAGTGGGGAAAAGTTCTCGGGAAACTCTGTTTAAAACAGAAGAAAACGATCCATCCTGAAAGCAGGAGGACGGATCAAAATGAAAAAATGTATGGTGATGTACTCGTCATCGACCGGCAATACAGAACAGATGGCTCAGGCGATTGCGGAACAGGCGCGAAAAGAAGGCGCGGAGGTGGTTCTGTGTCCGGCCTCGGCGTTGCCTGCCGCGGAGCTGCCGACGATCACACATTGGGCGCTGGGCTGTTCGGCCCATGGCGTCGAGGAGCTGGATGGCGACGAGTTTCTGCCGGCACTGGCCCAGATAGAACCGTATTTACGGGGCAAACCGGTGTTGTTGTTCGGCTCTTACGGCTGGGGTGCGGGTGCGTACATGAAACCCTGGGAAGAACGGACAAGGCTGACGGGCGGCGAGCTGTGCGGCGAGGGTTTTGTGTTTGAGGGCGCACCGGCGGAAGCGGCATTGGAAGAAGGAAAGCAACGGGCGAAGATCCTGCTGGCGCAGTGAATCTTCGCTTTTCTTATGGTGTCAGCCCGCTGCGTTTTGTGATACACTGAAAGCATGAACGGAGGGATCAGCCATGCGCACGATGACGAAAGAACAAGCCTTGCGCCATCAGCGGCACGCTCATCATTTAGATGAGAAACTGCCGCGGGCACAAAGACTTGAAGCGGTTTCGGCCTGCGGAATCGTCAACAGTCCGCCCGGCAGCTGGGAACTGGCGATGGCGGTGCGGGTTGCGGAACTTGAGCGCAGCGATCTGCGGCAGGATTTGATCGAAACGAAATGTCTGATGCAGACGTGGAGTCTGCGCGGTGCGCCGACGATATTTCCGCTTGCGGAAGCGGGAACGTTTTTAAGCGCGCTGGCGGCGCAGCCGGAGGAAGTGCCGATCTACGCGCAGCCGCTGTCCTATACCGCGCAGGCGTTAGGCGCTGACCGCAATGTCTTGCTGGAAGCGCTGCGCCGGGCCTGCGCGGTGCTGGAGCACAACCGGATCGTAAGCAAAGCCCGGCTTGATCATGTTTTAGCCGAAGCCATGAAGCCGTATTTGCCGGATCCCATCCGTGAACGGGCGGATGCCCCGTCGCTGGTAGCGGAAAAACAGACGCTACTGGAAGCGGCCGTGTCGTATTTGCTTCGACAATGTGCTTTGGAAGGCCGCGTGATGATGGGAGAACGTCAGGGGAATCAGCCGTCGTTTACCAGTCCTGCTGCCGAGCTTGGACAAGCTTTGGATTTACAGGCGCAGCCTTCGCGGATTGTGGAAAAGTTTCTGCATTGTTATGGCCCGGCGACGGTGCAGGATTTTGCCCGCTGGAGCGGATGCGGCCTGCCTCAGGCAAAACGACTGTGGGCTTTAACTGAAGAGGAGCGGGTGGAAATCGAAGTGGAAGGGCAGCGCGGATGGATGCTGGAAGCGGATCTTGATCTGTTGGTAAGTCTGCCGCCGGAGGAATCCAAGATTCAGCTGCTCGGTCCGCACGATCCGTTTCTGGATCTGCCTCAGCGCAGCTGGATTCTGCCGGACAAAGCGGCGCAGAAGAAAGTCTGGCGGACAGTCGGCAGTCCCGGCGTCCTTCTCAAAGATACGCGGATTGTCGGATTCTGGAATGCGCGCGTTCAACGGGAGAAGGCAGCCGTGCAGGTTACATTGTGGGAATCCCTGAACGAAGCGGAGCATTCCTGCATTCACAGGGAAATGGCCCGGCTGCAGGAGTTTCTCGGCCGGACACTGGAAACCTGCCGGTTTCTGGAATAAGCCAGACATGCCAGGGAATGGCTGGCTGATACAGCCCGGTTTCCCGGCTCGAAAACAAAGCATATCCAATAGGAGAAAAGGGGGAATCACGATGAGATTCAGGGTGACGAAAGAAGAAGATCTGCCGGCGGTCATGACGATTCTGCATCAAGCTCAGGCATATTTTAAAGCTCATGGAATTGATCAGTGGCAGGATGGCTATCCTGACGAAGCGACTCTGCGCCGGGATATTCAAAACGGAACCGCCTATGTCGCCGAGCTTGACGGCGCGGTAGCTGCCTGCGCGACGATCGCTTTTGCGCCGGACGAAAATTACACGACGATGGTCAGCGGCCAATGGCTGACCGAGAGGCCGTATGCCGTAATCCACCGGATCGCGGTTGACGATAAGCTCAAAGGTCAGGGGATTGCCGGCTGGATTCTGGAACAGGCGGAACAGATGTGCCGGCAGCGTGGGGTAGAGAGTTTGAAAATCGACACGCATCAGGACAATACTTCGATGCGGCGGCTGTTGGAAAAACACCATTATCAATATTGCGGCGTCATTCAGCTGCATCGCGATCTGAGTCTGAGGGTCGCTTATGAAAAGAGGTTAGATGAGAAATGAGCACAACGCAATGGGAATTACTTCAAAAGATCGGCTTTGTAAGAGTCAGCGGCACGGCAGAGGAAAAACGGGCGGCGGAGATTCTGCGGGATGAAATTGAGGAACGCGGGGAAAAAGCCCGGCTGGAAATGTTTGAGGTTCCCGGCTGGAAGATCGAACAAGTCCGCTGCGCTACCGAAAAGAACAGCTATCCGGTCACAGCCTATGGCAACTGCGGGGAAACCGACGAAAGCGGCCTGACCGCGCCGTTCTATTATATGGAAATCCCCGGGCCTGTCAGTCTCCAGCAGGCCAGCGGGAAGATCGTGCTGGTCAACGGTTATCTGAACTATAAGCTGTATCAGGCGTTGATTGAAAGCGGCGCGGTGGGGTTTATCACTTATAACGGCGAAGCCCGCGATGAGGAGGAAGCCACGGATATCGCCCATCGCGAGCTGCGGGAAAAGCTGGCACAGCTGGGGAAACTGCCGGGCGTGAACATGTCGATACACGACGCGATGCGGCTGGTTCAGGAAAACCCGAAAATGGTCACGCTGGTCGTGCGTCAGAAATCTGCACCGGCGGTTTCGCAGAACGTCATTGCGGAGATTCAGGGCTTAACCCGGCCAGAGGATGTGATCGTGCTGACGGCGCATTATGATTCAGTCGAATACAGCACCGGCGTCTACGACAACGGGGCGGGCAGCGTGATTCTGATGGCGCTGCTTCAGCACTACCACGACCATCATCCCAACCGCACGCTGCGCTTTATCTGGTGCGGCAGCGAGGAACGCGGGCTGTTAGGCTCGCATGCTTATGTCGACACCCATGAGGAAGATTTAAAAGCGATCCGCTTCAATCTGAACGTCGACGTGGCCGGCGCAATTCTGGGTCATGACAGCGCCTGGTGCTTAGGCCCGCAGTCGTTGGAAGCGATGGTGCAAACCTATGCTGCCCAGACCGGGATTCAGCTGGAAGTCAAAAGCGACGTGTACTCCAGCGACGAAGTGCCGTTTTCCGATCAGGGCATTCCGTCGGTCAGCTTTATGCGTTTTGGTGAAAAGGGAGCCAATTATATCCACAACCGTCACGACGTCCTGCGCTATCTCAGCCCTGAAAGTCTGGAAAAAACGACGGAGCTGGTGCTGAATTTTCTGGATCAGCTCGATCAAAGCGCCGTCTTCCCGATTGAACGGACGATCCCGGAGGATCAGAAAAAGAAGATCGACGCGTATCTGAACAAGAAATCGGAAAAGCAATAACAGGATCTGAAAGCGGCTGCCGCAAAGCGCCGCTTTTTCATATAAAAACAGCAGTGACGCATCACTTTCCATGAAGACAAAAAGCTCTTCCCGTTTACGCAATTCCTGCCGTGCGGCTGTCGATTTATGGTAAAATAAAGAAAATGAAGGGGACGGGAAGCGCGATGAAGTTCAGCATCCGGCATAAAATCATTTTCTTTTTTTCGCTGGCCAGCCTGCTGGTCTTTTCCGCGCTGGGGGCGTATATCGGCTTTGCGGTGCGCCCCCGGACGATGACCCAGACCCGCTTCGCAATCAGCCAGATGGTCGAATCAAAGGCCAACGAGGTCAGCATGTGGGTGAAGCGCATGGCGGTGGAATACCGCACGATCGCCGCGATTCCGGCATTCAGCTCAATGGATGTGCGCGAGATTACGCCGCTGATCGACCGCTTCACCGAGCTTTACAAGAAGAATGGGGAAACGATGGAAACGTTCTCCTATATCGGGAAAAACGGCTTCTGCTGGATCAACTCCAGCGCTGTGGAAAATCTGATGGATCACACCGACTACCAACAAGCCTATCAGAATGACCGTGAATTTATTCTGTCGCTGCCGGTGACCAATCCCGAACACCGTCAGGTGATGTTGTTTTACTATCCGATTTTAGGCAGCACGGGGATCAAGGAAGCCCTGATCTGCGCGGCGATCCCGACAGTGCGCTTAAAGGAAATCGTCAATCCGGTTCAGATCTACGAAGGCCGCAGCTGGGTCATGACGCGCAACAAAGACCTGATCACGACCGACGAGGAATATTTCGTTGAAAATGTTCTTTCCCGCAGCGCGTTGGATCAGCTGGATATGCGCTCGATTACCAGCTCCGACCAGTTCCGTGTCCGCGACGCCCGGGGAAAGCAGGCGACGTTGTTTGTTTCGCCGGTTACGGAATATGACGACTGGGTATTCTGCACGCTGGTGCAGGACTCCGTGATCGGCCGCTCAACCCATCAGATTTTAATCGGCGTGCTGATTCTGTTCTGCGTGCTGTTGTTGATCAACATCGTGATGGGCGCTTCGTTAGTGCAGTGGGTGCTCAAGCCGATCCGCTCGCTGCAGGGACGGATGAAAAAGGTCGAGGAAGGTACGCTGGACGCCTACTACACGCTGCCGGGCACGCATGATGAAATCGACTCGCTGGGTCAATCCTACAACGCGATGCTTGACGAGATCATTTCGCTGATCGATCGGATTTATCAGGAACAGGCGGAAAAACGCCAGGCTGAGCTGAAGGTGCTGCAGGCGCAGATCAAACCGCATTTCCTGTACAACACACTGGATAATCTCAAATGGATGGCGAAGGCTCAGGGCGCCGACGAGGTGGCCAAAGCGATCACCTCGCTGTCGACCTATTTCCGGATCTTTTTAAGCAACGGTCAGGAAAAGATTACGCTGGCTCAGGAATTCAAACATACCGAGGCATATTTGACGATGCAGAAAATCCGCTATGGTCAGAAGCTGAATTCCACGCTGGAGCTGGCGGAGGACGCGCGCGATTTGCCAATGCTGAAAATTCTGATTCAGCCGTTAGTGGAAAACGCGATCAATCACGGGCTGAAACCCAAGGAGAACGGCGGAACAATACAGGTCAGCGCCCGCTTGATCGGGGATCGGCTGGAAATTCAGGTGCGGGACGACGGCGTAGGGATGGATGAAGCCACGCTGACGGCGCTGCGCGAAGCGCTGCAAAAGGAACAGATGGAAGGCCATTACGGATTGCAGAACGTCTTGCGCCGCTGCCGGATTGAATATGGCGAAAAAACTCGTCTGAGCATTGACAGCACCCCTGGCGTCGGCACGTGCGTGACGCTGACGCTGCCGGTGAAAGGAAAGGAGGAATCGGTATGATCCGCGCTTTGGTCGGGGACGATGAAGAAAATATCCGCAAGGGCTTAATCCGTCAGATCGAATCGCTGGATCTGGGAATTCAGGTGGTCGCGGCTGCGGAAAACGGCCGGCAGGTCATGGAATACTATGAGAAGATGACGCCCGATCTGCTCGTTCTGGATATCAACATGCCATTAATGAGCGGGCTGGAGTGTATCGAACAAATCCGCGCGCAGGATCCCGACTGCGTGATTCTGATTCTTTCCGGCTACGATCATTTCAGCTATGCCCAGAAAGCGATCCAGCATCACGTCGATTTCTATTTGTTGAAGCCGGTGGAGGATGAGGAGCTGGAAGACGCGCTGCGTCAGTCCGTGGCGCGCTTTCAGCAGCGCATGGAACAACGCAAGCTGATCCGCCAGGTGAAGGAAGCCGAGCCGGAGCCGGCGTCCCTGATCCGTTATTTATATGAACATTTTACCGATCCGGATCTTAACGCCGAGAAGCTGCAGGAACAATTTTCGATCAGCCATTCGACGCTGTTCAAGCTTGTGAAAACCGCGACGGGCAAGACGCTGGTGGAATTGATCACCGACCTGCGGATGGAGCTGGCGCAGAAGCTGTTAGCCCAAAAGGAACTGCCGGTCAAGGAAATTGCCGGACGGTGCGGGTACAGCGATCAGTTTTATTTCTCCCGGATTTTTAAGAAGCAAACAGGTCTTTCGCCCAAAGAATACCGCGGCGAAGTGACGAAGGGGGATTCTGAATGAAGCGGGCATTGACCGCGCTGGCCTTGTGTCTGGCGCTTTCCGGCTGCACTGCCTCTTCAGCCGCAAAGGGGAAGATGGATGAACAGGGCCGCATCAGCGGGACATTTACCGGTACGGGTCAGGGGAAGCAGGGCGAGATCAAGGTCGATGTGATGATCGACCGCAACCAGATCCAGCACATCGAGATTCTCTCGCATAATGAAATCCCGGGCTTCGATACGGCGATGGTGCAGATGAGCGATGAAATTCTGTCGAAGAACTCGCTTCAGGTCGAGGTCGTCAGCGGCGCGACGTACACGTCAAAAGGTTTTCTGGAAGCCGTACAGGATGCGCTCGATCAGGCCGGGATCCGCGAGGATCAGCTGGGCTGGAGCGACGAGGAAAACGAGGAACAGGAAATCGCATGCGACGTGCTGATCGTCGGCGGTGGGGGCGCGGGTTTCGCAGCGGCAATCGAAGCGCTGACGCAAAGCCATGATGAAGTTTGCATTGTGGAAAAAATGTCCTTTGGCGGCGGTAATACGCGGATGTCGGGCGGGGAATTTGCCGCGCCAGGCAACTGGGTGCAGCTTCAGGAGGGCATCGACAACGACAGTCCTGAATTGTTTTATGAGGATTTAATGAAGGGCGGGAAAAATCTCGGCAATCCGGAGCTGGTGCGGATTCTGGCGGATAACGCTTTAAGCAACGCCGAGTGGCTGCGCGATACCGTCGGCGTGCAGTACCGCGATCATCAGTCGTGGTATGGCGGGCATACTGTGGCGCGCACGCTGTGGCCGATCGGCGATGGTCCGCAGTATGTGGAAACGTTGATCCGCAAGGCGGAAGCGTCAGGCGTAAAGGTGGAGTACAACACCCGCGCCGAGCGTTTCCTGCAGGATGAAACAGGCCGGGTGATCGGCGTGGAGGCCACCCGCGGCGGCCGGCCGCTGCGCTTTTACGCGCGCAAAGGCGTCATTTTGACGACCGGCGGCTTCGGCGCGAACGTGGAAATGCGGATGCAGTATGACACACATTGGAACAAGCTCGACGCGAGCATCCCGACGACCAACTCCCCGGCGATCACCGGGGACGGGCTGCGGATGGCGGAAGCGATCGGCGCGAATCTGGTGGGAATGGAATACATTCAGCTCTATCCGGTCAACAATCCGGCTACTGGCAACTATTATTTTCTTGATTACGCCCGCCTGACCGCCAACGCGCTGTTAGTCAATAAGGAAGGGCAGCGGTTTGTCGACGAAAAGGAAACGCGCGATAATTTATCCGAAGCTGCGCTGAATCAGACCGGTGCGATGATCTATGAACTGATCGAGCAGTCGGTTGTCGACGAGATGCAGCTGGATGAAATGATTGAAGCGGAGGTGCAGCGTTGTTATGACCAGGGCGTGCTGGCGATGGGGACGCTGGAAGAATGCGCGGCATTCTTCGACATTCCGGTTAAGACGCTGCAAGCGACGGTGGATCGCTACAATCAATACGCCGCAGCCGGTCAGGATCCGGATTTTGGCCGGACCGATCAGCTGCAGCCGTTAGGGGAAGGTCCGTATATGATGTTCTCCGCCGTCGTGTCCGTCCATCACACGATGGGCGGTGTGCAGATTGACACCGAAGCCCGCGTCCTTGATACCGAAGGCCACCCGATTCCGGGCCTGTATGCGGCTGGGGAAGTGACGGGCGGGATCCACGGCGCAAACCGTTTGGGCTCCTGTTCAATTCCCGATACCGTGACGTTCGGCCGGATCGCAGCCCGCAGCGCGCTGGCGATGAAATAGATCGTTAGCATTGAAAATCAACCCGGCTTTCCGCTACAATAAAGACATTGATTTGAATGAAGGATACAGGAGGAAATCCATGATATTTTTATGCTACCCGAAATGCAGTACATGCATGAAAGCGAAGAAACATCTGAATCAGCTGGGGCTGTCGTTTGAAGAACGCGATATTTCCCGGGAAAATCCGACCGCGGAAGAACTGGAACGGTGGATCGCGCTCAGCCACCTGCCGGTAAAGAAATTCTTCAATACGTCCGGCCGGCTGTATCAGTCGCTGCAGCTGAAGGAAAAACTGCCGCAGATGAGCGAACATGAGATGATCGCGCTGTTGGCCAGCGACGGGATGCTTGTGAAACGTCCGCTGTTAATTAAGGAAGACAAGGTGTTAGTCGGCTATCAGGCCGAGGCCTACGCCGCGTTAGTATGAAGATTCTGTTATCGCCGGCCAAAACCTTCCGCAGGCAGCCGCTGCCGGATGTGCCTGCCGGGCAGACTCCGCAGTACATGGAAACGACAGAGCTGCTTCATGAGGAACTGAAAAAACTGACCGTCGATCAATGGCAAAAGCAGTTTAAGCTTTCGGAAAAAGCAGCGCTGGAAAGCAAAGCGCGGATGAATCAGCCGCAGCCGGCGGCCGCCGCGCTGGCCGCTTTTCATGGGGAAGCATTCCGCAATTTCCAGGCAGAAACCTTGAGCGCGGAGGACTGGCGCTATTGCGAGGAACACCTGCGGATTTTATCCGCGTATTACGGTTTGTTAAGACCGCTGGATTTCATTCGGCCGTACCGGCTGGATCCGCTCGATAAAGCCGGCACGCTGACGCCGTTAACCTTGTGGAAGCCGCTTATAAGGCAGGCCTTAGATGGCGAGGAGGTACTGATTCTGGCGTCGCAGGAGTATGCCCGGATGGTCGATGTTTCCGATGCGGTGACGGTACAGTTTGTGAAGAACGGCCGGAAGGCGCCGTCGATGGAAGCGAAGAAGCTGCGCGGCAGGATGGCGCGTCAGATCGTCAATCAGCGGATCACGCGGCGCGCGGACGTGCGCTTGCTGAGCGTGGCGGGCTATCGTTACCAGAGGGAGCTTTCCACGGCGGAGGTCTGGGTGTTTGCAGAGGGGGAACAGGAATGAAAAACAAAGGGGTTCAGTTTATTTTATTGTCCGCATTTTTCTTCGCGGTCATGAATTTGTTCGTCAAATTATCCGGCGATCTGCCGTCGATTCAGAAAAGCTTTTTCCGCAATCTGGTGGCGGCCGGGGTTGCGGCGGCGATCTTGGTCCGCAGTCATCAGGGGTTTGAATTCCAGAAAAAGAATCTGCCGCTGCTGATCCTGCGCTCGACGCTCGGTACGATCGGCATTCTGTGCAATTTTTATGCGGTCGATCATCTGGTGATGTCCGACGCGTCGATGTTAAGCAAGCTTTCGCCGTTTTTCGTCATCATCTTTTCGGCGCTGTTCCTGAAGGAAAAAGCCGATAACGTGCAGAAGCTGAGCGTTGTGGCGGCGTTTGTCGGCAGTCTGTTTATCATTAAACCGGGCTTGCGGATCGAACAGATCGTGCCGTCGTTAGTCGGTTTTGCGGGAGCAATGGCCGCCGGCAGTGCGTACACGTGCGTGCGCGGGCTAAGTCAGCGCGGCGAGCGCGGACCGCTGATCGTCTTCTTCTTTTCCGCTTTTTCCTGTCTGGTGACGCTGCCGTATCTGGTGTTCAGCTTCGCGCCGATGACGCTGTTTCAGCTGATCTCGCTGTTGTTAGCGGGGGTGGCCGCGGCCTGCGCCCAGTTCAGCGTGACGGCGGCATACAGCTATGCCCCGTCCAAGGAAATTTCAGTGTTCGATTATTCCCAGGTCGTCTTCTCGGCAATCCTGGGCTGGATTGTCTTTGGTCAGATCCCGGATGCGCTGTCGTTTGTCGGCTACGCACTGATCATCGCCGTTGCGGTGCTGTTGTACCGGCATAATCAGAAGGTCGGCGGATGATTAAAGAAGGTGCGCTTTATCCCGTGTATGTCAGTTCTTTTCCACAATGGCTGCGTCCGTGGATGGAAATCCCCGCAATGAAGCGGCTGAAAGACATTGGCATGAACTGCGGGCTGGAATATACCCGGTACCCGATCTATCGCCATCTGACGAAACCCTATTTCCGTTATGAACACAGCGTTGGAACCGCGTTGATCGTCTGGCATTTCACGCAGGATCGGGCTCAGACAATCGCGGCGCTGCTTCATGATATCAGCACGCCGGTGTTCGCGCATGTGATCGACTTCCTCAACGAGGATCATCTGACGCAGGAATCGACGGAAGGGCCGACGCGCCGGGTGATTGAACAGTCGCCGGAATTGCAGCGGCTGTTAACTCGCGCCGGACTGAGTACGGAACAGGTGTGCGATTATCATCACTATCCGATTGCGGATAACGATTCGCCGCAGCTGTCGGCAGACCGGCTGGAATATACGCTGGGCAACGCGCTGGCGTTTCAAGCCTATCCTTTGGATCGGCTGCGGGCGATCTATGCGGATCTGATCGTCGCTCATGATGAACACGGTCAGCCGGAGCTGGTGTTTCGCTCCTTCAGGCGGGCACGGGAATTCGCACGGCTGGCTTTGATCAATTCCTGGATTTATGTCGCGGATGAGGATCGCTATGCCATGCAGCGGCTGGCGGATTTAATCCGGTCTGCACTGCATCGCCGCGTGTTGTCGCTGGAGGACTTGATGACGAGTGAACCGCAGGTCATTGCCAGGCTGAAACAGGAGGATCAAAGCTGTAAGGCATGGGACGCCTATTGCCAGCTGCATCAGCTGCGCCGGGCGGTCGTACCGGGGCAAAAGGAAGGTTGGCTGCAGGTCAAAGCGAAGCGGCGCTGGATCGATCCGCTGGTGCTGAATCAGGGGCGGTTAAGCAAGCTTGATCCGTTTTATAAGGCGGAGATCGAAGCGTTTCTGCATCAGGATCAAACGATCTGGCTGAAAGAAATTTCCAACGAAAAATAACGGCAGAAAAGAATCTGCCTTTTTTGTTGACAGAACAGTTATCCTGTGGTAACATTTAATCATAAGTTAAATAATACTAACTTAAATGCAGCTAAAATCTCCTCTCTCCTGCATGTGTATCAAGTTCGCTGCGGTCCCGGATTTTCACTTTCAAAGGAAAGGTGAAAATTCCGCAGCCTCCTCTTATTGATCATCCTCACCCCCTGTATTTCCTAACAATTTCCCCCCAGGAAAATCAATCAGGATGATCAAAATCTTAGCTCTCTTTCGCTGGCGGCAGAGAGCTTCTTTTACTTTTGCCTCCCCGTTGCCTGCGGGCAACTTTCAACGCTGAAGTTGCCTTACGCTAATAAAGTTAGTTAATCTTAACTAAATGCGTTGACATGCCGGGGGACCATGCTAAAATTGTACTGGAACAGTTAGAAAGAAGGAATGGCATGACCTTATTTGATTGTCAGGTCGGCGAAAAAGCGGAGGTTCTCGGCGTCAGCGGGGAACGGGCGATCCGCAAACGTCTGATCGATATGGGAATTACCACAGGCACTGTCCTGTTTATCAGAAAAGTAGCGCCGATGGGCGATCCGATCGAGATTCGCTGCCGCGGTTATGAATTATCGCTGCGCAAAGATGAAGCCAAAACGATTGAAGTCAGGAGGGTCGGTTAATGAATTTTAAAGTCGCCCTCGCAGGCAATCCGAATTCCGGAAAAACGACGCTGTTTAACCGGCTGACCGGTTCCAGGCAGCATGTCGGCAACTGGCCGGGCGTTACGATTGAGAAAAAAGAGGGTTCCTTTCAGATCGAGGAGCATGAAATCACGCTGGTCGATCTGCCGGGAATTTATTCGATGTCCGTTTACAGCATGGAGGAAATTGTCGCGCGTGATTTCATCATGGACGAACATCCGGATTTGATTTTAAACATTGTTGACGGCACCAACATCGAGCGCAACCTGTACCTGAGCTTACAGCTGAAGGAGCTGGGCATCCCGATGGTCATCGCGGTGAACATGCTCGACGAGCTGAAGGGCAAAGGCATAACGATAGATTTGAAAAAACTGGCAGCGCTGTTAGATACGCCGGTTGTCGCAATCAGCGCGAAAAACGGCAGCGGCATGGAAGAACTGATTCATGAGCTGGTTCACAACACACACAGCTCGGTATTGGACTACGATCCGGCGACAGAAGCGATCCTGAAACAGATCAGCGTGATCCGCGAAGCCTGCCGGCACGATCATGTCCACGACAAGTTCTATGCGATGAAAATGCTGGAAAACGACGAGGTGATCGTCCGCGATCTGCGGATGTCCAAAGCGCAGCTGAACGAACTGGAGTCGCTGCAGAAGCAATTCTGCGCTCAGCGGGGACAACGGGAAATCGACATGGCGGTCGCAGACATGCGCTATGCATTGATCGAAGCGATGATGAAGCAATGCGTAAAAAAGAGCGACAGCGAGACGTCGGTTTCCGACCGCATCGACATGATCGTCACCAACAAGTATTTGGGGATTCCGGTTTTCTTTCTGATCTTATTTTTAATGTTCATCGTGACCTTCGGCCCGATCGGCGAAGGGCTGAAGGGCTGGGTTGAAACGTTGATCAACGACGTGCTCGCGGCAAATCTGTTAGCGGCGCTGACTTCGATGGCCGTGGCGCCGTGGGCGCTGGATCTGGTCAACACGGTGATCGGCGGGGTGGGCAGCGTGCTGTCGTTCATGCCGCAGATCATGCTTCTGTTCTTATTTCTGTCAGTGCTGGAAGACAGCGGTTATATGTCCCGGGCGGCGTTTCTGATGGATGGGATGCTGCGCAAGATCGGTCTGAATGGCAAGGCGTTCATTCCGATGCTGATGGGGTTTGGCTGTACAGTGCCGGCCGTCATGGCTTCGCGGGTGCTGGAACATGAACAGGACCGCAAGATGACGATCCTGTTGATTCCGTTTATGTCCTGCGGCGCGAAGCTGCCGGTCTATGCCCTGTTTGCCGGGATTTTCTTTCCGGAACATTCCGGCGTGGCGATCTTCAGCATGTATGTGCTGGGCATTCTGGTTGCGATCGGCTGCGGCTTCCTGCTTCGCCATACGGTGTTTAAAGAGAATGAATCCACATTTATTTTAGAGCTGCCGCCGTATCGGATTCCGTCGTTTCAGGTCACGATGATCCACATGTGGCAGAAGGCCAAGGGGTTCCTGATCAAAGCCGGAACGATCATCTTCTCGATGACGGTGCTGCTGTGGGTGCTGACCAATTTCAGCTTCACACTGCAGATGGTGGCGGATCCGACTTCAAGTATTCTGGGGACGATCGGCCGGTTGATCGCGCCGCTGCTGATCCCGCTGGGCTTTGGCCACTGGCAGTCGGCGATCGCGCTGATTTCCGGGCTGATCGCGAAGGAGAGCGTCGTCTCGTCGATGGCGGTCATGTACAACGTCGGCAATGTTTCGCAGCTTTCAGGCGTTTTGACCCGCGTCTTCACGCCGGCCTCGGCGATCGCGTTCATGACGTTTGTGCTGCTTTACGCGCCATGCGTCGCAGCCATTTCAGCGATTCACTCGGAGGCGGGCAGCTGGAAATATACGCTCAAGTCGATGGGCTTTCAAATCAGCGTGGCCTATTGCGTTTCCTTTGTCGTGTACCATGTCGTTTCCTTATTTATATAAGTCAATAATTTCTGCTGCCAAGACAATCTCAAAAAAAGGGCTGAGGAATCCGATTCGGATTCCTTTTTGCGAGGGGGAATAGCCTGATGAAAACGTTCTGTTTCCATCATAAGAAAAATAAGCACGACGCAGAATGCACTGCGGGCTGCTTACAGCTGATATTGTGGGGGGGCAGGATCTGAGACCGCCGGACGCAGTTTAACCTGTCCGTCTGGCCGACGCTGTACCCGTGCGAGCAAAGGCTGGGCTGCCGGTTCAGTTTGGGATTCAAGCTTGGAATTTGCGAAGAAAGAAAGCGGTTTAGTTGTTCTGATTCAAAGGATTTGTTATAATAAAGGGCAGAAAGCGAGGGCAGGATCATTATGGAACGAATTAATGAATCATCAGAGAATTATCTGGAAAGCATATTGATTCTGGAACAGCGCAACCCGAGCGTCAGAATGAGCGACATCGCCGCCATGCTTCACGTCAGCAAGCCCAGCGTCAATAAGGCGATGGGCGTCCTGAAGGATGCCGGCTACATTCATCAGGAAATTTACGGTACGATCCACCTGACCGAATCCGGCCGCCAATATGCCGAAAAAGTTTACAGCCGGCACATTTTGTTTAAACGATTTCTGACGGAAGTGCTGGAAGTCGACGAACCGACAGCGGAGGAAGATGCCTGTCACATGGAACATTGTGTCAGCGATGAAACCATGGACAAACTGCGGATATTCCTGACTGAGGCGCTGGAACGCAACGCACAGAAAAACAAGTAATTCACGAAAGCGGCGAAGGCCGCTTTTCTGATGGTGCGGCGCAAGATCGGTCGCCGCAAAAAGGCCACCGCAAAACATTCGGGAGGTCAAATTCAGCCGGGATTGCGCGAACATTGCCGATGACAGAGCAGGCATGCGTCCGATCCTTTTCTGCGGTCCTTTTGTTTTGGATCGTTGAAGGTAAAAACAAAAAACGTCGTTTCTGATAATAGAACGACGTTTTTCGATGAAACATCCGCAATCACTGAGATTGCGATGCGTCTGTTTCGCTGATTCTTATAGAACAGCGGTGCAGGGAAGCTTATTTCGCTTCCTGGATTGAAGAAGCGACATGCTGAGCCGCGATTCTTCCAAACGTGATCGCGTTGGAAATGGTATAACCGTTGGAATTGGTCACGGTGGTCACTTCACCCGCGGCATACAAGCCGTCAATGACGCTGCCGTCAATCCGCGTAACCTGAGCGCTGCTGTTTTTCGTGATCCCGCCATGACAAACGCTGGAGAAGAACGTCGTCTTTAACGCATAGTACGGGCCCGTTGAGATCGGGAACCAGAACTGCGCGGTGCGGCCATAATCTTCATCTTCCATCTTTGCCGCAAAGGAGTTCCAGCGATCAACGGTGGCTTTTAACGTTTCCGCGTCGATTCCGGTTTTCTGCGCCAGCTCATCCAGCGTATCCGCAACGACGACGCCTTCATGATCCTTAGCCGCGTCTGCGATCTGCATCATTTCCAGCGATGCTTCGTCGGCAAGACTCCAGAAATAATCGACGCCGGTTCTTCCATACAGATCAACGACGTCATCTTTGATTTCCTGATTCCAGGTCTGCGCCGTTCTTTTCTCATCCATAAAGCGGCGGCCATCCTGACCGACAAAGATCGTAAACATATACGGGAACTGGCTCGTACGGTTTTCAACCTCGCGCAGATAGACCTGAATCTGATCAAGATTCTGAACGCCTGCGCCCACCGCAGCAGCCATCACCAGACCATCGCCGGTCTGATAAGCTAAATTCGACGTCTGAAAATAGCGGTTCTGCTCGGCCACGGCAGCCATCAAATCCCCGTTGGCGCTGTATCCGCCGGTAGCCATGAGCGTCGCACTGGCTTTAATCCGGATTGTTTCGCCGTTTTCATTCACACATTCCGCGCCGATGACACGGCCTTCCTCCATGATTAAGGCTTTGGCTTCCGTATTCAGCCGCACGTCGATGGAACGATCCGCAATAGCTTTTTCAAATGGTTCGCGCAAGCCGGAACCTTCGCCTTCGACCAGATGGATGGTCGGGAACGTACCGTAACCGTCTTTGACGATGACCTCCGGCTGAAACGGAACGCCCAGCGTATTGATCATCCAGTCGATCGTTTTGCCGGCGCTTTCAATAGTTAGCCGGGTTAATTCTTCATCCAGAATGTAGTGCTTTTCCCGCTGCTGCTCCGCAATCACATCCTCAACATTCACGTGCAGATCCAGCGCTTTTGTGACTTCCGTTTCCACGCCGCCGAAGATTCCGCCGGAGTAAACGGCCGCACCGCCCAGCATTCCGGTTTTTTCAACGATCATGATGTTTTCAACGCCCTGATCCGCAGCTTCAACCGCGCTGGCAATGCCTGCCGCGCCGCCGCCGATGATCAGGTAGTCGACTTCCGCATCAAATTTTGCAGTTGGGGTCTGCGCTTCTGGCGCTGCGCTGCATCCTGCGAACAGGAGCGCTGCCAGAAGGGGCAGGAAGAACTTCTTCATTCGCATTTCTTTTTCCTCTATTAACTCATGTTATGATGAGTCTTTCTTTCTGATTTTTAGAATACAACATCCGTCACCGGGACAGTCAAGCCGGATTTTTACTGTCTTTTTTTCGCTTATTTCCGCAACTTGTCCTCATTTCTGAACATTTAATTATTATTTTCACATTCTTCCTTGAAAAAACTGTCCTGTACGGGTATGCTTTGACTGAGGTGATTTTTCATGCGCGTTCATGAAGCCTGCAAGAAAACGGGATTAAGCCGCAAGGCAGTGCATTTTTACATTCAGGAAGGACTGGTCTGTCCGGCCAAAAATGAAAATGGTTATTATGATTTAAGTGAAGTTGATCTGAAAACGCTCAAGATTATTCAGCGGCTGCGCCGGCTGGGACTGCCGATCGAAGTGATCCATGAAGCGTTCCGGTATCCCATTTCATTAAATTTTTTCCTGCATCGCCATGTTTATCAACAAAAGCAGAAAATCAATGAAATGGCGGCCCAGCTGGAAGTGATCCGTTATCTTCTGGAGAGCATTCCCTGCAACGCGACGCCGGAGCTTCTTTTGAAACTGCCGCGTCAGCACTTTGACGAGCTGCCCAAAAACCGTCTGGCGGATTCGCTGGGGGTGGTTTCCGACGCGCGGATGATCGCAATTTTATTATTAGCGCCGTTTCTGGATATCGAGGTTGATCCCTACCGGCAATTTTTGTGGGATCGGATTTCTTCTGAACTGAAGGTGCAGTTTAAAGAAAATCTGACCGTCCTGCAGCAGTTGATTTATCATCTGAGCGCGCAGCAGATTCAGCGGTCGACAGAAGCACAGTACGCGTTGTTTCTGCGGCTGTCGCAGGGGGATTCACTGGAACCCTTTGAAGCAGAGCTGTTAAACCAGTGTCAGCTTTTAAGTGAAGACGAACATCTGCAGGCGGTCTGGCTGCTGCTGTATGAGTTGATTCTGCGTCCGACTCTGGAATTTTATCAAAGCGCGCTGCTGGGATTGATGATGGAGTTCAGCGATCGTTTCACGCTGTGCATGCAGCGGCTGGAAACGATTCTGGAAAATGTCCGGAAGAATCCGAAGTCGCTGCCGCTGATCGAACGCCTGACGACAACGCTGCATGGAAAATTTCAAATAGGGCAAGGTCTGGACTCCGATTTGTTTCTGGTCTATACCTTCAGCTGCAGCCTGTTTTCTTCCTGCCCGGTCGAACAGCTGCGGGAGTGGCTGAAGCCTTCGCCATATTAAGCGGTTTGCTTTGCGATGGGAAAAGTATGCGAAAGAGTAACCTCGTCTTGGCCGAAGACCGCGGCGCAGCGATTTTTGATAAGCAAAAAGAACGATTGGAATAACGGTTTTCAATCGCTTGGACCGGCAAGGAAAACAACGAACGCAGAACAACGCAAACAAAGAAATGTTTGATACTCTGGAGGATTTAAAGACTGGGGATAATTGGGAATCTTCTGGAATTCGTGTCTATCAAAGTATAAAAGAGGGGATTCAGGGTATACAAAAAGAGCTGGAAAACGAAGAAAACCGCAAAATGCAACGCCTGAAACAGTGGATTGCGCGGGAAACCGGAAAAGAAATGTGAAATTTCTAAAAAGGTTGTTCTTTTCTCGTTGACAATTCATTGAATATCCGCTAGAATTAACCTCGCTTAGCTACGAATAAGGGTTTCCTGCGCGGAAACTTATATTTATGCCAAGGAATGGCACGCTTGGAAGTGTGTGCTTGAAAAGATCGAAAGGAGAAAAACCATGCCAACGATTAATCAGTTAGTCCGCAAGGGCCGTGAGAACAAGGTTTGGAAATCGAAGTCCCCGGCTTTAAACAGAGGTTACAACAGCCTGCAGCGTCAGGCCACCACCATCGCATCTCCACAGAAGAGAGGCGTCTGCACCCGTGTCGGTACCATGACACCGAAAAAGCCGAACTCGGCGCTGCGTAAATACGCGCGTGTTCGTCTGAGCAACGGAATGGAAGTTACAGCTTATATCCCAGGAATCGGTCACAACCTGCAGGAGCACAGTGTTGTTCTGATCCGCGGCGGCCGTGTTAAGGACCTCCCAGGTGTCCGTTACCACATCATCCGCGGAACTCTGGACTGCGCCGGCGTTGCCAACCGGAATCAGAGCCGTTCTCTGTACGGGGCAAAGAAGCCGAAAGCTAAGAAATAAGGAGGGAATAACACATGCCAAGAAAAGGTTATATTGCGAAGAGAGATGTATTGGTCGATCCAATTTACAATTCGAAACTGGTCACTCGCTTAATCAACAAGCTGATGCTGGATGGCAAGAAGAACGTCGCTCAGGATATCCTGTACAACGCTTTCGATATCGTCGAAGCGAAGACCGGACGTCAGCCGATGGAAGTCTTTGAACAGGCTCTGTCCAACATCATGCCGCTGCTGGAACTGAAGGTTCGCCGTGTCGGCGGCGCCAACTACCAGGTCCCAATCGAAGTTTCTTCTGAAAGAAGACTGACGCTGGGTCTGCGCTGGCTGGTTAATTACAGCCGTCTGCGCCATGAAAAAACCATGGAACAGCGTCTGGCTGCGGAAATCATGGATGCGGCCAACGGCACCGGGGCTTCCGTCAAGAAGAAGGAAGATACCCACAAGATGGCCGAAGCCAACAAGGCTTTCGCTCATTACCGCTGGTAAGCGGCTGCAGAATCTGCAGAGTTACGAAAGGAGAAATTTATGGCTCGTGAATTTTCGCTAGAAAATACCCGTAATATCGGAATCATGGCTCACATTGATGCTGGCAAGACCACCACAACGGAACGTATCCTTTATTACACCGGAAAAACTCATAAACTGGGAGAAACCCATGACGGCGCCTCTCAGATGGACTGGATGGCGCAGGAACAGGAACGTGGCATCACGATCACTTCTGCGGCCACAACCGCTTCCTGGAAAGGTCACCGCATCAATATCATTGATACTCCGGGTCACGTCGACTTCACGGTTGAAGTTGAACGTTCCCTGCGTGTCTTAGACGGCGCGGTTACCGTTCTGGATGCCAAAGCCGGCGTTGAGCCGCAGACGGAAACTGTCTGGCGTCAGGCGTCGACCTATAAAGTTCCGCGGATCGTTTTCTGTAATAAAATGGATGCGACCGGCGCAGACTTCATGATGTCGGTGCGCAGCATCGGCGATCGTTTAGGCGCGAAAGCGGCGGCGATCCAGCTGCCGATCGGCGCGGAAAACACATTCCGCGGCATCATCGACCTGCTGGAAATGAACGCGATCTTCTACGCTGACGATCTGGGAACCAAGATGGAAGTCAAGGAAATCCCGGCGGATATGCTGGAACAGGCGCAGCAGCTGCGGGCGGAGCTGATCGAAAAAGCAGCCGATTACGATGATGAACTGATGATGAAGGTATTGGAAGGCGAAGAGCCAACGATTCCTGAAATCAAAGCGGCGATCCGTAAGGGCGTCTGCTCGTCGGAATTCTTCCCGGTTCTGTGCGGTTCCGCTTATAAGAACAAAGGCGTACAGCTGATGCTGGATGCTGTTATCGACTACCTGCCGTCCCCGCTGGATATCCCGTCCATCCAGGGTCACCTGGAAGACGGCACGCAGGAAGCCCGTCATGCCAACGACAGCGAACCGTTTGCGGCGCTGGCGTTCAAGGTCATGACCGACCCGTTTGTCGGCCGTCTGACTTACTTCCGCGTTTACTCCGGAACGGCAACGGCAGGCTCTTACGTCCTGAATGCGACGAAGGATACGCGCGAACGTTTCGGCCGTATCGTTCAGATGCATGCGAATCACCGTGCGGAAATCACGGAAGTCTTCGCCGGCGATATTGCGGCGGCGGTCGGCTTAAAGGCCACGACGACCGGCGATACGCTGTGCGATGAAAAAGCCCCGATCATCCTTGAATCGATGGTCTTCCCGGAACCGGTTATCCAGATGTCCGTTGAGCCGAAGACCAAAGCGGACTCCGATAAGATGGGCCTTGCGTTAGCGAAGCTGGCGGAAGAAGACCCGACGTTCAAGACGTACACGGACGAAGAAACAGGCCAGACGATCATCGCCGGTATGGGCGAATTGCATCTGGACATCATCGTCGACCGGATGCGCCGTGAATTTAAGGTTGAATGCAACGTCGGCGCGCCGCAGGTTGCTTACCGTGAAACGATTCGTCAGGCGGCCGAGTGCGAAGGCAAGTTTGTCCGTCAGTCCGGCGGCCGCGGTCAGTATGGCCACGTCTGGATCAAATTTGAACCCAACGAAGAAGGCAAGGGCTTCGAATTTATCGACGCTGTTGTCGGCGGCACCGTTCCGCGCGAATACATCAAGCCGACTCAGGAAGGCCTGGAGGCAGCGCTGAACAACGGTTTAGTCGCAGGCTATCCGGTTGTCGATATCAAGGCTACGCTGTTCGACGGTTCCTACCATGAAGTCGACTCGTCTGAAATGGCGTTTAAGATTGCGGCTTCGATGGCCTTGAAAGAAGCGGCTAAGAAATGTAAGCCGGTGCTGCTGGAACCGATCATGTCGGTTGAAGTCACAGCGCCAAACGAATACCTCGGCAGCGTGATGGGCGACATCACCAAGCGCCGCGGTCAGATCCGCGATCAGGAAGAACGTGCCAACGCAATCGTTGTCCGCGCTTTCGTACCGCTGTCTGAAATGTTCGGTTATTCCACGGACCTGCGTTCGTTTACCCAGGGCCGCGGCAACTATGTAATGCAGATGGACCACTATTCAGAAGTTCCGAAGAGCATTGCTGAAAAAATCGCCAAGAAAAACGCTTCCGCTGAGTAATCTGACCTTGATTTCTTCGGACGTTTATCTTAAAATAGACTTGGCTAATTGAATGGAAAATTAGGAGGAATTTGCAAAATGGCAAAAGCAAAATTTGACAGATCTAAAGAGCATGTCAATATCGGTACCATCGGTCACGTTGACCATGGTAAAACTACACTGACAGCCGCTATTACAAACCACCTGGCAAAGAACGGTATGGCGGAAGCGAAAGCTTACGACCAGATCGACGGTGCACCGGAAGAGAAGCAGCGCGGTATTACAATCAACACAGCTCACGTTGAATACCAGACAGCTACTCGCCACTACGCTCACGTTGACTGCCCGGGCCACGCTGACTACATCAAGAACATGATCACTGGTGCAGCTCAGATGGACGGCGCGATCCTGGTTGTTGCGGCAACTGACGGACCGATGCCTCAGACACGTGAACACATCCTGCTGGCTCGCCAGGTAGGCGTTCCTGCAATCGTTGTATTCCTGAACAAGTGCGACATGGTCGACGATGAAGAACTGATCGACCTGGTTGAAATGGAAGTTCGCGAACTGCTGAGCGAATATGGCTTTGACGGCGAAAACGCTCCGGTTATCCGCGGTTCCGCATTAAAGGCTCTGGAAGGCGATCCGGCTTGGGAAGGCAAGATCGACGAACTGATGGATGCTGTTGACAGCTACATTCCGACTCCGGCACGTGACGCTGACAAGCCGTTCCTGATGGCTGTCGAAGACGTCTTCACTATCACAGGCCGTGGTACTGTTGCGACAGGCCGTGTTGAACGTGGTATCCTGAAGCTGGGCGAAGAAGTTGAAATCGTCGGTATCCATGATTCCAAGAAGACCGTTGTTACCGGTATCGAAATGTTCCGTAAACTGCTGGACTTCGCTGAAGCAGGCGATAACATCGGTGCGCTGCTGCGTGGCGTTAACCGTGATGAAGTACAGCGTGGACAGGTCCTGGCGAAGCCGGGAAGCGTTCATCCGCACACGGAATTCAAGGCTCAGGTTTACGTTCTGACGAAGGAAGAAGGCGGACGTCATACACCGTTCGTTTCCAACTACCGTCCTCAGTTCTACTTCCGTACAACTGACGTTACAGGCGTCATCAAACTGCCGGAAGGCGTTGAAATGTGCATGCCGGGCGACAACGTTGAAATGACGGTTGAACTGATCGCTCCGATCGCTGTTGAACAGGGAACAAAGTTCTCTATCCGTGAAGGCGGCCGTACCGTCGGTTCCGGAAACGTTATCGAAATCATTAAATAAGTTTCGGTCATCGTTAAAAAATTCTGAAAAGAGATCCTCTGCGGATCTCTTTTTTGCGTTTGGACAGGGGGAATGCTATAATAAAAAACAGGAGAAAATCGCATGAAACCATTCCGACATGATTACATTACCTCACAAGTTCTGCGCTTTCATCAGACGGCGCTGCGTTATTCCGACTCCGCTTTGAGTGTTGTCGCCCTTCTGGAGGGTCAGGCCCAGGTGAAGCGGTTCAGCCGGCTGAGTGAAATGAACGCCGGGGATGTTTTTTTTGTCAATGCCGGGGAAGTGTGGGCCATGACATCGCGCGAAGGCTGCACGGCGTTGTGTGTGGAGATTGAAACGGCGCTGCTGCCGCAGGTCAGCTATCCCTATGCCGAGCGTCTTCAGCTGGTGGATTCGTTAGTCGATCCCGATCAAACCCGCGAGGTATCGCTGGTTTACCGCGATTGTATTTTTCTGAAGGATATCCTGGAAACCTACGCGTTGTTCAATCAGGAAGAAAAAGTGGCACAGCGGCCGCTGATGGAAGAAAAGCTGGGCCTGACGCTGGTTATGGAATATAATGTGCAGAACGAAGTTAACCGGCAGTTCCGGGCGGTCAGTGAAGATAAATTCGTGCGGTATTACCGGATCATTGATTATATTGTAACGCATCTGCAAGCGAAGCTGACGCTGCAGCAGGCCGCGGATGCGGAGAAAATGCAGAAGAGCTATTTTGCCCAGCTGTGGAAACAGAATGAACATATGACGTTTCTGGAGTGCGTCAGCCGCTGCCGGCTGCGGGAGGCGGAGCGGCAGCTGTTGTTTACGCCGGAAAGCAACGCCGGTATCTGCAAGGCGTGCGGCTTTTCCGATTCCAAGTATTTTTACCGCAATTTCCAGCAGGAGTTTCAGATGACGCCAAGTCAGTGGAAAAGTCAGTGGACGCAAGGGCGCTGTCCGGATGAAGTGGTTCTGCCTGTGGAAGAAGGACTGCGTTATGTCGCGGCGCAGCAATGTCAGCTGGACTATGTGAAGACGGATACCCGTCTTTATCAGCAGTATCTGTGGCTGCGCGAGTGTCCGGCAATGAAATCGTCAACATTGGAGCTGAATCTCGATCTGTATCATCCTGATAATGTGCTGATGCTCGCTCAGCAGCGGGTTTTGACGTGGTATGGCTTCGATCTGTTGATGAACATCGTGCGCCAGCGCCAGCTGCCGGTCACGCTGCAGCTGCGGATGGACTGTCTGCTTGACCCGCAGGATCGGCAGGAATTTGAGGAATTGATCGCTCAGGTCTATGCCCGTCTGGGAACCCGGGTTACGAAAAACTGGAAATTTGAACTGATCTGCCGCTCGGCTCAGGAACTGGATCATGCGGAAAAACTCTGCAGCTGGCTGCAAAAGAAACTGCCTGCCTGCAAGGCGGTCTGTGTTCTTGCGTGAATGGTCAATATATCAAAAAATAAAATGATAAAAATATAAATATACGCTATACAAATCTCAGGCGACTTGTTATAATAATCTCACAAAGGAGAAACGGGGTATGAAGATAGGAATTGCCGAGATCATTGTGATCTGTGTGATCGCGCTGGTGGTCTTAGGACCGGAGAAGCTTCCGATCTATGCTAAAAAGCTGGGGGCGTCGCTGAAAGAAGTCAAGAAAGTGACGGGCGATCTGTCCAAGGACATCCGCGAGAATATCGTCGAACCGCTCGATGAAGCGAGCGCGCCGTTAAAGGAAGCGATCGAACCGATCGTGTCGCTGAAGGAAGACGTCAACAAGTCGATCGACGATGTGACGAAGTCATTCAAGACGATTGGCAAGCCGGCGAAGAAGGAAGAGGCCAAGCCGGAGGTCATCGAAGCGGAAGTGACGGAAACCGCCGCTGCAAAAGCAAAGACAGAAGCGGAAATGCAGCCGGAAGTTTCGGCTGAAGAAAAGCCGACGTTAGCGGAGGCATATACGGGCCGCAAAGCACCGCGCCGTCAGCGTCCAGCAGCTAAAACCGCAGGCCGCCGCTCGCATAACGCGTAATTGATCAATAAAATCAGGAGGGAAAAATTATGTTTGGAAAATTGGGAACTACGGAATTATTAGTCATCTTAGTTATCGTCATCATCGTCTTCGGACCAAAGCAGCTGCCGAAGTTAAGCAAGATGTTTGGCAAGACGATCAAGAACTTCAAGGAAGGCATGTCCGATAATAAGGATTCCGACAAGTCTGACGACGAAGAATAAGCAGTATGGCGAAGCATAAACAGAAACAGGAACAAGAGAATGATGAAGCGGTCATGTCGCTGACCGGTCATCTGAAAGAACTGCGCAACCGGATCCTGGTTGTGATCGCAGTTCTGTTCGCTGGCTTACTGATCTGTTTCAACTACGCGGGGCCGATTGTCAACCTGTTGACCCAACAGGGGACCGAGCTGGGCTATCAGTTCGTTTACCTTTCGCCGCAGGCGCTGTTCATGCAGTATATCAAGGTCGCGCTGATCGGCGCCGTCTGCCTCGGTTCACCGGTGATTCTGTATGAAATCTGGGCGTTTATCCGTCCGGGGCTGGAACGAAAGGAAAACTTCGTGTTCTTCTTCGCGATGGTAGCCGGTTTGTTTTTCTTCATTCTCGGCGCGGGGTTCGCGTATAAGATCGCGCTGCCGTTCATGTTGTATTTCTTCATTCATGTCAACGCGTCGGCGTCGATCATCGCGTCGATTTCGATTGAAAGTTATCTCAGCTTTATCATGACGATCTTTATCACCTTCGGCACGGTGTTTGAAATGCCGGTTGCGACGGTAATTCTGACTCAGCTGGGGCTGATGCGGCCGGAATGGATGGTCAAAGGCCGCTCGGTGGTAATCGTTGTGATCTTCATTGTCGCCGCGATCATTACGCCGCCGGACGTTGTCTCGCAGATCATGATCGCCCTGCCGATGCTGCTGCTGTATCAGCTGAGCATCTGGCTGTGCCGGGTTTTCCGCAAACGCAAAATTGCCGGCAATGAGGACGAAGAGGAAGACTAAGAAGAGGAAAAAGCGAAGGCTAAGGATGAGCCGAAACAGTCATAAGCATGGATTCTCAAACCAGGTCAGGAGCGATCCTGATCTTTTTTTGTTCTCTATTGAACAGTTGTCTGCTTTCTTTCTGGGATTTTTCACAGTCTTCGTGTAAAATGAAATTGGAATGGGGGAGATTATTATGTTTGTACGCGCAGAATTAAAAAGCCGGGCCAAGGCGGTATTGAGCCGAAAGTATTTAAAACTGTTTGTGGCGTGTTTGTTTTTGTACTGGCTGGGGAATGGCGTTGGAAATTTCAAGATCTTTTCGATCAACTTCAACTTCAGCGGGCCGACGACGCAATGGCTGGATGCCATGACGATCACGCTGTTTGGCAAGACGTTTGTTGGATTGAGTTCCTTAATGGGGCTGTTTGGTCCGCTGGTTTTGATGTATACGCTGTTGTCGGCGGCAGTTGCGGTGCTGATCCGGCTGATCGTACTGAATCCGCTGAGCTTCGGTTTGATGAATTATATGAAAAAAGCGTCCACGGATGAGGAAAACGCCAACGATGTGTTTCGCTGCTTCAATCAATGGGAAGAATTGAAACGGGTAGCGCTGACCGGATTCTGGCGGGATCTGATCGTATCTTTGTATTCACTGTTGTTCGTCATTCCGGGGATTGTGAAATCATACAGCTATCGGTTTGTGCCGTATTTGACTGAGGATGAACCGGATCTTGATCCGCAGCAGATTCTGGCGCTTTCCCAGGAAATGACGCAGGGAATCAAACTGGATTTGTTTGTGCTGGATCTTTCCTTCTTTTTATGGTATTTATTAGGGGCGGTGACATTCAATATCGGCACTTATTTCATTCGTCCATACGTCAATCAGACGGATGCAGAGTGCTATTTGGAAGTCAGAAATCAATATTATGGAGGAACGCATGAGGACTGGGATTAAAGGAATTTTGTTTGATTTGGATAATACGCTGATCGACCGGCAGGCGGCGGCGGACGCCAAGATCAGGAAGTTGGTCGACGCACTGTTTCCGCAGCTGCGGGAAGAGCCGGTGGAGCGGGAAAACGTCGTTCAGAAGCTGCTGACCTGGGACGAATATGGCTCGATCGAGAAAATCCACATGTACTCGATGCTGGCAAAGGAATACGGCTTAAGCCAGGAACAGGTCGACGCATTGTGCAAGGACTGGTATGAAACCTTCGGCGATTATACGGTAGTTTTTCCGCAGGCTCGTTCCGTGGTGGAACAGCTGAAGAAAAAATATAAGGTTGGGATTGTGACCAACGGGAATTCACGGATGCAGCGGCGTAAGCTGGAATTGTGCGGCCTGGCGGATCTGTTTGAAGTGATCGTCATTTCCGGAGAATTCAAAGCGCACAAACCGGATGTGGAAATCTTTTTGGAAGGCGCGCGCCAGCTGGAGCTGCCGCCGGAAGAAATCGCGTTTGTCGGCGATACGTTCTTCACCGACATTATCGGGGCTTACCGGGCAGGCATGCAGCCGATCTGGATTTTTGCGAATCCGGGACAGCAGTGTCAGGCGGATTTGCCGCGGATTTACCGGATTGAGGAATTGCTCGATCTGTTGTAGGAGATGAATAAAACAGGCGGGGGAAAGCGGATTCGGAATACAGGAATCAAGGCTGGAACCTGGCCTTTTTCTTTTTTGGGAAAGCTAAAGAGCAAAACCACAGCTCAGGCCATGAAGTAAAAAGCATTTGTCAAGCTGAATGCTCAGAAAAAAGGAAAATCCTTCAAAAAAAGATTGACATAATTGTTAGTCTAAGATAACATATAACCTGTAAGTTAGCTAAAGCTAATTAAACTGATCTTTTTACTTCAAGGAGGGGGGAGGTTGATGCCGTTAACATTCGCACAGGCTGGACAGATCAACGCTGTAAAACGAATCGGCGGGAAGGAAGAAGTTCGGCGTTTCTTAAATTCACTCGGTTTTACCGAAGGCAGCGAGGTCATGCTCGTTTCGCAGAACCAGGGCAACGTCATCGTCAAGGTGAAGGGGTGCCGTGTGGCCATCAGTAAGGAAATGGCCAATAAGATCATGATATAAAAGGGGGGATAGAATGAAAACGTTAAAGGATATCCGGGTCGGAGACACCGTTTCCGTCAAGAAGCTTCATGGCGAAGGCGCGGTTAAGCGCCGAATCATGGACATGGGCATTACGAAGGGTGTCGAAGTCTATGTGCGCAAGGTTGCGCCGCTGGGCGATCCGGTGGAGATCAACGTCCGCGGTTATGAATTATCGCTGCGCAAAGCCGACGCCCAGATGATCGAAGTGGATTAAAGGCCGGAGGGCCTGTCTTTTTTGGGTATATAGTTAGCTTAAGCTAATTTTTAGGAGGGATAGAACATGGCAGTTAAAATTGCGCTGGCCGGCAATCCGAACAGCGGAAAAACAACACTTTTCAACGCTCTGACGGGTTCCAATCAATTTGTGGGCAACTGGCCGGGCGTCACGGTCGAAAAGAAGGAAGGCAGGTTGAAGGATCGGAAGGAAGTCACGATCACCGATCTTCCGGGGATTTATTCCCTTTCCCCATATACGCTGGAAGAAGTCGTCGCCCGGAATTATCTGATTCACGAACGTCCGGAAGCGATTCTGAACATTGTCGACGGCACGAATCTGGAACGCAATCTGTACTTAACCACACAGCTGCTGGAGCTGGGCATTCCGGTCGTCGTTGCCATCAATATGATCGACGTCGTCAACAAGAACGGCGATCAGATCAACACGCAGCTGCTCGCCAGGGCACTGGGATGCGAAGTCGTCACGATTTCGGCGCTGAAACAAACAGGTATTCAGGAAGCCGCAGCGCTGGCCGTCAAATTGGCGAAGCAAGGGCAAGTCTTGCCGCCAGTGCATCGCTTTAGTCCGAAAGTGGAACAGGTGCTCGACGCGATCCTCTCCCAGCTGCCCGCAGAAGTCCCTTCGGCGATGCGGCGTTTCTACGCGATCAAGCTGTTTGAGCGCGACGATAAAATTGCGGCGATGATAAGCGGCGTCCCAGATGTCGAAGCGCTGATTCAAAAAGCGGAAGACGAGCTGGATGACGACGCGGAAAGCATCATCACTAACGAACGATATAATGATATCAGTTCGATCATTCGCACATGTTATACAAAGAAAAATCAATCCCGGATGTCGGTTTCTGATAAAATCGACACGATCGTGACCAACCGCTGGCTGGCGCTGCCGATTTTCATTCTCGTCATGGCGCTGGTCTACGCGATTTCGATGGGCGGTTGGTCAATCTCGATCGGCACGCTGGGTACAGACTGGGCCAACGACGTGTTGTTCGGCGAGTGGGTGCCGGGCACAGTCGACGCTTTCTTACAGATGATGGGCGTCGGCGGCTGGCTCGCCAGTCTGATTCAGGACGGAATTGTCGCGGGGGTCGGCGCGGTCTTGGGCTTCGTGCCGCAGATGCTCGTGTTGTTCTTCCTGCTTTGCATTCTTGAAGATATCGGCTACATGGCGCGAATTGCGTTCATTATGGACCGGATCTTCCGTCGGTTCGGTTTAAGCGGCAAGAGTTTTATCCCGATGTTGGTGGCGACCGGCTGCGGCGTGCCGGGAATTATGGCTTCGCGGACGATCGAACAGGATCGCGACCGGAAAATGACGATCATGACAACCGGTTTCATTCCCTGCGGTGCGAAAATGCCGATCATCGGTCTGTTTGCCGGGGCGTTGTTCAACAATTCCGCCGCAGTTGCGGCATCAGCGTATTTCATCGGCGTGGCCGCGGTGATTATAAGCGGAATCATCCTGAAGAAGTTTAAGATGTTTGCGGGCGATCCGGCGCCATTTGTCATGGAATTGCCGGCCTACCATATTCCCTCGGCATCCAATGTGCTGCGGGGAACATGGGAACGCGGTTGGTCGTTTATCAAGCGGGCCGGTACGGTTATTCTGTTAAGCTCGATTGTCTTGTGGTTCTTACAGGGCTATGGCTTTGTGGACGGCGTCTTCCAGGCGGTTGAAGATAACAACAGCTCGCTGCTGGCGCTGATCGGCAATGCGGTATCCTGGATTTTCTATCCGCTGGGCTGGATCGGCGATATGGCGTGGAAAGCAACAGTGGCAACGGTAACCGGCCTGATCGCCAAGGAAGAAGTTGTCAATACCTTCGGTGTCCTTTACCATTACAGCGGGGAACTGAGCGAAGCGGGCAATGAGATTTGGACGCTGATCGCGGCGGATTTCACAGCCCTCTCGGCGTACAGCTTCATGATTTTCAACCTGTTGTGCGCGCCATGCTTCGCGGCGATGGGTGCGATCAAACGGGAGATGAACAATCCGAAATGGACGCTTGGGGCGATTGGCTACATGTGTGGTTTTGCTTACGCCGCCGCCATGATCGTCTACCAGATCGGCGGCCTGATCACAGGCGAAACGCCGTTTACCGTGTTTACTGGGATCGCGATTGTCCTGCTTGCGGCTTTAGTTTATCTGTTAATCCGGCCATATAAAGAAAGTCGGACACTGGAAGTCGATCTGAAGGAAACCACAAAAATTTAAAAGCCGGAATCGGCGGAAAGGAGAACGAATGCTCGCTGCTATTCAAAGTTATTTTGGCGAAGGCGTTGTATTGTTGATCGTGATCGACGCCTGCCTGTTGGCGATCCGCAGTCTGCGGCGGCAACATCGTCAAGAAGGCTCCTCCTGCGCAGGCGGCTGCGCGGGCTGCGGCATGACGGGAATCTGTCACAGTGAAGGGCCGCAGAACCCGCTGCTCAGCGCTTACCGGCACGATCATCCTTCGGGGCAATCACCGCAATACCCTGGCTCATTTTCCGGCGGCGATTCAGCGTCAGAGCACGGCTGCGAAATTGGAAAACGATAGCTCAGCGTCCAACCTTCCGGTCATTTCCATTCATGCCCTGTTAAAATCCTGATATAATAAAAAAAAGAAAGGCGGGGATGAACAATGGCGACGTTGCTTGTAATATTGATCATCGGAGGCTGGACGGCCTACTGCCTGATCCGGCTGCGCTCCAAAAAGAACCGGGGCTGCGCGGCCTGCGCCAGCTATCAAGCGGGCAGCTGCCGGATGAAATCGGCATTGTGCGATTACCGCAAGGATCACCCGCGTTGCGATCAATAAGAAAATCCCGTCTGTCGCCTGTGACAAACGGGATTCGTTTATTTTTTCGGTGTGTTGAACAACCTCATCTTGCGTTTTAACACCGCCAGATTTTCCTGCAGCGCTTCAATCTGATGCTCAATCTGAGCTTGGTGACGCTCAAATAAGGCAGTTCGCTGTTCCAACGTCGCATCGCCCTTGCGGATCAGCTCGACGAACTCGCGGATTTCTTCGACCGGCATGCCGGTTCGTTTTAAGCACTGGATGATCTGCAGCAGCCGGAGATCGTCTTCGGTAAAGATGCGGACCTGGCCCGCACCGCGCCGCAGCGGACCGATTAACCCGCGCTTTTCATAATACCGCAGCGTGGAAGCGGGGATGCGGAGCCGCTCAGAAATTTCTTTGATCGAATAATCCATACCATTTCTCCTTTTCGGCTTGACTTCAACCTGGGTTTAACTTGTATTATAGAGAAGTCATAAGGGGGATGCAAGCATGACAAAAAAGAAATCAGTGTTCAGAATGCTGGTGATCACGGTCTTGTTGGGAATCGGCATGAATTTCCATCATCCGGTGACGCCGACCTTATATACGGCGATGGGACTGCCGTCGCGGATTTTCGGAACGTCGATGGCGGTGATGTGCTTCTTTTCATTTCTAACGTCTGTATTCTGGGGCGAGTTCAGCAATCATCTCGGCCGCGTGAAGGTCTTTACGATCTCCTGCGTCTGTTATGGGCTGGCGCAGCTGAGTCTGGGCTTCTCATCGAGTGAGCTGATGGTGCTGATCTCACGCGGGGCGGCCGGGGCTTTTTCCGGCGGCGCGATCGTGGCGACGATGGCGTATGTGATCGACGTCAGTGAGCCTGCAAAACAGGCTTCCAATCTGGCGGTCTATACGGCGATGCAGTCCGCTTCGCTGGCGGTGGGCTATCTGCTGGGCGGCGTTCTGGGAACGATTCACTTCCAGCTGGCGTTCAACGTTCAGGCGGTCTGGATGATCGTGCTGGGCGTGGGCGCAATGTTCTTTGTCGAAGATTCGATTGTGGATCCGCAGACTGTTCGTCCGCGCGTGCTGCTGAAAACCGTCAATCCGTTCAACTCCTTTGCCAGCGCCCGCAGTCTGATGAGCACCGTCATGATCCTGTTTCTGACCGTCGTCTTTCTGACCGGCTTCGCCAGCAACTGCCATGAAAATGCGTTTAACTATTTCTTGAAGGCCGAGCTGGATTTTAAACCGGTTTATAATGGATTAATCAAAGCGGTCATCGGGCTTATCGGCCTGATCGCAAATTTCTCCATCAATCTGTGGATCATCCGCCGCACTGAGGTGAAGAAATCACTGATCGCCGTGCTGGCGCTGTGCGCGCTGAGTGCAGCGGGAGCACTGATTCCGGGCAATCTGACGCTGTTCATTGCGATGAACCTGATTTTCTTTACCGCCAATGCCGTTTATCAGCCGATCACGCAGGCTTTATCCGTGGAGGGGCGAAAAAACAGCGAAGTCGGCATCATCACCGGTCTGTTCAACGCGATCAAGTCGATGGGCAATGTGCTCGGCTCACTGGCTGCGGGGATCGTCTACGACCTGAATATGTTGTTTCCGTTTGTGCTGAGCGCCGGAGCGTTCGCACTGTCGGCTGCTGCGGCGCTGGCGTACTGGCGCAGCGCGAAGCGGCCGTCTTGAAATAGAATAAGATCATAAAAAAGCTGTAACGTTTGAAGATAAAAATCAGAAGCGCTGCAGCTTTCCTTTATATAAAGGAAGAACAGAAAAGAACAGAACCGGAAAGGATCAGGTTAAGCAGTCTTGGCCGGTCAGAGCAAAAGAACTCCTGGAATGATCAAAAATGGAACTGATCGGCGATGAACGCGGCGATGGTGTTCAACGCCAGCGAAGCGTAGACCGGATCGTCCAGAATCGCATGGCCGACCCCTTCCAACATGATCAGTCCCTTCTGCGCGGCCGGAATTTTTTTGTAGATCTTGCGGCTGGATGAAACGGAAATGGTTTCGTCATCCGTACCGTGGAAGATCAGCACCGGACATTCCACCAGCGCGGCATCCTGCTTCAACAGATCGACGACGTTCATGAACACCGAAGTAAAATCAGCGGGCAGCGGCGGATACGGGTCAGGCTGTTCTTTTTTTCCGGGGCTGCTGAACCAGCCGGTGATGTAATCCGCGGCGTTGGCGACATTGATATAATTGAATGCCGGCGCCAGCAGAATCAACTTCTTTACCGGTTTGACAGCGGCCAGATGCGCGGCGATGACGCCGCCCATCGAGAAGCCGACCAGAATGACTTCCGCGTTCTGGGCTGCCAGCTGATCGACGACTTCCTCAGCCCGCTGGATCCATTTCTGCGGATCGACATCCTGCGGGTTGCGCGGATTAAATAACTCCGGCATGATCAGTTCGATGTTCTTGGCGGCGAGGAAATTTTTTAACGGCAGAAACTCATCGGTCCGCCGCCGTCCAAACCCATGCAGCGCGACAACGACCTGCCGGCGTTCCTGTTTTCTAAACTTCAGAAATTCAAACATGCGCTCACCTCCTGAAAGTATCCTTATTATAATATAAATCAGACCTGCATAGAAACGGAATCCTGCGAAATCTGTCAAAGATTCGTTAATCTTGCCAGATGTAAGCGCTGCCAGACGAAAAATATCGTGAAATTGGGCGAAAAACAGTGAAAATCGCCTGCGGATAGTACCTTATTTTGGGAAGAATTCGGTCAGGAAGATAATAATGGCACACTGATCTTCGTTGCCAGGGAATTGTTGAAATCATTGATTTTCGAAACTTGAAAAGAGCTTGATCTGAAGCCGTATTTCCAAGTTTTTAACTTTTTTGAAAAAAGTGTTGCATTGCCTGTTTTTGAGTGCTATAATAGCGAAGCATTCGCATGGACGTGGGAGGTTGCCGGCACGCTGATCGGCGTTGTCACGATAGCGCCAGCTAAGCGTGAAGACCGGGGAATTCACACCGAGCGAATCTGCCGAAACGGCGGATGAAATGAAGGAGGAAGATTTCATGGCAAAAAACAGCGTAAGAATTCGTTTAAAAGCTTACGAACACAGAATCCTGGATACAGCCAGCGAAAAGATCGTTAAGGCTGCTCAGGAACACGGCGCAAAGAAAGTCGTCGGACCTGTACCCCTGCCGACAGAGAAGCAGGTGGTAACCATTTTGAGAGCTGTTCACAAGTACAAAGATTCGCGTGAGCAGTTTGAAATCAGAACACATAAGCGTTTGATCGAGATCGTCGGACCGACTGCAGAAACCATTGACGCATTGAGCCGTCTGGAACTGCCGAGCGGCGTCGACATCGAGATCAAGCTGTAAGGACAGTGGAGGTGACATCATGAAAGGTATTTTAGGACGTAAACTTGGCATGACGCAGGTATTCACTACGGACGGCGTATTGATTCCTGTCACGGTCGTAGAAGCGCTGCCGAACGTAGTGCTGCAGAAGAAAACCCTGGAAAACGATGGCTACGAAGCTGTTCAGCTGGGATTTGAAGATCTGAGCGAAAAGGGTTCCAACAAAGCTGAAAAGGGTCATGCTGCCAAGGCATCGACCGCAGCGAAGCGTTTCGTCCGCGAAATCCGCGGCACGGAAATGACAAACCTGGAAGTCGGCAACGAAGTGAAGGTTGATCTGTTCGCCGCCGGCGAAATCGTCGACGTAACCGGCACCAGCAAGGGCCGCGGCTACAACGGCACGATCGTCAGAAACAACGCGACAATGGGCCCGAAGACCCACGGCGGATCCAAGAACATGCGGCATATCGGTTCTCTGGCTACAACCGGACGTAACAACGGCCGGATCGAAAAGGGAACGGCTGGCGCTGGCCAGGAAGGTGGATATACCACCACGACACAGAATCTGGAAATCATCAAGGTTGATGTTGAAAACAACTACATGCTGATCAAGGGCAATGTCCCGGGACCGAAGCGCGGACTGGTTGTTGTTAAGTCATCCGTCAAAGGAACAGCTGCTGTTTCGGCCAAGGATCTGATCAGCTATTCCGAAGAAGCAAAAGAGGAGGAATAACAGATGCCAAAGTTAAATGTATATAACCTGGAAGCTAAAGAGATTCGCGAAATCGAACTGGCTGAGGCTGTATTCGGCATTGAACCTAATCAGCAGGTCATGTTTGACGCGCTCATCATGCAGCGTGCGAATATGCGTCAGGGTACGCATGACACCAAGAGCCGTCACGAAGTCAGCGGCGGCGGCAAGAAGCCTTGGCGTCAGAAGGGCACAGGCCGTGCCCGTCAGGGTTCCATCCGCGCTCCGCAGTGGAGAGGTGGCGGCATCGCCTTCGGCCCGACACCGCGCAGCTATGCTTACCGTCTGAACCGCAAGGTTCGCCGGCTGGCTTTGAGATCGCTGCTTTCTGAAAAGGTCATTGAAAACAATCTGGTTGTCGTCGATGCACTGAAGTTCGACACGATCAAGACAAAGGAATTTGTCAAGGTTATGGATGCGTTCAAGTTTGAAGGCAAAACGCTGTTTGTAGCGGATATCGCCGAGGACTTCGACAACGCCTTCATGTCCCTGCGCAACATTCCGAACGCTGCCTTATTGACAGTTGAAGAACTGAACGCCTTCGACATCGCCAACGCTCAGAAGCTGGTTATGACGGAAGCGGCTGCCAACAAAGCTGGGGAGGTATTCGCATAATGAGTAACGCAAGAGATATCATTATCCGCCCGATCATCACTGAAAAGACGATGAAGCTGATGGACACTGACAACAAGATCACTTTCGCGGTCGCAAAGGGCGCGAACAAGACGCAGGTCCGTCTGGCTGTTGAAGAAATTTTCGGCGTCAAGGTTGAACAGGTCAACATTCTGAACTGCAAGCCGAAGACGAAGAGAATGGGCAAATACGTCGGCAAGACGAGCGCTGTCCGCAAAGCAGTTGTCAAGCTGCCGGAAGGACAGGATATCAACTTATTCTCGGAATAAGCTGATCAACATATCGGAAGAACACGCTATTTCCGGAAAAATGCGTAAGGAGGACTAAATCCAATGGCGATTAAGAAATATAAACCAACGACTCCAGGTCGTCGCGGTATGTCAAGCCTGAGCTTCGAAGAAATCACATCGACTTCTCCAGAACGCTCGCTGCTTGAACCGCTGTCCAAAAAGGGCGGCCGCAACAACACCGGTCGGATCACAACCCGTCATCAGGGCGGCGGACACAAGCGTCAGTACCGCGTGATCGACTTCAAGCGTAATAAAGACAACATCCCGGCGAAGGTCGCAACGATCGAGTACGATCCGAACCGTTCCGCCAACATCGCGCTGCTGAACTATGCAGACGGTGAAAAGCGCTATATCCTGGCTCCGAAGGGAATGCAGGTCGGACAGACCATCGTTTCCGGCGAAGCTGTCGACATCAAGGTCGGCAATGCGATGGAGTTGCGCAACATCCCTGAAGGTACTTTCGTTCACAACGTTGAACTGAAGCCGGGCAAGGGCGGCCAGCTGGCACGTTCCGCTGGTGTTTCCGCACAGATCCTGGGTTCCGAAGGCCGCTACACGATTCTGCGTCTGGCCTCTGGCGAAGTCCGCAAGGTTCTGAGCAACTGCCGCGCTACCATCGGTACGGTCGGCAACGAAGATCACAGCCTGGTTAACCTGGGTAAGGCTGGACGTTCCCGCTGGCTGGGCATTCGTCCGACAGTCCGTGGTTCCGTCATGAACCCGAACGATCACCCGCATGGCGGTGGTGAAGGCAGAACTCCGGTTGGCCGTAAATCACCAATGACGCCGTGGGGCAAGAAAGCCATGGGCGTCAAGACCCGCAAAACCAAAAAGGCGTCTACGAAATTAATCACACGCCGCCGCAACGGTAAGTAAACGAAAGGAAGGAAGCTAAAATGAGTCGTAGTTTGAAAAAAGGACCGTTCTGTGATGACCATTTAATGAAAAAAGTGGAAAAGCTGAACGCGTCAGGCAAGAAAGAAGTCATCAAAACATGGTCTCGCCGTTCCACTATTTTCCCGCAGTTCGTTGAACATACGTTCGCGGTTTACAACGGTAAGGAACATGTCCCTGTCTATGTCACAGAAGATATGGTCGGCCATAAACTTGGCGAATTCGTCCCAACCCGCAAATTCGGCGGTCATGGCGACGACAAGAAAGCGTAGGAGGTGCCACAATGGAAGTCAAAGCAACAGCGAAAACTGTCCGCATCGCCCCTCGCAAAGTCAGACTTGTTCTGGATTTAGTCAGAGGCAAAGATGCGAAGGAAGCAGAAGCAATCCTGAAGTTCACACCGAACCACGCTGCCGAAGCGGTTGGGAAAGTGCTGAAATCAGCCGTTGCCAATGCGGTCAACAATCATCAGCTGGATGAATCAAAATTGTACGTTAAAGCGTGCTATGCCAACGAGGGAATCACCATGAAGCGTTTCATGCCTCGGGCAAAGGGCAACGCCGCTCAGATTTTAAAGCGCACCAGCCACATTACTGTTGTGGTTGAAGAACGGTAGGAGGTACTCTCATGGGTCAGAAAGTTAGTCCAATTGGAATGCGTGTCGGCGTCATCCGCGACTGGGAATCCAGATGGTATGCTGAAAAAGATTACGGCACCCTGTTGATGGAAGACGTCAAAATCCGTGAATTCCTGTTTAAGGAACTGCATGCGGCTTACGTTTCCAGAATCGAAATCGAACGCTCTAAGAACCGTGTTGAGATCATCATCCGTGCCGCTCGCCCGGGCGTGATCATCGGCAGCAACGGTGAAAGCATTGAAATCTTAAAGAAGAAGCTGCAGAAAATGTGCGCTGGCAAGCAGATCCACATCAAAGTGGTCGAAGTTGCCAATCCGGATCTGGATGCACACCTGGTCGCTCGCGCTATCGCTGAGCAGCTGGAACAGCGTGCTTCGTTCAGAACCTGCCAGAAGCGTCAGATTCAGAAGACGATGCGGGCAGGCGCCAAGGGTATCCGTACCCTGGTTTCCGGCCGTTTAGGCGGCGCGGATATCGCGCGCAGCGAAGGCTATTCCGAGGGCGTCGTTCCTCTGCATACGCTGCGTTCGGACATCGACTTCGCGATTGTCGAAGCGATGACGACTTACGGCAAGCTGGGCGTTAAAGTCTGGATCTGCCGCGGCGAAGTCCTGCCGGGCCAGATGGTTCAGGAACCGGAAGCACCGAAGATGCCTCAGGGCCGCGATCGCCGGCGTGGCGGACGGAATGACCGCCGCGGCAACCGCAGCAACAATAACAACAACCGCAATGCCGAAGCCAGGGAAGCTAAAGCAGCTGCACCAAAGGCTGAAGGAACCGTTGAAGGAGGTAATTAATCATGTTAATGCCTAATAGAACAAAATACAGAAGACCTCATCGCCAGAGTTACGAAGGTCGCTCGAAGGCTGGACGTGAGATCGTATTCGGTGAGTATGGATTAATTGCTTACTCCGGTGCGTACGTCAGCAACCGTCAGATCGAGGCGGCGCGTGTCGCCATGACTCGTTACATGAAGCGTGGCGGCCAGGTTTGGATCAAAATCTTCCCACATCTGGCAATTACGAAGAAACCGCTGGAAGTCCGAATGGGTTCCGGTAAAGGCGCACCTGAAGGATGGGTAGCCGTAGTTCAGCCAGGCCGCGTCCTGTTTGAAGTCGGCGGCGTCGATGAAGAAACAGCGCGTGAAGCTCTGCGCTTAGCAGCCCACAAGCTGCCGGTCAAGTGCAAATTCGTGCGCCGAGGCGAGGAGGAATAGGAAATGAACGTTAAGGAAATTCGTGATAAGAGCAATACTGAATTACTTCAGGAAATTGAATCTTTAAAAGAAGAGCTGTTCAACCTGCGTTTCCAGCAAGCTACCGGCCAGCTGGAGAATCCTTCCCGCATGAAGGAAATTCGCAAGACGATCGCTCGCATCAAAACTGTCATCACTGAGCGCGAACTCAGTGAGGCGAAATAAGGAGGATAACTGGTCATGGAAAGATCAAACCGTAAAGTATTACGCGGAAAAGTCGTTTCTGATAAGATGGACAAGACCATTACGGTTGAGGTAGCAACCAGCAAGAGTCATCCGCTTTATTCGAAGCGTATTAAATATTCAAAGAAATTCAAAGCACATGATGAGAACAATGAGGCGAAGATCGGTGATATCGTAGAAATCATGGAAACTCGTCCGTTATCCGCGACCAAGCGTTTCCGCCTGGTTAAGATCGTCGAAAAGGCTGTAATTCTTTAATAGCACAAGGAGGAACTGACAATGATTACGAATGAAAGTAGATTAAATGTCGCGGACAACACCGGTGCTAAGGAATTATTAGTCATCCGTTGCCTGGGCGGCAGCAAGCGCAAAAGAGCGAACATCGGCGATATCATCGTCTGCTCGGTCAAGACAGCAGCTCCTGGCGGAACTGTAAAGAAGGGCGACGTCGTCAAGGCGGTCATCGTCCGGACACGTTACGGCATCCGTCGTGAAAACGGCAGCTACATCAAGTTTGATGACAATGCAGCCGTTATCATCAAGGACGACAACACACCAAGAGGAACCCGTATTTTCGGTCCTGTTGCAAGAGAACTGCGTGACAAAGACTTCATGAAGATTGTTTCTTTGGCACCAGAAGTTTTATAGGAGGTGGCTTGAGATGAAAATTAAAAAAGGCGATAAAGTAAAAGTCATCACTGGACATTACAAGGGAACGATCGGCGAAGTTCTGGCCGTTATGCCGAAAGAGAACAAAGTCATCGTTGAGGGTGTCAATCTGATGAAGAAACACCTGAAGCCGACTCAGGCTAACCCGGACGGAGGCATCATTGAAAAGGAAGCTCCGATTCATGTATCCAATGTCATGGCGTATGATTCCAAAGCCAAAACAGCCAGCCGGATCGGCTTTAAGGTCGAAAAGGGCGAAAAGGTCCGCGTATTCAAGAAATCCGGCAACGTCGTCAAGGGAGGTAAGAAATAATGAACCGTCTTGTTGAAAAATACCAGAAGACAGTCATTGAATCTCTGATGAAGCAGTTCAATTACAGCTCTGTCATGCAGTGCCCGAAGATCGAGAAAGTCGTCATCAACATGGGTGTCGGCGATGCGATCGCCAACCCGAAGGCGCTGGACGAAGCGGTTGCCGAACTGACTCAGCTGGCAGGCCAGAAGCCGGTCATCACCAAGGCGAAGAAGTCCATCGCGAACTTCAAGCTGCGTGAAGGCATGCCGATCGGCTGCAAGGTCACCCTGCGCGGTGAACACATGTATGAATTCCTGGATAAGCTGTTCAACATTTCCCTGCCGCGTGTCCGCGACTTCCGCGGCGTCAGCACAACGGCGTTCGACGGTCGCGGCAACTACACGCTGGGCGTGAAGGAACAGATCATTTTCCCGGAAATCAACTTTGATAAAGTAAGCAAAGTACGCGGTATGGACATCGTTATCGTAACGACGGCCAATACTGATGAAGAAGCAAAGGCATTGCTGGCAGGTATGGGCATGCCGTTTGCGAAATAAGGAGGACAACAACCATGGCAAAGACATCAATGAAAATTAAGCAGCAGCGTCCTCAGAAGTACAAAGTCAGAGAGTACACGCGCTGCGAACGTTGTGGACGTCCGCACTCTGTCTTAAGCAAGTACAAAGTCTGCCGTATCTGCTTCCGCGAATTAGCCTATAAGGGCCAGATTCCGGGAGTCAAGAAGGCAAGCTGGTAAGGATACGGAAGGAGGAAAAAGCAATGATGAATATGACTGATCCTATCGCAGATATGCTGACCAGAATCCGTAACGGTGTTCAGGCGCGCCACGAAGCCGTTGAAATTCCGGCAAGCAAGCAGAAGGTTGAAATTGCGAAGATCCTGAAGAACGAAGGATTTATCCTGAATTACGCAGTCACAGGTGAAACCGCTGCAGAAAAGAAGATCACAGTCACTTTGAAATACGGCCCGAATAACGAAAAAGTTATCAGCGGCATCAAGCGTATCTCGAAGCCAGGCTTACGGGTATACGCCAAGAGCGGCTCGATCCCACGTGTCCTGAACGGTTTAGGCATCGCGATCATCTCTACCTCTCAGGGATTGATGACCGACAAAGAAGCAAGAGCGAAGCATACGGGCGGCGAAGTTATCGCCTACGTATGGTAAGCGTGTTAGAGAAAGGAATAGAAAACAATGTCACGTATCGGTAATAAAACGATTACCATTCCAGCCGGTGTTGAAGTCACGGTTGCGGCTGGCAATGAGGTGACGGTCAAAGGACCTAAGGGTACTTTAACACGTCAGTTTAACGAAAACATGCAGATCGATGTCAACGGCAATGAAATCAAAGTCGTTCGTCCGAACGATGAGAAGCATATCAAACAGCTGCACGGCACAACCCGCGCGCTGCTGCACAACATGGTCGTCGGCGTTTCTGAGGGCTTCACCCGTGAACTGGAAGTTGTCGGTATCGGCTTCCGTGCCGCGGTCAGCGGCAACAAGCTGACACTGAACGTCGGCTTCTCTCACCCGGTTGAATTCGAGGTTGAGGAAGGCCTGAAAGTTGAGTGCCCGTCCGCAACTGAAATCAAAGTTTCCGGCATCGACAAGCAGCGCGTCGGCGAATTCGCTGCGGTCGTCCGGGCAACAAAGAAACCTGAACCATACAAGGGTAAAGGTATTCGCTATAAAGGCGAACATGTCCGTCGTAAAGAAGGCAAGACGGCTGGTAAGAAATAGTGGGAAAGGAGAGAGTGAACAATGCTTAAGAAAGTATCTAAAAATGATGAAAGAATTCGTCGTCACATTCGCGTCCGTACAAAGATCAGCGGAACTCCGGAACGCCCACGCCTGAACGTCTTCCGTTCTAACAGCCATATCCACTGCCAGATCATCGACGATGTTAACGGCACGACGTTGGTTGCCTGCAGCAGCGTGGACATGAAGCTGGAAAACGGCGGAAATATCGAAGCCGCAAAGACAGTCGGAACCGAACTGGCGAAGCGTGCTTTAGCTAAGAACATCACTGAAGTTGTATTTGACCGTGGAGGTTATGTTTATCACGGACGTGTCCAGGCCCTGGCCGAAGCTGCCAGAGAGGCCGGACTGAAATTCTAGGAGGGCTCGCTGAATGGAACGTAAACCAAGAAGAGTTGAACGCGATAAAGAATTTGAAGAACGCGTTGTTGTCATCAACCGTGTAACCAAGGTTGTTAAAGGTGGACGTCGTTTCCGCTTTGCCGCCCTGGTTGTCATTGGTGACAAAAAAGGCCGCGTAGGCTACGGCACAGGAAAAGCTAACGAAGTTCCTGATGCAATTAAGAAGGCCAGTGAAAATGCCAAGAAGAATCTGTTCAGAGTTCCTCTGGTAAACAATGGCTCCACGATCCCACATGCTGTCACCGGCGTTTACGGCGCGGGTGAAGTGTTCCTGAAACCGGCTGCAGAAGGTACCGGCGTTATCGCCGGCGGCGCTGTCCGTGCGGTTCTGGAACTGGCAGGCGTCAGCGACGTTCTGTCCAAGTGCATCGGTTCCCGCACGCCGATCAACATGGTTCATGCCACGGTTGCCGGTCTGAAAGAACTGAAAACGATCGAAAGCGTTAGCAAACTGCGTGAGAAGAAGCCGCAGGAAATTCGCTAAGTTAGACGGGAGGCAGCTACAATGAAATTAAACGAACTGAAATACACAGAAGGTGCACGTCGTAACTCGAAGAGAATCGGCCGCGGCCATGGCTCCGGATGGGGCAAAACTGCAGGCAAGGGTTCCAAGGGCCAGAACGCTCGTTCCGGCGGCGGAGTCGCACTGGGCTTTGAAGGCGGTCAGACACCGATCTGGCGTCGTCTGCCGAAGCGTGGATTCACAAACTTCACCCGTAAGGAATACTCGATCGTCAACGTCGAACTGCTGAACCGGTTCGAAGATGGCGCTGAGATTACTCCGGAACTGTTAAAGCAGGCGGGTTTAGTCCGCAAGGAACTGGACGGCGTGAAGATCCTGGGCGTCGGCGAACTGGAAAAGAAGCTGACGGTCAAAGCCAATAAATTTTCCAAATCAGCAGTAGAAGCAATTGAAAAAGCAGGCGGAAAAGTAGAGGTGATCTAACATGATCCAGACCTTTACCAGCCTGTTCAAGAATAAAGAAATCCGGTCTAAGATTATCTTTACTCTGGCCATGCTGTTCATCTACCGACTCGGATCCGGCATTCCGGTTCCGGGGGTAGATGCGACGGCGCTGACCGCCGGCATCGCTGATAATTCCATTCTGGGAATGATGAACCTGCTGGGCGGCGGCGCATTACAGCGTCTGTCGGTCTTCGCCTTGGGCGTTACACCGTACATCACCGCTTCGATCATCATCCAGCTGATGTCGATGGACGTCATTCCGGCACTGACGGAAATGGCGAAATCAGGTCAGCAGGGTCGCATGAAAATGGATAAGATCACACGATATATGGGTGTGGTCTTAGCGTTTATTCAAGCCTTTACGATGGTCTATGCTTTTGATAAGAGCTATGGGATCCTCTCCGGCGCCGGCGTTTCCACTTACCTGTACGTGGCGACGGTGCTGACAGCGGGTACAATGTTCTTATTGTGGGTCGGCGATCAGATCTCGGCGAAGGGGATCGGAAACGGCGTTTCCATCATCATCTTCGCGGGTATCGTCGCAAACATCCCGTTCCAGTTTGTTCAGGTCTTCAATACCCTGGTTGATACGACAAACAACACGGCGATGTTTAACGGCATCCTGACGTTTATGCTGTATGTATTAATGTATCTTTTGATCATCGTGCTGGTTGTCTTCATGCAGCTGGCAACCCGAAAGATCCCGGTACAGTACACATCCAGCTCCATGACCAAGGGCCGCAACGATATGACCTACTTACCGTTAAAAATCAACTCCGCCAGCGTCATCCCGGTTATCTTCGCTTCGGCGATCATGACGGCGCCGCTGACGATCATGAGCTTCTTTGAAGCCAACAGCTTCACAACCACTCTGAATAACATCTTGTCGCTGCAGAAGCCGTTGGGCCTTTGCATCTATGCGGTACTGATCGTTCTGTTTACCTTCTTCTACACTAATTTACAGGTGGATCCGGAGAAGATTGCAGAAAATCTCGGCAAGTCCGGAACCTATATTCCCGGCATTCGTCCGGGTACAGAAACCAGGGAATACTTATCCAAGGTGCTGAACCGGATCACGGTGCTGGGCGCGATCTTCCTCGTGTTTATCGCGCTGCTTCCGTACATCCTGCCAATGGTGACAAACCTGCCGTCCTCTGTTTCAATGGGCGGAACCGGAATCATCATCGTTGTCGGCGTTGCCATGGAGACGATGAGTCAGCTGAAAGGGCAGCTGACCCAGAAATCATACCGCGGTTTTATTCAAAAATAAGAGGTGAGTGAGAATGAACATTCTGATCATGGGACCTGCCGGAAGCGGCAAGGGGACAATGTCGGCAAAAATTCTGGAAAGCTTTAAAATTCCGCACATCTCCACAGGAGATATGTTCCGCGCCAACATCAAAGAAGGCACGGAGCTGGGGAAAAAAGCGCAGGAATACATGAACGCCGGCAAGCTCGTACCGGATGAAATTACGGTCGCAATGGTCGCAGATCGGCTGAAACAGCCGGACTGTCAAGCTGGTTATCTGTTGGATGGCTATCCAAGAACGCTGGTTCAGGCAAAATCTTTCGAAAATTTATCAAAAGAAATTGCCAAACCGGTGGAAGTTGTTATAAACTTAGTAGTGGAGTTTGAAGCTCTGGCCGATCGCATCACGGGCCGCCGCATGTGTAAGAACTGCGGTGCGATCTATCATGTCCGTAATCACCCAAGTCAGGTGGAGGGCATTTGTGATGTCTGCGGTTCTCCGCTCATTCAGCGCGCTGATGATACAGAGGAACAGCTTCGTGTTCGTCTTGACGAGCATGAAAAGAATACCAAGCCGGTTCTTGATTACTACCGTGAAAAAGGACTGGTCGTCGACATCAATGCCACGCGTTCGATTGACGAAGTGTGGAATGATGTCGCCGCGGCATTGGAGAACGTGAAATGATCTCTGCCAAATCGCCGCGAGAAATCGCAACGATGAAGCAAGCCGGAAAGATCGTAGCCCTGGCCCGCGCGGCTGTGGCGGCTGCGATCGCTCCGGGAGTAACTACTAAACAGCTGGACAGGATTGCTGAGAAAGTGATCCGGCAACAGGGAGCCTCGCCGTCCTTTAAAGGGTACGGGGGCTTTCCTGCGTCTATCTGTACTTCGATCAATTCAGTGCTGGTTCATGGCATTCCGGATCAGACTGTGTTGAAAGACGGAGATCTCATTTCCATTGACATCGGAGCTTGTTATAAAGGCTATCATGGGGACGCCGCGTGGACGTTCGCCGTCGGCCGCGTCAGCGAGGAAGCGGTGCGATTGATGGAAGTTACACGCCAATCTCTTTTTATAGGTTTAGAACAGGCAAAACCTGGGAATCGTTTAAGTGATATTTCGCACGCGATCGGCGAGTTTGTCGAAGCGCACGGGTATTCAGTGCCAATCGATTATACAGGTCATGGAATCGGCACGCACCTGCACGAAGAACCTGCGATTCCGAATTTTGGTTCACCGGGCAAAGGCATTCTGTTAAGGGAAGGCATGACGTTCGCAATCGAACCGATGGTTCACGCAGGCAAGCCGCACACACGGGTGTTGGCTGATGACTGGACAGTCGTTACCAAAGACGGCTCTCTGGCAGCACATTACGAACATACCATCGTCATTACCAAAGACGGGTATGAAATTCTGACAATCAATCCAGATGAGGAGGAAGATTCAGTTTATGGGCAAACAGGATGTCATTGAAATTGACGGGATAGTAGAAGATACACTTCCCAATGCGATGTTTAAGGTGAAGCTCGCCAACGGTCACACCATTTTAGCTCACGTTTCTGGTAAAATCCGTATGCATTACATTCGCATTTTACCGGGAGATCGGGTTACCGTTGAAATTTCACCGTATGATTTAACACGTGGGCGTATTACATTTAGACACAAATAGTCTACAGGAGGAAAAACGCATGAAAGTAAGACCATCTGTCAAACCAATATGCGATAAGTGCCGCATCATCAAGCGCAAAGGCCGCGTTATGGTTATTTGTGAAAACCCTAAGCACAAGCAGCGTCAAGGAAACTAGGAGGAATTAGAGAGATATGGCTCGTATTGCAGGAATCGATATCCCACGCGACAAGCGCGTCGTGGTATCCTTAACTTATATCTACGGAATCGGCAGCTCTACAGCGAAGACCATTCTGAAGAAATGCGGAATCAGCGAAGATATCCGTGTTAAAGATCTGACAGACGAACAGGTCAACGCAATCCGTCAGGAAGTTGACCAGATCAAAGTTGAAGGCGATTTGCGCCGTGAAACCCAGCTGAACATCAAGCGCTTGATGGAAATCGGCTGCTACCGCGGTGTTCGTCATCGTAAGGGACTGCCTGTCCGCGGACAGCGCACCAAGACCAACGCTCGTACACGCAAAGGACCGCGTCGTACGGTAGCGAATAAGAAGAAATAAGCGGGAGGATAGTAGTCAATGGCAAAAGTGAAACAGACAAGCCGCAAGCGTCGTGTCCGCAAGAATGTCGCTAAAGGCGTTGCACATATTCATTCAACATTTAACAATACAATCGTAACGATTACCGATGAAAGCGGAAATGCCATCGCATGGTCCAGCGCGGGTGCATTAGGCTTCAAGGGTTCTCGTAAATCTACACCGTTTGCCGCTCAGATGGCAGGCGAAGCTGCCGGCAAGGCTGCTGTCGATCACGGCATGAAGGTTGTCGAAGTCAACGTTAAGGGTCCGGGACCTGGACGTGAAGCGGCTGTCCGTTCTTTACAGACGGCTGGCTTGGAAATCACAGTCATCAACGACGTTACTCCGATTCCGCACAATGGATGCCGTCCACCGAAGCGGCCACGTGGTTAATAACCTAATTGAGGAGGGAAATGGTTATGCAAAAATTTGAACGCGCAAAGTTTGAAGTCAAAGAATATGTTGAATCTGACCATTATGGAAAATTCGTTGTAGAACCTCTTGAAAGAGGCTTCGGCACTACCCTTGGTAATGCCCTCAGACGTGTTTTACTCTCCTCTTTACCGGGAGCTGCGGTTTACTCGATTAAGGTCGAAGGTGTTTACCACGAGTTTACATCCATTCCTGGCGTTGAAGAAGACGTCACGATGATGATTCTGAACATCAAGAATCTGATCATGAAGATTGATGACGATGAATCCTATACCTTAAGAATTGCCGCAAAAGGCCCAATGACCGTGACCGCGGGCGATATTATCTGCCCGACGGGTGTGGAAGTATTGAACAAAGATCTGGAAATCGCGCACCTGGAAGAAGGCGCCACGCTGGAAATGGAACTGAAGGCCCGCAACGGTCGCGGCTACATCAGCGCTGATGGCAACAAAGCCTTGTACCAGGGATCTTCTCAGGGGATTGGAACGGTGTATACCGATTCCATCTATACCCCGATCGACCGTATTTCGTATAATGTGGAACCGACTCGTGTCGGCCAGGATGCGAAATACGACCGCCTGATTTTTGAAATCTGGACTAACGGTTCGATCACGCCGCAGATGTCGCTGGCGCTGGGCTCCAAGATTCTGATCGATCATCTCGATCTCTTGACCCATGTCAACGAATCCGTCGCGGATATGGAATCCGTCATGAAGGATGTCAACGGCGAATCGCCGAAGAACATGCAGTCCATGGCGATCGAAGATCTGGATCTGTCTGTCCGTTCTTACAACTGTTTGAAACGGGCCGGTATCCAGACGGTCGAAGAACTGACTCAGCGTTCTGAAGAAGAAATGATGAGAGTCCGGAATCTGGGTAAAAAATCGTTAAAAGAAGTCAAAGACAAGATTTACGAATTGGGTCTGAGCTTCAAATCATACGACTAATCGCAAGTAAAGGAGGAACCCCCTATGTGGAATCGTAAATTAGGACGCACTGCTGACCACCGGAAAGCGATGCTTCGCAATATGGCTACCAGCCTGATCCTGAACGGCAAAATTGAAACAACTGAAATGAAGGCGAAAGAACTGCGCTCTGTTGTCGACGAACTGATCACGTTGGCCAAGCGCGGAGATCTGCATGCCCGCCGTCAGGCTGCTGCTTATGTCCGCAATGTCGTTGCGGATGAAAAGACAGGCGAAACGGTACTGAAGAAGCTGTTTGACGAAATCGGTCCGAAATATGCCGACCGCAACGGCGGATATACCCGCGTCTTAAAGACCGGCTTCCGTCGCGGCGACAGCGCACCGATGGCGATCATCGAACTGGTTTAATTATCCAATGAAAAGCATGGCTTTGGCTGTGCTTTTTTTTCGTGTGCCGGGCATGGCATACATCTAGTTGGTGAAAATCCAACCACGGGTATTTAC
>ERZ506952.83-NODE-83-length-85776-cov-9.88164_pt1 | contig 85776 bp, 77 predicted proteins | sample MGYA00512896_ERZ506952 | MGnify/ENA metagenome assembly ERZ506952 | reverse complement strand
ATGTGCTGCGGGAAGATAACCCGCATAACCTGGAACAGCTCATCCGTCTGCCGGGGCAGCAGTGGGATAAAGAGACCGGACTGTACTATAACCGACACCGGTACTACGACCCTGCACAGGGAAGGTATATCACGCAGGATCCGATAGGGTTGATGGGGGGATTAAATCCTTACCAGTATCCACTCAATCCGGTACAGTTTATTGATCCTTTAGGTCTAAAAGACGTAGTTGCTGTTGTTTGGGGACGTAGGGTTTTGGATAAATCTGTTGGCCATGTTTTTTTGGGGGATTCAAATAGTAATGTGTATATGAGTAGCTTCCCAACACCTCATGGGATGCATGGAGTAAATACAACCAAAAATTGGGTTAATACCCAAGTAGCCGAAGGACGAACACCTGATGGTATTTATCTTATCTCTGTTCCGGATGATGATTCTTTTGATAAAGCAGCAAAAGATGAGCGAGATAAAGATTCTTGGGATTGGTATTCAAATAATGCAAATGAAACAAATTGCACTGTTCAGGCATATAAGACTTTAAAAGCCGGAGGGGTGAAATTATCCACCCCATGGGTGGCCCCATGGTCTCCAAATGATTTTTTGGATGAAATGAATAATTTATCTAAACAAAAAAATAGTGGGGTAACTAAAATTCCAATGCAATGGTGGGCAATGTATCCTGAATAGATGCTCCTGGCTTCTTATTTTTATGGGGATATATACATGCCCATTATTTTAATTTTTTTTGAGGATTGCATTTTGGAAAACGCACTCAAAGTATCGCCAGTGACTTTTGTGTTAATATATACAGTCGCGTTTTTATTGTTATTTGATTTTTCACAGTCATATGAATCTATTTGGATTATTGCGATCATAAACATTCCCTTATCAAGTGTGTTTTACAGTATAATTGGCATTTTTCACATCTCAAGGAATATAATTTTTGATATTGCATTTTTATATATTATAGGGTGCATTCAATATAGTATTATTGGATATATATTTTCTAAAATAATCTATATTTTGGTGATTTTTATAAAAAATAATAAGTGATGATATTTTCATATAATCAGTATTAGAGCCTATACCAGTAGGCGTAATTGTTGAAGCCTGTTTGAGGCCGGACAGCACGCAAAAACCGAAGCTACACGTAGTACTTGAGGAGCCAGAAGGAGGCTAAACGCTTACAGATATCCTTTAGACCCAATGAATAATATAGATCCGATGGGATTAAAAACCTGTATCTTAGTAACAAAAGGATGAATGTCATTGCTGCTAGGATTCAGAGACCATGCGTCGTTATTTATTGAAAGAGCTTATATTGATAACGGACAGTATGAGCCTGTAATATATGAACCTTCTGGTTCATATGCAAGATCAATTGATACAGGGTACGGGGAACAGTTATTTCATGACAATGCGTCATTTGAGATATATAAAGATTTCTATAGAAAACATGATAATTCTACTGTCGATATTACCTGCAACTATGAAACTACTGCTGAGGCAGAAATGAATTTCTATAAAAAAGTTATGGAGTTAGGTGATAGGTCTGGTCCTGCATGCGCCACAACAATATCTACTATTCTTGAAGGTTCTCCTTTTTTCCTCGTGTTACAGGGGGAACTTTTTTCCCAGGGGATTTATTTAGAAATGCAGGCATAGACTATTCAAAAGCTGGAGTGAAGTGATAATAATTTTACTTACAGGGGTGACCTGATGTTAAAAACCAAACAATGTATATATTTATATATAAATTCCATTATATGCTGTATTCTTCAATGCTATATATTGGCAGGAACACATAAAGTCGGTAGAGAAAACTGGCCTTATGTCTTTGCTTCAAGCTTAATATCATTTTTGATTATCAATTCCATTTATGGAAATGTAAATGGAAAAATTTTTAGGATCACTCTTCTAACGGTTATGTTTTCTATTCCATTCATAGTTTATACATTAATAGAATGGCTTTATTTTCCTGCATCATTATTAAACACTATCAATGACAATGCTGCTTTCTATTTCTGCTCGGTAACTTTCTTATCAGGCGGTTGGATACTTTCAATCGCCTTGATTCTAAATTCCAAATATAGAGAAAAGTTAGATAAGTATTCTAGCCATAAGAATTAGATTAAGAATGAATTACAGTCTTAACATAAGACCTCTCAAGAGATAATGGCAAACCAGATTAAGTTATAATTTGCTATCACCATAACTTGCAGCGCCCACCGGGGCCTGCCGCTGGCACTGATTGACGTTCACGGGGCCATTGCGTGGCGCGCAGAGTTTGATGAATGGGGGAATATCCTACGGGAAGATAACCCGCATAACCTGGAACAGCTTATTCGTCTGCCGGGACAGCAGTATGACGAGGAGACAGGGCTGTACTATAACCGACACCGGTACTACGACCCGTTACAGGGAAGGTATATCACGCAGGACCCAATTGGGTTGATGGGGGGATAGAATCTTTATGAAGATGTTCTAATGCCAATCCAAAAAATAGATCCCAAAGTTTATGCTCTTATGAGCAATTTTGAATCCGCGCGATAACACGCTTTATCGCAACGTTAAATTCATCCAGATTGATATGGTCAATCTCTTTGCCGACCACTATCGTTTCTGAAATATCCTGCATTGCCGGCCAACGTGTTTTATAGTCGGCATAAACCGCAATGACAGGAATATTGTATGCACTTGTCATATGTAATATGGACGTATCTGGCGTAATGGCCAGAAAGGCTCCGTTGATAACCGCAGCGGAACGCATTATGGATGGCGATAAAGACAGTCGATGCACATTTTCACACGACTGCGTTAATGATACTGCATTATCGATCCCCTTCGGCCCATGGACAATGATAATCGGCAGTTCAATCTCTTGTTTGATAATCGCGATGAGCTTTTCGGCAACTGCGTGTGAGAACGAGCGTTCCTGCGCACTGCCTTCTAAATTCAGGGCGATATACCGCCCTAACGTCGAGGTCTCACGGCGAACCTCTGTTAACACCACTTCGCTGAGTGGGAGTTCGAAAGCAGCCCTTACCGCAGGGAATCCCGCTTCCCTCATCAAAATTGCCCAGGTCATTGGCACTGGAGCACGAAGGACCTGATCCATTCTTGAAGCAATTTTACACACCGGGGAATAACACTTCATCATTAATCCAGCCGCCTGAAGATTCGTTTTTGCCCTTAATCCATTGATGAACACCATTGTTTTCAGGTTCTTCCGGCGCATGGCTTCGATGCAGATATCGGGAACTCCATATTCCCGTCTTATTTTTCTGGCGACCGCTTTTATTTCATTCAACGTGGCAGAGTCCTGCATCGTCATGCTTATTACGGTCAATTTTGTCTGTCGCATTGAAAGTGCCTCAAATACTGACTGATTAATCGTTGACGATACAATTAACACATGTTCTACGTTATTCGATTCCAGCGCACGTATTACCGGAAAAATTGACATCGCATCCCCGATTTGGTCAGGGATATGAATAACCGCTAGCTTTATATTTGAATTATCAATATAAGAAGACTGATAATCATAAAAACGATAAAAAAACCCTCTTAAAATTGATTTCAAAGATATTTTCAGCAACCAGAATTTATGCGAGAGAACATTATTTCGATTTCATTCAGCCAGCGCAAGGAATTTAATGGCGTTTTAATCTGGAGGCAACGAGAAAGAAACAGATAGCGCACCGGTGACGATCTGCTTAATAATAATGTGGACAGGATACATAAAGAACGTTCTTACCCTGAGTCAGTCAGGGTAAGAACGGGACTTAAATCATCATGACAATGAATTACAGCGGCTGTGTTTGTGCTTCCACCACCGCCAGCGCGACCATATTAACAATTCGACGAACAGAGGCGATCGGCGTTAATACATGAACGGGTTTCGAGACCCCCATCAGTACCGGCCCAACAGTGACCCCTTCCGAACTGGAAACACGCAGCAGGTTGTAACTAATACGCGCCGCTTCCATATTCGGCATCACCAGAATATTGGCCGAGCCTTTCAGCGGGCTGTCCGGCATCCGGTCATTACGAATGCTTTCCACCAGCGCGGCATCACCATGCATTTCGCCGTCAATCATCAGGTCAGGCGCACGTGCTTTGATAATCTCCAGCGCGGCACGCATTTTGCCGGCAGACGGACAGTTGGACGAACCAAAGTTAGAATGTGACAGCAGCGCCACTTTCGGTTCGATACCAAAGCGACGCACGGTTTCCGCCGCCATCACGGCGATTTCCGCCAGCTCTTCCGGCTCAGGATCGTCATTGACGTAGGTATCGGCAATAAAGGTGTTGCCACTCGGCAGCAGTAACGCGTTCATCGCCCCGGCGGTATGGACGCCTTCACGGTAGCCAAACACCGCTTTCACCACGCTGAAGTGTTCATGGTAATCACCGATAGTGCCGCAGATCATCGCATCCGCTTCACCGCGCTGTACCATAATCGCCCCAATCACCGTGGTGTTGGCGATCACCGCACGCTGCGCCTGCTCCTGGGTAATGCCTCGACGCTTCATAATCTGGTAGTACTCGCTCCAGTACTCTTTAAAGCGCGGATCGGATTCATTGTTGACGATCTCAAAATCGACGCCTGCTTTGATCTGCAGCCCCAGTTTTTGAATGCGCATTTCGATTACGCCCGGACGGCCGATCAGGATCGGCTTCGCCAGACCCAGCGTGATCAGTTCTTGCGTTGCGTGCAGCACACGCGCCTCTTCCCCTTCCGGCAACACGACACGCTTCGGTGCTTTGCGTGCCTGCGAGAAAATCGGCTTCATGAACAGGTTAGTTTTGTAGACAAATTCCGTCAGCTTGTCGACATAAGCGTCAAAGTCGGCAATGGGACGCATTGCCACGCCGGAATCCATTGCTGCTTTGGCAACCGCTGGCGCAATTTTAACGATCAGACGCGGGTCGAACGGTTTTGGAATGATGTATTCCGGGCCGAAGCTCAGATCCTGGTCGCCATAGGCCGAGGCCACGACTTCGCTTTGCTCGGCATGCGCCAGTTCGGCAATGGCATGGACCGCAGCCAGCTTCATCTCTTCGTTGATTGCCGTCGCGCCAACGTCCAGTGCGCCACGGAAAATGAACGGGAAGCACAGGACGTTGTTGACCTGGTTCGGGTAGTCGGAACGGCCGGTACAGATGATGGCGTCCGGACGCACCGCTTTTGCCAACGGCGGCAGAATTTCCGGTTCCGGGTTAGCCAGCGCCAGAATCATCGGCGCGCGGGCCATTTTCTTGACCATCTCCTGGGTCAGCACTTTCGGGCCTGAACACCCAAGGAAAATATCCGCGCCGTCAATAACGTCATCCAGCGTCCGTTTGCCGTCATCATCTACCGCGTAGGCCGCTTTGGTTTCAGCCATATTCGGCTCGCGACCTTTGTAGATAACGCCCTTGGAGTCGCAGACCACAATGTTGTGTTTCTGCATTCCCAGCGCCACCAGCAGGTTCATACAGGCGATCGCCGCCGCGCCCGCGCCGGATACCACCATCCGCACGTCGGAGATATTTTTCTCTACCACCCGCAGGCCGTTAAGAATGGCGGCGGTACTGATGATCGCGGTGCCGTGCTGATCGTCATGGAACACCGGAATATTCATGCGTTCGCGCAGTTTCTGTTCGATGTAGAAACACTCCGGCGCTTTGATGTCTTCCAGGTTGATCCCGCCGAACGTCGGTTCCAGCGCGGCAACGACGTTAATAAATTTGTCCGGATCGAGCTCATCGACTTCGATATCGAACACATCAATACCGGCGAATTTCTTAAACAGAACGCCTTTGCCTTCCATGACCGGTTTACCGGCCAGCGCACCGATATTGCCTAAGCCCAGCACCGCCGTCCCGTTAGAGATAACGGCAACCAGGTTGCCACGCGCGGTGTATTTATACGCAGCCAGCGGGTCTTTTTCGATTTCAAGACAAGGTGCCGCGACGCCCGGCGAGTAGGCCAGCGCCAGATCGCGCTGCGTGGCAAGGGGCTTGGTCGGAGAAACCTGGATTTTACCAGGTACCGGGAATTCGTGGAAATCAAGGGCGCTTTGCTTTAACTGGTCATCCATCTTGTTGTTCCTTTCACGTATCGTTCAAAAAAGTCACGCGCAGCCAGGTGCGTCGCACATTATCACCGCACTGCGGGACGCAAACTTTGAAGGTCCCCAAACTATCACGACTTAAATAAAGATTTCGTAATCAACTCATAACAACCATGTTACCTGCTTAAGCCAGCAATACCATGCCTGTCTGCTATGCTTTTTTGTGGTGCACATCATGAATTTCTCAGAAGTGTGATTTTAAGCACTCACCTAACACGTTACTTTTCAAGGAGTATTTCCTATGAACCAGTTAGACGGCATCAAACAATTCACCACTGTCGTGGCCGACAGCGGCGATATTGAGTCTATTCGTCATTACCAACCTCAGGATGCCACCACCAACCCTTCCCTGCTGCTGAAAGCCGCTGGCCTGGCGCACTACGCGCATCTGATTGACGATGCGATCCGCTGGGGAAAGCAGCGGGGTAAAACCCAGGAACAGCAGGTTGCCGAAGCCTGCGACAAACTGGCGGTCAATTTTGGTGCGGAAATTCTTAAAAGCATTCCGGGACGCGTGTCGACCGAAGTGGATGCCCGCCTCTCCTTCGATCAACAAAAGAGTATCGACAAGGCCCGCCACCTGGTGGATTTGTACCAGCAGCAGGGGATCGATAAATCCCGCATACTGATCAAACTGGCCTCCACATGGGAAGGCATTCGCGCGGCAGAAGCGTTAGAAAAAGAGGGAATTAACTGCAACCTGACGCTGCTGTTTTCCTTTGCTCAGGCCCGCGCCTGCGCTGAAGCAGGCGTCTTTTTGATCTCTCCGTTTGTCGGGCGCATCTATGACTGGTATCAGGCGCGCAGCCCGATGGACCCGTACGTTGTCGAGCAAGATCCCGGCGTGAAGTCGGTGCGCAATATCTACGATTACTTCAAACAGCATCGTTATGACACCATCGTCATGGGCGCCAGTTTTCGCCGCACTGAGCAGATCCTCGCGCTGGCCGGCTGCGATCGCCTGACGATTGCCCCCAATCTCCTGAAAGAATTACAGGAAAAAGAAGAACCGGTCGTGCGCAAGCTGGTGCCGTCTTCGCAAACCTTCCATCGTCCCGCCCCCATGAGCGAAGCTGAATTCCGCTGGGAGCATAACCAGGATGCGATGGCGGTCGAGAAACTCTCTGACGGCATCCGTCAGTTCGCCGTTGACCAACGCAAACTGGAAGACCTGCTTGCGGCCAAACTCTAAACCTTGCCACGGAGTGTTCTATGTCCCGTAAAGACCTTGCCAATGCCATTCGTGCGCTCAGTATGGACGCTGTTCAGAAAGCCAATTCCGGTCACCCCGGCGCGCCGATGGGAATGGCGGATATCGCCGAAGTGCTGTGGAACGATTTTCTTAAGCACAACCCGACCGATCCAACCTGGTACGATCGCGATCGTTTTATTCTTTCGAACGGTCACGCTTCTATGCTGCTCTATAGCCTGCTGCATCTGTCAGGCTATGACCTGCCGCTTGAAGAGTTGAAAAACTTCCGCCAGTTGCATTCCAGAACGCCAGGCCACCCGGAAATCGGCTATACGCCAGGCGTGGAAACCACCACCGGGCCGCTGGGCCAGGGGCTGGCGAACGCCGTCGGTTTAGCCATTGCCGAACGCACGCTGGCGGCACAGTTTAACCAGCCGGACCACGAGATTGTCGATCACTTCACGTATGTGTTTATGGGTGACGGCTGCCTGATGGAAGGCATTTCGCATGAGGTCTGTTCGCTGGCGGGAACGCTGGGGCTGGGCAAGCTGATCGGTTTTTACGATCACAACGGTATCTCCATTGATGGTGAAACCGACGGCTGGTTTACCGATGATACCGCCAAACGCTTTGAGGCCTACCACTGGCATGTCGTCCACGAGATTGATGGCCACGACCCGGAAGCGGTGAAGAGAGCGATTCAGGAAGCGCAGAGCGTGAAGGACAAACCGTCGCTGATTATCTGCCGCACGGTGATCGGCTTTGGCTCACCGAACAAAGCAGGGAAAGAGGAATCCCACGGCGCGGCGCTGGGCGAAGAAGAAGTGGCGCTGACCCGCCAAAAACTCGGCTGGCACCATCCGGCATTTGAGATCCCGAAAGAGATTTATCGCGCCTGGGACGCCCGCGAAAAAGGCGAGAAAGCGCAACAGCACTGGAACGAAAAAATCGCCGCTTACCAGAAAGCGCACCCGCAACTGGCCGCAGAGTTCACGCGCCGCATGACCGGCGGTCTGCCAGAGGCGTGGGAAAAAACCACACAGAAATACATCAACGAGTTACAGGCGACCCCCGCCAAAATCGCCACCCGCAAGGCATCGCAAAATACTCTCAACGTCTACGGCCCACTTCTGCCGGAGCTGTTAGGCGGTTCGGCGGATCTGGCGCCGAGCAACCTGACGATCTGGAAAGGTTCCACCTCACTGAAAGAGGATCTGGCGGGCAATTACATTCACTATGGCGTGCGTGAATTTGGTATGACCGCCATCGCCAACGGCATCGCCCATCACGGCGGATTCGTGCCCTATACCGCCACCTTCCTGATGTTCGTTGAATATGCGCGTAATGCCGCGCGCATGGCGGCACTGATGAAAGCGCGACAAATCATGGTGTATACCCATGACTCCATCGGTCTGGGGGAAGATGGTCCGACCCACCAGGCTGTGGAACAACTGGCCAGCCTGCGTCTGACGCCCAATTTCAGCACCTGGCGTCCGTGCGATCAGGTTGAAGCTGCAGTGGGCTGGAAGCTGGCGGTCGAGCGCCATGATGGTCCCACGGCGCTGATCCTGTCACGACAGAACCTGGCACAGGTTGAACGCACGCCGGAGCAGGTGAAAGCGATCGCCCGCGGTGGCTACGTGCTGAAAGACAGCGGCGGCAAACCGGATATCATTCTGATTGCCACCGGGTCAGAAATGGAGATTACCCTGCAGGCCGCGGAGAAACTGACCGGCGAAGGGCGTAACGTCCGCGTGGTATCGCTGCCCTCGACGGATATTTTCGATGCCCAGGACGAGACATACCGCGAGTCGGTGCTGCCATCGAACGTCAGCGCGCGCGTCGCGGTCGAAGCCGGTATTGCCGATTACTGGTACAAATACGTGGGCTTAAAAGGGGCGATTGTCGGGATGACCGGCTACGGTGAATCCGCGCCAGCAGAGAAGCTGTTCCCTTACTTCGGCTTTACGGTTGAGAACATTGTGGAGAAAGCACACAAGGTTTTGAACGCCTGATGTCTGCAACGCCGGATGACGACTGCGTCGTCATCCGATAAAAAATCAACGCGTGATCCACAGCGTGGGCCAGGCATCTGGCCCATGCCAGCCATCACAGCTCGGCTCTTCGGCATAACGCACCAGACGAAAACGCTGACCGTCAAAACGCCAGCGAGTCTGGATGCCGCAGTCCGTTAATCCCCGCCCTTTTGCCAGGGTAACCAGTTCACGCGACTTCTCATCAAACACGGCGTTCATTAACTCCATGTCATTACTTTCCGCGCCGCTGTTAAACGGTAAACGTAGGCGTACGGCGTGTGAGGCCAGTGGTTTTTTCCGCGACACGATCCACGCCAGATCGATGGTGTTGTACGCTCCGGCTTCGCAGGCGATCATCAACAGGGCTTTGTCATCGGTAAGGGCGGTCACCCGCACCTCACGGCGTGAAGGATCGAGTGAACACTTAATGCCGTTTATTCGCCAGTTGCCGTAATCAAGAAGGTCGTTGCGTTCGTCGAGGGAGAGCGGTGTGGGTGTTGGGTTAACGACGGCTACGCCTTTCAGCGCCGGTGCCGGTGGCACGCTCAGTGGAGGATCGTCCCCTTTTTCAATCCACGCCGTTTCGCTGCCCACCCGCTTCTGCTGCGCGTCGATGAACAACAGCGCCGCTTTCAGCCCGGCCAGCGAAATGGTTTGATTGCCCTTTTGCAGGGTAATCGCCTTCCCGTCCTGAATCGTCAGCAGAAATTCAGCGATAGTCGCCGGGTCGTCTGTCATCAGGTGCCACGGCGTCATTCTCCAGTGTTCTGGGCTCAGCGCCAACGGTTTGCCATCCAGCAACAGGCGTGGCGCGATATCCGCTTCGTTGGTGGGCGCGGTCAGTCCGCCAAGATCGAGGCGCAAGACGGCATCGGTATGCGCCCCGGCACTGCGGCTCAGCGTCATCACCAGCCCGCCATGTTCACCGGTGTTACGCGCGACGCAAAAATTCTGGTTATTACAGGTTACCTGCCAGTCAGAAAAGGCCTGTTGCGCGGGCGCGGCCCACAGCAAGCGGGCCGGAATCAGGCCGAGCAGGAAAAGGAAAATAACGCGATAGCGCATGGACGGTAATAACCCCAGAAGTCAAACGAACAACACAGGTCGTATCTTCGTTGTGCTATTGACCATGCTCAATCGGATTTGTCGGATAGATTCAATCATTCGTAAAGAAATATAAACCTTATTTATCAATCCATTAAATGGGAAGATTGCAAATAGTTGAGCAATAACACGGTCTTACCGTCTCGTATTTCACCGGTTTTAATCATCTCCAGCGCCTGAGTAAACGGTAATTCCAGCACTTCGATGTCTTCATCTTCGACACCACCCCCCGCGTTAGCACGCTGGCTTTCGCTGTATTCGGCGATAAAAAAGTGAATCAGCTCCGTCACACCGCCGGGAGACATGTACAGCTCAAAGAGCTTGCGCACCTCACCCACTTCATAGCCTGTCTCTTCAATGGCCTCTTTGCGAATGCAGGCTTCCGGCTCGTCGTTGTCCAGTAATCCGGCGCAGGTTTCAATCAACTGCCCGCTTTCGTTACCGTTCACCCACGTCGCTACGCGGAACTGACGAATCAGCACCACCGTCTTTTTCTCTGCGTTATACAGCAGGATCGTTGCCCCATTGCCGCGATCGTACACTTCACGTTTGTGGCGGATGACATCGCCGTTCGAGCGGGTCAGATCGTAGGTAATATTGCGCAGGATGAAATAGTTATCAGAAAGGACTTTGTCTTTAACGAGGGTGATTTTTTGCGACATATCGACTCCACAGCGTAAGAAGAGAAATTATACTACGCCGTGAAGCCGGATTTGTCTGTGTAAGATAAGGCTGATTTATGCCAGACAGAGGTGAATTGTAGACCTGATAAGCGCAGCGCTATCAAGCCGGATGTCGGCTACGCCTTATCCGGCCTACGGGATAATCGAACGTTTACCGCCCCAGCCAGTCGATGATCCCCTGCGCCGCATGGCGCCCTTCCGCCATCGCGGTGACCACCAGATCGGCGCCGCGAACAGCATCGCCGCCGGCAAAAATTTTCGGGTTAGTGGTCTGGTAACGGTATGCACTCTCCACGTTTGCCGCGATGCGACCCCAGCTGTCCACTTGCACTCCATGGCTCTCCAGCCACGGCATCCCGTGCGGATGGAAACCAAACGCCATGATCACGGCATCTGCCGGCATCACAAATTCACTGCCAGCAATTGGCACCGGACGGCGGCGTCCCTGGGCATCCGGCTCACCCAATTGCGTACGCAGAAAACGAATGCCGCAAACGCGCCCGTCCGCGCTCAGTTCCAGATCGACCGGCTGGACGTTGAACTCGAACTTCGCCCCTTCCTCACGCGCGTTTTTCACCTCTTTCTTCGAACCCGGCATGTTGGCTTCGTCACGGCGATAGGCGCAGGTGACCTGGCTTGCGCCATGACGCAGCGCGGTACGGACACAGTCCATCGCCGTGTCGCCACCGCCCAACACCACCACGTTAAGTCCGGCGGTGTTGATGTACGGCTCTTCAGGACATTCGTCCAGTCCCATCACCTGTTTAGTATTGGCGATCAGGAATGGCAGCGCGTCATAGACGCCCGGAGCCTCTTCGTTAGGCAGGTCGGCCTTCATCGAACGATAGGTTCCCACGCCGACAAATACGGCATCGTAATCCTCGAGCAGCGCCTCCATTTTCACATCCCTGCCCACTTCGCAGTTCAGCTCAAAATGGATCCCCATCGCGCTAAAAATTTCCCGACGACGCGCCAGCAGTGATTTATCCAGTTTGAAGGCCGGGATGCCAAAGGTCAGCAGTCCGCCGATTTCAGGGTGACGATCAAAAACCGTGGCGCTGACGCCGTGACGCGCCAGCACGTCGGCACAGGCAAGCCCTGCCGGACCGGCGCCAATAATCGCCACACGCTTATCGACCTTCTGGACATGACTCAGATCCGGCCGCCAGCCGTTACCCAGCGCACGGTCAGAAATGTAGCGTTCAATGTTGCCGATCGTCACCGCGCCGTGCTCGTCGCGCACCGTACAGGCGCCCTCGCACAGTCGGTCTTGTGGACAAACGCGCCCGGTGATTTCCGGCAGACAATTCGTCTGGTGAGACAACTCCACTGCCGCATCAATATTTCCGGCTTTCACCAGTTCAATCCACTGAGGGATGTGGTTATGTAGCGGGCAGGTCCATTCGCAAATGCTGTGTTCACCACACTTCAGGCAGCGTGAGGCCTCCCGCTCCGCCTGAGCCGTGCGAAACGGCAGATAGATTTCATCAAAGCTGACTTTTCGCGCGTCGATAGCCAGTTTATCCGGCTCACCGCGCGCCGGCGTCGCGTGCATTTGCTCAATTTTGCTCATTGCGGGGAAAGCGGTCGCTGTGGCATCGGCATGCCACGGCTGATTCTCCTGCCGGGCAGTACGTAAACGTCGCGCTTTCGCCAGCCGGGTTAACGACCCTTCCGTCACCAGTTGCAGTGCGTCCGCAGGACAGTTCTCCACGCAGGCCGGCCCCTTTTCCCGCCCCTGACAGAGGTCGCATTTATGTGCTGTGGCTTTGACCTGATCGTTGGCGACGGGGGTCAGGACGATTTGCATGGTGCCAAACGGACAAGCCACCACGCAGGATTTACAGCCGATACACTTTTGCTGATTGACCTGCACGCTGTCGTTGACGTGGCTTATCGCTCCATTCGGACAACTGCGGGCGCAGGGCGCATCTTCGCAATGGTGGCAGGTCACTGCACTTCGCTGATGCTGATGCCTGATAACCGTGATCCGGGGCTGGTAGTGACGTTGGCTAAGGACATGTTGCTCTTCATTGTGGGCCAAAACGCAAGCGACTTCACAGGCATGGCATCCCAGGCACTGTTGGCTGTTGGCCATAATAAAACGGTTCATGGCGACCTTCTTTTTTGGTTGTAAAAACCTTATTCTTTATATAAGTGTTGTTATTAACCGACTGACCACACGTCGGCAATGTTCATTTGCCCAGGAAGCACAACTATTTCTACAGAACCTGTGGCAGATCAATTTATTTCAGCCAGAGTGAAATTACGTTTCAGATCTGCGAGAGATTTTTACCGTAAGCACTTTTAAAGGAAATTACGCGTGTGATCGTCAAACGCCCCGTCTCGGCCAGCCTGGCCCGGGCCTTTTTTTACATTGTCCTGCTCTCGATTCTCTCAACCGGCGTGGCGTTACTGACGCTGGCCAGCAGCCTGCGGGATGCCGAAGCCATTAACGTGGCGGGTTCATTACGTATGCAGAGCTATCGTCTGGGGTACGATCTGCAAAGCCACAGCCCGCAATTAAACGCCCATCGTCTGCTCTTTCAACAGGCCCTCAACTCATCGGCGTTAAGCAATCTGAATGCCTGGTATGTGCCTCAGGCGGTGAAAGGTCGCTACGCGCAACTGCATGCCAACTGGCTGGAGATGAATGCCCGCCTGATTGATGGGGATCTACAGTGGTATCAGAACAACATTAACGCCTACGTCGATAAGATCGATCTCTTCGTGCTGGCCTTGCAGCACTATGCCGAGCGCAAAGTGATGCTGGTGGTGGGGATCTCGCTGGCGGGCGGTATCGGGATTTTTACCCTCGTCTTTTTCACCCTGCGCCGTATTCGTCATCAGGTTGTGCGCCCACTGAACCAACTGGTAATGGCCAGCCAGCGCATCGAACACGGTCAGTTTGATTCGCCGCCGCTGGATACGCACCTTCCCAACGAACTGGGGCTACTGGCGAAGACCTTTAATCAGATGTCGAGCGAGTTGCATAAGCTGTACCGCTCGCTGGAAGCGAAGGTCGAAGAAAAGACCCACGATCTCCATGAAGCCAAGCGACGTCTGGAAGTGCTGTACCAGTGTTCTCAAGCGCTGAATACCAGTCAGATTGATGTGCACTGCTTCCGCCATATTTTGCAGATTGTCCGTGATAACGAAGCGGCACTATTTCTGGAGCTTACCGTCGGCGAAAACTGGCGTATCAGTGAAGGTGAAAAACAGGCCGACCTGCCGATGCAAATCCTGCCGGTGACCATGCAGGAGACGGTCTACGGCGAGCTGCACTGGCAAAGTCAGCATGTCGCCAGCGCGATCCCGCTGTTAAACAGCGTATCGACAATGCTGGGGCGCGGCCTGTACTTCAACCATGCGCAGAAACACTTCCAGCAACTGTTGCTGATGGAAGAACGCGCCACTATTGCCCGTGAACTGCATGACTCTCTGGCGCAGGTGCTCTCGTATCTGCGCATTCAGTTGACGCTGCTCAAACGCGCCATTCCTGAGGATAACGCCCCGGCGCAGGCCATTATGGATGACTTCTCGCGGGCGCTGAACGACGCCTATCGTCAGTTGCGTGAACTGCTGACCACCTTCCGCCTGACCCTGCAACAGGCTGATTTACCTTCCGCACTGCATGAAATGCTCGAAGCGCTACAAGGGCAAACTGCCGCTAAACTCACTCTGGACTGCCGGTTGCCGACGCTGGCGCTCGATGCGCAGATGCAGGTCCATCTGTTACAGATTATCCGGGAAGCGGTGCTCAACGCGATGAAGCACGCCAGTGCCAGTGAGATTGCCGTCAGCTGTGTGACAGCGCCGGATGGCAATCACACGGTGTATATTCGCGATAACGGCGTGGGCATTGGCGAACCTAAAGAACCGGCGGGGCATTACGGCCTGAACATTATGCGCGAGCGCGCGGAACGTCTTGGCGGCACGTTAAGTTTTTCGCAGCCTTCCGGCGGTGGGACGTTAGTGAGCATTAGCTTTCGCTCGACAGAATCAGAAGAGGATGCGAGTCATCTGGCATAAAATCGCACAAAACCGAACGTGAGCATGTGGGAAGCTGACAAACACTGTAATCAGGCATGATAATTTACATTATCTCCTTTTTTTCTCCACGTTTGGCTCGTACCTTCCCGATACAGTGAAGCAAGTCATACCTATAAAGATATGTAGAATAATGAGGTCCTCTTTCTGATGGCGAATTTCTTTATCGATCGCCCCATATTTGCCTGGGTGCTGGCTATTCTGTTGTGTCTGACAGGTACCCTGGCGATTTTCTCTTTGCCGGTGGAGCAATATCCTGATCTGGCGCCGCCAAACGTGCGCATCACGGCAAACTATCCTGGCGCTTCCGCCCAAACGCTGGAAAACACCGTCACCCAGGTCATTGAGCAGAACATGACCGGCCTCGATAATCTGATGTACATGTCATCGCAAAGCAGCGGCACCGGACAAGCGTCGGTTACGCTGAGCTTCGTGGCGGGCACCGATCCGGATGAAGCCGTACAACAGGTCCAGAACCAGTTACAGTCGGCGATGCGTAAACTGCCGCAGGCGGTACAGAACCAGGGTGTCACGGTCCGCAAGACCGGGGATACCAACATCCTGACGATTGCTTTTGTCTCCACCGACGGGTCGATGGATAAGCAGGATATCGCGGACTACGTCGCCAGTAATATTCAGGATCCGCTCAGCCGGGTGAGCGGCGTCGGCGACATCGATGCCTACGGCTCGCAATATTCCATGCGCATCTGGCTGGATCCGGCAAAGCTCAACAGCTTCCAGATGACGGCGAAAGATGTCACCGACGCCATTGAGTCGCAGAACGCGCAGATCGCCGTCGGACAGCTTGGCGGAACCCCTTCCATTGATACCCAAGCGCTGAATGCCACCATTAACGCCCAGTCGCTGCTGCAAACGCCGGAACAGTTCCGTGCCATTACGTTACGTGTCAATCAGGATGGCTCAGAAGTAACCCTGGGCGATGTCGCCACCGTCGAAATGGGGGCTGAGAAGTATGACTATCTCAGCCGCTTCAATGGCAATGCGGCATCCGGTCTTGGAGTGAAACTGGCGTCGGGGGCCAACGAAATGGCCACCGCGACCCAGGTCATTAAGCGTCTGGATGAACTGGCGCAATACTTCCCACATGGTCTTGAGTACAAGGTGGCCTATGAAACCACCTCCTTCGTTAAAGCCTCGATTGAAGACGTGGTGAAAACACTGCTGGAAGCCATCGCGCTGGTGTTCCTCGTGATGTACCTGTTCCTGCAAAATTTCCGCGCCACGCTGATCCCCACCATTGCCGTACCGGTGGTACTGATGGGGACGTTTTCGGTGCTCTATGCCTTCGGCTACAGCATCAATACCCTGACGATGTTTGCGATGGTACTGGCAATCGGCCTGCTGGTGGATGACGCCATCGTGGTTGTGGAAAACGTCGAGCGTATTATGAGTGAGGAAGGCCTCACGCCGCGCGAGGCGACGCGAAAATCGATGGGACAAATTCAGGGTGCGCTGGTCGGTATCGCGATGGTGCTGTCAGCCGTCTTCGTACCGATGGCCTTTTTTGGCGGAACCACCGGGGCAATCTACCGTCAGTTCTCCATTACCATTGTGGCGGCCATGGTGCTTTCCGTTCTGGTGGCGATGATCCTTACCCCTGCCCTGTGCGCCACTTTGCTTAAACCACTGCATAAAGGCGAGCATCACGGGCAAACCGGTTTCTTCGGCTGGTTTAACCGTACCTTCAACCGTAACGCCGAACGCTACGAAAAAGGCGTTGCCAAAATTCTGCATCGCAGCCTGCGCTGGCTCCTGATTTATGTGCTGCTGCTTGGCGCGATGGTGGTTCTGTTCCTGCGTCTGCCGACCTCGTTCCTGCCGCTGGAAGATCGCGGCATGTTTATCACCTCGGTTCAGTTGCCAAGCGGCTCAACGCAGCAACAAACCTTAAAAGTGGTACAGGAAGTCGAGAAATATTATTTCACCCAGGAAAAGGATACCGTCCAGTCCGTCTTTGCGACGGTCGGTTCCGGCCCAGGGGGCAACGGTCAGAACGTGGCGCGTATGTTTGTACGCCTGAAAGACTGGAGCGAACGCGACCCGACGACTGGCACCTCGTTTGCCATTATCGAACGTGCGACGAAGGCGTTTAACAAAATCAAAGAGGCGCGCGTGTTCGCCAGCAGTCCGCCTGCCATCAGCGGTCTCGGCAGTTCCGCAGGTTTTGATATGGAACTACAAGATCACGCCGGCGCCGGTCATGACGCCTTAATGGCCGCGCGTGACCAACTGCTTCGCCTGGCGTCGCAGGATAGCGCCCTGACTCGTGTACGACACAACGGTCTGGACGACAGTCCTCAGTTGCAAATTGATGTCGACCAACGCAAAGCGCAGGCGCTGGGTGTATCCATTGACGACATCAACGATACGTTGCAGACCGCATGGGGATCGAGCTACGTCAACGACTTTATGGACCGTGGCCGCGTCAAGAAGGTCTACGTCCAGGCGGCAGCGAAATACCGTATGCTGCCAGACGACATCAACCTGTGGTACGTGCGCAATAACAGCGGCGGTATGGTGCCTTTCTCCGCCTTCGCCACCTCTCGCTGGGAGACGGGTTCTCCACGTCTGGAGCGCTACAACGGCTATTCCGCCGTCGAAATTGTCGGTGAAGCCGCACCAGGAGTGAGTACCGGGACAGCGATGGATGTGATGGAGTCGCTGGTGCGTCAGTTGCCGACCGGATTTGGACTGGAATGGACCGCCATGTCTTACCAGGAGCGACTCTCCGGAGCGCAGGCTCCGGCCCTGTATGCCATTTCACTGTTGGTGGTATTCCTGTGCCTGGCTGCGCTGTATGAAAGTTGGTCAGTACCGTTCTCAGTGATGCTGGTGGTGCCCTTGGGGGTCATCGGCGCGTTGCTTGCGACCTGGATGCGTGGCCTGGAAAACGATGTCTATTTCCAGGTCGGGCTGTTGACGGTCATTGGGCTTTCGGCGAAAAACGCCATTTTGATCGTTGAATTTGCCAATGAGATGAATGAGAAAGGACACGATCTACTGGATGCGACGCTACATGCATGTCGACAGCGCTTACGTCCGATCCTGATGACCTCACTGGCGTTTATCTTTGGCGTACTGCCGATGACGATCAGCAGCGGCGCAGGCTCCGGCGGTCAACACGCCGTCGGGACGGGCGTCATGGGCGGGATGATCTCGGCAACGGTGCTGGCAATCTACTTCGTGCCGCTGTTTTTCGTGCTGGTGCGTCGCCGCTTCCCACTGAAGCCGCGTCCGGAATAACAGACAAAAAAAGGCGACCTGCCAACGGGTCGCCCTTTCTGTGTGATGAATCTCACACGGTATGTTCTGTTATTTGGTCATCCTTCCAGAAATTTATTTGCGAAGCATAACTTCGATAAAATCTTTCCAGTTCCCCAGTTCGCGTTCAATCATAACAACCTCTGCTTCTTATTATGGGTATTCTACAAAAACATTCTCATCTGGTGAAGACAAATTAACCGATTGCTGTGATTACATCCTCCGGGGTGTGGTTGATGTGATTACTATGGCGCGGTCATCATAAATTTTATGTGACTTACTGCAATAATTCGCAACAATCATACCTTATCTGGTACCTCTTCAATTTCGATTAAAAACAAGTGACTGCGTCGGAGAAAATTCCGAATTTTGATTAAGAAGAAAATTCCAACATATTCAGGAATTATTATTCACATTACTTCAACAATGTTATATTTACCGATCACGATTAAATGACAAGATGTATTATCGGACGTAACGATAATGATGATTATATAATCAGTTTACGTTAATAAGGATGCACATGATTACCCTCTACGGTATTAAAAATTGCGACACCATTAAAAAGGCCCGCCGCTGGTTGGAAGCGCGTGGCATTGACTACCGTTTTCATGATTACCGTGTCGATGGTCTGGACAGCACACTTCTCACTTCATTTATCAATGAATTAGGGTGGGAACCGCTTCTCAACACCCGTGGGACGACGTGGCGAAAACTGGATGAAACCACACGCAGTCACATCACGGATGCCGCGTCCGCCGCCGCATTAATGACTGAAATGCCGGCAATCATCAAACGCCCATTGCTCTGTGCGCCCGGGAAGCCTATGCTGCTGGGTTTTAGTGAATCCAGTTATCAGCAGTTTTTTGACGAGGTGTAGTCTATGTCGTGCCCGGTTATTGAGCTGACACAACAGCTTATTCGCCGCCCTTCCCTGAGCCCGGATGATGCCGGATGTCAGGCGTTGATGATTGAGCGCCTGCGTGCGATCGGTTTTACCGTTGAGCGCATGGATTTTGCGGATACACAGAATTTTTGGGCATGGCGCGGACAGGGTGAGACGCTGGCGTTTGCCGGTCACACCGACGTCGTGCCGGCGGGCGATGCCGATCGCTGGATCAACCCACCTTTCGAGCCAACCATCCGCGACGGGATGTTGTTCGGCCGCGGCGCGGCGGATATGAAAGGTTCGCTGGCGGCCATGGTGGTGGCGGCAGAGCGTTTTGTCGCTCAGCACCCGAACCACAAAGGGCGCCTGGCGTTCCTGATCACCTCCGATGAAGAGGCCAGCGCGAAAAACGGCACCGTTAAGGTGGTTGAGGCGCTGATGGCGCGAAATGAGCGCCTGGATTACTGTCTGGTTGGCGAACCCTCAAGTACCGAAGTCGTGGGTGACGTGGTGAAAAACGGCCGTCGCGGATCGCTCACCTGTAACCTGACTATCCACGGTGTGCAGGGTCACGTCGCCTATCCACACCTGGCGGATAACCCGGTACATCGCGCCGCGCCGATGCTCAATGAACTGGTGAATATTGAGTGGGATCAGGGCAATGAGTTTTTCCCGGCCACCAGCATGCAGATTGCCAACGTCCAGGCGGGTACCGGTAGCAATAACGTCATCCCCGGTGAACTGTTTGTGCAGTTCAACTTCCGTTTCAGTACCGAACTGACTGACGAGATGATCAAAGCGCGGGTGCACGCGCTGCTCGAGAAACATCAGTTGCGCTATACCGTTGACTGGTGGCTCTCTGGCCAGCCGTTCCTGACCGATCGCGGGAAACTGGTGGATGCAGTCGTGAACGCCATCGAGCACTATAATGAAATTAAACCGCAGTTACTGACCACGGGCGGTACGTCCGATGGACGGTTTATCGCTCGTATGGGGGCGCAGGTCGTAGAGCTCGGTCCGGTGAATGCCACGATTCATAAAATTAATGAATGTGTGAACGCCGCCGACCTGCAACTGCTTGCCCGTATGTATCAACGTATAATGGAACAACTCGTCGCCTGACGAGGTTCCTGCAAGAGGTAACGCGCATGGACTGGCTGGCAAAATATTGGTGGATTCTGGTGCTGGTGTTTTTGGTAGGTGTGCTGCTGAATGTGATCAAGGATCTCAAACGCGTCGACCACAAAAAATTCCTCGCGAATAAACCGGAACTTCCCCCGCATCGTGATTTTAACGATAAGTGGGATGACGACGACGATTGGCCGAAGAAAGACCAACCGAAGAAATAAACCAGAGCCGGAAGGGGTTTCCCCATTCCGGCTTTGTCTTTTAGATCATCTCAATTACGTCATCATCGTTCGGCGTACCGCCGCTGAGCGCTTCGTCAAAGTAGTGCTTCGGCACGGTATAGCGCAAATGGTCGAGTGCAAACTGCATGCTACGGTCATCAATCGCGTGACCGAGGTCTTCCACAATATCCAGCGTGACATCCCCACCTGCGCTTAACAGCGCATCCTGGGCGGCTACCGCATGCGAAAGCTCAATGACCCGATCTTCCCCACCGTGAATCAGATGAATCGTGGTGGCGGTCGATGCCGTTTCCGGCAGGCTGGCGTAGCGTCCGTTAAACGCAATCACCCGCGAGGCCAGCCCAGGCTCGGCTTTGATGCTCTCCAGCGCCATAATCGCGCCCTGCGAGAAACCAATCAGCGCCGTGGCATTTGCCCCTACGCCACTCTGTTTTTGCCAGTAACGTACGGTTTCGATAAACACCGGCATGATAGCGTCAATCCGTGCCTGACGGTTCTCTTCCGTCACCCCTTGCACGGAAAACCACTGCCGCCCGGATGCCGGTCCGCTCGGCTCAACGCCGCCGATACTGACCACCAGCGCGTCCGGGAAGAGAGGGGCAAACCACGAACCAATCTCTCCCATCGCAACGGGGTTATCACCCACGCCATGAAACAGCAGCAACAGCTGTTGAGCAGGTTGGGCCGGACTTTGAACAACAAAATGGTCATGTTTCATGGCGATCTCCTTAACTGATGTCGTTAATTCTACGCTGCTCAATCGCAATGACCATGCCAGAAAATTGAAGGAGTTAGTGAAAAAATTGCCATTGCAGAATGCGATTACGGTCATGCTCAGTCCGTGCGGGATCCAGCCCGGCTAACGCCTGCGCCGCCTCTTCCCGCTGACGCTTCAGCAGTGCTTTGCGCCCTGAAAGGCGCAATGTCACACAGAGTTCCGCATCGCTGAGGCGTGCTTGCAGGCTGCCCCGCAGCGCCGGTAGCGGCAACGCGCTGGTCGACAGCAGGCGGTTCAGACCACCGAGAGAGGTCAACAACGGACGGTGCGCGAAAGCAAACCCTGCCAGCGTCTGCCAGTCATCTTCATTAAGCGTAGTCGCTTTCAGCGGTTCAACCGGGATCGCCTCCCCATTCCACCGCGCAAGAATATCCGCATCGCGACGCAAACGGTGGTGCTCATATTCGGCCAGGTGCCTGCCTGCCGCGCTTAGCGGTAAGAGCGCCATTGCGGTATAGCAGCCGCTACTGGCCTCCTTGTGGTTGCCTACCCGCACCAGGATAAAACCACAGCGCTGCCAGAAGCGCCACAGCTCCGGCGTATAGCCAAAGCTCACGGAAAGATAGTCACAGTGTGCCGTATGAGCCTGCGCGATCAGCTGTTGTCCAATCCCCTCACGCTGACGTCCCGGATGGACGGCAATGCGACTGATTCGACGACCGGTCAGGGTAGCCGCCAGCGGATCGCCACCGTGTGCCGCCAGCGACTGCGCGACGAGATTCCCCCGCGGTCGCCGAAATCCCGCCCAGACCGCCTGGCTGAGTTCGGGAGCAAGACCGCCTTCCTCAACCAGCCAGAGTGCCCCGACGATTTCCCTGTCACAGGTGGCGTGGAAAAAATGCTGCCCCGGCGCATCCATCATTCGGCGTAGATCCAGCGGAGAGGTACGATAATGCGCCCCGGAAAGCAGCCGATAGACCGCCAGAGGCATTTCCGGTTGCGTCTGCCAGGCGTCCTGTTCGAAAGGCCTAATCACCATGCAGCCCTGCGGGGTAGTCGCAAAATCGTCATCATCAAAAACCAGCGCGTCGCTAACCCATTTCTCCAGCGGACATCCCTGCGCCCAGCGGACGGGTTGCTGAAGTTCATAACGCTGTCGTTCCGGGAAGCGGGCGCAAAATTTTAACAAAAAGCCGCGTCCGGTGCCTTCGTAGCCCTGTACGGTCGTTGTCAGTAGGGCGCGCGGAAAACGGGAAACCAGACGCTGAAGGAGCGGCGCAGGGATCGCCGCCGCCTCATCCACCACCAGCCAGTCGGCATCAACCTCCGCACTCAGCAGCGCATCTGGCGCCATAAAGCGGAAACGATCACCGGCAAATTGCGCCAGCACGTCCGTTGCCGCTTTCGCCGGTGCCGTCACAAGGGCGTTGCCCGTAATACGTGAAATCAACTGACCGGCCAGCGCCGATTTCCCACGTCCACGCGCGGCGGTCACCGTGGCGATCCCTTCGGGCATCCGGAGCAGTTGCGTCAGAATAGCGGCCTGTTCCGGCAGCGGCGCACCGGTTGCGGACTGCCAGTGAGGACGTTCTGAAAAATACGGTACGCAAAACGGCTGCGACTGTTGCCAGCACAGCGTCTGTTCATCCGCCGCGATGAGGCGACGAATGCGGTGGATAAAATGGGGAGTCGCAATAGGTTGCGCGCAGTCGCTCCAGCGCAGCGAATCATTATCAGGACAGAGATGCCAGCGCGCCAGTGTCGGCGTGAGTAACACCAGCCAACTGCCCGCGCGCAGCGTTCCGCTTAAGGCAGCAAAAGCCGCCGCATCAAACCCGGCCAGAGCATCGAAAACGGCATGGTGGAATTCACGTCCCAGTAACGTTTGCAGCGCCAGCGGCGTGCAACTGGGTTCGGCGGCGGCATCAGGGGAAACCCATAGCCAGTCGCCGGGCAACGTGTCGCGCAGGTGCTGTACTTGTTCATGACACCAGGACGCCTCGCCGCTCAGCACCAGCAGGCGGCGAATCCCCTCCCGGGTCATTTGCGCGGTTAACGCATTCAGCGCGGTGTAACCAGACATCCCTGCCTCAGAAGTTAAAAACCTTTACCAAAGGTATTACATTGCGCCGGATTGCCACTATCGAAACCGCGCTTAAACCAGCGATAGCGCTGCTCTGACGTCCCGTGGGTGAAGCTGTCCGGAACGACGCGCCCCTGACTTTGCTGCTGGAGACGATCGTCGCCAATCGCTTCGGCGGCATTCAATGCTTCTTCCAGATCTCCGGACTCCAGTACGCCCTGCTGCTGCATGCTGTTGCCCCAGACACCGGCAAAGCAGTCCGCCTGTAGTTCCATACGGACAGAGAGTTGGTTGATTTCCGCCTGCGAGGCGTTCTGCTGCATCTGACGCACTTTCGGCTCGATGCCAAGCAGTTTCTGGACGTGATGACCGACTTCGTGAGCAATCACATACCCCTGAGCGAAATCACCGTCCGCGCCCAGTTTGTCTTTCATGTCATCGTAGAAGGAGAGATCGATATAGACCGTGCTATCCGCCGGGCAATAAAACGGCCCCATGATGGATTGTCCGGTACCGCAGCCAGTTCGCGTTGCTCCACGGTACATCACGAGCTTTGGCGGTTGATAGGTACGCCCCATTTTTTCAAACTGCTGTCCCCAGGAGTCTTCTGTCGTTGCCAGAATCACCGAGGTAAATTTTGCTGCTTCATCTTCATTCGGGCTGATGGAACGCTGAGACTGCTGCTGAGAGACCGGTTGTCCCGTCATCAGTCCGGTTAAATCGACGCCGTAATACCCGGCAACCAGCACGACGATGAGCAGAATAATTCCGCCTTTGCCGCTCGGCAGACGAAATCCTGGCCCGCCCAGAGAGGGACCACCGCCTGAGCTGCTGCGCCTGTCTTCCACATTGTCACTTTCACGACGCCCTTGCCAGCGCATACTTACCTCAACATTCTATTCGTTATGATGATGATCGTAGGCGGTTCAGCGGAAGATTACCACAGGAAAACAAGATTGAAGTGCGAAGAGCGGGTCGGAGAGCGTCTCCGACCCGAAAGGTAAGTTAGTCGAGATTCACACCCAGACGACGCGCCACGGTTTCATAGGCTTCAATCAGGCCACCCAGGCTCTGACGGAAACGGTCTTTGTCCATTTTCTCGAGGGTCTCTTTGTCCCACAGACGGCTACCGTCCGGAGAGAATTCATCGCCGAGCACCACTTCGCCTTTGTACAGACCGAACTCCAGTTTGAAGTCGACGAGGATCAGTCCTGCGTCATCGAACATTTTTTTCAGCACATCGTTCGCTTTATAGGTCAGCTCTTTCATTCGTGCCAGATTCTCTTTGCTCACCCAACCAAAGGTTTCGCAGTAGGAATCGTTGACCATTGGGTCATGCATTGCATCGTTTTTCAGGAACAGGTCGAATAACGGCGGATTCAGTTCGATGCCCTCTTCAATACCCAGACGTTTAACCAGAGAGCCTGCCGCACGGTTACGCACCACGCACTCGACCGGCACCATATCCAGCTTTTTCACCAGACATTCGGTATCAGAGAGCAGTCGCTCCATCTGCGTCGGGATACCCGCTTCGGCCAGTTTGGTCATGATGAAATAGTTGAACTTGTTATTCACCATACCTTTACGATCAAACTGCTCAATGCGCGCGCCATCCCCTGCTGACGTATCATTGCGGAATTCGAGCACCAACAGGTCCGGGTTTTCCGTGCTGTATACGGTTTTCGCTTTACCACGATACAACTCAGCTTGCTTTTGCATCTTTATCACTCCTGGGTGTGAATTAACGTTTTAAAATCTTTTGCTGTCTGGTGTGCCGGATGTTTTGTCGGATGCGGCGTGAACGCCTTATCCGAACTACGTCCGACAAACAAATTTCGTGCGAATTACCGCTAAAATCGCGTTTTCCTGCCGACGCACACGTTTGCGTATCATATCAGAAAAAAGGGCCGGATGATTCCAGCCCTGTATTTTTACTTGCTAAACGCAGCCTGGAAGACAGCTACCAGCGCGTCGTTCTGACTCTGAGTCAGAGTATGACCTTTCGGATCGATGAACTGTAGGCTGCTGCGGTTATCTAAATCGCCAACCTGCAGTTTATAGTCACCGGATGCCAGGCCTGGATCGCTCGCGCCCAGTTCCTGCCAGTCGCTGTCAGACAGCGGCTTATAAGTTACGGCCATGTTGCCCTGCGAACGGGTGCTGTCGGTCACTTTCATGCCCACTTTTTCCAGCGCCGCTGGCAGACGTTGCCAAACCACATTGAACGGCCCGCGTACGACCAGCATTGGTAAACCGGTGTCATCAGCTGCACTTTGTACGTCCATAGTGGTGGAGGCACGATTTTGCGCAGCGTTCGCGGCGTCAGTGGCAGATTTATCCAGACCGGCGGAAATAACGTTCATCATCTCCGTGCTGTAACGCTGCATGGAAGCCGCGTCTGCAACCGGTTTGCCCGCCTGTTCCAGGTTCAGCAGTTTAACCGTAACCGCCTGCTGATAACCCTGCGGCTTAACAGAGATTTGATAACGACCACGATACTGCTCGTCTTCGTCCAGACGGTTCCATTGTACCCAATCGGTGGTCAGTGTCTGACCAGCATCATCACGTTGGGTGATGGTGTAGTTTTTCGCCTGCAGCACGCTAACCACCTGCGGCCACAGAGTATTGCCACGACCATTTTCCACCAGCAATGAAGCGGTATCGCCCGTGAACTGGGTACGCGCGCCAGAAACCAGTGCCAGCGGCTGGGCTGGTGGACGAATGTCCAGCGCCTTACCGACAGCACCACTACCGTTGATCACCGGGATTGCATAATCACCGGAGGTCACCGGCAAAATCATTCCAGCCGGGGCATGAAGCTCCGCAAGCGGTGCCGCTTCCAGGTAGGCTTCATCACCACTGACCTGACGCTTATAGCGTGAGTCAGAACTACAGGCAGCGAGTAATAAAACAAGCGAAACACCCGCAACCTTTGCCAGGCGCGACTTTTGAACAGAGTAAGCCATCAAATCTCCCTAAACTTTACAGCAAACCGGCATGCTTAAGCGCCGCTCTGACCGTCTCACGACCACTGTCGGTGATTGGTGTCATTGGCAGGCGCAGCGTATCGGTCGCCACAAGACCCAGTTCCTTACATGCCCATTTCACCGGGATTGGATTGGGTTCGACAAATAGTTTGTTGTGTAATGGCATCAGACGCTGATTAATAACGCGTGCCTCGGCAAAATGCCCTTCTGCTGCCAGTTTGCACATCTGGGCCATATCACGCGCTGCGACGTTAGCCGTAACGGAAATAACCCCATGACCGCCTAATTGCATGAAGTCCAGCGCGCTCGCATCATCGCCGCTCAGCAGAACAAAATCATCTGAAACCAGCTCTTTGATCTGGTTTACACGCGTTAAGTTCCCTGTTGCCTCTTTGATTCCGATAATATTTTTTACTTTCGCCAGACGGCCCACCGTTTCCGGGAGCAGATCGCAGCCAGTACGGGACGGCACATTATACAGAATTTGCGGCAGGTCAGTATGCTCAGCGATGGCTTTGAAATGCTGATACAAACCTTCTTGCGACGGACGATTGTAGTAAGGGGTTACCGTCAGGCAGCCGACGATACCACTGTCATTGAAGCGCTGCGTCAGGCTAATGGCTTCCGCAGTAGCGTTAGCGCCGGTCCCGGCAATTACCGGAATGCGCCCATCAGCCAGCTCCAGCGTCATCATCACCACATCAGCATGTTCGTCATGATTTAAGGTAGCGGACTCGCCAGTGGTGCCAACAGAAACGATCGCCGAAGTACCGCTGGCGACATGATAATCAATCAGTTTTTTCAAGCTAGCCCGACAGACATTACCTTTTTCATCCATCGGAGTAACAATCGCGACAATACTTCCCGTGAACATGGGCCATCCTCTGTGCAAACAAGTGTCTCAATGTTACGTTTGGTACGACAATAAAAGCAAGCGACGAGAGCCCTTCTGATTGTTGTATGCAGGTTTTTTTTATGCTTTCCTTATGATTACCCCACCTCTCAAAGGAAGAACAGGTTTGACACCTTCATCGCAACATTACCTGGTTATTACTGCGCTGGGTGCCGATCGCCCTGGAATTGTGAACACGATCACCCGCCATGTCAGCAGTTGCGGCTGTAATATCGAAGACAGTCGCCTGGCCATGTTGGGCGATGAGTTTACGTTTATCATGCTGCTGTCGGGTACCTGGAATGCCATCACCCTGATCGAATCGACCCTGCCGTTGAAAGGTGCAGAGCTGGATTTACTGATTGTGATGAAGCGTACGACGGCGCATCCCCGTCCGCCAATGCCGGCAACGGTATGGGTTCAGGTTGATGTACCGGATTCGCCACATTTAATTGAACGATTTACAGCCCTGTTTGATAACCATCGAATGAACATTGCGGAACTGGTTTCGCGCACGCAACCTGCTGAAAATGATAAGGCGGCGCAGTTATACATCCAGATTACCGCCCACAGTCCGGCATCGGATGATGCCGCAAATATTGAACAGGCCTTTAAAGCACTATGTACAGAACTCAATGCACAAGGCAGTATTAACGTTGTTAATTATTCACAACATGATGAACAGGATGGAGTTAAGTAATGAATCCACTGAAAGCCGGTGACATCGCACCGAAATTTAGCTTGCCGGATCAAGACGGAGAACAAGTAAATTTGACCGACTTCCAGGGACAGCGTGTGCTGGTCTATTTCTATCCGAAAGCCATGACGCCAGGCTGTACCGTTCAGGCCTGTGGCCTGCGAGATAACATGGATGAGCTGAAAAAAGCAGGTGTAGACGTGCTGGGCATCAGCACTGACAAGCCTGAAAAGCTTTCCCGTTTTGCCGAAAAAGAGCTGCTTAACTTTACCCTGCTGTCCGACGAGGATCATCAGGTCTGCGAGCAGTTTGGCGTCTGGGGCGAGAAATCCTTTATGGGGAAAACCTATGATGGGATCCATCGCATCAGCTTCTTGATTGACGCTGACGGTAAGATTGAACACGTTTTCGATGATTTCAAAACCAGTAATCACCACGATGTGGTGCTGAACTGGCTGAAAGAAAACGCCTGACTTTCACGCTGCCGGATGACGGCTGACGCCCTGTCCGGCCTACCGTGTGTAGGCCGGGTAATCGGCTGTCTGTTTAAGCGTCCTTTTTTACACTCGCCTTTTTATCTCGCGCTACCTTTTTGCCTTTCGCTCAGAGCGCATCGACTAGCACACAGTTCACCACTTCCCTGTTACATAAACGCATCAGGACTCGTCAACGACCTGCGCATCCGGCCAGGCATGGACAACGGCCTTGATTAACGTCGCCAGCGGAATGGCGAAGAACACGCCCCAGAATCCCCACAGGCCGCCAAAGATCACCACTGACAGGATAATCACCAGCGGATGCAAATTGACTGCTTCAGAAAACAGCACCGGCACCAGCAGGTTGCCGTCCAGCGCCTGGATAATCAAATAGACGGCGAAACAACTCCAGAACTCGGTCCCCAGACCGAACTGGAACAGCGCAACGCCTACCACAGGAATAGTGACTACAAAAGCGCCAATATAGGGAATGAGTACCGAGAACCCCACCAGCACGGCCAGTAGCAGTGAGTAGTTGAGGCCAAACATCAGGAAGCCCAGCCAGGTCGCCACGCCCACCACCACCATCTCCAGCACCTTGCCGCGGATGTAGTTAGTGATTTGCTGGTTCATCTCCTTCCAGACCTGCCCCGCCAGCCCGCGATTACGCGGCAGCACACGACGCACGGCGTTCAGCATTTGCTCTTTATCTTTGACGAGGAAGAACACCATCAGCGGCACCAGCACCAGATAGACCGCCAGAGTCAGCAGCCCGACCAAAGAGGCCAGCGAATATTTCACTACCGAATCGCCCATCGTCAGCATGCGGGTGCGCATATTTTCCGCCATCGCATCGATAATGCCCGCATCCATTAAAGCCGGATAACGACGCGGCAGCGTAGCGGCAAAATCCGACAGTTTGTTCAACATGCCTGGCATGTCGCGAATCAGTAAGATCCCCTGTTGCCATGCCACCGGCATCACCACAAAGGCCATCAACAGCAAAATGCCGACAAATACGATCAGCACGAGAGAGGTCGCCCAGCGGCGCGAGCAGCCGATGGCTTCGAGGCGCACCGTTGGCCATTCCAGCAGGTACGCCAGCACAATGGCAACCAGCAGCGGTGCCAGTAATCCGCTAAAAAAGAAAAGAATGCCAAACCCGGCAACCAGAATAACCAGCAAGGCAATCGCCTCGGGGTCGCTAAAGCGACGGCGATACCATTGCATCAACATTTCGAGCATAAAACCTTCCCTGAACCTCAATAGCGGGATTGCGATCCCGAATTGTATCGAAATGTCACAAAAAAGACTTCGCTTTTTATTGCTGATTCTGGAAACTGAAAAGTCATTTGTGCAGGGTATTCATCGACAAATTTCGCCGTTACACTGCCTGTGTCGGCAGACACGGAACGATACGACCCGGCATCGGTCAAATGACTATCTCAAAGAAAACAGGACAGAGGTTATGTTCAGGCAGTTTAAGAAGAACCTGGTTGCTACCCTCATTGCCGCGCTGACCCTGAGTCAGGTGGCTCCCGCGTTCGCAAACTCCGCGGACAGCTTGCCAGACATGGGAACCTCGGCGGCAAGTACGCTTTCCATCGGTCAGGAAATGCAGATGGGCGATTATTATGTACGCCAGCTGCGTGGCAGCGCGCCGCTGATTAACGATCCGCTGCTGGTTCAGTACATTAATGGGTTGGGTATGCGTCTGGTTTCACACGCCGATTCGGTCAAGACGCCCTTCCATTTCTTTTTGATTAACAATGACGAAATCAACGCCTTTGCTTTTTTTGGCGGTAACGTCGTGCTGCACTCTGCCCTGTTTCGCTATTCCGATAACGAAAGTCAGCTCGCCTCAGTTATGGCGCACGAAATCTCGCACGTCACCCAGCGCCACCTTGCGCGCGCCATGGAAGATCAGAAACGCAGCGCGCCGCTGACCTGGGTTGGCGCGTTAGGCTCCATTCTATTGGCGATGGCGAGCCCTCAGGCCGGGATGGCCGCGCTCACCGGCACGCTGGCGGGATCGCGTCAAGGAATGATTAGCTTCACGCAGCAGAATGAACAGGAAGCAGACCGTATCGGCATTCAGGTTTTACAACGTTCTGGATTCGATCCGCAGGCGATGCCGACTTTCCTGGAAAAACTGCTCGACCAGGCGCGTTACTCCTCGCGTCCGCCTGAAATTTTGCTGACCCACCCCCTGCCGGAAAGTCGTCTTTCAGATACCCGCAATCGCGCAAACCAGATGCGTCCGGTGGTGGTGCAATCCTCTGAAGATTTCTATCTGGCGAAAGCGCGAACTCTGGGGATGTATAACTCCGGACGAAACCAACTGACCAGCGACATGCTCGACGAGTGGGCAAAAGGTAACGTCCGACAGCAGCGCGCGGCGCAGTACGGTCGTGCGTTACAGGCGATGGAAGCCAATAAATACGACGAGGCTCGCAAAGCGCTGCAACCGCTGCTGTCCGCAGAGCCCAATAACGCCTGGTATCTGGATCTGGCCACCGACATCGACCTCGGGCAAAAGAAAACCAGTGACGCGATTGCCCGACTGAAAAAAGCGCGTGATTTGCGAATCAACCCAGTTTTGCAACTTAACCTTGCGAACGCCCTGCTACAGGGCGGTCAGCCACAAGAAGCGGCAACCATCCTTAACCGTTATACCTTTAACAACAAGGACGACGCCAACGGCTGGGATCTGTTGGCGCAGGCGGAAGCCGCGTTGTATAACCGCGATCAGGAACTGGCCGCGCGTGCGGAAGGGTATGCGTTGGCGGGCCGTCTCGATCAGGCCATCTCGTTACTGAGCAGCGCCAGTTCGCAAGTGAAGCTGGGCAGCCAACAACAGGCGCGTTACGATGCGCGCATCGACCAACTGCGCCAGTTGCAGGAACGCTTTAAGCCGTACACGAAAATGTAAAAAGGATTCTCCATGTCAAAGGCCGTAAAAATCTACCATAACCCGCGCTGCTCCAAGAGCCGCGAAACGCTGAACCTGCTGCAATCGCACGGTGTGGAGCCAGAAGTGGTGCTTTACCTGGAAACGCCTGCCGATGCCGCAACGCTGCGTCAGTTGTTGAAGATGCTGGGCATGGAAAGCGCCCGGGAACTGATGCGCCGAAAAGAGGATCTCTACGCGTCGCTCAACCTGGCTGACAGCAGTCTGAGTGAAGGTGAATTGATTCAGGCGATGGTGGAACACCCGAAACTGATGGAACGTCCAATTGTAGTGGCGAACGGCCAGGCGCGTATTGGCCGTCCACCGGAACACGTGCTGGAAATCATCGGCTAATCACCCCCGCCGTAGTGCTTCGAGAAAAGCCTGCGGCGTCATCTCCCCCAGTTTTTTCTGCGCCTTGCCGGTATTATAACTTTCGCAAATCTCTGCCAGCAGTTGACTGGCTGATACGTCCTTTACCCGCGGCACAATCGCCACCAGCGGAAGGTTAACCTGAATCGCATTCTGCACGTTATGGTTTATGTTGTGCGTCATCCCTCGTGCTATCAGCCCCTGTTCCAGCCCATCAAGATAGGTGTCAGAAAAGAATGTCTCAATAGATTGTATATCAGCTGGACAGGCTGTCAGCAGCGCATCCAGCCATTTCATGACCAGATGCGGCGAAATCCCGGCATACAGTCGCGCGTAGCACCAGCCGCTCACCGGTTCACGAGCCCAGAGCACATGATGCTCCCCGCTATCCTCCATATGCAGTGAAAGCGGGAGGTGATGCACCTCAAGCACATGAGGGAAATGCCCGGCCTTCAGTGCCTTTTTCCCCTGCAAAGGTGTCCCCTGACGCATCAACCTTGCAGGTTTAAGATAACGATTTAGCGTCGCACGGGAAACGTGAATGCCCAGCCCTTCATTGACCAGTAACAAAAGCTCATCTAACGGCGCGCCGGTCGCATCCCGCAGTCCGTTAATCAGCGCAATCTGCTCTTGTCTCATCGCTTTGTGTATCACTTTCGGCGTAGTTTGCCGATCGGCAGTCTGCTCACGTTGTCGCCAGCGCCTGACCGTGGTGACGGAAATCCCCAGCTCAGCGGCCAGCGCTCTGTCGCTTTTATCCGACTGCTGCAGATAACGACGGATGCGCGGTGTCGTGGTGGCATTGGCATGCAGTTTTATTTCCATCGCCAAATCCTTTTCCAAAGAGATAACTAATGATATGAGATTTATATTTATAAGGCGAACACATTGTGACCAGATTCACCTTTCGACTGCGGAGCTTCCCTGATAATCCTCTGGCATACCATAAATACTCTCATCCGATCTTGTACGGAGTTCACAATGAACAATGTTCTGGGATTTCTTGAAGCAAAACTGATGCCGCTTGCGGCCAAAACGGCGCAGCAGCGTCACCTGGGCGCGATCCGCGGCGCCTATGTTTCCTTTATGCCGTTCATTATCGTCGGCTCCATTCTGCTGGTTATTTCCTCCTTTCCGAACCAGACCTATCAGCAATTTATGTCTGGCGCGTTTGGTGAAAGCTGGAGCAGTATTATCGAGATCCCGTTTAACGCGGTGTTCTCAACGATGTCACTGTTCATCAGTTTCCTGGTTGCCTACCGTCTGGCGGAACATTACGGTGAAGACCGTATCTCTTGCGGCATCCTGGCGCTGGTCTGCTTTCTGATCCTCACCCCGTTTATCAAAGTTGCGGATAACGGCGGCATCACCGTGATACCAGTAGAATGGATCGGCACTAAAGGGCTATTTGTGGCAATGATTGGCTCGTTGCTGTGGACGGAATTGTTCTGCTGGCTGAAACGCAAAAAACTGGTTATCAAGATGCCCGAAGGGGTTCCGCCTGCCGTGCAGGAATCATTTGCCGCGCTGATCCCCGCCCTGTTGGTAATGATCCTGGTGCTGATTATTCGCATCCTGTTTGAAAATACCCACTACCAGACAATTCACCGCTTTATCTATGAAGTGGTTGCGACGCCGGTTCGTCACTATGGCACCTCCTATTTTGGCGCGCTGATGACGGTTTTCAGCATTACGATTTTATGGTCGGTAGGGATTAACTCAGGCTCAATGATCAACGGCATTATCCGGCCACTGTGGATGGAGAACCAGACGGATAACATCGCCGCCATTCAGGCGGGCGTTACGCCACCGCATATTATCACCGAGCAGTTTTTTGACATGATCTGGATGGGGGGCGCTGGCGCAACCTTATCGCTGGTTATCGCAATGCTGATTTTTGCCCGCAGTAAAAACATGCGGGAAGTGGCCCGACTGGGAGCTGGCGCATCGATTTTCAATATCAACGAACCCATTCTGTTCGGTCTGCCGGTCATCATGAACCCCATCATGCTAATACCGTTCAACCTGGTGCCTCTGGTGTTAGTCACCATCCAGTACGTCGCAATGAAAATTGGCGCTGTTGCCGTCACGACGGGCGTGTTTATTCCATGGACGCTGCCGCCGGTTATCAGTGGTTTTATCGTCACAGGCCATCTCAGCGGTAGCGTCATGCAGATCATCAATTTACTGATTGGCGCAATGCTCTATCTGCCATTTATGCGCATTGTCGATAAACAGTACCGCGCGGCGGAAGTCACCACGCTGGCACAAAACGAGAGTACACCCGTTAAACAGGAGTAAAACATGTGGGGAATTATCGCCACCTGGCGAATGGCGCTTGAAGGCGTTACTGAGTCCGCTTCCGCGCTGGCTGCAGGCCAAACAGCGGCCAGTGCGGTAGTCGATGCCGTTGCCGCAGTTGAGGACTTCCCATTATACAAGTCCGTTGGCTACGGCGGACTGCCAACCGAAAAGGGTGAGGTGGAACTGGATGCCGCATTCATGGATGGCGACACGCTGGCGTTCGGCGCCGTGGGCAATCTCGTGGATATCGCCAATCCGGTACGCGTTGCGCACGCCCTGAGTCGTCAACGGTATAACAGCCTGCTTGTCGGCCAGGGTGCCCGAGAATGGGCGTTAAGCCAGGGGTTTGCAGAAAAAACCATGCTTACCGACCGCGCCATCCAACACTATCGCAAACGCTGCCGCGAGACGCTGGATAAGGGACTGAGTCCTTATGACGGCCATGATACCGTCGGCATTATCGGACTGGACACACAAGGTTCGATGAGCGTGGCGACCTCCACCAGCGGTCTGTTTATGAAAAAACGCGGTCGTCTGGGAGATTCCCCGATTATTGGTTCCGGCTTCTACTGCGACAGTCAAATCGGCGCCGCGACCGCCACTGGCGTTGGCGAAGACCTGATGAAGGGGTGCACCAGCTACGAAATCGTTCGCCGTATGGCACAGGGCATGACGCCGCAGCAGGCTGCGGACTCCGTGGTTTTTGAACTGGAGGACAACCTGATGTCCCGCTTTGGCAGGGTGGGCGATTTATCCGTCGTGTGTATGAATCACCGGGGAGAATTTGGCGCGGCGACCAATATCAAAACCTTCTCGTTTACCGTTGCCACCGCCAGTCATCCACTCACCGTCTATCTCGCGGAACGTCGGCACGAAAAGACGTATTACCAGCCAGTCGATGAGGCGTGGATGCAGGCCTATGCGGCACGGATCCGTGCGCCAATAGAGGAAGAATAATGATGACATATCAGTTGATTCAGTCCCTTTCAGAGGCGCAACCCAACGCGCACCTGATTGCCCGTCCCACAAGCCAACAGTTACCAGACACCGCGCTGATAAACGAAATGCGTGCCACGGGTAACATGGCGGATACCTGTTTTGGCTGCGCCCCTTACAAACGCATCACCCTCATTCCATCAGCACTGTGGCAGGACAACCTGACCGACGGTTTGCTGAACGCATTACGTCCACTGTTCACCACGCCGGTCAGTTCTCACGTGATCATTGATGTTCGCGAAATACACGAAACCGTGCTGCTTCAGGTTCTGCGTTTTCTGTTCAATCAGGTACATCGCCTTGACGACCTGCAACTGAAAACTACAGACAACGCGACGATAAGACTCGACCACATAACGGCGCTTTGTTTACCCGAACAGCGGGAAGCGTTAGAGGAAATTTTCCGTCGGCAGCAGGCCATTGCCAACGGCATGGTCGCCGCCCGCCGCCTGGCGGATATGCCATCCGAGCAGTGTACGCCGCAGGTCGTTGTCGAAGAGGCCCAACGTCTATGCGCGGCTTACCCTGACCTGCGCTGCGAAGTGCTGGACGAACAGGCCATCGTAGCGCAAGGCCTTGGCTTGCTGCACGCCGTGGGGAAAGGCTCCAGCCGCCCGCCCCGCCTGCTGGCGATTCATTACGACGGCGTCAGCAGCGGCCCGGTGCGCAGCTATGTCGGGAAAGGCATCACTTTCGACACCGGCGGTTTGTGGCTGAAAGAAGGCGCGGGCATGTACACCATGAAGTACGACATGTGCGGCGCAGCCAACGTGCTTGGGCTGATGCTCAGTATTGCCGGGCTGGCGCTGCCGGTTCGAGTCATGGGCGTACTGGCGCTGGCGGAAAACGCCATTGGTCCCGACGCCATGCAACCGGGTAACGTAGCACGCGCCTGTAACGGGATGACGGTGGAGATCAACAACACCGACGCCGAAGGACGACTGGTACTTGCTGACGCCATTGCCTGGGCCAGCCAGCGCCACAAAGAGACTCGCTATATCATTGATTTAGCAACGCTGACCGGCGCCGTGGTGAAAGCGCTGGGCTATGAGCTGAGTGGATTGATGACCCAGGATAGCGCGCTGCGTGCGGCGTTAACCGTTGCCGGTGAGCAGAGCGGAGATAGAGTCTGGTCGCTGCCATTGGACGCTCACCTGAAAAAACAAACGGAGAGCGCGATTGCCGATCTGTGCAATACGCCGACTAACAACGCGGCAATCAGCGCATCGGCGGCCTGGCTGCTTCATCATTTTTGTCCGGCGACGATTCCATGGGCGCATCTCGACGTCAGCGGTACGGCGTTGTGGCGCGAAGGGGGAAGAAGCGTGGCATCGGGCAGACCGATTCCACTGCTGATGGAGCATTTACTTAACGATCTGGCAGTTGAGAAGTCCCCCTCTGAGTGAGGGCGTTTGTTTGGGTAATCAGGCCGGATAAGGCGACGTCGCCCTCCGGCATCCGTACCGTTCTGCCCGATGGTGCTACGCTTATCAGACCGACTGCGATGCGTAATCTTGTATTTCGGCTAGAGCTTCAGAATTTCTTTCACGAACGGAATGGTCAATTTGCGCTGCGCGGAGATGGAGGCGTGATCAAGCTGATCGAGCGTCATAAACAGCGTGCGCATTTCTCTGTCGAGCCGTTTGAGCAAGAAGCGCCCCACGTCTTCCGGGAGTTCAAATCCGCGCAGTCGGGCGCGTAGCTGTAGCGCCTGCAGCTTATCTTCATCCGACAGCGGTTGCAGCTTGTAGATTTGCCCCCAATCCAGACGCGAGGCCAGATCGGGCAACCCCAGCTTTAACTGCCGTGGAGGACGATCGCCGGTGATCAGTAACCGCGTTTTTCCGGATTCCAGAATGCGGTTGTAGAGATCAAAAATCGCCATCTCCCACTCTTCATCACCCGCGACACATTCAATATTGTCGATACAGACTAACGACAGGTGTTCCATCCCGTCGAGCACTTCCGGTACAAACCAGGTGCGCTTGTCCAGCGGCACATAGCCAACGGCATCACCACGCTGCGATAATTCAGCACAGGCAGCATGCAGCAAATGGCTGCGGCCGGCGCCTTCACGCGACCAGAGATAGATGTATCCGCTATGCTCCTGGCGCAGCACGTTTTGCAGTGCGGCCAGTAAAGAGGCGTTATCTCCCGGCCAGAAACTTGCAAACGTTTCGTCGTCAGGCAGATAAAGTGGCAAAGAGAGCTGTGCCGGTGTGTTCAGAGAGACCTCAACCCAGATTTCATTAAAATCGTGATGAGTTTACCACAGAATTCCGTCGCGTTAGAACCGGGCAGCATCACTGCCCGGATCCCATTTTACGGCTTCGGCGTATCCGCATCTTCCGCGTCCAGCACCACTTCTTCCGGGCGCAGGACAGAAATCAGCTTGAAGATCAGGCTCAGACCGATCCCAACGATCGTCGCCAGCGCCATTCCTTTCAGCTCCGCCGCGCCAATGTGCACTTTCGCGCCGCTGACGCCAATGATCAGAATGACAGAGGTCAGGATCAGGTTCTGCGCTTTGTTGTAATCCACTTTCGATTCAATCAGCACGCGAATACCGGATGCCCCGATCACCCCGTACAGCAGCAATGACACCCCACCCATCACCGGTAGCGGAATGATCTGGATCGCCGCCGCCAGTTTACCGACGCAGGACAGCAGAATCGCGAAAATCGCCGCGCCGCCAATTACCCAGGTACTGTAAACACGGGTGATTGCCATTACACCAATGTTCTCACCGTAGGTGGTGTTCGGCGTGGAGCCAAAGAAGCCAGAAATCACCGTCGACAAACCGTTGGCAAACATCGAACGATGCAGACCCGGATCGCGAACCAGATCTTTTTTGACGATATTCGCCGTCACCACTAGGTGACCGACGTGTTCGGCAATCACCACCAGCGCCGCAGGCAGAATAGTCAGAATGGCGAACCACTCAAAGCGCGGCGTGTAGAAGGTCGGCAGCGCAAACCAGTGCGCCTCGGCAATCGGTGTGGTATCAACCACGCCCATCGCAAATGACAGTGCATAACCTGCCAGTACCCCAATCAGGATCGGGATAATCGCAAGGAAACCACGAAACAGCACCGAGCCAAACACGGTCACCGCCAGCGTCACCATCGAGATAATGATGGTCTTCGAATCCGCAGATTGTCCTTCCGCAGGCAGCAATCCAGCCATACCAGCGGCCACGCCTGCCAGTTCAAGACCGATGACGGCAACGATTGCGCCCATTGCCGCAGGAGGAAACATCACGTCCAGCCAGCCGGTTCCCGCTTTCTTGACAATGAAAGAAACCAGGCAGAACAGCACACCACACATGATGAAGCCGCCCAGCGCCACTTCGTATCCCAACGGCAACAGCAGCAGAACCGGTGAGATAAACGCGAAGCTTGAACCTAAATAGGCAGGAATTTTTCCTTTACAGATAAAGAGATACAGCAAGGTCCCGATCCCGTTGAACAACAGAACGGTAGCCGGGTTGATATGAAACAGAACTGGCACCAGCACGGTTGCGCCAAACATGGCGAACAGGTGTTGCAAACTAAGCGGGATTGTCTGTAAAAGTGGCGGTCTTTCACTCACCCCGATAGCACGGCGCGTCATAGTGTTTTCCTCTGAGTGTGTTTGTTATGAATCGTTGAGTTGTTTTATTCAAAAAAAAGCCGACTCTTAAAGTCGGCTATTTATCAGTTATTCACTTACTTCGTACCAAAAATCTTATCGCCGGCATCACCCAGCCCCGGAATAATGTATCCGTGCTCGTTCAGGCCCTGGTCGATCGACGCGGTGTAGAGTTCCACATCCGGATGCGCTTTTTCCAGCGCGGCGATCCCTTCCGGCGCCGCCACCAGCACCAGCACTTTGATGCTGCTGCAGCCCGCTTTTTTCAGCAGATCGATAGTGGCGATAACAGAACCCCCGGTTGCCAGCATCGGGTCGACGATCAGCGCCATGCGCTCGTCGATATTGGACACCAGCTTCTGGAAATACGGGACCGGCTCAAGCGTTTCTTCGTTGCGGTACATGCCGACCACGCTGATACGTGCGCTGGGTACGTTTTCCAGCACGCCTTCCATCATGCCCAGACCGGCACGCAGGATAGGTACAACGGTAATTTTTTTGCCTTTGATTTGATCCACTTCGACCGGACCATTCCAGCCTTCAATGGTTACTTTTTCGGTTTCCAGGCCCGCAGTCGCTTCGTAGGTCAGCAGACTGCCTACTTCCGAGGCGAGTTCACGAAAGCGTTTGGTGCTGATATCGTTCTCACGCATCAGACCCAGCTTGTGTTTGACGAGTGGGTGTTTGACTTCCACGATCTTCATACTCTTCTCCTTTCCTCAGACGAGTGGCAACCACAAAAAAAATCGCCGGATTATACCGCTTTTCCTCTCTGGCGCAACATAACGTATGCATGACCTGGATCAAGCAAAGTAGTATACGTTTGGGTGATGAGTATAAAACACGCCCCGCATTCTGTGCGGGGCCAAGTATCAAGTGGCTGAAATCAGAGGGATTCACCGTTACTTTTTATCACCTGCTGATACCAGGCGAATGATTTCTTACGGCTGCGCGCCAGTGTCCCACTGCCGTCATTATTTTTATCAACGTAGATAAACCCGTAACGCTTTTTCATCTCTCCCGTTCCCGCAGAGACCAGATCGATACATCCCCACGGCGTGTACCCCATGAGATCCACGCCATCCTCTTCCACCGCTTTTTTCATTTCGCGCAGATGGGCGGCCATATAGTCAATACGATAGCTGTCGTCTACGGTGCCATCCGGTTGCTGAACATCAATCGCACCAAACCCGTTCTCAACGATAAACAACGGCAACTGGTAGTGATCCCAGAACCAGTTCAGCGAATAGCGCAATCCCACCGGATCAATCTGCCAGCCCCAGTCCGATTTCTGTACGTAGGGATTGGAGACCAGACTTTTGCTCTCGTCATAATCGAGTTGCGGGTTATCGTCTGTCGCTTTGGTGACAAACGACATGTAATAGCTAAAACCGATGTAGTCGACGCAGCCTTCGGACAGAGCAACACGGTCTTCTTCCGTGATATCGAGGTCAAACTCGCGGCGCGTAAAATAGTTGAGAATATGCTGCGGATATTTCCCCCGCACATGCACATCGGTAAACCAGTAGCGACGGTGCATGGCGTTCATCGCCATCATCATGTCGTTTGGCGCACAGGTCAGTGGGTAGATGGGGCACATGGCGATCATGCAGCCGATCTGCAATGCCGGGTTAATTTCTCGTGCCGCCTTCACCGCCAGCGCACTGGCCACCAGTTCATAGTGCGCCGCCTGGTACATTACCGGTTCACGATCTTCACCTGGCTGATACTTCAGGCCGGAGTTCGTGAACGGTGCAAAATCCTCATGGTAATTGGCCTGGTTGTTGATCTCATTGAAGGTCATCCAATACTTCACTTTGCCCTGATAGCGGGTAAAGACGACCTTCGCAAAGCGGACAAAAAAGTCGATCAGCTTCCGGTTGCGCCAGCCGCCATACTCCGTCACCAGATGGTAGGGCATCTCGAAATGCGACAGGGTAATTACCGGTTCAATGCCATACTTCAGGCATTCATCAAACAGATCGTCGTAAAATTGCAGTCCCGCCTCGTTTGGCTGCGTTTCATCCCCAAGTGGGAAAATGCGCGTCCAGGCAATGGACGTCCGGAAACATTTAAAGCCCATTTCAGCGAAAAGCTTAATGTCTTCTTTGTAGCGATGATAAAAATCGATCGCCTCGTGGTTAGGGTAGTTTTTGCCGGGCAGCACGCCATCGGTAATTTCTCGCGCCACGCCATGAGCGCCCGCCGTCATGACGTCAGCAACGCTGATCCCTTTTCCGCCTTCCTGCCAGCCGCCCTCAAGCTGATGAGCGGCGACCGCCCCGCCCCACATGAAATTCGCGTTAAATCCAGACATAGTTTCCCTCGTTAATTTGCTATGACAAAACAGAAACCGGTTTCAGTATGATACTGAGCAATCCCGGCACTGCTTTCAAGGGTGAAACTGAACCCGGTTTCATTTTCGTGGTTCAGGTCATAAAAACACCGCGCCGCGGAGAAAATGCAGCAAATCTCGACAGATAAAAACGGATGCAACACAGGCTCGCAAACGTTTGCTTTCCCTGCTAGAATTGCGCCGAATTTTACTTTTACCGTAAGAAAACGTGGGGAACCAGGCAGTGACCGATAAAACCTCTCTTAGCTACAAAGATGCCGGTGTTGATATTGACGCGGGTAATGCTCTGGTGGATCGAATCAAAGGCGTAGTGAAGAAAACTCGCCGCCCGGAAGTGATGGGTGGTTTGGGTGGCTTCGGTGCGCTGTGCGCATTGCCGCAAAAATATCGTGAACCAGTGCTGGTTTCCGGTACTGATGGCGTCGGGACAAAACTGCGTCTGGCGATGGATCTGAAGCGTCACGATACCATCGGCATTGATCTCGTGGCGATGTGCGTCAACGACCTGGTCGTTCAGGGTGCTGAGCCGCTGTTTTTCCTCGACTACTACGCCACTGGCAAACTGGATGTGGATACCGCAGCCAGCGTGATTAACGGTATCGCCGAAGGCTGCCTGCAATCCGGCTGCGCGCTGGTCGGCGGGGAAACCGCTGAAATGCCGGGGATGTATCACGGTGAAGATTATGACGTCGCGGGTTTCTGCGTCGGCGTGGTCGAAAAATCAGACATCATTGACGGTTCCAAAGTGGCCGATGGCGATGTGTTGATTGCACTGGGTTCCAGCGGTCCGCACTCCAACGGTTACTCACTGGTACGTAAAATTGTTGAAGTCAGCGGCTGCGATCCAGAAACGACGGTTCTGGAAGGCAAACCGTTGGCCGACCACCTGCTGGCGCCGACCCGCATCTACGTGAAATCGATTCTGGAATTGATTGAAAAGGTTGATGTGCACGCTATCGCGCACCTGACCGGCGGCGGCTTCTGGGAAAACATTCCGCGCGTACTGCCGGACAACACGCAGGCGGTGATCGATGAATCCTCCTGGCAGTGGCCAGCTGTTTTTAACTGGCTGCAAAGCGCCGGTAACGTCAGCCAGCATGAAATGTATCGTACCTTTAACTGCGGCGTCGGCATGGTCATTGCTCTTCCGGCGGCAGAAGTAGACAACGCCCTTACCCTGCTGAAGGCAAAAGGTGAAAAAGCCTGGAAGCTCGGCGTCATCAAGGCTTCCGATTCCGCGCAGCGCGTGGTTATTGAATAATGAATATTGTGGTGCTTATTTCCGGTAACGGAAGCAATTTGCAGGCGATTATTGATGCCTGCAAAGAGAAGAAAATCAACGGCACCCTGCGGGCAGTATTCAGCAACAAGGCCGACGCGTTCGGCCTTGAGCGTGCCAGAAAAGCGGCAATCCCGGCCCATACGCTGACTGCGGATCAGTTTTCCAGCCGTGAAGCATTTGACCGCGAGCTGATCCTTGAGATCGACGCGTATGCGCCTGACGTGGTGGTGCTGGCCGGTTTTATGCGCATTCTGAGCCCGGCGTTCGTCGCGCACTACAACGGTCGACTGCTGAATATTCACCCTTCCCTGTTGCCCAAATATCCCGGTTTGCACACCCACCGTCAGGCGCTGGAAAACGGCGATGAGGAACACGGCACCTCGGTCCACTTTGTCACTGACGAGCTCGACGGCGGACCGGTCATTTTGCAGTCCAAAGTTCCGGTTTTTGAGGGCGATGACGAAGATGAAATCACCGCCCGCGTTCAGGTTCAGGAACACGCCATTTACCCGCTGGTCGTCAGTTGGTTTGTGGACGGACGGCTGAAAATGCGCGATAACGCCGCCTGGCTGGACGGTGTTCGCCTGCCGCCACAAGGCTACGCTGCCGACGAGTAAAAACGGTGCCGGATAACGGATGTCATCCCTTATCCGGCCAGCGCTTCTCTTCAGACCTCCAGCCCCCCTTCCCCTTTGCGATCAGACGGTTTATTGTCATATTTTTCTGGCACAGTTGGACATCTGAGCGCAATGCTCGCCATAATAATCAGGCAGTGTCCCGTGAATAAAACGGAGTATAAGTATTAATGGGTCAGGAAAAGCTTTATATCGAGAAAGAGCTCAGCTGGTTAGCGTTCAACGAACGTGTGCTTCAGGAAGCCGCGGATAAATCAAACCCGCTAATTGAACGGATGCGTTTCTTAGGCATCTATTCCAATAACCTGGATGAATTCTACAAAGTTCGCTTCGCAGAGCTCAAACGCCGCATCATCATCAGCGAAGAACAGGGTTCAAATTCACATTCTCGCCACTTGTTAGGCAAAATCCAGTCCCGCGTACTGAAAGCCGACCAGGAATTCGATGGCCTGTATAACGAACTGCTGCTGGAGATGGCGCGTAATCAGATCTTCCTGATCAACGAGCGTCAACTGTCAGTCAATCAGCAAAGCTGGCTGCGCCACTATTTCAAGCAGTATCTGCGCCAGCACATCACCCCTATTTTAATTAACCGCGAAACGGATCTGGTACAGTTCCTGAAGGATGACTACACCTATCTGGCAGTCGAAATTATTCGCGGCGACACCATTCGCTATGCGCTGCTGGAAATTCCGTCTGACAAGGTTCCACGCTTTGTGAATCTGCCGCCGGAAGCCCCGCGTCGCCGTAAACCAATGATCCTGCTGGATAACATTCTGCGCTACTGTCTGGACGACATCTTTAAGGGCTTCTTTGATTATGACGCACTGAATGCCTATTCCATGAAGATGACCCGTGACGCCGAGTACGATCTGGTGCACGAGATGGAATCCAGCCTGATGGAGCTGATGTCCTCCAGCCTGAAACAGCGTCTGACCGCCGAGCCGGTGCGTTTTGTTTATCAGCGCGACATGCCTAATGCACTGGTCGAAGTGCTGCGCGAGAAGCTGACGATTTCACGCTATGACTCTATCGTTCCCGGCGGGCGTTATCACAACTTCAAAGATTTCATTAACTTCCCTAATGTCGGCAAAGCCAATCTGGTGAATAAGCCGCTGCCGCGCTTACGCCATATCTGGTTTGATAAAGAGAAGTTCCGTAACGGATTTGACGCCATTCGTGAACGCGATGTGTTGCTTTACTATCCGTATCACACCTTTGAGCACGTTCTGGAACTGCTGCGCCAGGCCTCGTTTGACCCGAGCGTGCTGGCAATCAAAATCAACATCTACCGCGTGGCAAAAGACTCGCGGATCATCGACTCAATGATCCACGCCGCCCATAACGGTAAAAAAGTGACCGTTGTGGTGGAGTTACAGGCACGATTTGATGAAGAGGCCAACATTCACTGGGCGAAACGCCTGACGGAAGCGGGCGTGCATGTCATCTTCTCCGCGCCAGGCTTAAAAATTCACGCCAAGCTGTTCCTGATTTCGCGCAAAGAAGGCGAAGAGGTGGTGCGTTACGCCCATATCGGCACCGGTAATTTCAACGAAAAAACCGCGCGTCTGTATACCGACTATTCGCTGTTGACCGCCGACGCGCGGATCACTAACGAAGTCCGTCGGGTGTTCAATTTTATCGAGAACCCGTATCGCCCGGTGACGTTTGATTATCTGCTAGTCTCGCCGCAAAACTCGCGCCGCCTGCTGTATGAGATGATCGATCGTGAAATCGCCAACGCTCAACAGGGACTCCCCTCCGGCATCACACTGAAACTGAATAACCTGGTGGACAAAGGGCTGGTCGATCGGCTGTATGCCGCCTCCAGCTCAGGTGTACCGGTCAATCTGTTGATTCGTGGTATGTGCTCGCTTATTCCGAATCTGGAAGGTATCAGCGATAATATTCGCGTCATCAGTATTGTGGACCGCTATCTTGAGCATGACCGGGTGTATATCTTCGAAAACGGCGGCGATAAGCAGGTCTATCTCTCTTCCGCCGACTGGATGACGCGTAACATCGACTACCGCATTGAGGTGGCGACGCCGCTGCTTGATCCGCGCCTGAAGCAGCGGGTGCTGGATATTATTGACATCCTGTTCAGCGATACGGTAAAAGCCCGCTACATCGATAAAGAACTGAGTAATCGCTACGTGCCGCGTGGAAACCGCCGCAAAGTGCAGTCGCAACTGGCTATTTACGACTATATCAAATCACTCGAGCAATCTGACTAACGCTATGCCAATACATGATAAGACCCCACGACCGCAAGAGTTTGCGGCGGTCGACCTCGGTTCAAACAGTTTTCACATGGTGATTGCCCGTGTGGTGGATGGCGCCATGCAGATTATCGGTCGCCTGAAACAGCGCGTGCATCTGGCGGATGGTCTCGGCGAAGACAACATGCTGAGCGAAGAGGCAATGGAGCGCGGGCTAAGCTGCCTGTCACTGTTTGCTGAACGTCTTCAGGGGTTCGCCCCCTCCAGCGTGTGTATTGTCGGTACCCACACGCTTCGTCAGGCGCAAAACGCCACCGATTTTCTCAAACGAGCGGAAAAGGTTATCCCCTATCCGATCGAGATCATTTCCGGCAATGAAGAAGCGCGTCTGATCTTTATGGGCGTAGAACATACGCAACCGGAAAAAGGCCGCAAGCTGGTCATCGACATTGGCGGCGGCTCGACGGAGCTGGTCATTGGCGAAAACTTCGAACCGAAGCTGGTTGAAAGCCGTCGTATGGGTTGCGTCAGTTTTGCCCAGATCTATTTCCCCGGCGGCGTCATCAGCAAGGAAAACTTCCAGCGTGCCAGAATGGCGGCGGCGCAGAAGCTTGAAACCCTGACCTGGCAATTCCGTATTCAGGGCTGGAACGTTGCGCTGGGGGCCTCTGGCACCATCAAAGCCGCGCACGAAGTGCTCTTAGAAATGGGCGAGAAAGACGGGTTCATCACCCCAGAACGTCTGGATCGACTGGTAGCTGAACTGCTGCAACACCGCAGTTTCGAGTCGCTAAGCCTGCCGGGGTTATCTGAAGAGCGAAAAGCGGTCTTTGTTCCAGGTCTGGCGATTTTATGCGGTGTCTTTGATGCGCTGGCGATCCGCGAGTTACGCCTTTCCGATGGTGCGCTGCGCGAAGGCGTGCTGTACGAAATGGAAGGTCGCTTCCGCCATCAGGATGTCCGCAGTCGCACCGCCAGCAGCCTGGCGAATCAGTACAATATCGACAGCGAACAGGCGCGACGCGTGCTGGAAACCACGATGCAGATGTATGACCAATGGCAAACGCAGCAGCCGAAGCTGGCGCATCCGCAGCTTGAAGCGTTGCTGAAATGGGCAGCGATGTTGCATGAGGTTGGACTGAACATTAATCACAGCGGCCTGCACCGTCACTCGGCGTATATCCTGCAAAACAGCGATTTGCCTGGTTTTAATCAGGAGCAGCAAACCATGATGGCCACGCTGGTTCGCTACCATCGTAAGGCGGTGAAGCTGGACGATCTCCCCCGTTTTACGCTGTTTAAGAAGAAGCAGTTCCTGCCGCTCATTCAGCTATTGCGTCTTGGCGTACTGCTGAACAACCAGCGCCAGGCCACGACCACACCGCCTACGCTGACGCTCATCACCGATGACAACCACTGGACCCTGCGTTTCCCTCACGACTGGTTCAGCCAGAACGCGCTGGTTTTGCTCGATCTGGAAAAAGAACAGCAATACTGGGAAGCGGTGACCGGCTGGCGTCTGAAAATTGAAGAAGAACGCTCACCGGAAATCGCCGCGTGAAGCACACTCAGGTGCCAGTCACTGGCACCTGCTCTTTCAGCGTGTCGCTTAACGGCTGCGGCACCCCGATTAAATATCCCTGCATATAGTCAATCCCCAGAGAGATCGCGGCATGGCGAATCTCCTCGCTTTCGACAAATTCAGCGACCACCTGCATTTTCTTCATACGCGCCAGATGACAGATTGAGGCCACAATCTGATAGTCGAGGCTATTCGAAACGATATTGCGGATGAAACTACCGTCAATCTTCAGAATATTGGCGTTAACGTTTTTCAGCCTTGCATAACTGGCGTAACCCGTACCGAAGTCATCAATAGCGATTTGGCAGCCCAGTTGTTGCAGGTTTTGCAGCGTTGCCTCCGCCTGTCCGGCATTCATCAGCGCCTGACTTTCTGTCACTTCAAATATCAATTGCCAGGCTTCGATCTGGTATTTGCTCAGCAGTTTGCTGATATCCTGCGCAAACCTGGCCCGACAGACCGAGGACGCCGACAGGTTAAGCGCAAAGCGACGGGCAGGCATCTGCGCACGATTCTCCGCCATAAAGCGTAACGTGTGTTCGATAACCCAGAGATCAATTCTCGAGGAGAGACCAAACTCATGCGCGACGGGCAGGAAGGCATCAGGGTTGATCATGCCACCGTCATCATCCAGCAATCGCAGTAAAATCTCATGATAAACATCGCCGCGAAGCCCTTCGATTGGCTGCGCCATCAGACAAAAACGGTCATGCTCCAGCGCATGCTGTAACCGGTTCATCATTGCGACTTTGTCTCGCAGATTACGCTGCATGTTCATCGCACCACTACGCTCTAAATTTTCCGGCGTGTTGGTCATGATGGACAGCTCAGCCGTCGTGCTCAACTCCCCCAGCAACAGGTAAATGTGATTTACCGGGGAACGCACATAGCAATAGCTCATCCCCACCTGTGGCTGGAACGTCATGCCATCCCAGACAAACCGGAACATCTTGATATGCTCATCCAGATCGTCAATGCGTTGCTGATGTGACTCTGTATTTAAGCGTAGCAGCAGGTCAGGCCCGGACATTTGGTAAACATGCTCATCAGGACCCAACTTTTCGGCAATCCAGTGGGAGAGCTGTTGCTTGTACTGGATACGCAGCATTATTCCGTAATTTTTCACGAGAAACTCGAGTTCAGGAACGCGCAGAAAGCACAACGCAGACCAGGGCGTATTTCTCAGCGCGCGGTTGAGCGCACGAAGATTGGGAAGATGGACAACCGGATCAAGAAACGCAAGCCGTCGGGCACGACTGCTCACAATCCGCTGACGCGTCGCCAGCACCGCCATGTAATTCACAATAAAAGAAAAAACCAGGAAACTGGAAGAGGTAATCGCCAGTTGTACATCGTAACCTGAATAATAGGGCGTATAGCTTCTGTAATTATGGATCGCAATAATTAAAACTGGCGCCCATAGCAGTGATATGAATCGATAGCCATAACGCATCGCTCCCCATAACATAACCGGGAGTAATAACGACATAGTATAGTTCGTGCTGAATATGGAACTATTTTCATTCAGTGGCATACAAAGCAAAGACATTAAAGCGGACAATACCAGCAACCAAATAATGATCTCTTTTTGCGAGGCCTTGGCATCAAACTGTAACTTTAATTGTGAATAATAGCCGCGTAAATGTAGCGGGTTACGAATAACGCGAATAATAAAGTAGAAGAGCGGTACACCAATCAAATTGCCCACCAGAATACCCTGGTAGTTTATTAATGCGTTGATGTTAAATGGTGTTCCCCCCATTAAGCTCAACTTGCTTTCATACAACCCCACAAAGGCTGCGAACTGGAAAAGCACCAGAAATAGCGTTGCGGGGCAAAAAACTTGCCAAAAAATGCGGGGGAAGACCAGCTGCGCGTCACCATGCGAGATGTTGTTACGTCGGGGCGTAAAAACACGGTAACCGCCCCAACTGAGCACGACAGCAATAAGAAAATGCGCAATAACAGGCAATGTTTCCGCCAGACCTACCTGCGGATATTTGCGAATAAAAACCGCCAGAACAATACCGGGTAATGCCGCCCAACCGAAAAAAATCATCAGGCTCATCATGAGTGATAACGGTAAGTAGAAAAGGATGACATCCCCGGTGGCCACATGCGCATAGGTATTCGTATGGCTCACGAGCGGTAAAAACAGGGAAGGCAAAATCAGAGGCAGTCCCCACCACTTATCTCTGATTGCAATATAAGTTTTATTCAGTCGCATAGACGCTCAGCGGAACCCCTGGATCCTTAAGGGGTGAATCAGACAGGCATCCCACCTGACGTCAAAATTAAGATGAAAAACTCACCATACATGTCGCACAGATTTTAGTTATCAACGGGAAGTTATTTTTGACGTATATCAAATAATTCCGTCCCCATTAATCAATTATTACCTTTATTTCACGGTGTTATCATTCTCATATTATTAATGTAAATAATATCATTATTCTTCATAACAACGAGATATGATTCAACTGACGCAATTTTACATAATCAAGAATTGACCCGCCTGACACAGTGTGCCTTAATGTATCTATCGCCCGTATGGGCATCCCTTAAGGAACCTTTTGTGAGTCAGGCAACCAGTATGCGAAAACGACATCGATTTAACAGTCGCATGACCCGTATCGTATTGCTTATCAGCTTTATCTTCTTTTTTGGACGTTTTGTCTACTCTTCTATCGGCGCCTGGCATCATCATCAGGACAAAAAAGACGCGCAACAGTCTACTCTTTCTGTCGAAACGCCTGCTCAACGTTAATCCTGTTATTTCAGACAGACGCCATTTGGTCTTTTATACGCCCAAATAAAGCAAAAACCCCCTGTCTAAACAGAGGGTTTTGTCGATTATCCGTCAGTGACGTGTGGGGATAGCCCACTCAATTATTTACGACAAACATAACCAATTGAGTGATAATAACTTTCTCATAACTTATTTTCACAGTACCGTTTTATATACCGTCACAGAAAATCAGTACCATGAAAAATGCCATGTCACCTGGTCAATAAGTCGTACTGCTTTTCACAGACTCGTCCGGCTTCTGCGGCGCGATCAGCGTACTCTGCCAGTTGTCGGTTTCGCTCGAGAGATTTGCTGAGCACGTCGGCAAGCAAAACCCCGGTGTCTGCGGCTGACGACCCAGCGCCGACAGTGGCGTTATACTGCCTGAGATGCTCACGGATGGCAACGAGCTGTTGCTGCAACCTGCCAGCGCGAGCGGCAGCATCAAGAGCATCATTGCGCGCCTGGTCGATCCTCTGCTGCGCTTCACGTTCATTGGTCGCTTTCTCCTGTTCATTCAGCGAACGCAATTTTGCGTCAGCCTCTTTCTGATCTGACTGCGCCTGCGCGTACCCGGCGTCATACTGCCGGTCACCATGGACATTCCAGGCGATAACGCAACTGATAACCAGCGCAGCAAGCATCATGACAATAAGCAACTGTTTCCAGTATGCTTTCACGAATACCCAGATCATAAAAGCACCTTACTGGCTGTGATATACCGCGCGCGCCTGTCGTCGATACCGTTCTGCCCGCCGTTAATAATTTTCGTGATGCGTATCAGGTCACCGGAATAATTCAGACACCCGTTAACGGCGTAGAACCATGCAGCTGATCGTGCAGCGTTAAGGTCCTTCTCCAGCAACTCTGGGTTACTGACTAAATCAAGTTTCAGACCGTTACCGCAGTCACGATAGTTATCCAGGAATGTTATCCCGATAAGACCACGCCCTCGGTATTTCCATCCGTCACCCGGTGCGTTGTTACCGTAGCGCTTGCTGTACACAAGATTGGCGATCGCCAGCTGGCGTTCAAGTGGTAGTGCCTTCTCATAGGTTTTCCTGCCAAGTGCGCTGGCCTGGTCCGGAGTTATGCGCCCGGCGCGGATAAAACCGGACAGTCCGTTAACGCTGTAGTTGAAGTTTTCCTGTAACCTGGTAAATCCTCCGGACTCATGCCCGACCTGTGCGATAAACATCGCCTGGTCATCTGGTTTGGTAATGCCAAATTCATTCATGGCGGCGGTGATATGTGGATACCAGCGTGCGGCCAGTTGCTCAGTAATACCGGCTGCGCGCCGGAACTGGTTAATGTCCATGTTGAGACCTCGATATTTTGAAAATCTGTACAACGTTGCCGCGTGTCTTCAGAACGGCGGCAAGCATGACAGCGTTGATGACGACCTCCGATAAATCGGCGGCCATTGGCGTGTGATACCAGATGGCATAGGCAGCGCGGATGGGAATGCTGGCGGCGGCCACAATGAGAAAGTAAGCGATCCACCCTCCCCACCGGCGATGTTGCGAGCCGTTGCGCCGGAATGTACCGACGCGGATCGCTATGCCTGAACAGATAACCGCATTAGCAATAAGCAAAAGAAGCTCATGAGTTGTCATCGTCTTTTCTCCCCGGGATTAAATCGCGTGGATTATCGGAACGGTGATAGAGCCAGATGCCAATACGAACTGCGACGATAGCTGACACGAATGCGCCGGCAGAGAATACGATCCCTTTCTCGAAAGAATCCTGCGTGATGGTAGGGATCAGGCTGGCTACGCCGATAAGGATGGATGCAGTTGGTTTGTAGAAGAGAAGGCCGCAGAGAAAGCTGAGCATCGACAGGAGAACCCGGCGGCGGATCGGGTATTCGACTGCTGAGGTAACAAAAATTACCGCACCAGCCAGCGAACCCAACGCCACTTCTGGCGGGACACCTGCGATTACCGCAGCGAGTGACCCCATGCTAAGCCACTGATTTAATGACTCACTGGTTAGCCCGACTGACATAATGACCACCGTTTACTGTGCATGAAGAACCCCCTTAGTTGGTGAGTTCATCATACACAATAAACCATATATGGTTAAAATTTGTTAGGAACTATCCTATCATTTTACCTGGCGGGTAAATCTCCTTTGAATGAGACATCCATAAACTCATTTGGAAATTTTACATTGATGAAATGCAATCAAGAATTCCATCAAATGTATTCACAAATGTAAACACCTGAACTCTGGATGTTGTTTTATCTGCACCATCAGGGAATCTGAATCTTGCTCCGGTAGAACCATTAAAGTTCTTTATAGTAATTCCGGATGGAACGCGAAGAACAATAGTTGACCCAACCGGAACCTCTGTAATGCCAAATAGCTGGTTAGTGGAATTAGTTATATTGATGCGAATAACAGGCCCCTGATAAAGCAGCGTTAATGTATTAGCTGAGGCTAGCGATTGTTCAGCAAAAACCGAACCTACTCCACCAGTATCTGAAAAATTGTTATCGTAGTATGAGCTTTGTTGTGCAGCTATACTTTGCCCAACAGTAGCGCCTTTAATTCTGTTATTAGTAACAACCGTTTTTATTTGAGGTCTAATACCATAACCATTTGATACGGTAACGGTATTGTTATCAATAATTGCATCATATCCAGTTCCCCCAACATATATTGCTGAAGTGTTTGAACCAGTTGATGCCTGAATTGTGTTGCTTGTAACTCGCGAGTTTTGTGTTGACTCAAGCGATATGGAAGCGTTTGAACCATTTATAATATTACATGAAACATCAAGGTATTTATGCCATGATGCAGAAGATTCTGCGAGCACTCCCTGAGTTGCATAGGTTGTGCAATCGATATTATTATTAGTAATCTTTACTCTCTCTGACGTTCTTAGACGAATGGCAGCGCGAGACGTTTCTTTTATAATATTATTAGAAATAATGCAGTCGGTTCCGTCGCAAATAATACCATTAGAACCTGAAAGGGATATGATATTATTTGATATGTCCAAACCAGTGACTGAACCAAAACCAATACCAGCTGGGGAAAGTGTACCAAAGTTATTTGTACTTACACACACATTGCGAATTAAATTTCCTTTAATAACGTGTCTATGTACATTCTGACCATATATACCAGAACCATGCGTGTATGGTGTAACTGGAGTTGCGGTGTTATAGTATGTTCCATATATATCTTCAATTGTGTTATCAGTAATATTTACATTGTAAATTGACTCGCTGAGGCGATAACTCATTATTCCATAGCTACTGCATTTTCGTATATTGTTGTTTGATATAGTAATATTGAAGATTGGAGTTAACCCTGAAACGTTTTGAATCATTACGCCATGACCAATGACTTCACATGTATTACCAAACACCAATATATCACGGCTTGAGTCAGCAATAAAAATCCCGTTTGGAGAGGCTACCGTTGATGATGTCTGCAATTCAGATGGATCGAACGAACCATCCGTAGTAACAAGGCATCCTGTTACGTTGACATCGCTACTACCATCTGTTATCAGAACGCATGACCCAACGCTTGAAATAGTAGAGGATATTAGATTTATCCTGACTTTTTGACTATTACTGATAAGGATATTTGCAGCCGTGTCAGCATCTCCAGGATTGGCTACAAGTGACCTTTTTATACTAATACCATCTATCTTAACATTCAGAGCATTAATAACTTTAAGAACACTATCAGTCTGGTTTGTTGAGTTAATTTCACCATTACCAAAAATAACAGTTCCACTCTCAAGTATTAGCGGCACTGTTATTAAATACTTCTGACGAATCCATACATGGTATCCACTGGATATCGCTGCAAGCAAGGCATTGCTATCATCGGTTAACCCATCTCCGTGAGCACCATACTGCTCAGGAGTTACCCACGATAAAGCTTCTTGAATATTACCTGATGGCGATACGCCAATCATCCCAGCACCTGTTGGTTTTGCCAATTCCAGCATAACATCAGATGCTGAACCAGATTCCGGCAACAGCATGATCGGGTTGCCATCATTATCCATACCAACAATTTTATTTTTGCGGAACTCAATAGATGGTAGTTGTGGGATGCTTTCTTCTGTACGAAGTGTTCTGCTGAATAACAAATCTGTATGTGAAGTATTTCCTTCGCTTAATGAATCAGCATAATTTTTAGTTGCTGCATCCTGTGGCCTGACCGGATCTCGCAGATTTCTAATGTAGTTACTCATGGCATCGTAATAATTAGCCACGAATGAAGGTTTGCGAAGAGCAAGACTAAACCAACTGCTAACCTGCTGTACCAGCATCGTCAGTTTATCGAATGCGTCTTCATGAACCTCGGCGAAGAATTTTCCCTGGTTTCTAAGGTCTGTTTCCTGAGTAACAGGCAGTTCTCGTGATATCGAAATCTGATATCCGTTGGCGAGTGCTGTTGTCAAGATCACATTACCGCCAGTGTATCCACCAGCACCGGTTACTGTGTAATCTGTATCCAGTATCAATACTGTTAAGTTTTCATCCAGGTCTACAACCTGAACCACCAGATCAGACTTCTGAAAAATTCTGAAGGTATACGGGAATGTCGTAGTGACGCCGTTCCCGGTGTAATCGTTATGGTCGACTTCGGTTGAGACCGTCATGTCAAATCTCCAGATAGTCGCAGCACCCGGCGCGCCGCACTTCTGAACATTCTATTACCCATTAAACCATATATGTATAAAATGAACTGTAATCAGACAATATATTACCCTTGGGGTAATTTACATTCCGCACTGGATAGTGGGGAAAGTCTTTGCTACTGTATAAGTATACAGTGATTGCATGGAGATGAAGAGATGCAACGGCAGTATCACCACCCGCTGGAAGATGGATTTGCTGAAAGAGTACACACGCCGGGAGGCGTCATATCCCTGGTGGAGGACTCACACCTTATGAAATTGCTGCGCCAGTTGGACAAAGACGGATTTAACGTTGATGGTCCGCTGGCGGAACTGACCGCGCTGGTGAACTATGTCACCAGCTCACAGTTATCGATGAAGGATCTGCAGACGCACCTGGATTATTGTGTTGAGCAGTTGCGACGACAAACCACATAAGGTTTGTAATTACCTGTGAAGCCGTTTATTATTACCTCACAGGTAAATTTACAACGCATAATTCTTGTGCCATAGTGATCAGGCACTGGCAAAATCCAGTGCCGGGATTTGCACCCCGATTACTACAGAGGCGCATACACCGCGCGAGCGGTTTTTTTATGCGTGAAGCATAACCTTAGCCAGATTATGGTGGGGCGTGCAGGGCAGCCGAAAGGCTGGCCGGGTCCTTTGTAGCCGGTAGTGCAAACCCTGTACGTCTCACCACCAACGAGATTTGCACCTCAGGTGGTGATTAACCGAACTACAAAGGTGATCACTATGTCAGAACAAACTGCACCAACCATCTTTTCCTTTGAATCAACAGTTAATATCCGCATGGTTATGATTGATATGCGTCCATATTTTGTTGCGCAGGATGTGTGTAACGCTCTGGGTATCCAAAGCGTTGATGTTGCTTTACGCAAAGTTGATAACGATGAAAAGGGTACGTATTCAATACGGACCCTTGGCGGGTTCCAGTCATTAAGTGTGGTTAACGAATCTGGCCTTTATTGGCTAATGCTTCGGTGCCGTAAGGCAGGTGTAGAAGGAACGGCAGCCTACCGCTTTCGCAAATGGGTAACTGGAGAAGTGCTGCCGCAGATCCGCCGCACCGGTAGTTACATCAAAAATACGCTTCCGCAGGAAGACCGCATTAAGATGGTTGCTGATCAGGTTGCCAATGCCACAGCATCGGCAGTTATGCAGGCTATGCAGATTGAACAGAAGAACTACAGCGCCCCACTCAAACCAGGTTACCGCGACATGATTCACTCTCCGGAAGGTGTTGTTGGACTGGCGGATCGCTCACTTCTGATGAATCTGCTTAACCAGATGCAGGACGACGGGCACGACGTATCCGGCGCGGCGGCGGAGTTCACCACGATGATCAGCTACATCGTCGGTGCCAGTAAATGCCTGCGCGACATTCAGACGCACGCACAGTACATCAACAGCATGGCTGGTAAGTTCTGATGACAGGGGCGCAGGGAGGCGCCTTTAAAATAGTTCTGTACAGATTGCAGGCATGATCGTATTAGCGTAATATTACCTCAAGGGTAAATATAGTTATCTACCCGTTTGATGAAGTTTCTAAATTATGAGGTGATGTCATGCGAAACGAGAGATTGCAGGTGCGCAGGTCGCAAGCTGCCGCAAGACGTTCTGTTAATGAAGGCGTTGAGTACGTAAAAGTTACTATGACAAAAGAGCACGCTAGTCGTGTGTCTCGCGCTTTCTATGATTCTCGTAATGATAAGGGGAACTATGAGTTCGTCTGCGTCGCAGAATAATAAAAATCAAGTTGTTACATACAAGGGTCGAGTGCTGCACACGCAGAATTTCTCGGCCCTTTGTGCATCTGATCCTGAATTGAAAAAAATTGCTGAAGCATTTAAGCAGTTCTGGAAAAAAGGATACCACCCTGATATGGGGAAAGATGCTGCATTTGCGCGTCCGAAAGAGATCCTTAACCTTAACGTAAGGCATACTCACTCCGACATTAAAGATTACGTTCCTGAAGATAGTGACAAAGATCATTCTGGAAAGAAATCTTCGTGGGATGCTTGGAAAAATATTGCATCTGTTAAGGTTAAATATACGCCAACAAGCGATAGCTTTTTAGTCTATTCGGTTAACCACAACCGAGATGCACTTGTCATGTTCTTTGTAGATTCTGACGCCCATAACATAACTGAAAAGGATGAATTTAAAGAGGCTGCAATAGAGATTAGTTATGCCTTCTTTGAACAAACAAAGACTCAACCTATGCCGCTAGAAGAAGATCTTTTTGGTGAGGCTTGGGAAGAGTAAGCCCGCGACGCGGGCTTTTTGTTGTGACATGTCACACGTTCATTATCCCTCTATTAGCCCATATTGATATGGTATCCTTGTGAAAGGAGTAATCCTCTTTTTTCGTCAGAACTAGTGGTTTGGAAAGGCCCAATCTCGATATCAATGACTCTCTTTCTATATATTTTTCTATTGATAGGTCTGGCGTATCGTCTTTAGTTGCCTTCCATAATTTTTCATAAAATGATGATGATATTTTCTCATCGATAAACTTATGGCTATATGCCAGATTAAACATTATTATACGAATAGCCATTAGCTTAAAATTAAATACATCCTTAACTAGTTCCTCTCCCTTATTACTCCGTTTAGCAATTGATAGCGAATTTTTTAACATTTTCACACCATTGGTGTAGTTGTCTTGAAGCATTCGATATGCAGCCATGCAATCTTCTTTATTAAAATCATATGGTTCCATAAACAACTTAGACAACATGATTGATTCATAACTTTCATCTTCACGCATAGACAATGCAAAATCGACAGCTGTTAAAGCAGAGATATAGACTCCTTGGCTATTCATCTCATACAGCAACCTTACTGTTTCCTTAGAGTCTATTGAAACTCCTGATTTTTCTAAAAAGTCACCAAACTTACCAAGTATCCCCATCATAATTCCCTTATTTCATCTGCTTTTCTACTTCATTCAAGAGCGGCGAAATAGCCCACAGGTTCTGAAATGGTAGCATTTTACGAACAGCGTGGGTCTGCTGGCTGTCAAACTCACCATTAAGAACGCCATTAGCCACCGTTGCAGCATCACCGCCAAGATCAAAGGTAGGTCCAAGTAAAGCACCAATAGCATTACGGCTCTGGAACCTTGATACCGGAGGCGCACCAAACATCGCGCCAAGACCAAACCGGCCGCCGCTGACGTTCTCGACGGTATTCAGCGGCTCAGATAGCCAGCCAAGCATCCCGCCCCGGTCGATCCCCTCTTTTACAAGGTTATTCCAACTGTAGTCGATATCGCGACCACTAAGTTTCTGTTTCATCATGTAGACCATTGAGCCAAGCGCAATTGTGCCAAGCGAACCAAGATAGAATGCAGCATCGCCCTGCTGAATACCAGATACCAGCACCCTATTATGCTGGGCGAAGATAAACGTTTTGAACTGCGTGATCATCTTCCACCCTTCTTTGCTGAAGAATAGCGGAGTATCACCCACGCCCGGCGTTACGATCACTGAGTCGACATCTTTCAGCACCGCAGACTGGAAGATCTCTCTAACATAACGATCATCCCACAGATGACTATGCCCGGTTAACAGCCCGTCCATATCCTCGCCGTGCTTTCCGAATTGCTCCCCGATGCGACGCAGCATATCCTCATTGATGCCGACCTGCGCCATCTTCCGCATTTCATCTTTAGCGAGCGTGCCGCCGTCAGAAACCTTGCGAGCAGCGTCAAGGATCCTGGACTGTACAATCATCCCGGACCATGATTTAAGCGCGCTGTTCCACTGATTCATCAGCGTCCAGTTGCCGAATTTCTGTGTCATCCAGTTAAGACCTCGTTCAGCAGCAGTTCTTCTGCTATACGGATCAGTAAGGTCTGCGATTGCCTTGGTGCGCGTAGACAGTACATAATCCAGCCCAACAGCCATCTCACGCAGATCTCTGGTCGCAATCTTCACTGATTCCATATTTCTTAGCATGCTCGTCATTGGTCCGAGCGATTTGCGCAGCCCATGCTGCATCATCGGTCGCATCAGGTCAGTTGCTGCCGACACGGTCATGCCACCAAGTAAACGTAGAAAGTTAACATTCCTAGCAACTCTCCCGGCACGGACAAAGAAGCTGCGTGGATCTTGCGGTGCGCCGTAGGTTCCCAGAAGGCGATCACGCATTGCAGTGATATCCCTAATATCGGCATCCCGCTGCTTCTCAAGGGCTGAGCGTTGTTTAGGTGTTTTCGCCTCTTTGATTAGCCTGGTATATTCCTCGCTAACCTGACGTATCTGATCCCCCATATCCTTCCGACCAAACTGCGCAGTTAGCTCAATTTCTGGAGCCACCTGCCGGAGATAGCTTTCCATGATGTGGTTAACATCTGATTCCAGAAAATCCTCTATGCGCTCATCAGGAATAAGCAGCGTTCGGCTTTTCGTGAAACCAGCCCGGCCAACGAGCCTCTCAGGGATAATATCAGCAGGAACAAGGCCAGATGGCGCGCCGATAATTTTATTCACTATCTCGTCGGCAGCGTCCTCTGCTTCCTCTCTGGATAGTGGTTCCATCTGCTTCAGTGCTCGCTCGCGGCTGGCATTCAGTCTTGTAGTTGAACCTGCTCGCCTTTGCAGTCGGCGAAGCTCTGAACGATATTTCCGTGGATTATCCAGCAACTCCATATGGCGCTGATAAGCAGGAAGCTCCTCTTTCGCCTGAGCTATCTCATCAAGGCGTGTTTTAAGGTCAGAACTTTCTTTCATCATTCTGGCCTGAAGTTTTTCTGATGAGGTTTCAGCCATATCTTTTTCAATTCTGGTAAGACGCGCCTGTGTATCTGCTTCCTGTGATATAAGCTTATTTCGCTTATCCAGCTCTTCCATGAGTAGAATTTTTTTACCAGACCATTTCTCAGCTTCGGCTATTTCCCCAGCTAGGGCCTCTGCACGGGGCGCTGATTCCTCGGCAGTTTTTATCCCTGCATTTATCTTCTCAATTCGCTGACCTGCTTTATCAGCGCTTTTGGCACTAATCCCCTGTATCCAGTTGGCGATCCGGCCTCTAAACTCAGTGCGGTCGGAAAGTATTTTATCGAACTTATAAATGCGGGGAAGATAGCTTTGCGCCGTCACGACATCGACATCTTCTGGCAGGATCCCGAGTTCCTGCATACGGATTTTTGTTGTCTCGAAAATAGGGCGAATTTTGGCGGCAGCCTGAGCAACTTCAGGAATATCGCTCTGATCACCCCGGCGCATAGCCATGCCAACAGCCTCATTGAAATCAACAAAGTTCATCCGCTTCACGCCGCTGGCGCTAACAGATTTGCTGTACTGCTGATAAGCGTCACGGGTGGTTTCCATCTGCTTGTAGAGCATGGCGTCGTATTGCTTAATCTTTGTCTCAGCTGCCGTGAACGTCGCCAGGCCTTCATCATTTTTTGCGAAGAAATAGTTATTTTCGGCCAGTTGCTGGTTAATCTGACGGGAGACAAGAGATGGGGATTGTGCCAGACGACCAGCCGGGGTAACGCTCAGCGTTTTGTTAGCCAGTCCAAGTCCGGAGAGCTGTTCTTGATCGAGTGTGGTATTGAAAACCTGGGCGGCACCAATGCTTTGAGGCGAGTCCATCCCTCGCAGGTTATTCCCTACTGAGTTAACCACAGCCTCGCGCGCTCCTGCGCCAGCAAGAAGCTGTGCGCCAGTGCCAAGGATCCCACCGACGAGAGCATCAACAGCAACGTTTGATACGCTCTCCATCGGGGAGCGCGTTTCCTGAGTAGCCTGTAATGCAGCCTCTGAGGCTACCCCGCCAGCAACATTAGCCAGGGAAAAACGTCCTGCTGTCTCCGCAATACTTCCACCACGCGCTACCGCTCCAGCAGGGATGAACATTGCGGCCACGTTAACCGGGTCTATCATGCCCATTGCCAAGCTTGAAATAGTACCAGCGCCGCCCATTTCAGATAGATATCCTCTATCTGTTCTTTGCTTATCAATTCGATGTTTAATTGCCATCGTCTCTTCAGGAGACCCGGAATTGATAAACGAATCAGCAAAATCCTCGTACCCATTCAGTGCCGCGGCATTGTTGTCAAACGGGTTATACCCTTCAACCCTGTCAAACTGACTGAATGGAGCGCTGGCAATAAAGCTACCCAGTGAGTTGTCTATACGGAAGGCCGCTTGCCTAGACCTCTGAACACGCTGATCGCTGGTAAATGGGTTCACAGCAGAAAGCAAAGAAGGCGTTTCCATATAGAAATTGCTGTCATCAGGCGCTGCTATTTGCTGAATATCCTCGCCCAAGAGTTCTTTCGGATCCTGCTCATATGTCGGCATTATTTGCCCCCTGCATAAATATTGCTCGGAAGATTGTTAGTTGAACCATAGCCGAATGGTTTAGTCAGATCCGGAGGGGTATACCCTTCATTATTGCTGAACTGATGCGACGGATTGCCCTCTCTCTTCATTCGTGCCTCATCTATACGCTGCTGCTGATATTGCATGGTCTGTTTGTACATAGGCGAAGTCTGCTGTTCTGGTCTGAAACGAACAGGAAGCCCGTTTTCTCCAAGATAATTTCGCGGTTCTACCGTTCCGTTCTCGTCAGGCTGTAAAACCATCACAGCATAACTCTTATCTCTTGTCGTAATTCCGTCAGGAACAAGAATTAAATCAGTGTCGCTACGCGGTCCGCCAAAGGATTTTGATTTAAGTTCACGCTTTTCCTGCTCCCATTGTCCCTGTATCCAGTTACCTGCTCCATTGCTGACTCCATAAAGTGCTTCAGGCGCATACTTCATCACCTCTGCTTTACCATTGACCGTTGAAACCCCCCATGTTGTTCTGATCATGGCATTGGTCATCTTCTCTGCCTGGTCTGCATCACCACCGGTCTGCGCGAAATTTGCATCATAAATTGTCTGGTAGTCACGCTGATATAACACGTTAGATTTTCCAGGGTCAGTGATATCAGGAGACCAGGAGCCAAAAGATGTTAAGCTGCTGGCATTGCTTTGTGCCGCCTTATCTCTAGCGGAAACATAACCCTTATCGCGCATAGCAGTATTCAGCATCTTTTTCATGCGCTCATCCTGCTGGAATACTTGGCTATAAGCCATATCCACAGCCTTATCTTCCGGTACGCCAGCACGGGAATAGTCGTAAACCTTCCCGTAAAATGCCATAGTTCCCTTATCAAGTGCTGCCGCAGCCGCTGGATTGTTATCGAACAATTGACCGTAGAATTTAGCCATAGGGACAACCAAAGAAGGGTCTTTTGACGTTGCGCCACTATTGAGCATGGTCTTAATTTGCGTCGGAATCATGCCGCTCCTAGTAGTCACTGTCACGAGAGAGTTAATGCTCTGAGGATCGGATATAGAAAATGACGGCGCGATATCTTGGGAAAAATAACGGTCTACTGCCGCTTGATTATTTTTGTCATTTGGATCCAGTGGGAAGTTATTCTGCATGGATAAAACGAACCGATTGCGCCCCTGCTGCTCCTGCCATTCAGTATCCATCTGCTTAAATTTACCCTGCATCTTCTCCCAACGTTGCTGGTTCGCCGCAAACCCAGGAGCATCTGGGTCTTGTGGTCGCAAGCGTTCAAGAATGTCCTGCCGTCCTTCAGGCGTCAGATCTTTAGCAGCACCAATAACACCACCATATTGAATCTGCGCTTGCATATCTTGCCACTTCATAGCACCGATACGCGGTCCGTGTGCCCTGATAAAATCAGTCTCAGTTGGTAGTCGTTTAGGTCGCAATCCTTCGTCAAGAGCAGAATATGCATCTTTTTCTACGATACTTAGTTGCGCTGCATACTGCTGCCGATATTGGTTATTCAGCTCGTTAGCTTGTCTCAACGCCTGTACCTGCATCTGAGGACTCATAGCATCAAATGCCGCGTTACCAGTATAACGCTTCGGTGATTCCAGATTGGTCAAACCGAGAGCGGCTGAAACACCTGTGTTAAGTTGTTCATCGCTATATGGAACGTTACCATTTTCATGTTTAACAATCCCTGCGCATAGAGCAGCAAGCGTTTTAGGGTTGGATACATCTAGCGGATCATCAGCCCCTACCCCCAAGGCCCCACACAACGCCTGAATATAAGCATCTGTATTGTTTCCATCTTTGGCGGGTGCCCAACGATTAACGATCTCGCTAACGGTGTCATAGCCCTGACGCTGGTATGACAGCAGATTTTTACCCAGCGCGCGAATACCATGCTCGGGAGTCGCAAAAGTAGCAAAGCGCCCATCACTCCCGATCTGTCCTTCCCAGGGATTTGACTGACTCGCCTCAATATTCCCCGGGTTATTATTCCGTAATCCTCTGGCCGATGATGAGTTACCGTGCGCAAAAACACGGCTTCACGCAACGCCTGTTTGTTGAGTGCTGTCATTGGGCTGCTCCTTCTGCTTCACGAATGGCAATGCGTACAGCAACATCCTTTAAAAGCTTACTGAGATGCTTGGTTAGATGATCGCAATTATGCAAGCAACTGAACTCCCTTAAACTATCCCCAAGCGCGATAACAGCATCTGCTGGATTCTCCAACTGGAATGATTTAGTGAAATCGTCACGCCATTCTTCATTTTTGTAATCGAAATACTTGCCAGTCAGGTACCATGACCCGAGGCGGAACTGCATTTCGTAGCTGAAACCATTTCCGACTTCACAATCAACGTCATCAACGGTGAACCAATCAAGTGAATAGCGGAAACGCTTAATCGCCACAGTTTTTTCCGGTTCTCTTTTCATGACTGCACTCCTTTGCGAAGTTGGGCGGCGAACTCTTTAGCGGTCTCTTTAACCATGTCGGATAACAGAGTTCCTCCACCAAATTTCTCGGAGAACATATCCACACCCTGCGCCCGCACTTCAGCCAGGAAAACGTCGGTCGCTGGGGTTTTGATTTCCTCAAATTCCGACATTGCTGCATCCAATGCTGCTTGCTGATAGGGAATTGACTGCTCGTCATGGAAGCCACCACCTGAAGTCTCCAGACCTTTGTACATACTGTATAGCTTGTCGCCAAACGCCTTCAGCCCCGCATTCTCCGCAGCCAGCTTTTCGCACTTAGCCTCCAGATTCTGCATTGTGATATCAGCAGAGCGGAACTCGCGCTGTGACTCTTCGGCACGCACATACTGCACTTCAAGCTGCGATGCCAGATCGCTAATCAGTTGCGCCAGGCTGCGCACATCGACAGCACCGCATGATGCTTTCAGTTCAGCCGCCCGCTCATGCCCTAACTTCACTAACTCAATGATATTGCTGTCCATATTTACCCCCGCTTACCCGCATAAGTTATTGATTACGTTGATAACAAAAAGGATCGTCGCTTCAGAACTCTTCTATGTTCCATCCACCACCAGCCTTTTTCGCCTTAGCCGTCACGCCGATAATCCGGAACGGATACTGGTCTGCGGCGACTTTGGTTTTCACCCTGGCGTCATCGGTCCAGAACCCTTTCACCTCGTGCAGTTCCATCTCACCGGTGGCAAGCATCACTGCGAAATCAGGCGTGTAGAACGTGTTATCAGCCAGGCGAAGTTTGATTCCTTCAAACCGGTACCAGGACACTTCTCCGGCATGCTTGCGCAGCTCGAGATGCTGGCAGTACGCCGATTCCGTCTTGTTCATCTGGCCTGTTTTGAGTCGACCAAGAGCCTGTAACTGCTTTCTCATGATTTACCCCTTAGGTAATTAAAATCCATATACGGTTCGAAATCAATACTTATGAGCACATTTTATTACCCACAAGGTAATTATCAGGGCGTAAAAAAATGCGCTGCTGCGCGCTGTGCTGCTATCCCCTGAATCCTGGTGGTATCTCCGTGTCAGGCTCAGACATTGAGTTTATGTCACGCTGTGGATGCTGAACTTGTCTTGACCTTGACTGCTGCACGCTTCTTGCCAGCTTCTGCTGCCACTGGTCGTGATGAAACGCCTTACCCTCTGCTTTCCAGTACGTGATGAAGTCTGCCAGTTCGAAAGGTGTGATATCTGTTTTCAGGGTTATACCCCATAGCGCAGCACGCTGGATGAAATACTGATCCGGCCTCCAGTTATCGTGCATCTGGAATTTTCCAAACTCACCCATTCCGCCAGGGGCAACGTAGTCATTCAGCACCGAGTTATTCGCATCCGGATCTGGTTCGCTGGCGTCAGGAAAGTTATCCACAGGTGAAATTTTCTCGTCGCCTGTGTGTGGGGTTTTTCCTTTCCCTTCCTTTCCCTTCCCTTCCTTTCCAGGTGGTAGTACTTCGGTATCGCTACCGTGCTCATACGGTAATGTACATAATTCTCTGATAATGCTCTTTTTTGCTTTGTTAATGACCTGATGTTTGGCGAAGTTATTCACAAGGCCGTAGATCTTGCCATCATGACTGGAAAACAGACTGATATACCCCACGCTGGAAAGCTCACGCATCAGTACCGGAATGCTACCGGACTGCTCCCGTATAGGGAAGATTGCCGCCTTAATCAGTTTCGGGTTGGCATTGAAGTACCCTTCATCGTCGGCATAATTCAGGAGGCCTATTGCTAAAAGGCATGCTGCTTCTGAAACCTCTGACATATCTTCGTCGGTCCAGAACTCTGGTTTAATAGTGCGAATGCGTGCCATCAGTTAACCCTCATATAAGCTCTGATGAATTCAGCTGCGGCCTGTGCGTTTATGGCGTTACCGTAGCCTTTGAGTCGGCCGACGCGGTTGCTGCTTGCCACTCTTGCCACCCCGGACTCGACTCGTCCCATGCGCGCGGCAGCCCCATCAACCAGCGGGAATGTGCCGGGTTCAACTGGACGCCATTTGCCATCTCGACAAAGAAGCCAGTCCGCATCTCGCCAAAAACCGTTAACCTCAAGGGGCCGGAACTCATCGACCATGCCGCCATGCTCGGTAAATCGTCCAGTCGTCCCTTCCTCTGCATTTCCGATTCGCACCCCTGCAATGTTCTCGATCCTTTCTCTCCGTCCACTGCTCTCGGTGTTGGCCAGCCCGTCAAGAACGCCTGGCGCGGCATCTGGTCCAGTGGCTCTTTCCCGTCCCGCTGCGCTGTCATTCCCGCTGAGTCCTTCCAGTCGCGTGAGGTCGGTGTTACCCAGCCCGCCAATCTTGCGGCTCCGCCCAATGTCGATCCCCTGTTCGGCGCATATGCAGCGGCACCCAATCCCCTGACCTGGTTGTTGTCGATCGTGGTTGGCGTCGGCCAGCCGGACATCATCGCCGCTGTTTGAATATTCATCCCGCCCTGGCGCCCAGACGTTCCCGCGCCGGTCACTGATGACGCTGTCGGCGTTGGCCACCCAGTAGGCCCGCTCTCTGATGTGCGGCGCACCGATGCCCGCTGACGTAAACGGCACAAGCCCGAAGGCGTATCCCACTCCTTCCAGGTCTGCTTGTACAAGGTCGAACCATGTGTTTGCGTTACCGCTTGCAACCTGTTCGCCAAAGACATGCTGAGGCCTGCACTCACTGATGAGATGGAAGAAGTGGGGCCAGAGGTGCCGCTCGTCATCAAACCCATCTCCTTTGCCTGCCGCGCTGAAAGGCTGGCACGGGCAGGAACCGGTCCAGACTGGTTTATCGTCAGGCCATCCGGCGAGGCGCATGGAGTGAGACCAGACGCCAATTCCGGCGAAGAAGTGGCACTGCGTGAATCCTCGCAGGTCGTCAGGTGTGACATCTTCAATACTCCTTTCATCAACTTCGCCAGGGGCGATATGGCCGCCGGCGATCAGGTTACGCAGCCACTGTGCAGCGAACGGGTCTATTTCGTTGTAATACGCGGCGGGTTTCATGATTCGCCCCGTGCAGCTTTAAGGGCGCATGTAAATTCATTGCGATGACGGTTTGCGCTGTTCATTGCGCACTCGACACACGTACCATTCAGCACGTAGCGTTCAGAAAGGTGGCCATAACGGCATGGCTTCCCGGTGAAATACCGGTTAAGACCAGCTTTTGCCGCTTCCATCCTGGTGACGATCTTCACGATTCCTGTCTCCATTTGGTTATTGATATCGGTAATTTTGTGCGGAGAGGAAAAAAACATCAACCATATTTGGTTATTTATTACCTTGGCGGTACGAATAGATATGAAAAGACCGCCTTCTGGCGGTCTGATAGGGAATGGTGGAGATAATCAGGAGTAAAAGAAGAATGCCAGTTCCGCCTTTGTGCGCACCCATTCTCGGGACTTAGCAGCCTTAAAAAGTCCATTCATCAGTGTCTTACCGGGCATTTTCCTTTTTCCTGTAAGGTGAGTCTGGATGTAATGGCTTGTCGTTCCGGCCTCTTCTGCGAAGGCTTCACGCTCATCCGGAGTAAGTGCAAGCCAGTACTTTTTGAAATCGAATTGCGCGTTCTCGCTCATAGCTATTGCCTGATATTTATTACAGATAATAAATATTCACCTATCAGGTAACAAAAATCAAGGTTAGTTACCTGTGGGGTGCATTTACCTGTGGGGTAATATCGATTTTAATTGAGGCATCAAGTGATTCATATATGAGGCGATTTACCAGAGCATGAAAAGTATCCAGGATGTTCGCAGGCAAAATCTGAAAGACCTGATAGACCGTGATTTCAACGGCGTTCAGACACGCCTGGCGGAGAAACTGGAAACGCAGGCAAATCTGGTGAACCGCTGGGTTCTGGGTAAAAAAGTTATCGGCGACCAGGTAGCCAGAAAAATAGAATCCGCAGCAAATAAGCCGCGCAACTGGCTGGACATCGATCGCTCCCTGACGCAGGAAGGTTATCAGCCAACAGGGCCGAGTGATATCGGGCTAATAGCCTCTCATAACCTCCAGCGCTGGATGAGTGAAAGCGAAGAGTTAACCACCCAGGGTAAACTGCAGCGCGCCAGCGGGATATCACAGAACACCGTCAGCAGAATGCTCAACAACGAAGTCAGCGTTTCGATCTCAACCCTTGAGGCTATCGCCTCTGCGTTCGGACGGCGTGGTTATGAATTGCTGATGCACCCACAGGATCAATCATCCATAAAATATGACCGGGTAAGGTACGAATCGTTACCTAAAAGCGAGAAAGACAAGATCGAAAGTTACATTGAATTTGTCCTCTCGCAGAACGACAAAAACAACCAGTAACATTCATAATATCAGTAACTAAGCCGCCATTGAGCGGCTTTTTTATTGCCATCATGATTACCTGACGGGTAATTTTTTAAGTTCATATCTATTGACATCAAACCACATACGGATAATTATTACCTCAACGGTAACAAACCGAGGTAACAAATCATGCAGTGGAAAATCATTAACGGTTGGTACTGCGTTACAGCTTGCGGGCTGATGAGTTGGAAGTTTCGCACGCTGCAGGAAGGCATGAAATGGGCGTTCACCAACAAGGTAGCCCATGAAGTTGCCAACGATAACGGGATATGGGGGGTGAGCAAGTGAACACACAACAGATTAACAAACTGAACAATATCGCGACCATGTTCAGCAACGACTACCAGATGTCATCAGAGCTGTACGACCGCCACGTTGAACTGATTGATGCAGTCAGCGGCGTCGAGATGGATGAGACGTTTGAACGCGGATTACTGCGCGCCGGCGTTCGCAAAGAAATCATCGACGCAGCGCGCGAAAGTTGCGAGTTCGAAGAGGTGATGTCGACTTTCAAACGTGAATTGACCGGCATCGTTGCCCGCATGGACATGGCCGACAAAATCGACAGCGCGAGGACAGCAGCATGATGCATAACGCCGGCAGCATGGATAGAACCAAATACCTAGGCGGCAGTGATGTCGCCGGTATTCTCGGGATTAGCCCGTGGCGCACTCCGCTTGAGGTTTACCTGGACAAGGTCCAACCGAGAATTAAGCCAGTAGACCCTTCTAAGCAGAAAGTTTTCACGCGTGGCCAGCGCATGGAACCATACGTTATCGACCTTCTCTCTGAAGAAACAGGCCTCGAAATTATTCATCGTGGTAATCGTTATATCCACCGTGATTACGGTTTTATCGCAGCAGAGATCGATGCGGAAGCCGCTACAGGCGAGAACATAGAGATCAAAACGGTTAGCCCGTTCAAGGCTAAAGAGTGGGGTGAAGTTCAGACAGATGCAATCCCTGTGCATTACACGGCGCAGGCCATGCATGGACTGATGGTTACCGGAAAGCAGGTATGTGTATTCGGCGTACTGATTGGCGGTGACGACTTCCGTATCTATCGGGTTGAGCGTGATGAAGAAACTATTCAGGCCATCCTGGAAAAAGAAGTCGCCTTCTGGGACCGGGTGAAAAACCTTAACCCTCCTGAGGCAACAAGCGTAAGCGATATATCGCTGATGTTTGAGAAGGATGCAGGAACCAGTATCGAGGCTGACGGAAAGGCTCTGTCACTATTCAACGACCTCCGAGATATGAAATCACGCTGTAAGTCTCTGGAAGCGGAAATAGCTGTATCGGAAGAGAAGTTGAAGTTGTACATGCAGGAGCACTCAATCCTGACGCTGGACGGCAAACCGCTCTGCACATGGAAATCACAGGTAAGCAACAGATTCGATCAGAAGTTATTCCAGGTAGAGCACCCTGACCTGTACGAAAAATTCAAAACAGCAACGACATCACGCGTTTTCAGAATGAAGTAAGGAGAAAAAAATGTCTACCAACGCACTTAAGGCAGCAGCTACCGGTAATCAGGTTGCGCAGCACAACGAAAAACCAACAACGCTGGCTGGGCTACTCGCGGATCCAAAAATTAAGGCTCAGATGGCACTGGCACTTCCAAAGCACATGACTGCTGACCGCCTGGCGCGTATTGCCACCACAGAGATCCGTAAGATTCCAAAGTTGGCATCATGTGACCAGGCAAGCTTCCTTGGGGCAATTATGCAATGTGCTCAGCTCGGTCTTGAGCCTGGCGGCGCACTTGGCCACGCGTACCTGATCCCGTTCGACAAGCGCCAGAAAGTAAATGGTCGTTGGGAAACTGTATCGACAGAAGCTCAGTTGATTATCGGCTATCGCGGGATGATTGATCTTGCCCGCCGCTCTGGTCAGATCCTGAGCATCTCAGCACGAACAGTCCATGCAAACGACAAATTCAGCTACTCATACGGCCTGGAAGAAACGCTCGAACATTCACCTTGCGAAACCGGTGACCGCGGCGAACTAACCCATGTTTACGCGGTTGCCAGACTGAAAGATGGCGGTGTCCAGTTCGAAGTTATGAGCCGGGCAGACGTTGAAAAAGTTCGCGCTTTGAGCAAAGCAGGCAGCAGCGGTCCTTGGGTTGACCACTTTGATGAGATGGCAAAAAAGACAGTGATCCGTCGCCTGTTCAAATACCTGCCTGTTTCTATCGAACTGCAAAAAGCGGTTGTGATGGATGAGCGCGCAGAAGCTGGTCTGAGCCAGGATAACGCAGCGGTTATCACCGGCGAGTATTCCGTTGTTGATGATGAGCAGCAGAGCCTGACAGTAGTTTCAGATTCTGAACGTGAAGAAGCACGCGAATACGTCAGCGCAATCCTGAACAGTCTGGATTCATCGTCAGCAGATGCCAAAGCAATGTTTAAGCGAGCAGAAGACGAGATCAACTCCATGGCTGAAAAACTAGGTGACGAATACCACCAGGGATTTATGACGACGCTTAACGATATGCGTCCTGAATTCGAATAACACCACCGCGGCGCCACGCGCGCCGCACTGCAACCAAGAGAGGTTTTTATGAAAGGTGCATTAGGCAAGAAGGAACTCCTGGCGGTGGTGCCATTGTCATGGAGCACGATCGATCGTATGGAGCGCGCCGGAGAATTTCCAAAGCGCTGGTATATCACTGATAAACGTTGCGCCTGGAATCAGGATGAAGTCGAGCGATGGCTGGATGAGCGACAGGCTCAAAGCCCTGCTCAATTCCAGGGGAAAAAGCCGCCGGTTGATCAGCGTGTTTATCGTCCAGTGAGTAGCGCAGCATGACAGCGCTGATCAGGCACTGGAATAAGTGGTCAGGATGGTACTTATACCTGACCTCAATTTCCGCCTGGCTCTACCTGCTGGCGGTTATTTTCAGAGAAGGCTGGATCAAATGAATAAACCAAAGTTAACCAAATTGCAGAAGTACCATCTTGACCATGTGTCAAAAAGCGAAGTATCAAAAGTAATCGCGGTGACACCGGCGGCGATGGAGATCGAGAAGCGCGCTATCGCAAGAGAGAAAAAAGGTCACTTTCGCGTTGCTGCTCGTCTCTGGCTCCTGTGTATGGATGCAGCGAAAGGTGAAGTTGAGCGGCACAAGATCGCCGTTCGTCGTGACCAGTGCATCACGAAAAGCAATGGCCTGCGCTGTGGTGATTACAGTGGAATACTCAGCCGTGGGGTGATCTATGACTAATCCTCACGACAATATCACCGTCGGTAAGGTAACTCTTATTTACTCTGTTAAACACAGAGGCTGGTTAACTCCTGCAAAGTTGATTATTAACAACCCCATAGCAGCACAACGAGTTGCTGAGAAATTGAATGAATCGCTTAAGGTTCGCCCCATTAAGGCTGGTGTGATATGACAAAACATACAATTGCGGGGGCCGATACTCAGGCATGTATTTTTGATTTCCTTAAAAAAAATCCTAACAAAACATCTGCACAAATTTCCCAAAACTTGGGAATTCCTCAAAACGTTGTTGATTTGGCGATAAAAAAATTGATTAAAGGTGGTTTTATCGAATTCAAAAAGAACAACTTTAGCAAGTCCATAAAAAAGATTAAGGAGATGAGGAATGCCAAATAAATACACACTCATCTACGCTGATCCTCCCTGGTCATATCGCGACAAGGCAGCAGATGGCGACCGCGGCGCCGGGTTCAAATATCCGGTGATGAACGTGCTGGATATCTGCCGCCTGCCTGTATGGGATCTCGCTTCAGATGATTGCCTGCTGGCGATGTGGTGGGTTCCAACTCAGCCGGTTGAAGCGCTGAAGGTTGTAGAGGCGTGGGGCTTCCGCCTGATGACCATGAAGGGATTCACCTGGCATAAAACGAATAAGCATAAGGGGAACAGCGCGATCGGTATGGGCCATCTTACCAGAGCGAACAGCGAAGACTGCCTGTTTGCGGTGCGTGGGAAACTAACGTCCCGCATGGATGCGTCAATCTGCCAGCACGTCACGGCGCCGCGCATGGAGAACTCACGCAAGCCGGACATCATCAGGGAAAAACTGGTGCAACTGTTGGGCGATGTGCCGCGCATAGAATTGTTCGCTCGCCAGTCGTCGCATGGTTTCGACGTTTGGGGAAACCAGTGCGACGGTCCGGCGGTGCAACTTCATCCAGGTTATGCGCTGGATGTTGCAGGAATGGCGCAGGCATTCTCAAATGCTCCGCTATCACCAACAGACAACCAAGGCCGGGAGCGTGCAGCATGACCATATTCAACGAGGCGGAGTTAATCCGCCAACTGGAAGAGCAGCGCGCTGTGATTGTGCAGCGCGACGATGAAATTAACCGGCTGCGAGGTGATGTTGAGATGCTAATGGCTGCACTGAATAACGTTACTCCATTAACATCTTATAACGACAATTATGAGCGTACAAAATGAGCACATTAATGATCAACCTAATATCCACTTACGTGGTGATCTTTATTTATATGCTTGGCCTTTTGCACGGAATGAATGAAAGAATCAACACTTTCATGTCATTTTTGGTTTGCATTTTATGGCCTGTAGTCATTGCAATTGTAATTTATATTCATTTAAAAAAAGTAATCTCAATGGCAAAGGTATATTTACTACGGTGGAAGTAACCATCTTAATTACTGACCACTCATCCACCTTTCAAACTTCGACGGGGAGAACGGTACCAGATCGGTGTGCTCCCCGTTAATCCAGGAATCAACCATATCCGCCCACTGCTGCAACATGTAGGCGCGTTGCCTGGCGTACTCCGCTTTGTTGTACACCGCACGCACTCCCTTCTGCTCATGCGCCAGCGCCTTTTCAATCCAGTCTGATGGATAGCCTGCCTCATGCAACAGCGTGCTGGCAGTACGGCGCAGGTCGTGTACAGCGAAGTGTTCAAGGTTACATCCTGCCGACTGTGCTGATTCCACTGTGGTAGTGATCAGCCGGTTTAGCGCAGCATTGGATAACGGCTTGCTCACTGAATAGCGCCCGGGCAAAAGAAATTCACTTCCACCAGCGCACATTTGTAATCCAACCATCAGATCCTGCGCCTGCTTAGGCAGGTAGATAACGTGCGCCCTGCTTCCCTTCATCCTTTCTGACGGGATGGTCCATGTCCATTTTTTGAAGTCGATTTCTTTCCAGGTGGCATTGATGAATTCATTTTTTCTGACCATCGTCAGCAGCACCAGTTTAGTTGCCAGCTTCATCGTTGCCATAGCTGCGACGGTATCGAGTGTACGGAAGAAAATGCCAATCTCTTCTGGTTGCAGGCAACGTTCTCGCGGCTTGAACATGGCAATTGACGACGGCTTTATGTCTGCTGCCGGGTTAAACAGACCGTGCCCACGGTCATTAGCATGACGGTATACGCTGCTGATTATCTCTCTGGCCTGTACTGCCGTCGCACGGCCGCCACGCTCTACAATCCTGTCGCACAGATCGCGCACCATCGATGTGGTGATCTCCGCCATCATCTTGTTGCCAAGCACAGGAAGTATGTCACGGTCGATCACTGCCTGCTTCATGGCGCGGGTGCTGTCAGCCAGAATGACGTGCTTCATATAGCTGTCGGTATGTACCGCGAATGTCTCAGCGCCACGGATCTTTTTGATACCGTCACGCTTTGCCGCAGCAGGCGACTGGCCTGACTTGAGCAACTTTTTAGCCGCAATGAGTTCTTCCCGCGCTTCCGCCAGGCTGATACCGTCACGACCATACTGACCAATCACCAGAGTTTCCCGGCGTCCGTTGATTCTGTAGTCATAGCGGAACGAGACAGAGCCTGATGTGAGCACGGCTACATACAGCCCGTCACGGTCAGAAACTTTATAGAGTTTGTCCTGAGGCTTCAGGTTTTTCAGTTTGGTATCGGTAAGCACTTTTCACCCGTTTTGCATCCATGTTTTGTCGGTATGAGAGTATACCTTTAGGGTAATACCGTCACGCGTACCGTCGAAAAATGTGGTGTAGAGTGAATAGTTATGAGTAGATATAAACAAAAACCCTCCGTAAAAACAGAGGGTTATTTTATTAAATGAATAGAAATGATTAGCTATGAGTTAGCTGTAAATCATTCCCACTCGATCGTAGCTGGCGGCTTACCGCTGATGTCATACACGACGCGGGAAATGCCGTTCACTTCGTTGATGATGCGGTTAGACACACGGCCCAGGAAGTCATACGGCAGGTGTGCCCAATGCGCGGTCATGAAGTCGATGGTTTCAACCGCACGCAGAGAAACCACCCAGTCGTATTTACGGCCATCGCCCATCACGCCAACAGAGCGAACCGGCAGGAACACGGTGAACGCCTGACTCACTTTGTTGTACAGGTCGGCTTTGTGCAGTTCTTCAATGAAGATAGCGTCCGCACGACGCAGCAGGTCGCAATATTCTTTCTTCACTTCACCCAGCACGCGCACGCCCAGACCTGGTCCCGGGAACGGGTGACGGTAGAGCATATCGTACGGCAGGCCCAGTTCCAGACCAATTTTACGCACTTCGTCTTTGAACAGCTCTTTCAGCGGCTCAACCAGACCCATCTTCATCTCTTTAGGCAGACCACCTACGTTATGGTGAGATTTGATGACATGCGCTTTACCGGTCGCAGAAGCGGCAGATTCGATAACGTCAGGATAGATGGTGCCCTGCGCCAGCCATTTCACATCTTCCAGCTTCAGCGCTTCTTCGTCGAAGACTTCAACAAAAACGCGGCCAATGATCTTACGTTTCGCTTCCGGATCGTTCTCGCCTTTCAGCGCGGTCAGGAAACGATCTTCAGCCGGAACATGAACAATGTTCAGACCAAAGTGATCACCGAACATATCCATCACCTGCCCGGCTTCATTCAGACGCAGCAGACCATTATCGACGAAGACACAGGTCAGGTTTTTACCAATCGCACGGTGCAGCAGCATCGCCGTGACGGAAGAGTCCACGCCACCGGAAAGGCCGAGGATCACTTTGTCATCGCCAACCTGCTGGCGGATACGCTCAACGGCGTCGTCGATGATTTTTGCCGGCGTCCACAGCGCTTCACACTGGCAGATATCGCGGACAAAACGCTCCAGCATACGCATCCCCTGACGGGTATGGGTCACTTCCGGGTGGAACTGAACGCCGTAGAAGCGTTTTTCTTCGTTCGCCATAATGGCAAACGGGCAGCTTTCGGTGCTGGCAACGGTGACGAAGTCGGACGGGATTGCCGTCACTTTATCGCCGTGGCTCATCCACACATCCAACAGCGGTTTGCCGTCAGCGGTCAGGGAGTCTTCGATACCGCGAACCAGCGCGCTGTCGGTTACAACTTCAACCTGCGCGTAGCCGAATTCACGCTCAGTCGACCCTTCAACATGACCGCCCAACTGCATCGCCATCGTCTGCATGCCGTAGCACACGCCGAAGACCGGAACGCCGGCTTCGAAAACGTATTGCGGTGCACGTGGGCTGTTTGCTTCCGTGGTGCTTTCCGGGCCACCGGAAAGAATGATGCCGCTAGGATTAAACTCGCGAATCTGTGCTTCAGTTACATCCCACGCCCACAGTTCACAGTAAACGCCCAGTTCACGTACGCGACGTGCAACCAGTTGTGTGTACTGCGATCCGAAATCAAGGATGAGAATGCGATGCTTGTGAATATTGTCTGTCATTGACGCTAATTCCGAGGCAAGTGAAACAATAACAAAACGCCCGGTTAAAACCGGGCGCGGAAACTTATCAGGAGCCCATACGGTAATTCGGGGACTCTTTGGTGATGGTCACGTCGTGAACGTGGCTTTCCTGAATACCCGCACCACTGATACGTACGAATTCCGCTTTAGTACGCAATTCGTCGATAGTACCACAGCCGGTCAGCCCCATACAGGAGCGCAGGCCGCCCATCTGCTGGTGAATAATCTCTTTCAGGCGGCCTTTATAGGCAACGCGGCCTTCGATACCTTCCGGCACCAGTTTGTCTGCGGCGTTATCGCTCTGGAAGTAACGGTCAGAAGAACCTTTGGACATTGCGCCCAGAGAGCCCATGCCGCGGTAGGATTTGTAGGAACGGCCCTGGTAAAGTTCGATTTCACCCGGGGATTCTTCCGTGCCCGCCAGCATGGAACCCACCATCACCGCGCTTGCACCAGCCGCGATAGCTTTGGCGATATCGCCAGAGAAACGGATACCGCCGTCAGCGATAACGGGAATCCCCATCCCTTCCAGCGCTTCAACAGCATCAGACACTGCGGTGATCTGCGGAACACCCACGCCAGTCACGATACGAGTGGTACAGATGGAACCAGGGCCAATACCCACTTTCACCGCGCTCACGCCCGCTTCCGCCAGGGCACGAGCCCCCGCGCCGGTCGCCACGTTACCGCCAATGATTTGCAGATCCGGGTATTTCGCACGGGTTTCACGAATGCGCTGTAAAACACCTTCAGAATGGCCGTGAGAAGAATCAATCAGCAGCACGTCAACACCTGCCGCGACCAGCGCATCAACACGCTCTTCGTTGCCAGCGCCTGCGCCAACCGCAGCGCCAACGCGCAGACGGCCATGCTCATCTTTACAGGAGTTCGGCTTACGTTCAGCTTTCTGGAAATCTTTTACGGTGATCATACCGAGCAGATGGAAGCTGTCATCAACAACCAGCGCTTTCTCGACGCGTTTCTCGTGCATTTTTGCCAGCACGACGTCACGCGCTTCGCCTTCGCGAACGGTGACCAGACGCTCTTTCGGCGTCATGTAAACGCTGACCGGTTGGCTCAAATCGGTGACAAAACGCACGTCACGACCGGTGATGATCCCAACCAGCTCATTGTCTTCGGTCACGACAGGATAACCTGCAAAGCCATTGCGTTCAGTCAGTTCTTTCACTTCACGCAGGGTAGTCGTCGGCAGAACGGTTTGCGGGTCAGTTACTACGCCAGATTCATGTTTTTTCACGCGGCGGACTTCTTCTGCCTGACGCTCAATCGACATGTTTTTGTGGATAAAACCAATGCCACCTTCCTGTGCCAGTGCAATCGCGAGGCGCGCTTCAGTCACGGTATCCATCGCTGCGGAGAGCATAGGAATGTTCAGACGAATCGTTTTCGTCAACTGCGTGCTGAGGTCAGCAGTATTCGGCAGAACGGTGGAATGAGCGGGAACGAGGAGGACGTCGTCAAACGTCAAAGCTTCTTTAGCAATACGTAGCATGGGCAATATCTCTAACCTGGGGGTGGATAAATATTGCCGTGGCATTATACAGAGCGTAATCGGTTGCATCCACACTTTTTTGCAAATAATGCTTGCGCTCCTGCTCAGGCGGGTTACTATCGATTGAATAACCTGCTGATTTAGAATTTGATCCCGCTCACATGTTATCCTCTCAGACCTCCGCAATTTTTACTGTTAGCCGCCTTAATCAGACGGTTCGTCTGCTGTTAGAACAGGAAATGGGACAGGTCTGGATCAGCGGCGAGATTTCCAATTTCTCACAGCCGTCATCGGGGCACTGGTACTTCACGCTAAAAGATGACACGGCACAGGTTCGCTGTGCCATGTTCCGCAACAGCAATCGTCGGGTGACCTTTCGCCCCCAGCACGGTCAGCAGGTTTTGGTTCGCGCCAATATCACCCTGTACGAGCCGCGCGGCGATTATCAGATTATCGTCGAAAGCATGCAGCCTGCCGGTGAAGGTCTGCTCCAGCAAAAATATGAACAGTTAAAAGCTAAACTGCAGGCTGAAGGGCTTTTTGATCAGCAGCATAAGCAGTCACTTCCCTCTCCCGCCCACTGCGTGGGGGTGATTACCTCGAAAACCGGGGCCGCACTGCACGATATTCTCCATGTTCTGAAACGTCGCGATCCCTCTTTACCGGTTATCATCTATCCGACCGCCGTCCAGGGTGACGACGCACCGGGGCAGATTGTCCGTGCAATCGAACTGGCGAATGCGCGCCAGGAGTGTGATGTCCTGATCGTCGGTCGCGGCGGCGGTTCGCTGGAAGATTTATGGAGCTTTAACGACGAGCGTGTCGCACGGGCTATTTTTGCCAGCGCGATTCCGGTAGTCAGCGCCGTCGGCCATGAAACGGACGTCACCATTGCCGATTTTATTGCCGACCTGCGTGCGCCGACGCCTTCGGCCGCCGCTGAAATGGTCAGCCGCAATCAGCAGGAGTTGCTGCGTCAGATCCTGTCTGCACAGCAGCGTCTCGGCATGGCGATGGATTACTTTCTGGCGAACCGCAGTCGTCGATTCACTCAGATTTATCATCGCCTGCAACAGCAACATCCGCAGTTGCGTCTCGCTCGTCAGCAGACGGCACTGGAGAGGTTGAATCAGCGTATGAACGTGGCCATCGACGGCCAGTTGAAGCGCACCAGCCAGCAGCAATCCCGTCTGCTGCAACGCCTGAACCAGCAAAATCCGCAGCCACGCATTCATCGTGCGCAAACCCGCATTCAGCAACTGGAATATCGTCTGGCGGAGAGTGTGCGTTCCCGTCTGAGCGCCACGCGGGAACGCTTTGGCAACGCAGTTACCCACCTGGAAGCGGTCAGCCCACTCTCGACCCTGGCGCGTGGTTACAGCGTCTCTACGGCCACCGACGGCAAAGTGCTGAAAAAAGTGACACAAGTGAAAGCCGGTGATGTGATGACGACCCGGCTGGAAGACGGCTGGGTAGAAAGTGAAATCAAAAGCATAACGCCGGTGAAAAAACGCGCGCGAAAAAAAGCCTGACATCAGGCTAGCGTTCGCCTTCAGGTGAAATGAACAGCAATGCCCCCGACAGCCCAGAAAAAACAACCAGTGCCCCCGCCGCGCCAATCGCGCCATAAAGCTGACCAAATGCCACTGAGCCAACAATTTGCCCAACGGCCAGCATCAGGAAAGCCAGACTGACGCCCGCCGCCGGTGAAGGCTCCGCCAGCGCGGCGCCCCGCACCAACAGCACACCGGATAAAATGACATATCCCGCCCCGTTTAACGCCGCCACCGGAAACAGCCACCAGGCGAAACCGTGGCTTAGCGCCAGGGACACTAGCGAAACCGCCATAAACAGCAGCGAGCAACAGTAAACCCCGCGCATACCGATACGCTTTGCCGCACTTCCGGTAAATACAGCGGCAATTCCTGCACCACCGCTGACCAGCCACAGCATATGGGTGATGGCACTGTCCAGCCCGGTATGGCGCTGCAGCAATTCGGGGCCAAAACTCCACCATGCCGCGCTGGCGACACCGCTAACAAAGGCTATCACCAGCAGGCGAAACATCCCCGATTTCGCAAGGACAACGCGCCAGCGCGGCGGCGATCGGAGTTGTTCCGCACGTTCCCCTGGCAACGTACGCAGAGCGGCAAACAGACAGAGTAGCGCCGTGACTGCAAAGACGATGCATGCCAGGCGCCAGTTGCCCGACATAACCCGTAACACCAGAACCGACAGGATGATCCCCCCACTCGTTCCGGCGTTGATAAGGGTATTTACCTGGGTTTGCCGTTCCGCAGAGATTCGCTTACTCACCGCTGCGGCAAGGGACGGTGAGGCCAGCCCGGAGCTGAGCCCGGCGATAAAAAGACCTGTCGCCAGAATAAGGGGGGAATACGCCAACGCCAGGATAACTAATCCAATTGCTGCGGAGATCCCCGCCAGAACGGCCGGGAGTCGTGGATCAAAGCGATCCGTCAGAAAGGAGGCCAAAAAAACGGATAAACAGTAGGCAACATAGCTGCAGGCCGCAATTATCCCGGCAACTTCTGGCGTGAAGGGAATCGCCTGACGGATATCAGGCAGCATGATTCCCCATGAAAATCGCGCCATTCCGTAAGTCACAGCAATCAGTGAGAAACCCGTCATCCCCAGCGCGACATGTTTATTCATTGTTCCCCTCACCTTATGCGTCGTTAAAAACGTAAACCCTGATAGTCAGTTGCGCCACTTTCAGCAGCGCTGATTTGTCCGACTTTCCTGCAGGTTTGCTTCTATGATTTACACTTAACATGCTTACTTTTTCGGCATTGCCAGACTCAGGAGAGCCTTATGTCCCATGCTTACAGTGTGATCCCGCCCTATATCCTGCGACGCATTATTGAAAGCGGTTCGGCGATGCAGCAACAGTGCGCACGCCAGACGCTGACTCACGTACAAACCCTGATGGCGCACATGCCCGGAAAACCAGCGGCGCCGCATGTGAATCAACCCGGTCAACTTGAACGTGATATCTACGATGCGAAAAACAGGCAGGAATTACCCGGCACGCAGGTGCGCTATGAAGGCCATCCCTCAAACGGGGATGTTGCAGTGGACGAAGCCTATGATTACCTCGGTGTCACGCATGACTTTTTCTGGAAAAACTGGCGCCGCGACTCGCTGGATAACAAAGGCTTAATTCTCACCGGGACCGTGCATTACGGGCATGAATACCAGAATGCGTTCTGGAACGGTCAGCAGATGGTCTTTGGCGACGGCGATGGTGAGATATTTAATCGATTTACGATTGCCATTGATGTCGTGGCTCATGAGCTGGCACACGGGATCACCGAATCAGAAGCAGGGTTGATTTACTTTGAACAGGCCGGGGCGCTCAACGAATCGGTTTCCGATGTATTTGGTGCGTTGGTTAAACAGTATCATCTCAAACAAACCGCCGATCAGGCTGACTGGCTTATCGGGCAAGGATTGCTGGCGGACGGCATTAATGGAAAGGGATTGCGCTCCATGTCAGCACCGGGCACAGCCTATGACGACCCGTTGCTTGGGAAAGACCCACAACCTGCGCATATGCGGGACTTTATTAAGACACGCGAAGACAATGGCGGTGTTCATCTTAACTCTGGCATCCCGAACCGGGCGTTTTATCTGGCAGCCACCGCGCTCGGCGGCTACGCATGGGAAAAAGCAGGTTATGCCTGGTATGATACGGTCTGCGATCGACAACTGGCACAGGATGCAGACTTCATTGATTTTGCCCGCTTAACCGTTTATCACGGCGACAAGCGCAGCGGCGCGGAAACGGCGAAGGCGATAGAAGCGGCCTGGAAAGCCACAGGAGTGATGTGAATGGAGATCCCAGAATTAACTGATGACGCCGTGGTAGAACTGGCCCGGGAAGGTGGCGTCGCGTTTATGCCCAAACTGGCACGGCAGCGCAAAATTGCGCTGTCGACCTTATCGACTGTTCAGCGTCAGCGCGTGGCCGACATTCTCCGGCAGAGCCTGACCGTCGGTATGCCTCCGGGACAGACGGGATCGCCGGGTCGCGGCGACCAGCGCTACTTTCGCATACAGATCATCTGGACACAGCATAATCAGGCAGGCGTTACCGACATCATCGTACTGGTACCGGAAAACGATGCGCCAGCCTCACTGGTCGATCTTTGGCAAAAGGGCGAAGCCTGTATCTGCGATTAATCCTGCGACAGCACAAACTCAACGCGTTTTTTCGAAATCAGTCCGTGACCGTTGTGACAGAAATAATCGACTGCGCCGCAGGCTTTTAAAACCTGGAGCGGCTGATGACAGTCCGGGCAACGCGCTTCTACGCTAAAGTCTGTCTGACAGGTTTCACAATGTGCGTTATCGCCATGACGATCGAGCGGATGCTGACAAACGGGACAAATGAGTTCCACACTTTCTCCTCATATTCCTGTTGATGGCGCCCTCCCCGCCGGGGAGAGGGCGTAATGAATTATTTGCTTTTTTTGATGTGCTTAATCAGACGTTTACGCTTGCGCATCTGAGTCGGGGTCAGCGTATTGCGCTTGTTGGCATACGGGTTCTCGCCCTCTTTAAACTGAATACGGATCGGCGTCCCCATCACTTCCAGCGATTTACGGAAGTAGTTCATCAGGTAGCGCTTATAGGAATCCGGCAGGTCTTTGACCTGGTTACCGTGAATCACCACAATCGGCGGGTTATAGCCCCCCGCATGAGCATATTTCAGTTTCACGCGACGACCACGGACCAGCGGTGGCTGATGATCTTCAACCGCCATCGTCATGATTCGGGTCAGCATCGCCGTGCTAACGCGACGGGTGGAGCTGTCATAGGCTTCGCGGACGGATTCAAACAGGTTGCCGACACCGCTGCCATGCAACGCAGAGATAAAATGCACACGCGCGAAATCGATAAAGCCCAGACGGAAGTCCAGCGTCTCTTTCACTTGCTCTTTCACTTCCTGAGTCAGGCCATCCCACTTGTTCACTACGATAACAAGTGAGCGCCCACTATTGAGGATAAAGCCCAGCAGCGACAAATCCTGGTCAGAGATACCTTCGCGGGCATCAATCACCAGCAACACCACGTTAGCGTCCTCTATCGCCTGCAACGTCTTGATAACGGAGAATTTTTCTACCGCATCGGTGATTTTCCCGCGTTTACGTACCCCGGCGGTATCGATCAGCACGTATTCGCGCTCATCACGTTCCATCGGGATATAAATACTGTCACGCGTGGTGCCCGGCATGTCATAAACGACCACGCGGTCTTCACCCAGGATACGGTTAGTCAGTGTGGACTTACCGACGTTCGGACGACCGACAATAGCCAGCTTAATCGGCAGATCCTGCGGATTGAAGTCATCTTCAGGCTCTTCTTCACCGTTCTCGTCAGCTTCAAACTGTGCCCAGTATTCGGCGTCTTCGTCCACCTCTTCCTGCGGCGCGGCATCGTCCATCCACGGCAGCAGAACGTGTTCCAGCAGACTGAGCACGCCACGGCCATGAGACGCGGCGATCGGATGGATTTCACCCAGGCCCAGCGAGTAGAAATCAACGATAGCCTGATCCGGATCAAGTCCGTCCGTTTTGTTGGCGACCAGGAACGTCGGTTTTTCACGAGAGCGTAAATGCTGGGCGATCGCTTCATCGGCAGGCATCAGGCCAGCGCGCGCATCCACCATGAACAGCACCACATCCGCCTCTTCAATTGCCAGTAGCGACTGTTCCGCCATACGGGTTTCTACGCCATCTTCGGTGCCATCAATCCCGCCGGTATCAATGCAGATAAACTCACGGCCTTCAATCTCCGCACGACCGTACTTACGGTCACGAGTCAGACCCGGGAAATCCGCCACCAGCGCATCTCGGGTGCGAGTTAGACGGTTAAATAACGTGGATTTTCCGACGTTAGGGCGCCCGACAAGCGCGACCACAGGTACCATGTTTAAAGCCTCATTTTAAAAATCATCAGACAACAGACGCGATTTTTGCGCCGTTGTTAAAAACAGGAAAACGGCCCCTGCACCAGGAGCCGTTTTTTAAAGCGTACGACCAGGACGATTAACGTGTAATAGAATACACGGTACCGTCTTTGGCCTGGATCAGCAGCTTGCCATCGGCTGAGACCGGTTCAGTCAGGAAGCCGGAGCTGTCTACTTTCTGCTGAGCCACAAAACGGCCATCTTCGACGTTAAGCCAGTGCAGATACCCTTCGCTGTCACCCACCACCAGGTTGCCATTATACAACGCCGGGGAAGTCAGCAGACGGTGCAGCAGATCGCTTTGCGTCCACAGCGTAACGCCGCCATCGGTCGTCAACGCCAGTACGCGGTCATTCTGATCCACCAGATAGATACGGTTGCCGTCGACGATAAAGTCATTCACCGAGCCCAGTTCACGTTTCCACATGATCTGGCCACTGCGCAGATCCAGCGCGGTCAGGTTACCATTATAAGCCAGGGCGTAAACGACGCCATTGACGATGACCGGAGTGGTGTCCACATCGCTCAGACGGTCAATCTCTGTAGAACCGGTCGCCTGAGAAATACGCTGCTGCCAAATCATCTGGCCTTGCTGCATCAGTACGGCGCTCACGCGGCCGTTATCGCCACCGACAATGGCCGCACCAAAGGCGGTTGCCGGCGCAGATTCGCCACGCAGTGACAGCGAAGGCATATCCAGGTTCACGGTCCACTTAATGGCGCCATCGGCTTCGTTCAGTGCCTGCAACTGACCGTTGCTGGTATGAATCAGCACCATGCCGTCACTGACTACCGGACGGGAAAGCGCTTCGCCAGCCACTTTGGTTTGCCACGTAACCGTACCGTCCGCTGCGTTCAGCGCATAAACCTGCGCTTTTTCGCTGCCGATATAGACGTGACCGCCTGCAACCGTTACGCCGCCAGACAACTGGGCTGACGAACGCGAGAACCAGCCATCTTTCTCACCCAGGTTCACCGACCAGATTTCTTTGCCGTCATCAGCATTTAACGCTTTCACCACGCCAGCGCGATCGGCTGCGTAGACCACGTTATCGGCATACGCCGGGTGGAGGTTGGAATAGAAATCGCCGATACCATTACCTACAGACGTGCTCCAGGCCGTAGACGGGGTAAACTGATTTTCAACCACCGGTAATGGGGACATTTTAACAACGTCTTCTTCGCCACTAAACAGTGAACAGCCGCTCAACAGGGTAACGGAAAGCAGCCCTGGCAGAAGTAATTTACGCAATTGCATCGGGTCCCTCTCAGATGGACAAATTATTGATTTTCATCTGCATCATTTCGCTCAGTGCCGGGGAGGCGTTACTTTTCACGCCCGCTTCCCACGCACTACGCGCACCTTGTTTATCACCTTTGCTCAGCAGCGCTTCGCCGCGCAGATCGGCAACAATCGCCGCCCATCCTTCACCCTTCACACTCTCCAGGGTTTTCAGCGCCGTATCCGCCTGCTTGAGTTGAATCTGAACGCGAGCAAGACGCAGCGTGATCACTGCGTTAAGATTCTCATCACTCGTGGCGGCCAGTCCCTGCTGAAGCTGGGCTGCGGCCTTCTCAAGTTGATTCTGATCGACAAACTGCTGCGCCAGTTCCATCGACGCTAACGCGCCGTAGGTGTTCTTATTGTCGGCAGCAAATTTCTCTGCGGCTGACAGGTCTTCCGCTTTACCCGCGCTGAGCGAACTCACCACGGTTTGATATGACAGAGAAGCAGAGCGTGCGGACTCAATCTGATGATTGTTCCAGTAGCGCCAGCCTACCAGCGCACCAACACCTAAAATAACCCCAACAGCCAGGGCTTTGCCGTTCTCGGCAAAGAAGCGTTTAATCGCCTCAACCTGATCGTTTTCGTTCTCGTAAATTTCCACGCAGTCCTTCTCCTTAAGCCATTAACGTGCGCAAATGCGTTGCAACGCTATCCTGTGCAACTTCAGTTTGCTCACCGGAGCGCAAATCCTTCACTACAACAGTACCGGCAGCCACTTCGGACTCGCCAAGCACCAGTGCAACGCGGGCACCCCATTTATCAGCTCGGGCAAACTGTTTCTTAAAGTTGCCGCCGCCGTGGTTTGTCATTAGCTTCACGCCCGGGATTTCATCACGCACGCGCTCAGCCAGTGTCATTGCCGCAGACTGCGTATCCGCACCTGAAGCGACCAGGTATATATCGACAACAGAATCGGCTTTAAATTCCGGATTAACTGCCTGAACCAGTAAAACAAGGCGTTCCAGGCCCATTGCAAAGCCCACTCCCGGCGTCGCGCGACCGCCGAGTTGCTCAACCAGTCCGTCATAACGACCGCCCGCACAGACGGTGCCCTGTGAGCCCAGGCTGCTGGTGACCCACTCAAACACGGTGCGGTTGTAGTAGTCGAGGCCACGAACCAGACGCTGGTTGACAGTGTAGGCAATCCCTGCGGCTTCCAGCAGTTTGCACAGGCCAGCAAAGTGTTCGCGGGAATCGTCATCCAGATAGTCGCCAAGCTGAGGAGCATCGTTGAGCAGCGCCTGTACGTCCGGATTTTTTGAATCCAGCACGCGCAGCGGGTTGGAGTACATGCGACGTTTGCAGTCTTCGTCCAGTTTCTCAACATGCTGCTCCAGGAATGCCACCAGCGCATCGCGGTAGTTTGCACGCGCGTCCAGCGATCCGATGGAGTTCAGCTCAAGATTGACATGTTCAGCGATACCCAGCGCACGCCACCAGCGCGCGGTAAGCATAATCAGTTCGGCATCAATATCCGGCCCTTGCAGACCAAAGGCTTCGACACCCAACTGATGAAACTGACGATAGCGCCCTTTCTGCGGACGCTCGTGGCGGAACATCGGCCCGATGTACCACAGGCGCTGTTCCTGATTGTACAGGAGACCATGCTCGATGCCGGCGCGTACACAGCCCGCCGTGCCTTCCGGACGCAGCGTCAGGCTATCGCCATTGCGGTCCTCAAAGGTGTACATCTCTTTTTCAACCACGTCGGTCACTTCGCCGATCGCGCGTTTGAATAACGGGGTCTGCTCTACAATCGGCAAGCGGATTTCACTGTAACCGTAGCTGCCGAGC